>Ga0187889_10002591_pt1 | contig 17303 bp, 17 predicted proteins | sample June2016WEW_7_10_2_FD_132992 | JGI IMG/M metagenome (GOLD analysis project Ga0187889, IMG submission 132992) | Peatland microbial communities from SPRUCE experiment site at the Marcell Experimental Forest, Minnesota, USA - June2016WEW_7_100 | ecosystem: Environmental > Terrestrial > Soil >... | reverse complement strand
CTGCTGGTCAAATGGTGGTTGGTGGTCGAGCGCCGTCACCCCGCTCGGCAGCTGCTTTCCGGGCCGGGTCGCCGACGGCCCAAGGCCCTGCGTGAGTGTTGAAAGTGTTGACAAACCAAGGATATCGGGGAGCCACCGAACCGGCGGCCTTGCATGGAATGGGTCACGCCAATAGCGGCTGCGGTGCGATCGTCAGCAAGACGCAAAGTGGGGGCGAGCAGGGACTCCGGAGCGCGGATTGCTCTCTACGGCCCATGGGGCCCGCCACCCCCCCTTTTACCCGCTCCGAAAACTCCGAATAATCCTTCCGGCTATGGCCCATGGGGCCCGCCAGCCCCTTTAACCCGCTCCGAAAACTCCTCGAATGATCCTTCTGGCTTCGTCATCGATGGAGAGTTGCAGCGATTTGTTGCGCCCTGTGTCGAGTAAGCTCCTGTGCTGTACCGAGAGTCCGGCTGACGTCGCCACGGCGGCCACGTTCCAGGCATCGAGGCTGCTCGGTTCCGCCTCGCACCCACCCTGAGGATACCTCGCCCGAAGATCCCACCCGCCGGGCTGCGCAACCTGACAATCGCTCCAGGCACGACAAGCGTAGCTATGGTCGGCGCTCGTCAGGTGGTGATCACGCTCCCGTGTGTCGGGAGAACTCGGGAACCCTCCAGATTCAAGGACCATCGTGACGCCCACGCCAATACGAGAAGACGACCGCTCCCAACGACAGAACACCTATCTCCCAAGACAGCTGCTTTCGAGGCCCGCTCCCCCTCAGACGCGCTGTCTATACAGCGCACACACCGCTGACCCAGCCTCTTTGGCAGGTCAGGACGAAGGCAATGCAGCCTTGGAGCGTGATGTGTTTGCCGCCGAATCGGCATCGGATCGAGCCCATGACAGGCAACTGTTTGGCGGGCATCTGCACGGATGAGCGGTTGGGCCGGCAGTAGCGCACCGGCCAGGCAGTCGCGCCTCGCAGTTCAGTCGAGGTCTCCAATCAGATCGCCTCGACGGGTCAGACCTACATCATCACCAGGCCGCCGTCCACCGCCAGAACCTGGCCGGTGATGTAGGCAGCTTCGTCGGAGGCCAGGAACGTCACCGCCGCCGCGATCTCCTCAACCGTGCCGAAGCGTCCCAGCGGGGTCTGGGTCTTGATCTGGTCGGTCAGGCTCGTCGGCAGGTCCTTGGTGAGCTCGGTGACGATGAAGCCCGGGGCGACGGCGTTGCAGGTGATGCCGCGCGACGCGACCTCGCGAGCCGTGGCTTTGGTCAGACCGATCAGGCCGGCCTTGGACGACGAGTAGTTGGCCTGGCCCATCTGGCCGGCCTGGCCGGAGACGCTGGACATGTTGACGATGCGACCGGCATGGGCCTTGAGCATCGGCCTTATCGCGGCCTTGATCATGTAGAAGGCGCCGAAAAGGTTGACCTCGAGGACTTTCTTCCAGTCGTCGATGGGCATCCGCATGATCAGGTCGTCGCGGGTGATGCCTGCGTTGTTGACCAGGATGTCGATCTTGCCGTAGGCGTCGACGGTGGCCCCGACGGCCTTGACACAGGCCTCCGGGTCGGTGACGTCGGCCGGGATGTAGATGGCGCGCCGGCCCAGCGCCTGGATCTCGGCGACGGTAGCCTCGGCGACTTCGGGCCGGCCGACGTCCACGAACGCGACGTCGGCGCCCTGGCGAGCGAGGTTCAGGCAGATGGCCTTGCCGATGCCGCGGGCGCCGCCCGTCACGAGGGCGGATTTGCCGGTCAGATCGATCATCGCGGGACTCCCTTCTCTTCGAGTCGCTGCCTCGTGAAGACGAGCGAGCGGCCCGGACCGCTCGTTCGGCTCGTCACCCCGGCCGGGATGCGGCGGCCGGTGGGCCCTTGGCCGCGGGTTTGATATCACGTACGTCGAGGTCGGGGTTGCGTCCGCTGCTTGCAGCAGCGTCCCTGCGGAGCCACTCCAGGGCTGGCGGGAACGGATTGACGGGTCCCAGGTAGCCGGGCATGACGGTTACGTCCTCGGGTCCGATGTCCGCGGCGCGGGAAAACGCGGCGGGGTCGGCGGTCCATTCCAGCGTGATTGCGCCGGACGTCAGGCCGGATCCGAAAGCAACGAACAGCAGCCGATCGCCCTTCTTGACCCGGCCCGCGGCCACGGCCTCGCTCAGGGCCATCGGAACGGACGCCGCGGAGGTGTTCCCATAGCACTCGACGTTGACGAAGACCCGCGCCATCGGGAAATCGAGCGACCTGGCCAGAGCCTCGATGATGCGAATGTTGGCCTGGTGGGGCACGACGAGGTCGACGTCGGCGAGCTCGATCCCGGCCCTGGACAGCGACGCGAGCGCCGTCGAGCCGAGAGTCCGGACGGCCATCTTGAACGTCTCGGCGCCCTTCATCTTCATGAAGTGCTCGCCCGCCGCGATGGTCGAGGCAGTGGGCGGCCTGGACGACCCGCCGCCCGGCAGCCAGATGAAGTAGGCGCCCGACGGTTCGGTCCTGATCTCAATGCCGAGCGTTCCGCCGGGCTCATCAGAGGCGGACAGCACGACAGCCCCGGCGCCGTCGCCGAAGAGGATGCACGTGGTTCGGTCGGAGAAGTCCGTGTAGCGGCTGAGGGTTTCGGCGCCGATCACGAGCACGTGCCTGGCCATACCGCTGGCCACGTAGGCCTGCGCGGTGGCGTATCCGTACACGAACCCGGAGCACGCCGCCGCCACGTCCATCGCCGCGGCGCGCTTGTTACCGATGGCGTCCTTGACCAGGGCCGCCGTCGACGGCATCTGGTAGTCGGGCGTGAGCGTGCCGACGATGATCAGATCGATGTCGTCCGGCCCGAGTCCTGCAGTGGCGATTGCCCGAAGCCCGGCAACCGCAGCCATGCTGGCCGTCGTCTCACCCGGCCCGGCGATGCGGCGCTCGCGGATACCCGTACGAGAGACGATCCATTCATCGTTGGTATCCACCATCCGCTCGAGATCGGCGTTCGTGAGAACCTGGCTCGGGGCGTAGGCACCCCAACCTGTCAGGTGGACACCTGAGGTAGGACGCGACTTCACGGCTCGACCTCAATGAGCGGCTGTTTCGCCTTCACGAGCTTGCCCGACTCGGCGACGATTCTGACCACCTTGCCGCCCTGGTCCGACTTGATCTCGTTGAAGAGCTTCATGGCCTCGATCAGACCGATGACGTGGCCTACCGCAATAGTCTGCCCGACGCTCACGTAGGGCGGCGAACCAGGCGACGACGCGGCATAGTAGATGCCCGTCAGCGGCGCCCTGACGTACCTCGTGGTGGAGACGGGGACCATCTCCGCAGCGGAGGCCCCGCCCGTCGCCCCGGGGGCTCCGGCTGCCGCGTCTGTGCCCGCCCCGGTTGGGTTCAGGGACGAGGTCGTGGCCACCGTGATCAACGCGGCAGGCTTGCGCAAAACGATCCCGGTCTCGCCGGCCTCGACTTCGAGCTCGTCGAGGTCGCTGCGCTCCAGCAGCGAGCCAAGCCTGTCGATCAGCGCCAGAAGCGAGGCCGTCTCCGGTGACGTCGCCGGGCGGTCGACCGGAACTTCCGACCCGGGGACCTCACCGGGCGGCGAGTTCACCGGCTCGAGGGGACGATCGCTCATCTATTGCCCCTCACTCGGCCCAGCGCCGGAAGACCAGGGCGCTGTTCTGGCCGCCGAAACCGAAGGAGTTGGAGACCGCCACATCGATATCCCGGTGGCGCACCTTGTTCGGAGTCAGATCGAGACCGGCCGCGGCAACGTCCGGGTTCTCGAGGTTGATCGTCGGGGGGACGAGTCCGGTGCGGATGCTCATGATCGTGGAGATGGCCTCGATGGCTCCGGCGGCGCCGAGCGTGTGCCCGATCATGCTCTTGTTGGCGGTCACGCTGACCTGGCCGGCACGCTCCCCGAAAAGTGTCTTGATCGCTTCCAGCTCGCGCGGATCTCCCTCGAGCGTGGAGGTGGCATGGGCATTGACCATGGTCACGTCGTCGACGCTGAGACCGGCCTTCTCCAGGGCACGACGGATGGCCCGCACCGCGCCCGCGCCACCGGGCGCCGGCAGGGTGATATGCGAGGCGTCGGCTGTGGCACCGTAGCCCACCAGCTCGGCAAGCGGCTGAACGCCGCGAGCCCTGGCGCTGGCCAACGATTCGAGCACGATCACGCCTGCACCCTCGCCGATCACGAAGCCATCTCGATCGGCATCGAACGGCCGGGAAGCGCGCTCCGGTTCGTCGTTGCGGGTCGACAGAGCCCGCATCGCCGCGAAGCCGCCCACGAGCGACTCGTGGCCCGTGGCCTCGGTCCCACCGGCCAGCATGAGGTCGGCGTCGCCGCGCCGGATCGTTTCCCAGGCCTCGCCGATTGAGTGGCCGCCCGTGGCGCAGGCGGAGACGACGCTGAAGTTAGGGCCCTGCGGCCCGAAGAAGATGGCGATAACGCCCGCCGCCAGGTTGCTGATCGCCATCGGAATCAGGAACGGCGACATGCGGTCGGGGCCCTTCTCGCCCATCAGTAGGATCTGGTCGGCCAGGGTCCGAATGCCGCCGATGCCGGTGCTCACGATGACTCCGGTCCGTTCGGCGAGTTCACCTTCCAGGCGGGCCGGCAGCCCGGCCCCGTCCATGGCCTGACGAGCCGCCACCAGGGCCAGCTGGACAAAGCGATCGTTGCGGCGCTGGTCCTTGCGGTCGAGAACGGCGGAAGGGTCGAAGCCCTTGACCTCGGCGGCGATTCGGGTGGTCAGTCGCGACGGATCGAACTGGGTTATGGGGCCGACGCCGGACCGGCCGGCGATCATCCCCTGCCACGTGGACTCGACGTCGAGCCCGAGCGCGGTGACCGCGCCCATGCCGGTGACGACGACGCGAGGCTGGCCGTTGGTAGGGCTCATCGAACAAGTTTCCCCGTGCGGATTGTGGCGGCGCGATACACGTCGCCGGGCAGGCCGCGCGCCGATACGGCGTTCGAAGCCGCCATGACGTCGTAGTTCGTCCGGTGGATCTCGGCCGTGACGCTCTCGTCGTCGATCTCGATCAGGGCCCAGCTCGCGGTTGGGTCGCCATCGAAGATGTATCCGGCGCTGCCGGCGTTGACGATCGTTCGCCAGCCGACCTCGCGCACTTCCGGCAGGTGGGTGTGGCCGCAGACGATGACCTTCGCATCGGTGCCGCTCACCCGGTCGATCGTCACGACCGGATCGAGGTCGGCGCTCAGGCCCTCGGTCAGCGAGCCGGGCGAGGCGTGGCAGAACAGGACCAGGTCGTCGCCGACGCGCAGCCGCCGCTCCGACGGCAGGCGGCGCAGGTAGTCCACGCCCTCACCGCCGATCTGGTCTCGGGCCCATTCGGCCGCCACCAGGAACGAGTCCGGGGCGCCCTCCGTGAACCATGGAAAAGCGGCCGTGAAGTCGCCGTCGGCCACGGCGACGTCGGTGTTGCCGAGCGTGACGAAGGCTCCCGCCCGCTCAAGCTCCCGGACGAGGGCCAGCGTCCCGACCGGGTCGGGGCCGTTGAAGACCAGGTCGCCGCAAACCGCCACGTAGTCTGGGCGCGCCGCGTCGATCGCCTTGTGAACGGCCGCCAGGGCGGGCAGGTTGCCGTGAAGGTCGGACAGAGCGGCGATTCGAACCATCAGCGCAGCGCACTCTCGGGGGCGATGATGAAGCTGATCAAGGCCTCGCAGGCGACCTCGCCGTCGACCGTGGCGACGCCCCTGCCGCGCCCGAACTTGCTGCCCAGGCGCTCCATCGTCACCTCGAGCCGAAGCTGATCGCCGGGCACGACGATGTGCTTGAACCGGCATTCGTCGATCGCCGCGAAGAGGCCGAGCCGATCGCCGAAACCAGGTTGCTGGGCAACGAACAACCCCATCGTCTGGGCCAGGGCCTCGACCTGGAGCACGCCGGGCATTATCGGCTGGCCGGGGAAGTGGCCCTGGAAGAACCACTCCGTGGCCGTCACCGACTTCAAACCGACTATGCGCTTGGCCTCGACGTCGTACTCGACGATCCGATCGACGAGGAGGAACGGCCAGCGATGCGGTATGAGCTTCTCGATCTGGCGGGTCGTCAGAATGGGCTCGTTGGTCGCTGTCTCGGTCACTGGGCGCTCCTGGTGGCGATGTGGGGCGGTCAGCGGGTACTGGCTGTGACGAACGGCGCGCTGCCGACGCGGTCGAGCAGGTTCGTCGTCACCTTGCCATCGATGAAGATCTGGTTGGCGAGGATGGCGCGATGCAGCTCGATGTTGGTGGTGACGCCATCCACGAGCAGCTCGCGCAGCGCGGCGTCGCCGCGGGCGATGGCCCCAGCTCGATCGGGGGCCCAGACACACAGCTTCCCAAGAAGCGAGTCGTAGTAGGACGGGATGTCGTAGCCCGGGTACAGGTGAGAATCCATGCGGACGCCGGGACCGCCCGGGGCGAGGTAGGCGTCAACCTGCCCGGCCCCCGGCCGGAAGTCCTCCGCGGGGTCCTCGGCCAGGATTCGGAACTCGATTGCGTGGCCGCGCGAGACGACGTCGGCCTGGGTCATGCCGAGGGGCTCGCCCGCCGCGATCTTGATCTGCAATGCGACAAGGTCGATGCCGGTGCAGAGTTCCGTGATCGGATGCTCGACCTGGATGCGGCAGTTGATTTCGATGAAGAAGGCCTCGCCCTTGCCGTCGACGAGGAACTCGAGGGTGCCCAGGTTCTCACAGCCCGCCGCGACAACTGCCTTCACGGCCCGCTCGGCGAGCTCCTGGCGCGCGGCCTCGGAGAGGGCTGGGCTGGGCGTCTCCTCGATCAGCTTCTGGTGGCGGCGCTGGACGGAGCAGTCGCGCTCGCCCATGTGGATGGCGTTGCCGAAGCGATCGACCGCGACCTGTATTTCGACATGGCGGTTGTCGTCCAGGAACTTCTCCAGGTAGAGCGAGTCGTCGCCGAAGGCGGCTTTGGCCTCCGAGCGACTCACCTTGAAGGATGAGTCGAGCTCGCGCGAAGTTCGGACCAGGCGCATGCCCTTGCCGCCGCCGCCGGCGGACGGTTTGATGAGGATGGGGTAGCCGATGCGCTCAGCCTCCTCCAGCGCGTGGGCCTCGTCGCGAAGCATCCCAGAGCCTTGTATGGTCGGCAGGCCGTGAGCGCCGAGCAACCGGCGCGTGGCCTCCTTGGAGGCGAAGTTGGCCAGAACCTCGGCCGGCGGGCCGATGAAGGTCAGGCCGTGGGCACGGACGACGTCGGCGAAACCCTCGTCCTCGGAAAGGAAGCCGTATCCGGGATGGATGGCATCGCAGCCGGTCACGACCGCGGCCGAGACTACGGCCGAGGCGGAGAGGTAGCTGTGCCTTGCGTCGGCCGGGCCGATGCAGATGGCTTCGTCGGCCAGCTGGGCGGCGAGACCGTCTCGGTCGGCTTCGCTGTAGGCGACGACCGCGCCGACACCGAGGGTCCGGCAGGCGCGCAGGATCCGCAGGGCGATCTCGCCGCGATTGGCGATCAAGACCTTGGAGAACATCAGGCGTTCCCCGCGATTGCTGCAGCGTCGCGGACCGGCCGACCGGCTTCTCCGCCGGCAGACGACGCGGGCAGTTCGATGCGGACGAGGTCCTGCCCGTACTCCACGGCTTCGCCGGCCTCCGCGAGACTCGAGCCGATCAAGCCGTCCACGGGCGCGACCACGTCCTGGCGGACGCCGAGGACGTCGACGAAGCCGATGCGTTCACCCGAGCGGACGCGCATTCCAACGGCCAGGTCGCGGCGCGGATGGTAGATGCCAACGGCCGGAGACTTGGCGGCAATCCGACCTGGTTCCACAGCGAGTTCCTCTTCGGGGTGCAAACGGCGGTCGCGCTCTTCGGGTCGGCCATGGCCCGCGGCGCCTCGGGCGGCGATGCCGTGGCCGGCATGGCCGTCGGCCGCCCTGGCCGCGCTACGTCGGACCTCTTCCGATATGGCGGGCTTGCGCAGCCGGGCCTTCCACCCGCCCTCCCGGACCTCGATCTCACCCAGGCCACTTGCCGCCAGCTTGGCGATCAAGGCCGGGAGCAGGTCGTCGGCCAGACGGGCGATGGCCTCGCGGTCGTGCCGGGACCGGAGACCTTGCTCGCGGTCGGTCCCGCCGGGATTCGCGCCTTCCGCTCGGTCGGGCATCGGCTACTCCTCCTCGCGGCCGGGCAGACCGGGCAGGCTGGGGCGCCGCGGCCTGGTGAACGGCGGCATGGACGGCCGCGTACCCAGCAGGCCGCGCAGCCGATCCGCCAGGCTGGGCCTTTCCTGCGGTGCGGCCGGCCGCTCAGCGACCGTGTACGGGCCATACGCTCGGTAGCGCTTGAAGCGGGCCTCCAGGAGCTCGTCGACGGGCATCCGACCCAGCGCGTCGAGGCGCTCGAGCACGACTTCTCTGATTCGCCTCGCCGTTTCCGCCGGGTCCGTGTGGGCGCCCTCGCCGGGCTCCGCGATGACAGCGTCGACGATGCCGAGCTCGACTTGCTCCACGGCTGTGACCTTCATCGCGACAGCAGCCTGCTGGCTTTGCTCGGCCGACCGCCACAGGATGGCGGCGCAGCCTTCGGGGCTGATCACCGAGTAGATCGAGTTCTCGAGGGCCAGGACGACGTCGCCGACGGCGAGACCGAGGGCACCGCCCGAACCGCCCTCGCCGGTGATCACGACCACGATCGGGGTGCGCAAGTGCGTCATCAAGCCCACAGATCTGGCGATTGCCTCGGCGATACCGCGCTCCTCGGCGGCTGCGCCGGGGAAGGCGCCCTGTACGTCTACGAAGGTGATGATCGGCATCGAGAACCGCTCGGCCAGGTCCATGACCCGCATCGCCTTGCGGTAACCCTCCGGATGTGGCAGGCCGAAGTTGCGGCGGATGTTCTCCTCAGTGTCCTGGCCCTTCTGGAAGCCGATGACCACGATGCGCCGGCCGGCGATCCTCGCCAGGCCGGCCACTATGGCCGAGTCGTCGCCGAAGAGACGATCGCCGTGCAGTTCGATGAACTCCTCGGCCATGACTTTGAGCAGCTCGAGCGTGTGCGGCCGCTTGAGGTTGCGGGCCTGCTGGACGTGAGCCCAGACCGCGGCGGTCGGGCTCTCTGGCTGCTCGTCGACCTGGACCTCGGCGCGGCCCCTGCCAAGAAGTCGATCAACCACGGGGCGCCTCCCCGCTGGACACTTCGGTCTCGCCGTTGCGCGAGTCGCCGTTGCGCGAGTCGCCCAGCGCCCCAGTCAGTGCGGAAAGGAACGAGCGCGGCCGGGATGCGGGGGCCGTTGCGGGCTCGCCCGTGCCGCCCGGCGAAGGCGCGATGAGGAACCCGAGCAGCGAGATGATCTCGTCGCGAAGGTGAGCCCGGGCCACGATGCGATCCACGAACCCGTGGCTGAACCAGAACTCGGCGCGCTGGTAACCGGCCGGCAGTTCCTCGCCGATCGTGCCTGCGGACACCCGGTCGCCGGCAAAGCGGATCAGTGCGTTCGGCTCGGCGATGTTCACGTCGCCCACGGCCGCGAACGACGCGAATACACCGCCGGTCGTCGGGTCCGTCAGGACCGAGATGAACGGCACGCGGGCCGCCTTCACTCGCTCGACCACGCCCATGGTCTTGACCAGCTGCATCAGCGAGTAAGTGCCCTCCTGCATTCGAGCGCCGCCCGAGGAGGAGACAATGATCAACGGCATCCGCTCGGCCAGCGCGGCTTCGCCGGCCCGAGCGACCTTCTCACCGACGACCGAGCCCATCGAGCCGCCGATGAAGCCGAAGTCCATGACGCACAACGAAACCGGCCTGCCGCCGATGGCGGCGGGGCCCCAGACCGCCGCGTCGCGCAGACCTGTCGAAAGCTGGGCGGCCATGAGTCGGTCCGGGTAGGACTTGAGATCGACGAAGCCGAGGGCGTCGATCGCCTGGAGGTCGGCGTCGCGCTCCACGAACGAACCGCTGTCGACCAGCTGCTCGATCCGGGTCCTGGCCGGGATGCGGAAGTGATGGCTGCAATGCGGGCAGACGCGCAGTGACTTGTCGAGCTGCTTGTTGAACAGCATCTCCGCGCAGCCGGGGCACTTGGTCCACAGGTCCGGTGGGTAGGCGTCGCGACGTGGTCGGAACGGCAATCTGACCGGCATCAGGACACGACCCCGAGAATTCCGTCGATGACCCTCGGTCGGCGGCCCCGGCCGGATTGAGCCGTCCGGCCGTGGGCCTCACGCGCTGCCCGACCCATCCGGCTCGTCGCCGGGTGCGAGTGGCGCCACGCGACGAACACCGCGCCGAGCGAAATCGCCGCCGACGCGACCCCGACTCCCACGCCGCCGACGATCAGCGGCCGCGGCTGGCGCGCCGCTATCTCAGGAAGTCGGAACGCGGCCGCCGGCCAGATCGCTCGAGCACGACTCGCGGGAGCCGGTGCGGAGCCATCGGCTGCCGGGCCTGCGGCCTCCGAGCCGGCCACCTCCGTCGCGGTCGTGGCTGCAAACGCTGTCAGGGCAGCCGGAACTGCGGTAGCGACCAGGGCGTCGGTTCCGCCGGTCGGGCGCCCCCGGAACTGGGCCAGGGTGCCCGGCACCGCGGCTGCACCCGGTTCCTCGACGGGGAGGCCGGCCGCCTGACGAGCCGCACCCGTCGCGAGACGCGCCGCCAGCGCTTCCTCGAAGCGGAACGATGGATGGACGCGGGTCAGGCCGTCGCGCAGCTCCCGGACGGCAAACCGAACGGCCGGATCCACGTCAACGTCGACGGGGACTTCGGAAGCGCGCCGATCGTCAGCGGTCGTCAGCCCGTCGAGGTATCGCTCCGTTCGCCGAGCGTCTCGCGTTCCGCTTCCCAGCATCAGCTCAGCCGGCCTCGCAGGTCGTCGGCGACGGCCCGGAGGGCTCGGTGCAGGAGGACTCGGACGGCACCCTCCGATCGACCCAGGATCGCAGCGATCTCGGCGGTGGACATCTCGTCGACGAACCGGAGGATGACCGCCCGGCGGCGATCCTCGGGCAGCCTGGAAACGGCCTCCCAGGCCGCACTGGCGGCTTCGCGAGCCGTCGCGGTATCGACCACGTTGTCCGGGGCCGAGAGCTCTGCCGCATCTTCGAGAGAGGAGACCTGCCGGCGACGATCGCGACGCCGCTCGTTGGCAACCACGTTGCGGGCGATCCGGAAGAGCCAGACGCGGAACGTGGAGAAGTCTGCCGAGTCGGCCGCGCCGGACGACCCCTCCCCCGAAGCGATGAATGCGTCGACTCTCTCCTCGAAGCGAGGCAGGCCGGCCAGCGCCTGCATGAAGACGCGTTCGGTCGCATCCTCTGCCGCGTGGTGATCTTGGAGTTCGTAGTAGGCGTAGCTGTACACCTGGGCCAGATACTTCCTGTACAGGGCGTCGAAACGACTCGGATCGAGCCGCGCCTCTTCGACCAGACCACGATCGCGATCGAGCCGGGCGGGATGGGCTCGGTCCTCCACCCTACTCAACACCGGCCTGCTCAATGTGTTACACCCGGGCCGCCGGCGCGATCAGCTATGAGCGTGTCGGCCGACCCGTCGGCGTCGCCATCGACTTCCCTGCTCGCCGAAACTAGCCGGACGTGTGTTACCTCGCCGACCAGAAGCTCCCGCTCGACCCCGTCCCCATCCTCGACGAGCAGCGCCCCCGTGGCGCCGTCGACGCCGACTGCCATCGACCCATGGGCCAATCCGTCAGGCAGGTCGATTCGGACGGCTCGGCCGGTGGTGATCTGACGCGAATGCCAGCCTGCCACGTCGAAGTGCCCGTCGCGCAGAGCCAGCAGGCGCGGTTCCAGGCGCAGCAGGAACTCGTCGAGAAGCGCATCGGAGTCGATCGGGCGACCGCGGGAGACCTCATGCAGGCTGGTCATGGCGTCGGCCAGCTCGGCCGGGAAACGGTCGCGCGGCCAGTCGGCGTTGACGCCGATGCCGACCACGGCCCTCGCGTCGGCCGTGCCGGCGCCTTCACTCTCGCCCAGCACGCCGGCGACTTTGTGGACGCCCGCCGCGGCCTCCGGGGCCTCCACGACGATGTCGTTGGGCCACTTGAGCTTGAGCATGCCGATCGGCAGACCGGCTGCTTCCTCGGCCGCGTCGGCCATGGCCATCGCCACGACCGCACCCAGCCGCCAAAGCCGGTCGGGTTCCAGGTAGGTCGGCTTGAAGCCAAGCGATAGCAGCAGGGCGGCTCCGGCCGGCGCTACCCACGATCGGCCCGAGCGCCCGCGACCGGCAGTCTGCTCGTCGGCGACAGCCAGACACACCTCGGGGGTTCCTTCGATCATCCAGGCTCTGACGATGTCGTTGGTCGATGGGACCGACCGGAACCGCTCGTATCGCGACAGGAATGCGACGCTCGTCGTCACGCGCCTGTCTTCGACGCCCCGCCGGAGCCGGCCTCGACTGTGGGCTCGCCCGGCAGGAGTGGCTCCGGCTCCTCGAGCGCGAAAGCCTTGTGCAGCGCCCGGACGGCCGTCTCGACCTGATCCTCGGCGATCATGCATGTGATTCGGATTTCGGATGTGGAGATGATCTCGATGTTCACACCGGCTTCGGCAAGGGCCGCGAACATCATGGAGGCGTAGCCGGGCGCGTTCTGGATGCCGGCGCCGACTATTGAAACCTTGGCCATCGCCGAGTCGGTTGTCATCTCCCGGAAGCCAAGCTCGCGCACGATCGGCTCCAGTATGCGCTTGGTCTTGGCCAGGTCGCCTCGGGTGATGGTGAAGCTCAGGTCTGTCGTGCCGTGGTGGCCGACATTCTGGACGATCGTATCGACGTTGACGCCAGCTTCTGCGAGCGGCGCGAAGACCGCATGCGCGACGCCGGGCCGGTCCGGAACCTCGACCAGCGTCACCTTGGCGACGTTGCGGTCGTGGGCCAGCCCGCGAACCTTGTTGCGCTGCTCCACGAACGGATCCTCCTTGATGAGAGTGCCAGAAACATCCTCGAACGAGCTCAGCACCTCGATGACCACGTTGTTGACCCAACCCAGCTCGACCGCCCGAACCTGCATCACCTGGGCGCCCTGATGAGCCAGTTCCATCATCTCTTCGTACGAGACGACGGGCAGCTGGCGGGCGTCCGAAACGAGCCGCGGGTCTGCCGTGTAGATACCCCGAACATCGGTGAAGATCTGGCAGCGGTCGGCCTCGAGAGCGGCGGCCAGCGCGACGGCCGTGGTATCGGAACCGCCACGGCCGAGCGTCGTTATCTCCGACAGATGGGGGTCTCGGACGCTCTGGCCCTGGAAGCCGGCAACGATCACGACGCGGCCGGCCGCCACTTCGGCGTGGATGCGCTTCGGGTCGATTCCGGCTATGCGCGCCTTGCCGTAGTTGCCGTCGGTCGTGATCCCGGCTTGAGCGCCCGACAGAGCGATCGCCGGCACGGCGAGAGCGTGCAGCGCCATCGACACGAGAGTGGCGCTCTGGTGCTCACCGGTCGCCAGGAGCATGTCGAGCTCGCGCGGATCAGGATCGTCGGTGATGGCGCCGGCAAGGGCGAGGAGCTCGTCGGTCGTATCGCCCATCGCGGACACGACGACCACCAGGTCGCAGCCGGTCGCCCGCTCACGGGCGATCCGCGCGGCGACGCGCCTGATCCTGTCGGCGTTGGCAACGGACGAGCCGCCGAACTTCTGGACGACGAGCGGTTTGGACATGGCGGGCATTCTAACCCAGGGCCCACCAGTCTCGAAACCGCGAGGCGCAACCGGCGGCCCCCGTGGAACACGGTCGCCGGCCGTTCTAGAGACAATGGGCACGACACCGCTTAGGAGCCCCGCACCATGTGCTTCGATCTGGACAGCGACCCGCCGATCCGACCCCTGGCCGACGCCGCCGTCGACCACGAGTCGCTGACCCTCCGCGCTGCCGACGGCAACTCGTTCCGGGCCTTCCATGCCTGGCCCCTCGAGACCACCGGCAGGGCCATCGTCATCCTGCCGGACGTCCGCGGACTACACCACTACTACGAGGAGCTGGCGATCCGATTCGCCGAGATCGGCGTCGAGGCGGTGGCCATCGACTACTTCGGCCGGACGGCCGGAATCGGCGATCGCGGCGACGACTTCGACTTCGGCCCGCATGTTGCCCAGACGACGTGGGCCGGGCTTTCGGCCGACATCGAGAGGGCCGCAAAGTACTTGAAAGACGACGCCGGTCACGGGGCGCGGTCGCTGTTCACGACCGGCTTCTGCATGGGCGGCCGGAACGCCTTCCTGTCCGCCACTCTCGGCCTCGGCCTGTCGGGCGTCATCGGCTTCTACGGCTGGCCGGGGGGACCGTCACGCAACGACACGCCGGCACCCACGGAAGTGGTCGGCACGTTCGAGTGTCCGGTGCTGGGCATCTTCGGCGGCGCCGATCAGGGCATCCCGATCACCGCAGTCCAGCAATTCCGCGACGCCCTGGCATCCGTTCCGATCGAGCACGAGATCGTCGTCGAGCCGGACGCCCCGCACAGCTTCTTCGACCGAAAGCAGGCCGAATTCCAGAAGCAGTCGGACGACGCCTGGGCCCGAATACAGCGCTTCATCGAGGCGCACGGGGCGAACTAGGGGGCCCTTCGGTCGTTCCCGACCGCCACCAGGACGCCACGCCCGCGGCTGTGCGACCATTCCCGAGCGCGCAGCTTGCGCCGCCAGCGGAGGAATCGATGATCACGCGACGCGATCGGCGCGACGAGGCGGATGATTCCGGCCGGGTCCGCGTGACTGAGGTCGACCCGACGCTCGCCGACTCCGAGGAAGACGACCTCGACGAGAGGGAACCCGAGGATCAGCCGGAGGACTTGACCGCCGACCTGGAGTCACAGGCTGCCGACTACCTGGCCGGCAACGACGTGTGGATGTACGGGCCCAACGCGACGGCCGTCCTGGAGATCCTCGACCGGCTCGAGGACCTGGTGCCGGACGAGGCTCGACCGCTCGCCGAAGCCTGGCTCGCCATCCCCAAGTCCGATCGCGAGCGGGCCCGGAAGGCCGCCCGCAAGCTGGCCGATGACGACGAGGAGATCGCCCTCCACCTCCAGCTCGTCCGCGAGGCCGTCGGGACGTGGATGGCGGTTACCGGCCCGTACCCGGAGTTCGTCGCTGCGGTTCCGGATTGGGGCCGGGTCTGCGCTCAGGCCGGCGAGGCTGCACTCGACGCGGCCACTGCCGTGATCCTCGAGGGCAAGATCGAGGAGGTCCACTACGAAGCCCTGCTCGAGCCATGGTCGGAAACGATGGCCGATCTCGACGCTGCGGCCGACGCCGCCGGTCTCGACGGTACCGCCGAGAACGAACCCGGCACAGAAGCAGCGGACGAGGAGGACGAGGGCGAAGACAGCGAGGACGAAGAGGAAGGCGAGGGCGAGTTCGGGCCGAACTCGGACGTCGTGACCGACTTCCTGAACCGCCTCTGGCTGCTCACCCCCGAACAGGTCGGTCGGCTGGTCAGTGGCTGGCAGAACGCCCCACGCGAGGACCTCAAGGCTGCTCACGAGGGTCTCAAGGCCATCATCGACGAAGATCCCGAATGGCGCGACCAGGTCCGCCGTGCCCAGGAGAAGCTGTCGCCCTGGCTCAACGCCGGGCGCATCCAGGAAACGTCCGGTTTCCTGGGTCAGACCGGACAGGGCGAGTCGCGCAAGATGGCCGGCCCGACGCTCGCCGACGCCGTCGCCGCCCTCGCGGTGGGTGACCTGCTCGAACCTGGGGACGCGGAAACGCTCTACGGGCCGTGGTTCAATCTGATCGGTGCGCCCCCACTGCCAGATGCCGGCGACGAAGCCACAGCCGAGGCGGAACCGGCCGGCGACGCCGATCAAGGAGTCCGAGCCGCGAAGGGCGGCAAAGGCGCCAGGGAACCGACTGCAAGCGCCAGGGCGGACGCGACCGGTGGCAAGAACAACGCGAACAAGTGAGGCTAAGCCCGAGCGGCGCTCGGGCGCGGAGGGTCCATGGCCAGATGGAGCAAGCGCAGGGTCAAGAGGCCGGTCGCCAATCAGCTGAGCGGCGCCGCCGAGCCGAACGTCCTGAGCGTCGGCGACAAGTCGGGCAAGGCGGGCAAGCCCGACTGGGACTGGACCGTCGAGGGCGCGATCATCGGTGCAGAGCCGGACGACGACTTCGAGCCGGACGAAGAACTCGACGATGATTTCGACGAGGACGCCGTCATCGAGGAACTCGACCACCGAACGCCCGAACAGCGCCAGGCCGACCTCGAAGCCGAGCTCCAGCGTCAGGCCGAGGAGTTCGGCCTCACGAACGACGATCCGAAGGCCCTCTACGGACCCAACGGCGAGGACGTCGCGGCCGTGCTCGACGCCCTGGACGAGATCGACGCCGAGTCAGCCGAGCGAGTGGCGGAGGCCTGGGAACTGGTAGACCAGGCAGAGCGCGACGTGGTCGAGCGGATCCTGCGGCGTCGCCACCGCGGGGGGGAGCACGAGTACGAGCTCTCAGCCGCCGAGGATGCCGTCGGGGCCTGGCTGGCCGCGCGGGCGCCGGCCGACGATGAAGAAGAGGATCTCTGGCAGGAAGTCGCTCAGGCGGCAATGGACGCCGTCACCGCGATCGTCCTGGACGAGGAACTGAGCGACGCAGACTACGACACTCTGTACGGTCCCTGGGCTTCCGCGATGGAGACGGAGGACGACTCAACTCCTGGCGCTCCGGCCCATGCGTCCGGTTCGGTCGCCGGCGAGGCGGCCGCGGACGAGGGCGATGACGCTGCCGTTGAGGAGGAGGTCGATCCCAAGACCAGGGCGAAGGACGAAGAGGAGTACGGGCCGAACGCAGAAACGGTGATCGCGTTCCTGGCCCGCCTCGACGAGCTGACGACGACCGAGGCCGAGCGCCTTGCCCTCGCCTGGGAAGCTTCCGACAAGGACGCCCTGCAACTTGCCCACGAGGCCCTCGAAGAAGCACTGGCGGATGACCGCGACTCGCGCCGCCAGGTCAAGCGAGCTCAGGATCGGATCGTCGATTGGGTTCAGGGAAACAGCGGCATATCCCGGGCCAGCCGGCCCGTAGTCAGCCAGACCGGCACGAGCAAGGCGGCCGGTCGTCTCCGACAGAGCGTCGCGCCGACGCTGGCCGATGCCGTCGCCGCCCTCGCGACGGCCGACATGCTCGAGCCCGAAGACGCGGAGACCTTGTATGCGCCATGGGCGAAGGTACTCGGCGAACCGCCTCTGCCGAAGTTCGAGGACGACGGGTCGATCTAGATGTGATTCACGAATAGGTTGTTGACAGACGAGAGCCTCCTGAGGCTCGGTGTGGGTATCCAGCTCACATCGAACGGGAGGCTCTCGTGGCACATCGTAGGGCGAAGCTGACG
>Ga0187889_10002584_pt1 | contig 17338 bp, 14 predicted proteins | sample June2016WEW_7_10_2_FD_132992 | JGI IMG/M metagenome (GOLD analysis project Ga0187889, IMG submission 132992) | Peatland microbial communities from SPRUCE experiment site at the Marcell Experimental Forest, Minnesota, USA - June2016WEW_7_100 | ecosystem: Environmental > Terrestrial > Soil >... | reverse complement strand
GGCTCGAGAGTACGAATCTCCCCCCACGATGGCAAGGTCTCCCGCGTAGCGCCGCCCTGGAGTCCGTGGTCGCGGCCGCGGCCTCGTCCCGGTCCGGGGATGTCCAGCCCGGGTCGCGCAAGCGTCTACGGGGGCTCCGCGCCGGTTTTGGGCTGCCAGAAGCAGACGCGGTTGCGTCCGCCGCGCTTGGCATCGTACATGGCCTGGTCGGCGGCGACTATTAACGCCTGCGCGTCCGCGATCTGGGGGTTGGGTATGGAGGCAATGCCCGCGCTGATGGCGACCGGGATAACCTGGCTCTCCACCATGAAACGGTGCGAGTCCACCGATTGGCGAATGCGTTCGGCCACCGCTTGGCCCTGCGTCCGATCGGCCCCGCGGCAGATCACTGCAAATTCTTCGCCTCCGATGCGGGCGAAGACATCCTCAACCCGGATCAGAACCGCCACCGTGTGGGCGAGCTCCGACAAGACGTGGTCTCCGGCGGGATGGCCGTGGGTGTCGTTAACCTCCTTGAAGTGGTCGAGGTCGAACACCACCAGCGAGAGATCGGCCTTGGTGCGCGAGGCAAAAGCGAATTCACTCTCCAGGCGGTCGGTGAAGTACCGCTTGTTGAAGGTTTGGGTCAGATCGTCGCGCAGCGCCGACTCGTACATCTGGCGCTGGAACAGCTCGTCCAGGCTGTCGTGGTAGGTGAACTTCAGCACGGTGCTGGAGCCGACCAGGATCTTGTCGCCATCTTCGAGCGTATGGCGGTCGATACGGGCCCCGCGACAGAAGGTTCCGTTAGTCGAGCCCAGGTCATGGAGGATCATCTGGGCGCCGTCGGCCTCTATCTCGCAGTGCTCGCGCGACACTCCTTCGTCCATCATGCGTATGTGGGCATTTTGCCCGCGGCCTATGATGGTCTGCTTGCGGGAGAGCTTGAACATCTCGCCCATGGCACTACCCGCCAGCACGATCAGATAGGCATGCTCCCGGTCGACCTTGGCCGACCCCGGCGGTGTCTGCTGAACCCTGGTTATGTCATCCCAATCTATCGGCACGATTTACCCGATCGCATCCTCTCATGATGGGCGGCTTTGCGCGCTAGCCTCCAGTGCATGCGCTAGCGCGCGCAAGGGGGCGGCGCTGGGGCCGAAACCGGAGAGGGCGGCCACGGCCTGGGCGGTGAGCTGGCGCACTCTCCCGGCTGTCACCTCGGCCAGGGCCGCATGCTCCTCGTCGTCGCGGTCGTCCTTGTGCTGAAATGCGATGCCGTAGGCTATGCCGAACTCGGCCAGTGCCTCGCTTTGCCGGTCGTTGGCCCCCCCTGCGGCAGCGCCCACCTCGAGGGCAGCGCGAAAGAGACAGCCGGTCTTTTCCAGGTGAAGTCGCTCGACTTCCTCGAGGGTTTCCGGCGGCGCGGGCAGGATGTCGCGCGCCTGTCCCCGCACCATGCCGGTCATGCCGGCTCCTCGTGCCAGGGCGGCCACTCCGGCCAGGTAGGGGCCGGCTCGCCCGGAGCTGGCGCCGGCGCGGGCGAGCCAGGCGAAAGCGAGGGTGAGCAGAGCGTCCCCCGCCAGGATAGCCGTCGCCTCACCAAAGACTCTGTGGCTGGTCGGTCGTCCGCGGCGCATGTCGTCATCGTCCATAGCGGGCAGATCGTCGTGAATGAGCGAGTAGCAGTGCACCAGCTCGACGGCCGCGGCGGCCAAGCGCACGTCATGATCGACGGCGCCGCGTACCGCTTCGGCCGCGGCCAGCGCCAGCAAGGGACGCAGCCGTTTCCCGGGCGCGAGCATCGAATAACGCATAGCTTCAACCAGGCGGCCGGGGTCGTCAGCCGGTTGGGGCAGCTCGGCATCGAGCAAGGCGTTTACCTCCGCCCGCCGTCCGGCCAGCCACGACTCCAGATCAAATTCGCTCACTTGGTGTCCTCTTTGCCGTCCGGCTCATCCAGTGGCGCGGTGCTGGTGGTGCCATCGGCATGCGCGAGTAGTACCTCGACGCGCTTCTCGGCTTTATCGAGGAGCGCTGCCCCCTGTCGGCAGAGATCCATGCCCTCCTCGAAGAAGCGCAGACTCTCCTCGAGGGCAAGGTTGCCGCTTTCGAGACGCTCGACCAGCGCGCGCAGACGCGCCAGGATCTGGTCGAAACGCGGCTCACCGGTGTCGGGCGCGGGACTATTCGCCATTGGGTTGATTGTAGCAAGGCTAGTCCCCAGGGGAGAAGGATTGTGATGCATGATATCGTCCCCTGCCATCTCGGCGTGATATTTTCACGTCTCGTTGCCCTGTCCTACACCGCCGAAGTCGGAGGGAGATGTCGCGCAGATGCGAGCGGATCCAAGATCGGACCAGCATTCTCGCTCAGGCGTACCCGAGTCGGCGCAAGTCGAGGTCGGGGCGGGTGAGGTGTTCGCCGCATCTGGGCAAGGGGTAATGCGCAGCGGGCCGGGTTTGCGGGTCCAGATAATGCTGGGCATGACCGCGGTCACGCTGGTTGCCATCTTGACCACCGGCTACATTGCCCTGTGGGCTGCCGGCGATAACTTGCGCGTGCAGCGCGAAGCCATGGCCGCTACTTTGGCCGCGGCGACGGCGCGCTCGGTAGCCGCCGAGTGGTCCCGGCACCCGGCCGACGCTGCTCCGCCGCGAGATGCCTTGCGCGGGCTCTTGCGCTCGATGCGCGAAGGTCTGGGTGCGGTGCAGCTTGCAGTCATCGGCCCTGACCGGAAGCGGCTCGTGGCTTGGCCTGAAGGGCTGGCCGTGGAAGAGGCGTCGATCGCGAGCACGGCGCTTGCCGGCGGTCCGCCCGTGATCAACTACCAGCTTGCCGGCCGCGACCGGCCCGGGCGACTCAACCTTATCCTGGCCTATGCGCCGGTGGAAATCGACGGTCGGGTGGTGGGAGCGGCCCGCATTGCCCTGCCCACGGTCGAGCCTACCCGGATCGTGCTCGAACGATCGTGGCCCCTATTGCTCTTCCTGACTCTGGGCGATGGCTTGCTCGTACTGGCCCTCGGCTTGTTCGTGCTCACGCAACTGGTGGTGCGCCCGCTCGACCGGCTACGGCGCGCGACCGCTCTGATGACGGCGGGCGAGTGGGACGCGCGCATCCGCGAGGAAGGGTCCAAGGAATTCGCGGCCCTGGCCTCGGCCTTCAATCAGATGACGGTCTCGCTCGCCCGGCAACGTGAGCAGATCATTCGCTCGGAGAAGCTTGCTTCCGTCGGGCAGCTAGCGGCCGGGGTTGCCCATGAGATCGGCAATCCCCTCGCCACCATCTTGGGCTATGTCGACATCTTGCGCGCTGACGCCTTGGGTAAGGGGCGGTTGCCTGAGACAGAGCGGCAAGATGCGCTCGATCGGCTGAAGGCGGAGACCCAACGCATCCATCGCATCATTCGCGAGCTGCTGGAGTTTTCGCGGCCCAGCTACGAAGATCCGGTCGCGACCGAGCTTGTGCGCGTGATTCAATCGGCCGAGGCGCTGCTGACGCCGCAGGCGCGTTTTCGCGAGGTGCGCGTGATTGTCACGCCGCCGGCGGAAAGCTGGCCGCAGGTGATGGTGGTTCCCAGTCGGCTGGTGCAGGTTCTGGTCAACTTGATGATGAACGCGGCCGACGCAATGGCGGGTAAAGGGGTTATCGTCATAGCCTGCGTGGAGGACAATCAGCGCGTGCTCTTGGCGGTGGCGGATGAGGGCCCCGGCGTGGACCGGCAGCTGCGCGGCAAGATATTCGACCCGTTTTTCACCACCAAGGCGGTGGGCCAGGGCACCGGTCTGGGCCTGTCGGTCAGCCGCAGCATCGTGGAAAGCTTCGGGGGGACGCTCGAGCTGGCTCCAGCCGCGGAAGGGCAAGGAGCCAAGTTCGTCCTCTCCTTGCCCCGAGCGCGCTGATCGGTGTTGGATCGCAGGCCGCAGCTAACCCTCGCTCGATGCCTCACCGCTGGCCGGCTGTTCCAGTGGCTCTCCGCGCAAGCGGCGGATGCGACCGTCACGGATCTCGATGGTGCTGAAACGATAGCCGGCGATCTCGACCGCTCGGCCGGGCCGCAGCGGCGGTGCCAGGTGAGACTGCACGTAAGCGCCGATGGTATCGATCTCGGGCGGCATGGCGGGCAAGACCAGGCCTAGCTCGCGCTCGGCCACGTCGAGGGTCAGACGACCGTCGACTTCGAAGCGGCCCTCATTGCCGCGCACGATGGGCGCGATCTCCCCCACGTCTTGCTCGTCTTGAATCTCGCCGACGAATTCCTCGAGCAGATCTTCCAGGGTGACCACGCCGACGAAGGTGTTGCCCGCGCCGAGCACGATCGACATATGGACTCGACGCCGCTGAAACTCGCGACGCAACCATTCGCTCGGGGTTTCTTCCGAGCAGTAGATGGGCTCGCGCGCGAGCTCGCGCATGCGCTTGGGCTCGTGCCCCGCGGCCAGCGCGGCCATCAGATCCTTGAGGTGGATATAGCCCAGGACGCGGTCGGTGAGCGGTTCGACCAAGGGATAGCGGGTGTACTGGTTGGCGAGCGCGATCTCTATGTTCTCGCGCCACGGGCGCCCCTCCTCCAGGACCACCACGTCGCGACGCAGGCTCATGACATGGCGAGCCACGCGTCGGGTGTAATCGAAGACTCGGTCGATCAGGCGACGGGCGCCGGGGTCAAGCTCGACGTGTTGAAGCACGAGACGCAGCTCGTCGGAGGAGTGCAACATCTCGGCGCCCGAGGCGGGATGCAGCCCCGACAGGCGCAGGAAGAGGTTGGCGGCGCTAGTGAGAGCCCAGATGAAGGGAAAGGTGACGACGGCAAAGACGCGTAGCGGCGCCGCAGCCCATAGCGCTACCGGCTCGGTCTTTTGCAAGGCGATGGCCTTGGGAACCAGCTCGCCCAGCACGGCATGCAAGAAGGTGATGACGACGAAGCTGCATCCCAGCGCCAGCGAGTGGGTGGCTACCCCGGTCAAGCGACCAAGGGCGGTCAAGCTGGGGCCGAGAAGGCGCGCCAGCGCCGGTTCACCCACCCATCCCAGCGCCAGCGAGGCCAGGGTGATGCCGAGCTGATTGGCGGAAAGAAACTTGTCGAGCTGTCGCGTGACGCCCGACAGGATCCAGGCCCGCCTGCCCCCGCCTGACACCAGCTCTTTCACCCGGGTGGGGCGCATCTTGACGATGGCGAACTCGGAGGCCACGAAGAACGCGTTGGCCAGCACCATCAATGCTGTCAGGGGTAAAGCCATACTGTGGGTCCACATGCTCCTAAGAGTACAGGGAAGCGCAGGGATTGGGCCAATCTCCGCCCTTTCGTGCTATCAAGGCCGTATGGCTGCGTCGATACGAGGGGATATTCGCACCCTCCCCAACGTGATCACACTGCTCCGCATCGTGATCCTCTGCTTGGGCGTGGTGGTGTACTTCTACCTTTCCCATGCCGTGGGCATTGCCCTGGCCATACTGGCGGGTGTCACCGACTATCTCGACGGCTACCTCGCGCGCCGCCGCGGGCAAGTCTCGCGGCTCGGCGAGATCCTGGATCAGTTCTGCGACATGTGTTTCGAGTCCTTCATCATCATCATCGCCACCTTGCAGGGCTTCTTTGCTCCCTACTTCATCTTCCTCTACCTCTTGCGCGAGTTTTGGGTGAGCTGCATCAGGCGCTTCATGGCCGGGGCGCGCGTCGAAATCCCCAGCAGCTGGGCCGGCAAGGCCAAGACCAATCTGATCATGTGGGGCTTCTTTCCCACCTACCTGTCGGTGAGCAAGCTCTTGCCTTGGGCCGAGCCATACCTGGGCAATGCCGGCCGGATCATGGTCGGGGTGGGGTTGTTCATGGGCTATGCCAGCGCGCTGGCCTATACGCGAGTGTTCGCCGTGGGTTACGGCAAAGCGGCCGGCAAGGGCTGACCGTCGTGCGGGGATTGGCCGTGCGGGGAGTGGCCAGGCGAGTGGCCTGGTGGGCGCTGTCACTGCTCAGCAGCGCGCTGGCGCCTTTTCCGGCACGGGCGCAGGAGGCAGCCTTTGCTGCGGCATGTCCGGAAGGCAACTTGCTCGCCCACCGCAAGCCCATCGCCTGGCAGGAGACCAGGCGCGACCTGGCTTTGCTCACCGACGAAGCCGTGGCCCCGGAAGGCGCCGCCTGGGACGCGCAGCCCGCGGTCATTTTCGATACCGCCGCCGGGACGGTGACTTGGGACTTGGGCCAAGCGACGCTGTTGCGATCCCTGGTCATTCAGGCCGACGCCAATGACACCTATACGGTTTGGGGATCGCGGGATGGCAAAAGCTATCAGGTGCTCGGCCAGATCGATCCCGTGCTCAACCATGGCCTGCGCACTCGCGTGCTCAACGTGGGCGGAATGGTCGCCCGCTACCTCCGCTTCGGCGAGGGGGTTGGCGATGGCTTCTACTCGGCATCCGAGGTTGCGGCCTATTGCCGGGTGCCCTCGCCTTTTCCGCCGGCCATGAAGGTGGTGGATGCGCCCGCCGCCGTGGCGCCGCCCAAGAAGCTCTTCGACTACTGGGACAACGACGCCAGCGCGCGCTGGGAGTTGGTGCTGGCTTTGCTCGGCCTGCTCTTCATCTGGTGGGATAGCCGGGTGACGGGCCAGACGGGCGACGAGCTGCGGGCGGGGGGCAAGCCGACCATGGCCACGGAGACGAGCTGGCTGCGCCGAGCGCGGCGGGCGCTGGGCGGGTATCTGGCGCGCGCCCGAGTGCGCAACGCTCTCGCCGGGGTTATGGGGGTGCTCGCCCTGCTCACCTACTTCAATTTCGGGTCTTTCCATTTTCCCAACTTCATTCACGGCTGGGACACTTTCCACTACTACATCGGATCGAAGTATTTCAAGGAGCTGAGCTACGAGCGTCTTTACGAGTGTGTGGCGGTGGCAGATAGTGAGGAGCCGAGCTTGCGGCGCAGGGTCGAGCTGCGCAAGTTGACCAACCTGCGCACCAATACGGTGGAGACCACCGCCGACATCTTGGCCCATCCCGAGCGCTGCAAGGCGCATTTTTCCCCCGCCCGGTGGGAGTCGCTCCGACGCGACTTGCGCTTCTTCCGCACACTGGAGACGGCACGGCGCTGGGACGATGCCCAGACCGACCATGGCTATAACGGCACCCCGGTATGGAACATCGCCGGAACCATATTGAGCAATTTGGCTCCGGCCAGCCGGGCCCAGATTCTGCTCCTCGACAGCATCGACTGCGGGCTGGTCCTGGGGTTGGCCTTGCTGGTGTGGTGGGCTTTCGGCTGGCGGGTCCTCACCGTCGCCCTCGTCGCCTTTGCCACCAATTTTCCGTCGCGCTGGTACTGGACGGGGGGCTCGCTTTTGCGTTGGGACTGGCTGTTCTGGATGGTCGCCGCCGTCTGCCTCGCCAAGAAGGCGCGCTACCTGTCCGCGGGGATGTGCCTGGCGTATGCAGCGCTACTGCGCATCTTCCCGGTCTTCGTGTTCGTGGCCCCGCTCTTGGCTTTGGGCTACCACTACCTCAAGTATCGCCGGCTCGATCGCCGCTTCTTGCGCTTTTTCGTGGGGGCGGCGCTGGCGGTCGCGCTCTTGCTGCCGGTGAGCGTAGTGGCTGCGGGTGGTAGCGAGGCGTATCCGGCCTTCGTCCGCAACACGCGCAAGCACCAGGGCACCCCCCTAACCAACTACATGGGCTTGCGCACGCTGCTCGACTATCGGCCGTCGGAGGTTGGGCGTCTCATCCGCGATGACCAGCTGGTCGATCCGTGGATCCATTGGAAAGAAGCGCGCTTGCGCCGGTTCCGCGAAGCGAGGCCGGTTTACCTTGCCCTGGTGCTGGGTTACCTCGTGCTCATGGGGTTGGCGGTGCGGGGTAGTGAGCCGTGGGAGGCCATGGCATTATCGTCCACCTTCATTGCCTTCGGCGTCGAGCTCACTTGCTACTACTATGCCTTCGTGGTGGTGGTCGGTCTGCTCTATGCGCGACAGAAGAGTGTGGGCAAGTGGCTGCTCGCGCTGACGGCGGCCACCCAATTCATAGGTTGGGCGCCGGTGCAGGGCGTTCCCGGTTGGCTCGCGGCTCTGCTCCCGGCCTCCCTGCGCGATGCGCCGGCCTTGAAGAGCTTCGGCATGCCCACCGGTCTCGACGAGCAGTACACCTGGATGTCACTCGTCACCCTCCTGGGCTTCGTAATGATTGCCTGGGATATCATGGTGGCTCGCCGAGCCGCGCTGGCGCAGGCGGCGGGGGTGGGGACGAGCCTGCAGCCCGCGGCCGAGCCGGCGGGGGTGGGCGGGGAGGACGGGGCGCAGGAGAAGCGCAAGGACAGGCCCAGTGGGCAAGCCTCGATCTGGCGCGCCCGCCTGGAACGTCGGGTGAGCGGCGGCCGACGGCGCCGGCGACACTAGAGCACCGGATAGCTTGGTGCGCTAGCGCAGCGCACAGCTCTAGCTGGGTGCCTTGAGGCGAAGGCGAAGCACCCACAGCAATAGGAGGCCGGCTGCGAGGGCGCCGGCGCATATCAAGATGAGCCGAGACTGGTGAGCTGCTGGTGGGGAGGGATCCGGTCGCCTCGCCCGGTGGGAGCCGTCTGGGCCAGAGGCACAGACCGGCAGGCCGAGACGGACACCGGTGCTGGTCACGCCGCCGTCCCCGCTGCCGCTCCCCCCGCTGGTGGCGACCAGGGTACTGATGCTCTGGGGCGGCAAGCTTACCACGCCCCCGACGATGGCCTCGACCCTAGCGGCGTTTTCGCCGCGCGACGTGCGATAGAGGCGGAAGGAGGGCAATGTCTCGCCCGTCAGATTGAGCGCGACGCTCTTGCTCGACACTCCGTCGTTGATGAGGATTATGGTCAGGTCGTTCTCGCAGCCAAACGCGAGCGGGAGGACGTCGGCGTCGTCGCTGGTACTGACAAGCTGGGCATAGCCTGGGCGGATGTAGCGATAGAACTGTTTCAAGGCATAGTAGAGAGAAGTCGGCGCATTTTGGGGCGCCGGTCCCATCACATCATCGGCCAAGTACCAGTGGAGCCAAGCCGAGACTTTACCGAAACGGAGCCCGCGATATAGGCTCTTGGCGGTGAGCAGCGCTTTGTCCCAGCCCTGGTGGTCAAAATCGGAAGTCTCGGTCAGCCAAAGCTCCTTGCCCGCTCCGTGCACGCGCTCGTCCAGCTTGGTCCATTCGGTCGCGCTTATCGGATCACCCGTCTTGCCATCGACGTAGCCGTGCACGGCATAGAAGTCGAGGTACTGCGCTGCCTGCGGGTCGTCGAGCAACCGCTCAAAGAATCGCTCATTCCAGTCGGCATTGGCCATGTGCTCGGGACCATATAGCCTGGTGGTCAGTCCGGCCCGTGCGAACGCGCTACCCACGATTTTGAGGACCTTGGCGTAGGTTCTCTCCGTGTACGTGCAGGACTCGAAAGGGTTGGCGAAGAGTGGCTCGTTGGCGAAGCTGACCGCGTAGATTTCGACCCCAGCGGCGCGCATTTGCTCAACGTACTCCACCAAGAGCTGGGCGAAGTCCCGATAATGGCCCGCTGCTAGCGAGCCCCCGCACTGGCCGTGACAAAAGGCGGCCAGCTTGTCGTCGGTGTCTCGCTTCATCCAAACGGGCGGCGTCCAGGCAGTGGCCAGAATCTTGATGCCTCTGCTCCGCAGCTCCCTGAGGTATGCGATCTGCTTGCCGTTGTCGCTCGTGGGGCCGAGAGCGAAAGTTCCATCCGCGCGCTCGAAATCCCAATAGAGTTGTGTTCGCACGATGGTGACACCCAGGTCGTCGAGCTTGTCGAGCCACGACCGGTCGAAGAAGGGGCCCTCCACCCACCACGGCCTGGCCGGGCCGAATCCGCCAAAGCCCTCGATGACCTGTTCTCTGCGGGATGGATCGACGGTGACGGTTGGTCCCCACGCGTTCGCGGTAGAGATCGTTGCCAGCAACAGCAACAGGGGCAATCCGCCGAGCATGACAGTACTTGCGGTATGCCGAGCACCGAGAATGTGACGCCAATCTGGCAAAGCGGCCCCTAGTATGTCATGCTAGTGGCATCGGTATGCCCGGCACCACGAGAGTATTTGCGGCCCGGCCGGTGGTTGTGCTCTTTCTCGCCTTTGCCGTCAGCCGTGCGGTTGTGCGCATCGTTGGGGTCGCCATCGATCCTCGTTCCGACTATCAGTGGCAACTGCTGGACCCTAGCATCTTACGCGAGAGGTTCCTCGAATCGCTGGTGTACTTGCACGCCCAACCTCCCTTCTTTAATGCGCTGCGCGGAGCGATGCTCAAGTGCTTCCCCGGCCAGGGCGAGCCACCTTGGGCTTGGTGGTTTTTGCAAATGGGCATAGGCCTCGGCATCGAGTTCGCCCTTTTCGGCACCCTGAGGCGGCTTGGCACTCCGCAGCGGGCGGCGTTGGTCATCGCCGTGGCCAGCGCGTGTGGGGCTCCCAGTTTGCTGTATGAAAACTGTCTGAGCTACACCTACCTGGATGCAGCACTGCTCATCGGCGCCGCATACCTGCTTGTGCACCACTTCGACACTCAGAGCCGGCTTTCTTTGTGGGCGTTCTTTGGCTTGCTCACCATCCTTTGTGCGACGCGGTCGCTCTACCACTTTCTCTGGCTCTTGCTGATCGCCGCGTGGGTGCTTCGGAGGACGCTGCTTGTCACCCGATCATGGATGGCCTTGCCCCCCATTGTCCTCAGTCTGGTGATCGTGGGTAGCATCTATTGCAAGAATCTCGTCATGTTCGGCTTCCTGGGCAGCAGTAGCTGGACGGGAATGAATCTCGCCACTATGACCCATACCCAGCTGGACAAGGCGGCGCGGCTCCAGCTCCTTGCCTTAGGGGCGGTTTCCGATCTCACCCTCCGGGCACCGTTCGAAGATCTTGCTGACTATGGCGAACAATGGGGGCGTCCCGCTGCCACAGGTGTTGTTGCCCTTGATGCGCCGAAGCGCTTCGACAGTTCCCCAAACTTCAATCATATCGACTATATTGCCATATCTCGACAATTCAGCAGGGACGCGCTTGCGGTAATCAGGAGCTCGCCGGTCGTCTATCTGCAGTCCGTGGCAAGGAACATGCTGAATTTCTTCTTCCGCGCCTCCACCGACTATCACATGCTGGAGGGCAACCGCGGTCGCATCAAGCGGTGGGACCAGATCTGCGCTTTTCTGTTCTATGGAGAGATCGGGGTTTTTTGGCACTCAGACTCCGACGACGGACACCCGCTCAAGCATCTCGGTCTTCGTGAAGTCGTCACGAAGAAGATCTCCGACACGTGCTTCTTTGTACCGCTCATTACCCTGCTTGTCCCAGTATGCGCGTTGCGTAAGGCGCTCAAATCCAATTCGACCAAGGTGCGTGCAATGGTGGGCTTTGCCATCTTCACGCTCGTCTACGTCATGATAACCGCCGACCTGATGAATCTGGGGGAAACGCACCGCATGAGGTTCGAGTTGGAGCCTCTGCTCTTCGCGCTGGCCGGTCTCGCTCTTGCGGACACTCCAATACTCAGGCGGATATTCCGCGAACCGACTCACACCCACCTGCCAGTGGGCTGCTGCGGGGACAACGAGCCGGCGCCCACTCCGGGGCGCTAGCGGCTAGCGGCGCTTCTTCTTGGCGGGTTTCTTGGCAGCCTTGGCCGCCTTGGCCGGCTTCTTGGTCGCGGTTCTGGCCGCCTTGGCTGGCTTCCGGGCCGCCGCTCTGGCCGCCTTCGGCTGCTTCCTGGCCGGTTTCTTGGCCACCCTGGCCGCGGCCCGCTTTCGCCTCTGCCCCCCTACGGCGCGCTTGGCGCGCGAGACGTCCCCGTCCTTGTCGACGAAGTAGATGTAGTTGTAGTCCATCTCGAAGCCGCCTTGGGCTACCTTCTCTGGCTTGCCCTTCGGCACCCCCGGCTGCTTGCGACGGACCTGCCACACATCTCCGTCTTTCACATAGAGCATGAAGTCCTTGTTGCGAGCGATGCCTAGCTTCTTGACTTTCTCGGCCATTACTCCACCCTCCGTCTGGGTTGGCGAAATGAGGATAAGAGGCATCGTAGCTTCGGGCATAGGAGTGTCAAGCTTTTCCGTCGGTGAAGAGAAGTGGTAGCTCGAGCCGGGCGCTAGACGGCCACGGCCAGATAGATGTGCTCGTCGGCTTCTTCGGGGCGGCTGGGCAGCGGCCGCCCGTCGAAACTGGCGAAGATTTCCGTGGGCCGGAAGCCGGCCGTGCGGAGCATGGTCTTTACTTCTTCCGGTCCGTACTGGCGGTGGCATAGCCTCACCACCTGCTCGGAGCCGCAGGCGCGACCCTGGCTGTCGACGGGCTGGTAGTGGAGGCGCATGTGCAGGAGCCGTCGTCGGCTATCGAACTCGTGGCTGACGCTGTAGAGCAAGCGCTGCCCGCTCCGCGGGTGGCGGAAGAGGGTGCGGCCCCAGCGCCGGGTGGGATCACGGCCGAGCCAGGCTCCGTCGGAGGGAAGGATGTCGAAGGCCAACCAGCCGCCCCGGTTCAGGTTGGCGCGGGTCTGGCGCAGGAATGTGGCCAAGTCGGCGTCGAGGAGCAGGTGCTGGACGCTGTGGAAGGCCGCTATGGCCAGGCTCGCCCTGACGCGTAGCGCGAAGCTCCTGATGTCGCCTCGCGCTAGAAGGCAGCGCGCCCGCCTGGGCGGAGAGAGGCGGGCTACGCGACGGGCCGCGGCCGCGAGCATAGCCTCTGACCGGTCGACGCCGACCACCTGGTGCCCATCGCGAGCCAGCGGGATTAGCAGCCGCCCGGTTCCACAGGCAAGATCGAGAATGGTGCCCGAGCCGAAGTCCATGCGGTTACGCGCCAAGGCCCGGTAGAAGTGAATGTCGGCGCGCCGTCGGCGGTAGTCGTAGTCGTAAAGGTCAGGGTCGCGGAAGGGCTCGCGACAGCCGGCCTGGGCGTCACGCAGCGATGATTTGCGCGCGGCAATTATCATGAAACAGGGTACCCTCCCCATTGTAACTCCATGCCAACCATCGTATTGCTGTCGGGAGGGCTAGATTCCGCCACGGTGCTCGCCATCTGTCGCGACCAGGGCAAGGAGTGCCACGCTCTCAGTTTTCGCTACGGACAGCGCCACGCGGTCGAGCTGGCGGCGGCGGCGGAGCTGGCTCGTGCGCTCGGCGTAGTCTCGCATCGCATTTGCGCCATCGATGCCGAGCTCCTGTCGGGATCGGCCCTCACCGGGCGTGGGCAGGTGCCCAGGGGCAGGAGCGAGAGCGAGATCGGCGTGGGCATTCCGTCGACCTATGTGCCTGCTCGCAATACCCTGTTCGCCGCGCACGCTCTGGCGCTCGCCGAAGCGGTTGGAGCGCAGGAGATAGCGTTAGGCATCAACGCCCTGGACTATTCGGGTTATCCCGATTGCCGCCCGGAGTGGCTAGCGGCTATGGAGGTGGTAGCACGCCTAGGTACCAGAGCAGGGGTCGAGGGACAGCCCATCCGATTTATCGCCCCCCTGATCGCCATGGCCAAGGCCGACATAATTCGCGTCGGGGTGGGACTGGGGCTTGACTACGGCATCACGGTTTCCTGCTACGATCCGACCTCGGGCGGTGCGGCATGTGGCGAGTGCGACGCGTGTGTGCTGCGCCGGCGTGGCTTCGCGCAAGCTGGCGTAGCCGACCCTACCCGATATCGCTAACTCTTCCCCAGCGCCCCCCGAACCCGCCGTTGCCCAGGAAACTGGGCCGAGCCCGAGGGAGAAGCCCGAGCAGGGCGAGGTCGGGAATCGGGGTGCGGATCGCCTGCCCGGGCATCCAGGCAGGTGACTCCGCCGACCGTCCGGCTGGGCTGGGCGTGCCCGCATCGGTGCGGCTATCGCGCTCGCTGCGTTCTCTCCCGCCGGTGCTCCCGTCTTGCCGGTCGGCTCGGCCGCGGCGGCCCCGCCGATCCCGGCCTAGGTTGGCATCGACGTCGACCAGCAGCTCGGGGGGGAGATCCTCTTCCGCGCTCACCCCATCCGCGACGGGGCTGGCCGTCTGGGCGAGATCTTGCGGAGGAGTGACGCCCTCGGCTTTGGCTGCGATGGAGGCCAGCCAAAGTGCATCGCGATAAAATGGGCGGGTGGCTAGCCGGGTCGGCCGTTGCCGCGCGGGATGGGCGGGCAACAGGTAGCGCATGGTCAGCAGGATCTGCCGGCATAGCTCGGAATCGCGGCGCGAGGCTTTCAGGCGGACCAGGATGGGCTCGACCGACTGGGCGACGATTTGAGCGATGGGCTTTTCCGGGCGGGCATCGGGAGCGAGGACGTCGCGCAGCGGCGGAAGGAGGAAGGTGGCGAGAATCATCGCATCCCCAGGGGTATCGCTGCGCGCCAGAATTGATTCGTCGAGGGCTCCCAGATACGACCAGAAGCGCTGGATGCGCTGTTTGACCTCGGGGTCGCGGTCCTCCCTGCTCCAGGCCTGCACTAGCTCCGGCACCAGGAACTCGAGCAGACCGGTCTCCACCAGCAGCTCGAACGAGCGCCGGGCGGCTCCTGCTCGGAGCAGGCGATAGAACTCCTCGGTCACGCGGGCCTGCGCGCACTTGGCCAGCTCGGCCTTGTGCTCCATCATGCGTTGATAGGTTTCGGGCTCGATGGTCAGGTTGCAGCGAGCCGCGAACTTCACGGCGCGCAAAATACGGACGGGATCTTCACGGAAGCGGATGTCGGGATCACCAATGGTGCGCACAAGCCGGGCTTCCAGGTCGGGGAGGCCGCCCACGTGGTCGATGACTTGGGCCGACTCGATGTCGAAAAAAAGCCCGTTTATAGTGAAGTCGCGGCGGCGAGCGTCCTCTTCCGCGGTACCGAAGACGTTGTCGTGGCGAATCAGGAGGTCGGCGTCCGGGGTTTCGCTGCCGTCGCCCGTCTCGTCCTCCACGCGGGGATTAGTGCGGAAGGTGGCGGTCTCGATGATTTTCCGGCCGAAGAAGACGTGGGCCAGCCGGAAGCGGCGCCCGATGATCCGGCAATTGCGGAAGCAACGGCGAATCTCGTTGGGGGTCGCGGAAGTGGCGACGTCGAAATCCTTGGGCTTGCGGCCGAGCAGGAGATCGCGGACACAACCTCCGACCAGGTAGGCCTTGTGCTGGTAGCGGCGCAGCCGCTGTACGACGCGCAGGGCGTCGGGATCGATCTGATCGAGGCGTATTTCCATGTGGTCCTTGCCGTACCATGTCGGCCGGGGCCGGGCAAGGAATCAGGACACTTCGGGCGGCTTTTCGGTTATGGGATAGTGGCGGCGAGAGCCTGCCTCCATGCGTATTCTCTTCGTCGTAAACAGCATCAAGTCGATACGCTCCAGCTATACCACGGTCTACCTCGCGGTTGCGGCGGCTCGGCGCGGTCATGAGGTTGCCTTCGTGTCGGTCGACCAGCTCTCCCACGAACGCCAGGTCACGGGTCGCGTGGTCAAGCCACCCCTCCCGGCCAGTCAGGCGCCCGCGAGCATGGTCGAGGCGCTCAAGGCAGCGTCCTTCCCCGGCCGGGAAGAGTCACTCACTGCCTTTGACGTAGTGCTCCTGCGTAATAACCCTCACGTGGACAACGGCGGTTCTCCCCGCGTGAACCCGGCTATCGAGCTGGGACGTCGCATAAGGGAGGCCGGAGTGCTGGTTCTGAGCGACCCCGACGGCCTCAGGCGCGCCGGTTCTAAGATGTACCTGGCGGGCTTTCCCACGCAGATCCGGCCGAGGACACTCATCACTTGCTCCGCCGACAGGGTGCGGGCTTTCCTACATCAGCTCGATGGCGCCGCCGTCATAAAACCCCTCTTCGGTTTCGGAGGCAAGAACGTGTTCTTCGTTGGGCGCGGCGAAACCGCCAACCTGGCGCAGATCATCGCCACGGTAAAGAGCAGTGGCTATCTCATCGCCCAGGAGTACATCGCCGCCGCCGCCCGAGGAGACAAGCGCGTGCTGCTGCTCGCCGGGGCTCCGCTCGCACGCGATGGACGGGTTGCAGTCTACCGGCGACGGCACGCAAGCGACGATATGCGCAACAATATTCATGCCGGCGCGTCGCGCTTACCTTGTCGGTTGACCAAGGCCGAGCGCCAACTCTGCGAAACCATACGCCCTCGTCTGATTGCCGACGGTCTTTATCTGGTCGGCCTGGACATCGCGGGCGACAGGATCCTGGAGATCAATGTCTTTGCGCCGGGGGGCCTACATAACATGCACGAGCTCTATCACGTCGACTTGGCCGACGAGGCGATCGCCGACCTGGAGCGCAGGTTCAAGCTGCGCCAGGCGTACCACCAGCCCGTTCCGCCACATCTCTTCCTGCGCGGCTAGTGGCGCGGCCGTCGCGGCCAACCGTGAACCTCAAGCCGCCAACCGCTAGCCACGAACCGCGAACCTCAAACTCTGGAAGCGGTGACGGCTGACGAGCGCGGCGCGGAGGCCAAGAGCAGGAGGGCGGGCAGAGCCATGGCCATGGTGGTCGCGAAGAACACGGTCCAGCCGGCCGCCGCCACCAGGTAGCCGGAGCCAGCGCCCAAGGTTCGGCCCACTACCGTCGATGCGCTCGATAGCAGGGCGAACTGAGTGGCCGAGTACGACTTGTTGCAGAGGGACATGAGGAAGGCGACGAAGGCGGCCTCGGCCATGCCGGAGGATAGGTTGTGGATGGCGATGGCGGCCGCGAGCAGGGCGTGGCTCTTGCCCGCTATGGCCAGAGCCAGGTAGCCGCTGTTGGTCGTTGATGCCATGATACCGAACAGCAGGAGTGATTTTCTGACTCCGAGCCTGGCGACCAAACCGCCGCCGAGCAAAACGCCCACGGTCATGGCGGCGAAGCCGACGGCCTTGTACCAGGCCGCAATCTCGCTGCCCGAAAATCCGGTCTTGATCAGGAAAGGCTGGATCATGCCGGAGGCGACGTAGTCGCCCAGCTTGTAGAGCATGACGAAGGCGATGCTGCGCACGGCGCCGCTCCGGACGAAGAAATCGAGGAACGGCTGGGTGAAGGCATCGGCGATGGTGCGGGGCGGGCGAGTGGCCGCCGGCTCGGGTGCGCGCCAGGTGAAGAGGACCATGGGCAGCATGAGCACGGCCATGATCTTGAATACCGCCGGCCAGGTCAGGTGGTCGGACAGGGCCAGCGCGCCAGCTCCCGACACCAGCATGGCGATACGATAGCCCAGCACGAAGACGGAGGTTCCCGCGGCGCGCTCCTCGGCCGGCAAGACATCGGTGCGATAGGCGTCGCTGGCAATGTCCTGGCTGGCCGATAGAAAGGCGACCACCAGGGCGGCGGCGGCCATGGCGGCGGGCCCGTGACGTGGGTCGAGAGTGCTCATGCTCCAGATGCCCCCGGCCAAACCCAGCTGGGCGAGGGCCATCCAACCCCGCCGGCGACCCAGGAAGGGCGGCCGGTAGCG
>Ga0187889_10002580_pt1 | contig 17371 bp, 15 predicted proteins | sample June2016WEW_7_10_2_FD_132992 | JGI IMG/M metagenome (GOLD analysis project Ga0187889, IMG submission 132992) | Peatland microbial communities from SPRUCE experiment site at the Marcell Experimental Forest, Minnesota, USA - June2016WEW_7_100 | ecosystem: Environmental > Terrestrial > Soil >... | reverse complement strand
GTTCCATCGATTCGCTTCCTTATGTCCGGTCGATTTTCCGTTTCCCGAAGAGCCCGTTGGGTGAAACCAAAAGCACGATGAACATGGCCAAAAACGCAAACACATCCTTATAAGCCGATGATAAATACTGGGCTCCCAACGTTTCGGCGGCCCCGATAATGATCCCCCCCACCATGGCTCCCAGCATGTTCCCGTAGCCCCCCACCACGGCGGCGGAGAATCCCTTCAAACCGATCAGGACCCCCATGTCGGGAGTAACGTAAACAATCGGAGCGATAAACATTCCGGCGATGGCGGCCAGTAAGGCCGCCAGAAAGAAGGTCAAGGCGTTGGTAAATCTCGTCTCTATGCCCATAAGAGAGGCCGTTTCCGGGCTCTGGACGGCTGCCCGCAGACAAAAGCCGATTTTGGTCTGTGCCAGAAAAACCTGCAGACCGAGCATCAGCAGGATGCCGATCCCCAAGACGCTTAGGGTTTGCGGGGTCGTGATGAGACCGCCGATCTGGAGAGGCTGAGCCCCGAACACGGTGGGAAAGAGCATCCCGCCAGCCCCCCACACCAGGATCGCTCCGTTTTGGAGGAAAATACTTAATCCCAAGGTGGCAATGACAATGTACAGAAGGTCCCGATTGCGCAGAGGGCGGAGAACCGCCCGGTCGACCAGAAGGGAGAATAACCCGATCAGGACTGCCGTGAGCGGAAAACTGGCATAAAAAGGAAGGCCCGCCATTTTCATCAGGGTAACGCCCAGGAAAGCGCCGAGCATGGCGAATTCGCCGTGGGCGAAGTTAACGATCCCCATGGCGCTCCAGAGCATACTGAAACCTAGACCGATCAAGGAATAAATGGCGCCGATGGATAGGCCGCCGAGCATGATCTGCAGAAAAAACCACAAGGCCCTAACCTCCCGTCCAAACGTCTCCAATTTCGTCGAGGCCAGGGGCGGGTTCTCGACCCGCCCCTGCACCCGATCCATGTTAGAAATTAACTCTCTGGATAAAAACGAGCTTGCCGTCCTTTACCATTCCGATGGCCATGGATTTGCAGCCTTCCCCCTTCTCGTCGAACTTGTAGGTACCCTGAAGGCCTTCATAGGTCATCTTACGCGCCGCATCCCGAATTTTTTCCCGGGAAGCATTGGCCCCGGCAAGTTCCATGGCCTGGGCAGCCATCTTATATTCGTCATACCCCGCAGCGCAGTGCGCCTCGGGGTCCCCCTTGTATTTCGTCCGCCATCTTTTAACGAAACTGTCCACCTTCGGGGTCGGCTCGCTGGCCAGGAAGGTATTGGTGAAATAGGTATTTTCCGCCGCACCCTCGGCAACCTCGACATACTTCGGGGTTCCAAAAGCGGAAGTCCCGATCATGGGAATCGTAATCCCCAGGCTCCTGGCCTGCTTCACAATCAATCCGAACGATACCTCCAGGCCGTGGAGGTATAAGGTGTCGATACCGGCGACTTTAATCTTGGAAAGCTGAGCGGTGAAATCCCGGTCCCCCTCATGATACACTTCCCGGATTACAGGTTTCTGCCCCAATTTTTCCAAATTGACTATAAAGGCATCCGCCCCGCTCACTCCGTATTCCGATGAATCATTCATCACCCCGACTTTGGCAACCTTCAGGGTATTAACCGCGAACATGGCAATCGCCCGGGTGTAGTTGGCATCGCTGCTTCGGGCCCGAAAATAGGACTTACTCCCTTTCTCGGTGAGTTTCGGGCTCAAGGTGCCGGAAAACCAGGCGATATTATATTTATCAACGGTAGGCATGACCGCGAGGCCGCAGCCGCTATGATGAGGACCCAGCAAAACGGGAACATTGTCTTTGGTCAAAAGTTTGGTAATCACAGCGATGGCCTTCCCGGGATCTCCCGCATCATCCTCTTTGATCAACTTGACCGTTTTTCCCCAGATTTTGGGCACTTCTTCTAACGCAATGGCATAGCCTTGATTCAGGTATTCGCCCAGAATAGCTGAACCGCCGGAAAATGGGCCGCTCACGCCTATGTTGATCTGCCCCCAGGCGGTACCGCCGGAAAAATTGAACCCGACCACCAACCCCGCAATGCAAATTGCGATCTTCACCAAATTTGTCTTCAGCATCTCCATTCCCTCCTTTTTTATCCCTGGATCTTCTCCGGGATGCTTAGCTCCAAAATTAGGTACCCCTGGCCCGCAAGAGTCCCTCGGCCGAATTCCACGGCACACTGTCCTAGGCCCACTCGGACCAATCGAACTTCTCCAAGGGCTTCATCAGAATTTATATACATTGGAACGTGGGGTCGATCGATTCACATTGTGGAGTCAGAAGAGACATGAAAAAAATCGATAAGCCGCACGTTGGGGCACGAGGAGCAGACTTCGCTATCGCTTTTCCGGAAATTCCCTATCTTGAAATTTTCCAAATAAATACCTTTCGATGCCGTGCCGAAATTAACAAATCCAACTTTTTTTGTCAAGCGGAAAGGGATGAAAACGAGGGGTCGTGCGCTTTCCTCACGAATTGCGGAGCCGCCATATTCTATCATTTCGTAGCGTTCCAAATAATTTCTTGCTTCCTTTTCCCGCATTGAATAGAATTCTACGGATTCTTGGATAGGAGAAAGGAGGGATCTTGAAAGTACTCGATCAATTCAAATTAGCGGGAAAAGTGGCCCTCGTTGCCGGCGCCAGCCGGGGTCTGGGTCGGGGAATGGCGCTTGCCTTAGGAGAGGCGGGGGCGAATATTTCCCTCGTGGCCCGCACAAACCCCTCACTGGAGGAAACCGCCGGGATGATAGAGGCAGGGGGCAGCGCTGCTCACGGGATACCGGCCGACTTATCGCAAACCGGAGAGAGCGAAAGAGCTGTCCGGGAAACGGTGGACCGCTTCGGCAGGCTGGATATTCTGGTTAATAGCATAGGAGCCCAAGTCAGAAAGCCGGCCCTTGAGATGGGCGAAAAAGACTGGGAATATCTAATGGGGATCAATTTGAAAGCGGTTTATTTCCTCGGCCAAGCCGCGGCCAAGGAGATGATGAAGGCGAAGATGGGGAAGATCATTAACATTACCTCGCTCACCAGTTTTATCGGAATCCCGAATATCAGCATTTATGGAGCGAGCAAGGGCGGTATTCTTACCCTGACCCGCCATTGGGCGGTCGAATGGGCGAGATATAACATCAATGTGAATGCCATCGGTCCCGGGTATTTCAAAACGGCTATGTCAGCCGAATTATTTAACGATCCTGAAAAACTGAAGTGGCTCCATAGCCGAATTCCGATGGGAAGAACTGGTCTTCCGGAGGATTTGGGGGGGGCCGTTGTTTTCCTGGCCTCCGATGCTTCGAATTATATCACCGGGCAGGTGATCAACGTTGATGGCGGATGGCTGGCCGCATAATTTGGAGATGGACCTATGAAACTGCCAAACAAGATGGCCCTAATTACTGGGGCGGGTTCCGGTTTCGGCCTCGCCAGCGCTTTACTGTTTTCCCGGGAAGGAGCCAGGGTAGCGATTGCGGATATCGTTGAAGAAGGCGGCCGCGAGACGCTACATCTGCTCGGGAAAGAAGGGCGGGCGATCTTTGTCCCTGCAGACGTGTCGGTCGCCGCCCATGCCGAGAAGATGATCAGGACCACGGTGGAAACTGTCGGCCGCCTTTTTCGGAGGGATTCGGCAGAAGGTTCAAGGTTCCGAATTTTAGATGCGGGGTTGACTTCATCCTGCCTTTTTCATTTTTGCTGGTAACAATTACGAATTGTAAGATGGCATGGACTCGCTGACCTCGATAAACAGCAATACAGGAAGTAATGGATTCACCGCCTTTGAGAGTTTTTCCTCATGTGGCGTTGAGTTCCTGGATGTGAAGAATCTGTCCATCTGCTGCCTCTGTTGCCAGGTGGACCATATGTTGGTGGTGGGTGAAGAAGATCACCTGGGTCTTGGGCCCCAGGTTTGCCAAGACTTTCAGGGCTGCCCGGGCGCGTTCGTTGTCGAAGTTGACGAGGGCATCGTCTACGAGAAGGGGAAGCGGCTCGCCGTCGGCGCTGAATTTCTCCAGGGACGCCAGGCGAAGGGCTAAGTAGAGCTGGTCTTGGGTGCCGTCGCTCATTCCGGCAAGGGCTACCTTCTCTCCATTCATCCGGACCCCGACCAAGACCGGCTCGTCGCCGGCGTCATAGTCAGGCTCCAGGCCGACGAAGCGCTTTTCAGTTATAAGGGCAAACAATTCGGCGGCACGCCTCAGTAGGGGGCCCTGGCTTTTTTCCCGGTACCGGTCAATCTCGGTCTGAAGGATTTTTGCTCCCAGTCTGATGCGGAGATACTTCTCGGCGTTCTCCCTGAGAGAAGATAGGGTTTCCTGGGCATCCTGTGCGGCCTGGGCAGCGAGCCCCCGGCCGTCCATGGCCCGGAGCCGTTCGCTTGAAGCCCCCAAGCTCTGGCGGACCCGTCCGAACTCCTCCTGGGCCTCGGCCAGATCCGCTTCTACCTTCGCGAGTTTCTGCCGGATCTGGTCCGGGTCCTCCCGCTCCGCCTCTCCTGAAAATTCCTCCAGTTTCCGACCGGCGGCAAGCACCAGTACCTGCCGACTGAGTTGATCTATTTTTTGGTCAAAGGAGCGGGCTGACTCCGAGCGGGCCTCTGCTTCAGGAAGTTCCCCATCTGTTTCGCACCCCGCCTCACGCCGGAGTGCGGTAAGGCGCTCGGAGGTCTGCCGGATCGTCTCCCGGGCTTTGTCCAGCTCCTTTTTCCTGGAGACACGCTCATTGGAAAGCTTGGCCCGTGAGGCGGCATTGACCTTGGCCTTGGACAACCGGGAGGATACCTCCCGCACGGCTTGGTCAACTGAAAGGCCGGTTAAGTCAGGCACATATCGGGATATAAAACCTGCTACCTTCTTCTCAAACTCCTTGATGTCTTTCCTCATGCCTTCTATGCGGCCCTTATCTTTCTCGGCATCGTCGAGCTTCTTCGACAAGGCAGAGCACCTGTCAAGAAAAACAGTAGCTGCGGACACCGGGAGGCCTTCGTTTATCCCTTTGAGGACGGCTGCCCAATCTTCTTCCCACTGGGCAAACGTTTCGTCCACCTTCCTTTTTTCTTCTGCCGCCTTGGCATTCCCCTTTGTGGCTTCCTCGATTTCCTTCAAGAGACTCTCTTGTCTAGCCTTCAGGTTCTTCTCGGACCGGACAACCTCCTCAGCCATAAGAAGGATTGCTTCGAGTGAAGAGTTCTCCGGAGGGGGTATCTCTTTTAGGGCAGCAAGCCGACTCAGCAGGGTGCTTTTGCTTTCCTCGATTGCTTCGGCAAACTTCCCGGCCTGGCCCTCCAATTTCCGGATCTCGGGAGCCCTTCGGGTCAATTCTTTTGCGTTAGCCATCCAGGCGCGCATCTCCCGGGGAGAAAGTGGTACGATCCCGGCGGGGGCCCACCTGGACGTCCATTCCTTATCCAGGTCCTTCCGTTTACCTTCAAGCAGTCCGATTTCCCGGGAGAGGCTCTCGCCATGCTCCTCCTGGCGTCTACGCTCAGAGAGGAGTCCCGCTTTGTGGGCTACGCTCTCCGCCTCCCGACGCATGCGGTCGGCCACAATGTCGGCATTCAGGACACTTTTTTCGTAGGCCTGTTCCAAAGGAAGGGGCGGATCGAGGGCCACCTCGGCAGCTTCGTCCCGTTTGCCGTCCAACCACGCGGATCGAACGAGAGACCAACCCCGTTCCCGGTGGGTCCTGGCGGCCGTGAGGTCCTCCTCAGTGGGAGGCTCACCGGAGAGCTTCAGGGTCCTCAAATTCCCGTCGATCTCCTCAATCTTCCCTTTTGTTTCGGAGACACCCTCCAGGGCCTTCCGCAGGTCACCGTCGGCTGCGTCGAAGGCTTCTTCGAATTCATCGATCGTTTTCTCCGGCGGAAGAGGCAAGGCCTCCAAAGCTTCCAGAAATCCGGACCAAAGTGGCAATGCCCTGAGGGCCGTCTAGGCATCCTCATTGGCAGATTTGGCCGCATACTTTGCATCGGCATAGGCCTTTTCAGGATCGCCCCGCCTGCGCACGATAGCTACCGAACGCTCCAGTTCCGATATGTCCCTCACTTCTGACAGGACTGTGAGGGTCCCCTGCGCTTCGGCAAGCTTCCGGCCGTTCTCCGAAACCCTCTCAGCGGCCGATTGCCTCCTGACGGTCAACTTTCCATACTCGTCCGTGAGGCGCCTGATTCTCTCAACCCGATCCACCGTCAGACGAAGCACGCCGGCAGATTCCAAGGAGAGGTCCGGGCGGAGCTCGGAGAGAATTCCTTTGGCGGCCTGGTTTGCTTCGAGCACCTGCCCTTGAACACGGGGCAGGTCCTGTTGGGCCTTCAAAACACTGCCCAATTCTTCCACCAGACCCTGGACCGTCTTCTCCTGGGCCAGAAGATCCTCCGGGAGAACCAGGGCTCCAATTTCGGCGTCGATTTCCTCGATCCTCTGCTGCGCGGCCTTCCCGTCTGAAAGGGCCCGGGCGTTCTCTGACTGGGTCCGGATTCGTTCGGCGGAGAACTCCTGTCGGAGGACCTTTACCTGCCCAAGATCTGCACGTTTCTTCCGGTAATCTTTGAGTTCCGCAAAGACTGGCAAGGAGTCCCTAAGTCGTTTAAGGTGGTCTACATCCGCCGACATCCGCGCAATTTGTTCCTTGATCTGATTCGAACGATTTTCGAGGGAGGAAACCTCGCCCTCAAGTTCCTCCCAGTCCTTGGGGAGCAGGGAAAGATCGCGGATTTTGGTTTTCAGCTCTTTGTAGGTCCTCGCCTCTGCGTTCAGCTTCGGTTGGCTCCCCCCTGGTTTGAATAGTTCCTGGGCCTCGGATTCCAAGGCCCCAAGCAGTCCTTTGAGGTCCGCTCCCCCGAGACCGGCGGCGAAGAGGCTCTCGCCTATGCTGCCTTTCCCTTCCATGATGGCCCGGCCGCCGGACAAGAGCTCCTCCCGGCTCATTCCGAATACGCGGATAAAAGTCTCCCTGTCAACCCCGCCCAGGAAGGACCGCAGAACATCCTCCGGAATTGGCTTACCATCGGGTCCGAGGAGGGTATCCTTCCGGCCCTTTCTCCTGACCACGGAAAGTCTTTCCCCATCCGAACGCAGAAGCATACCCCCAACACGAAGGCGTTTCCCCTCATGAAGAAAATCATCGCCCGTATTCTCCGGAATTCCGTATAAAAGGTCCCGAAGCGCCCTGATACAGGTACTCTTTCCGGCCTCATTGGGACCGTAGATGACGTGGAGACCTTTATCCCCCGGGAATGCGAGCTTTCGGTCTGTGAAGTTCCCGAAAGCGATCAGGTCCAGGGATATCAGCCTCATTTTCCAGCCCCCGAGGCAAGAAGCCGCTGAATGAGCATTCCCTTGACTTCTTCCACAAGGCCGGACAACATTTCCGGGGAATCGGGAGTCGTTGCACCCTCACCCTGGAATAACTCCGGAGGGAGCTTCTCCTTCAGGGTCCTGAGGTCTTCGGACAGTAAAGCCCCGATTTCCTCCGTGGCCGAGAGCCCGTTGATGTATCGGACCAAATCGGAGAGGGGATCCGATCCTGACCTTAAAATTGAAAGGTCGGCCTCGGGAGCGGTCATAAACCGTACCTTCTCGACCCAGGCCCTCTCGCCGGTTGCTGCAGCAATGGCAGCCCGGATTTCGGCCATCCACTTTTCAGAATCGGCCACTAGCTCACGATGGGCCCGGCAGGCGCCTTGGACAAGAAGCCTTGCCGCGAGTCCCTCTCCACTTCCCTTGCCCGATTCAGACTTCACGGCGGCGACGGCAGCGTCAATCACATCCACAGCAGCGGACTGACCGGAGGCGTCAACGGGAATTACCTCCCACCGCACGACATGAAGATCTTTGTGCTCGAACGAGGCCAACCGGCCGTCTTCCACGGAGACCAGGGTACATCCCTTGGCCCCGGTCTCCCGGGCGTGTCGGCCCTGGATATTTCCTGGGAATAGGATTAAAGGATCCTCGGAGTGCACCTTCCTGGCGTGGACATGCCCCAGAGCCCAAACATCGTATCCCTTCGATTGCAGCGTGCCTAAGGTGCAGGGCGCATAGGGCGCGTGTCCCTCGGCGCCGGTGAGGGCGGTGTGGAGCATGCCGATGTTAAAAAAGCCTTTGCTGGCGTCCGGGTACTGATCGGCAAGGTTCTCCATCACGTCTCTCTTAGCGAACCCTTGGCCGTGAATCGCGACTCCGAAATCCTCTAATATGACGGTTTCCGGGGATTTCGTGGACAGAACCCCCACGTTCTCAGGCAGATGGAGGGACTTGGTTATTCTGCTCTCGGCGTCATGGTTCCCATAAATGACGAAGACCTTTACCCCCGCCTCTCGGAGGCGCGACAGCTGCTGCATGAGGAAAAGCCCGGTGTGATAATCCCTCCAATCCCCATCGTAGAGGTCACCTGATAGGAGAACGAAGGCTACCTTCTCCTCAATCGCGAGGGAGACAAAGTTCGCAAGGGCCTGGCGGGTGGCGCCGCGGAGTACGTCCATGGGCGCGCCCTCGTAGCGCGACAGGCCTTGCATGGGGCTGTCAAGGTGAATGTCGGCGGCAATGATGAATTTGAAGTCCATTGGTCCCCACGTAGTGTCGTTTGAGGGTATGAAATCCGTTCCCCAAAGATTCGGCAAGTCACCCTATGATAAAACGATCACTTTGCATGTCAAGAGATAATCATCAAGGCGAATTGCTCAAAGGACCTTTCTCGATTTCCATCGTGAGGGTCATTTTCAGCCTTTGCTGAAAAAAACTTAAGGCATGGGAAAAAGCTCCTGATGAAGGCGCCGTCGAAGGAAACTTGGAGTGATGAAAGGAAATATTTGGGAACGATTGAATGCTTTGCGGAGCAGCATTGGGACAGCGTCAGAAGGGCCAATTTCCAAAGCCTTGAGGATCGGAAATTAGGTGTCCATATTGGTGTCCATCGTTCCGGCTTTGGTGTCCATATTGGGGTCTAATGGCGTTCTTTTTTATTACACGAATTTAGTCCTAAATATCAATTAAGCTATGGATATTGTATACATTTTAATTTCTTCTTATTAGCTGTTAAATTTTAATATTTTTCCCCGAGTAGGTCTCATAACCCGAAGGTCCTTGGTTCAAATCCAAGCCCCGCTACCAATCTTTTCAAGGGGTTACGAATTTTCCGTAACCCCTTTTTCTTTCTACGTTACCGCTACGTTACCAAAACCAACTTCATCTTCATTTTCCTTGGTTAGGAAACTGGGTACCAGATACATCGAGGTATTGGTCCCACCAAAGGAGAAAAATATGGCGGTCGAGATCAAGTTGGAGATCTGGGCCGGCTCCATTTGACCATACGGTTATGAATCAGCAGTTTGGCTGCAACAAGTGAAGGAGGGATTTTCTCCAACCATCTTTTTCTCCCGAATGGGCCGGCTTCGAGCAGTTTTGAGTTACCCAAAGTTCACTATAAGGAAAATCAGCCGGGTGTCATCCCTCATCCATGGCTTATGCCCTCGATTTTTCATGGGGATATTACCGCGATTTTTTCGGGAGAGGATTCAACAATTCTTCAACCTTGGCTAAAAGAAATAAAATGGGTAAAATATAAGTTGAATCCTTAAGCAATCCAATGGCAAGAAAGGAGCGAGTATGGCCTTGCGCGCGGTTGGTTTATTGAGTCCAGGGGACATGGGACATGTGGTAGGCCGGGTTTTAGCGGACAACGGAATGCCGGTGCTGACCTGTCTTCAGGGAAGAAGCGAGCGAACGCGGGCACTGGCCCAGAGGGCCAAAATAGAGGCCGTGGCGAGCTATGAGGAGTTGGTTCAAAGGGCGGACCTGATTCTTTCCATTCTGGTCCCCGCGGAAGCGGAAAAAGCCGCCCGGCTGGTTTCTGAGGCTCTGAGAGAAACCGGAGAAAAGGTGGTTTATGTGGATTGTAACGCCGTTTCGCCTGCCACGGCCAGATCCGTCGAGAAGATCATTGAGGAGGCTGGAAGTCGGTTTGTGGATGCGGGGATTATCGGGCCTCCCCCGAAGCAGAAGGGGACTACGAGGTTCTATGCTTCAGGGGCGGATGCGGAACAATTTGCCCAACTGAGGGGCTATGGCCTGGAGGTGAGGGTGATCGGCTCCGAGATCGGCCGGGCCTCAGGGTTGAAGATGGTTTATGCCGCTCTGACCAAGGGGCTGACCGCCCTTTCCACAGAACTTCTGGTCGCGGCCTGGCAGATGGGTCTTTACCGGGATTTGGTGGAGGAATTCCGGATGAGTCAGGCGCAGCATTATGGCAGGATGAAAAATGCGCTTCCCAGCATGCCCCCCAAGGCCCGGAGGTGGGTGGGGGAGATGGAAGAGATCGCCAAGACCTTTCAGGATCTTTCCCTGACCCCCAGGATTTACCAGGGGGCCGGGGAGGTATACCGTTTTGTCGGCCAGACCGCTCTGGCGGATGAAACGCCAGAGACGCGCGATAAGAGCCGGAGCCTGGAGGAGATGGTGGAGGTCCTGGCTCTACACCTAAACAAATCGGCCGGGGAATAAGAGGCGGGTCATATCTTTTTGACGATTTTCGAGGAAATTTAACGTCATCAAAGAAACGGCCATAGGGACTCTCTTGGCCGGGCATGAAGAGAAGGGGGGACTGGAATATGCAATCGAAGGATGAAATCAGGGCGGTCCTGGAAAAATGGAACCGGGCCTGGAATGAGCATGACCTTGAGGGAGTCACGGGACTGTTTCATGAGGATATCCTCTTTAATAACTGGACCGGCGGGAGGGTGCAGGGGAAGAAGGCTTTAAGAAAAGCATGGGAGCCATGGTTCCATTGTGAAAGGAGGCAGTATGATCAAAATGATGGCTTTGCTTTTTAAAAAACCTGGTCTGACGGATGAAGAGTTCAAGAGTTATTGGAAAGGAAAACACGGGGCTCTAGCGGGAAAAATCATCCCCGGATTGAGAAAATATACTCAAAATCATTTCCTAAAGCTGCCCGGTTTGAAATATGAGGGCGATGGCTTTGTCGAGCTCTGGTTTGATGACTTGGAGGGGGTTAAAAAATATCTTGCCTGGCGGCAAACAGCTGCCGCGCAGCCTCTGCTAGAGGACGAGAACAAATTTTTGGATGTAAGTAAGATCGTTAGATATGTTGTTGAAGAGTACTTCATTATCAAATAGAGTGGACCCCGAGACATTGTTGCAAACGTTGTATTGACAATCCCAATTGCTTAACTTTATAGAATCCCTTTATGGCTAAAACCCTTGAAAGCAAGGCAAAGAGTTTCCTATTTCGAGAGCTCTTTCAAAACATTTTGATTGGGACGGCAAGTGACCGGTACGCCGGGTGGATCGGGCAGATTTATTCGGAAGGCGGATCTGAGAAAGGGATTACCCGCAGGAGCCACAAGGTCGGGGATAAAACCTTCAATGAAGAAACCCTGCCGGTTGAAAGCGTAGCCGAATACTTCGAGCACTTTCCCCTCCTCGAAATCGACTACACCTTTTACCGGCTGCTCCTGGAGAAAGATGGTAAGCCCACCCAGAATTTTCATGTCCTCAGGAACTATCGCCAGCACATGAAGGATGGGGATTTCGTTCTTCTCAAAGCGCCCCAGATCATCATCGCAAGGAAACTAAGGAGGGGGGCGGCTTTTGTTGAAAATGAAACCTACCTGAACGCGGATATTTTCACTAAGCAGTTCTACAAGCCGGCCATTGAGATCCTGGACCCCTGTCTAAATGGAATCATCTTCGAACAGGAATACCATCCCAAGAACGACCGTTTCCCGCCGGCAAAACTGGCCCAGGACCTGGACGAATTCTTTAGCAAAATCCCAAAAGATACCCGGTTCGTAGCTATCTGACCCTGATCATGGTACATGGAGACGACTGCATTGTAGTTTCCCTTTCCGACGCGCAGATAGAAGGTGTCTGCCGGGAAGGGACCTTCGGCATGGATACCCTCCGCCTTCGCCATTTCAATGGCTCCTGGCTACGGCAGGGTCGAGGCAGAAATCACGGATTTCGGTTCGTAGTGTTTACGCTGGAGGTGGCGCTGTAACCGCAATATATCGGGTTTGCACTTTGCCCCGATTCTCCACCATGTGCACCTCCCCGGCCGGGACATACAACGCCTCTCCCTTGCGTGCGGTTGCCTTATTCTTGGCTTCGTCAAAGACAGTTAACTGCCCTTCCAAGATATAGAGCACATGCTCTGAATGTGGGTGAGAATGGAGAATGCTTTTTCCACCCGGTTCATAGAACCCCAATTTCACATCACACGATTTGGCGCCCAAGATCGCCCCGGCAATCTCTTGAGACGTCACACCCGTGTGATCGGGCGTCGGAGTTATCGGATTCTTCTGTGGGTCAATTACTTTCATGGCATCCTCCTTCCATCAGCGATAACCGGCACAGGTGAGGACCTCCGCTGGGGTGCTGCGGTACGCCGCGCCATGGGGTTTGGCCTAAGGTACTCACACTACCTTATCGGTTCTTCAACACCTCTGGAGATTCATCGTACTTAGCGGCATCCACAGCAAGAACCACGTTGAGTGGGGTGAGGATCTTGCGGGGAACCTGCTGACCATTCAACGCCATCACGCAGGCCGCAACAGACCAATACGCTTGTTCATAGACACTTTGAGACACGGTGAACGCCAATTTGCCCTCCTTGAGTGCCTTCACAGTCGGCGCTTGCACATCGAAGCTACCAATCACGACCTTCCCCCCACGTCCGGCAGCGGTTATTGCCTCTGCGGCGCCTTCGCCCATATTACCGCCGACACTCACAATACCGGTGAGATCCGGCCAGCTCTGGAGCGTATCTTCCGTAATCTTGCGGCCTTCATCGAACTGCCAGTGACCGGAAATCGCCTTGTACTGGATGTTAGGATACTTCTTGTCCATGTAATCCTTGATGCCTTTGACACGGTCGTCAGAGGTTTGCTGCCCGGGTACGCCTTCAAGGATCAAGAGCTTCCCCTTGCCCTTCATCTGCTCGCCAACGGCCTTGGCGATCACTTGCCCGGCTTCATAGCTATCCACTCCAACGAAGGAGAGGTAATCGTCGCCATCGCCGAGGGTATTGTCGAAGACCACCGGGATCCCTTTCTTCACCAGAGACGCGACCGGCCCCTGAATAGCCTTGGAGTTGGCAGGCGCCAGAACAACACAATCGACGCCCTTGGTGACCAGGTCTTCGAGAATGCGCTTCTGCTCTTCAACATTGTCCGCCTTGGCGGGAGCATACTGCATGACATTTACACCCAGCTTCTGGCCAGCCTTTGCAGCCGCAATCAGGTGTGACTCCCACACAGGGATGGCCTGAGACTTTACCACAATCGCAATGTTATACTTCTTGGCAGGTTTTACGTTGGGATTGAAGTTCTTAACCGGCTTATCGGGGTTGGAGCCCTTCATGGTGACTTTGGGACTCTTGGTATCAGTCGAAGACGCAGAATACGCCCCGCTAACCGCCACACACATAACCACCGTCACGACCATCACGATCGTGAGAAGTCTCTTCGTCATTGTCTTTTCCTCCTTGGTTATCTAAGCGTCCTTTCCGCCAAATGTTATCTAAGCGTCCTTTCCACCAGACACTGAATATACTTGGGGATCACCTCCTTTCGTCACATGGCGCCGCCGGGGTATTCTCCTGACCCCAGGGTTCACGCGCGCTGCCGAAGCCATTGGTCGGCAAGCACAGTCCCGATGATCAAGAGCCCCACGACAAGGGATTGCCAGATTGCAGGGACGGCCAGGATATTCATGCCGTTATGAATAACGGCCATGATCAAGGCTGCTACCAGCGTGCCCAACAGGTTACCCTGACCACCGGATAGACTTGTCCCACCCATAACCACGACAGCCAGTACGGGCAACAAGTAGCTGTCACCGATCCTTGCCTCGGAACCATTGGTATACGCTATCAGAACCAGGCCAGCCAATGCGGCCAGAAATCCGCTGATGACGTAGGCCGCAATAATGATCCGGTCGACTCTGATGCCGGACATTTTGGCCGTCTCGATGTTCGCTCCGGTGGCGAAGAAGCGACGCCCTAACGTTGTATGGTTGAGCACGAAATAACCACAGATGAACGCAACCGCCATCACAATGATCGGCATGGGAATGCCCAGCAGACTGCCATTTCCAATCACGCGGAATCCTGCCGGGAAACCATAGATGACAGCACCTTGAAGGATCAAATAGGAGAACCCGAACAGCACCCACAATGTACCATAGGTTGCGAGGAAAGGCGGCAGGCCCACATACGTGATCAGGAGTCCATTCACCAATCCCAAGATCGCTCCGATGAGTAAAGCCGCAAAGATCGCCGCCGGGAAAACGATCCCATACTTATTCATCATAATCGCCGCCACGACACTCGTGAGCGACAAGACGGATCCGACCGACAGATCAACATCCCTGGCGGTCAGCGTAATGGTTTGCCCAATGCCGATGATGATCAGAATGCTCGCATTGCGTACTATATTCAACAGGTTGCTCACGTTGAGAAACACAAGACCATATTCATCGCTTCGGGTCAGAATGGTCATGAGGCTGCAGACGGCAATCAAGACGATGAATCGTGCCGCACCCACCATCCAGGGCCTTTCCCGAGCCGGTGCAACCCCCTGTGCGGTCAGTTTTGCCGGGCCCATCTCCGGCCCTCCTTCCATCGTGAGAGGATGATCTCAAACACGATCGCGAGAATGATGATGGTTCCCGTTAGCGCTGGCTGCCAGAGTGATTGCACTCCAATGACGTTCAGTCCGTTCCGCGCAACCCCGATGACCAAGACGCCCAGGACGGTTCCTGCGATGCCGCCTTTCCCTTTCGCAAAGCTCGTGCCCCCCAGGATCGTGGCAGCAATGGCATCAAATTCCCAACCCACCCCTACAATCGAATCTGCGGCTTCCAGACGTGCGGCCAATGTGACCCCGCTGATCGCAGCAAGTACCGCAGCCACAACATAGACCATCCACTTCCAATAGACCGTGTTGATTCCCGAAAGGCGTGCCCCGGATTCATTCCCCCCAATGGCAATGATATAGCGCCCAAAGGGAGTGTGATAAAGCATGACCCAGACGACGGAAAACACGACGATCGCAATGAATGCGGGCATGGAGAAATACTGCATCAGCGGCAAATCAATCGATCTATCCAGGCGTTCACCAAAGAACGAGAAGAGCGGGTTGCGGATGTAGATGGCCGTACTTTTGGCAAGCACAAGGGAGAGGGCACCACCCACACCCATCATACCCAGGCTGGCAATGAAGGGGGGCATCTTCCCCAGTGACACCAGGCCGCCGGTAATTGTCCCCATGAGCGCGCCGGTCAGCAGCCCGACCCCCACCCCTGCACCCATGGCGACCCCATTCGGGGTACCGGAATCCATCAGACTCTCCATGACATAGGCACAGGTCACCCCCGAAAGAGTCAGCACCGAACCCAACGACAGGTCAAGCCCTTCGCTCAGAATCACCAAGGTGGCGCCCAAGGCCAAGATCAAGAGCACCGCATTCTGCAGAACAATATTGACGATATTGTCGAGCGTGAGGTAGCGGGCATTGATCGCGGTGAAGACGGTCATCATTAGAAGAATCACCCACGCAGCAGACGGCACTCGGATCAGAAATGAGGAAGTTTTCAGCTCCATCGCTATTGCTGGCTCCGCATTGTTTCGGCCTGCATCCTATTCTTTCGAACCTCATCTGCACCCATCGCCAACTCAATAATCCGTTCTTGGGTGGCTTCCGTGTGGGGTATCTCCGCGACAATCCTTCCCTCGCGCATGACATAGATCCGATCGCTCATGCCGATGACTTCGGGGAGCTCGGAAGAGATCATCAGGATGGCTGCGCCCTCCTTGACCAATCCATTCATAAAGCTATGGATCTCGGCTTTGGCCCCCACATCAATGCCGCGCGTTGGCTCGTCAAAGATGAATATCTTGGCCTTGGTGCACAGCCATTTTGCCAGAACGACTTTCTGCTGGTTTCCCCCCGAAAGATACTGCGCCAGCCGTGAGGTCGAGGGTGTGGTAATGCGCAACTGTTCGACATAGTTCATGGCAATGGCATTCTCTTTGTTCTTACTCACAAACAGTCTCGGGAACAGGCGATCCAGACTGGATACGACAATGTTCTCCGCCACGGGGAGAATCAAGGCCAGGCCTTGATTCTTTCGATCTTCCGGAATCAGACTGATGCCCTGATCCACCATGTCGGATGCGCCCAAATCCCTGACGGCCGTTCCAAAGAGGTAAATGCGCCCGCTGTCGTATGAGTCGACACCAAAGACGGCGCGTGCCAGGTCGGTGCGACCCGAACCAACCAGGCCGGCAAGGCCCACAATCTCACCGCTATGAAGACGCAGACTGATATTGTGCAGGCGTTTCCCTTTGCAGAGATTTTCGACGCGGAGGCATTCGGCCCCTCGGGGTTGAGGGTCACGTTTGAACATCTGGGCAACCGAATGCCCCACCATCATGCCCACCAGATCATCCACCGTGACTTCATTGATAGCCTTCTGCCCGACCCACTGGCCATCGCGCAGCACAGTGACCCGATGCCCCACTTCCTGGATTTCCTGCAGGCGGTGAGAGATGTAAATGATCCCAATCCCTTTTGTGTTCAGTTGGTGTATGGTCGCAAAGAGTTGTTCGGTTTCCCGCTCGGAAAGGGAGGACGTTGGTTCGTCCATGATTAAGATCTTGGATTTGATGGAGAGCGCCTTGGCGACTTCAACCATCTGTTGCTGGGCCGTGCTCAAATCCACAATCAGGGTGTGCGTATCGACGTTCATATTCAGACTGCTCAACAACGCGGCAGCATCCGCATGCATCGTCTTGTGATCGATCAACCCGTACTTCAGCGGGAAGCGGCCCAAGAAGATGTTTTGCGCCACATTCATGTAGGGAATCAGGTTAAATTCCTGATAGATGATGCTCACCCCCATGCGCTGCGCCACGCGAGGATCGTAGACCTCGACTTTTTGCCCATCAATGTAGACTTCGCCCGCATCTGGTGCATATGCGCCAGAAAGAATCTTCATCAGCGTCGATTTTCCGGCGCCATTCTCCCCCAGCAGGATATGGGTCTCACCGCCTCTGAGTTCGAAATCTACGTTGTCCAAGGCACGCACGCCCGGAAAGGTCTTGGTAATCTTTCTTGCTTCGATCAATATCCGGTCGTCCATTTACGTCTCCTGCCAAGCTCTTCACAGGCGTCAACCGGCTACTCACGGCCGGGATCGAGAATGACCGTAGGGGACCCTCCCTGCAATTGCTGAACCTTTCTATCCCGAATGAACGCGCCGGGAGTCACGCTGCGGCACCCGGTGCGTGGGGGCCCAGGTCGCCGATCGCCTTGTAGCCATTGTGGT
>Ga0187889_10002574_pt1 | contig 17387 bp, 10 predicted proteins | sample June2016WEW_7_10_2_FD_132992 | JGI IMG/M metagenome (GOLD analysis project Ga0187889, IMG submission 132992) | Peatland microbial communities from SPRUCE experiment site at the Marcell Experimental Forest, Minnesota, USA - June2016WEW_7_100 | ecosystem: Environmental > Terrestrial > Soil >... | reverse complement strand
AGCGCATTCGACGCTCAGTTGGCCGCGGCCACCGGAGCCGTGGAGTGTGCGCATAGCTACGGGGATGCGAGCGGCAACCACGGCATGAATGTCGTCAACGTGGCGACGGCGGCGGCGGGCAGCCTGGCCAACGCCGTCACCTACGCTGGCAATTTCTCGGGTACGATGACGCTCGGGACCAGCAGCCTCAGCACTCCCAGCTCGGGCACCCCATACGGCTTCATCAGCCATGTGGTCCCGTAATAGCTGATCGGGCGAGAGTCAGCCGCAAGGCTGGCTAAGTAAAGGGAGGGGCGTCCAGCAATGGGCGCCCCTTTTTTTATTCGGTGCGCGCGCAACAGAATTGTGACCGACATGCGACAGTAGTGCGCCGGCGAGCATTTGTATTGACCCGAGAAATCGGGGGTTGCTATAGGCAGTGCGTGCCTCGGGCAAGCGGAGGTTTACCTGCAATGAGTCGCGCGAGAATTCTTGGCATTACGGGGCTTTGCACGATCCTGACCGGGCTCGGGGGCTCGGCCTGGGCCCAGACTCCGGACTGCTCCACCCTCAACACCCCCGACAAGCTCATTTACATGAAGGGCACCACGGCGGTGGCTCCGGTCATTTCTTTGTTCGCGGCGGGGTTGAAGCGAATCGGTGTCACCTTGCTCTACAATGATACCGGCGACGGATGCGGCTCGACGGAAGCCTTTGCCTTCCCTACGAGTGTGGTGACAGGTCGGGATGTCTATACCCAGTACGATGAAACGTCACCGGGGTCGGGAAAGGTGGTGCAGTCGACCTGCAACGCGACATTGGGCCAGATGCCCAATCTCGTGATAAACGACGTAGCCTGGAGGAGCTGTTATGCGGTCTACTCCGGGCAGGAGCCCTCGCTTCCAGCGGGCATGGCCGAATTCGAGGGACCAGTACAGGGCGCGGTGCCCATCGTTGCTAGCTCGTACACCTATTACGACGACATCATGGCGGAGGAGCTGCAGGACCTCTATGTGTGTGCAGGTAACGGCCATATCTTGACCTTCGTTGACATCTACGATTACGGCACCACGAGCGGTCTGCGGGAGTTATTCGCGCGTGGCATTGGGTTGCCCAATGCCGGTATCTTCTCGACGAGACTGAGTTCAAGCGTTGGTGCGCAGCAAATGCCAGAGCAAGTTGGGAGCAGCGAGAGTCCCTCCCAAACGATCGGCTACACCTCGACCGAGTTCTACGACATCTCTCGCAACTTGGTGAATGGGCTGAAGGTCCGCGGCCCCGGGCAAAGCCTGGCTTATTGGCCAGATTCGAGCATGACCAGCACTGACAAGATCAATATTCGGGAAGGTCGCTACATGCTGCAAGGCGCGCTGGAGTTTGTGGCCAAGGTCGATGTCACTGGTATGCCCACCGACCCGCTGGCGAAGGAGGTCATCGACTGGGTGCAGGGCAATCCCGTCGACCCATCGTTGGTGCTCCCCTTCGACATGAACCAGATCTACGCCCAGTCCGGGGTGGTGCCCCAGTGTGCGATGAAGGTGAAGAAGGACAACGACCTCGACCTGCCCTCGTTCATGCCCTATCAGGCAGCGGAGCCGTGTAACTGCAGCTATCAGGTGATGGCGACCGGGCTAACTTGCATACCCGGCTGCGTTCCGTGCACGGATGGGTTGACCTGCGGGCCAGGGCAGATCTGCAGCCACGGGTATTGTGAGCAAGGAATCCAGAGCGCCGACGGTGGTGTGCTCGCGACCGGCGGAGACGCCGGAGCGCCAGACGTGGCTCCGCCAGATGCTGGGGACGCTTCTGACTAGCGGCTAGCCAGCCAGCGAGCGCGACGACTGCAAGGAGAAAAACGATATGCGCACAAGATGGATTCTTGGCCTGCCCTTGGGCTTGGGCTTGCTACTGATGGGGTGCGGGTCGGGGACCAAGGGCGGTCCCAACGACGCCGGCTCCTCGCCTGATGTTGTCGGGATCTCGCGGTCGCCTGACACGGCCATTGCTCCGGACGCGGGAGACGTCACAAGTCAGTCTCAGGACGCGGGTGGTTGCTCGACCGCGGCGCTTCCCGCGCCAACTCTCTGTCCCCCCGACGTGGGGGTGAACAACGCCATTATCAATCCCTGCGGTGCTGCTCAGGGGGGAGGAACTCCCGTCCTGCGCCAGAATCCCGCAGCCTATTCGACCTGCAACAAATGAACCCAGATGTCGTGAAGTTTGGGCAGACCCGCTGCCCGGGTAAGGATCTGACCTGGGGGCCGAGTGTTCTGGCGCTCATCGCGGTGGTGGCCGTCAGTTGGCCCGTCCGGGCCTACCCACAAGGTGGCCGCAGGCAGGCCGTGGACCCGGATGCCGTGGCGGCGATTGAGACGGCCGAGGCCGACCTGGCGGAGCGCCTGAGCGGCGAGGAGAGCGCGGCCAAGGGGCGGGAGGATGCCATCCGCAAGGAGGCCGCCGCGGCCATCACGGCGGTGCGCGACGAGGCCGAGCGGCGTATGGCGGCGGATCGCAACGAATGGCAGGCCGAGATGCTGCGTTTGCACAAGGCCCTCGACGAGGCCGCAGCGCGCGCAGAGGAGCGCGAACGCAGCCGGCCGCCAACCGTTGGCGCGGCTCTGCCGGGGCTGTCCTTCTACGGCTACGTGCAGGCCGACTACCAGATGACCCAGTCGTCGGAGGACCAGCTCGACTCCGCTGGTCAGCCGCTCAACCAGGACCGCTTCCTGATCCGGCGGGCGCGCTTGGGCGCGCTGTTCGAGCGGACCTACGGGGAGGGGCGCATCGAGGTCGACGGCAACACGGTCAATGGCCCGACCTTCAGGTTGCTGGGCGCGGAAGCCTCGGCCAAGCTGCCCGGCCCGGGCGAGGGCGCGGCGCCACTGCTCAAGGCAACCATTGGCAGTTTCCGGGTGCCGTTCGGGCAGGAAGTGCCGCAGGATGACCGCGACCGCCTGTTCATGGAACGGAGCACGGCGGCGCAAGCCTTCTTCCCCGGCCAGTACGATCTGGGCGCCCGCCTGGGGGGTAGCTGGCATTTTCTGCGCTACGTGGTGGCGGTCATGAACGGGCAACCCATCGGGGACAGCACCTTCCCCGAGCTCGATCCCAATCACCAAAAGGATGTTCTGGGTCGCTTGGGGGTGGAGCAGTCGGCCGGCCAGTGGGATGTGGCGGGCGGCTTTTCCGGCTTGCGCGGAACCGGGTTTCATGCCGGGCAGGCCGCTACTCAACCAACCGTACAGTGGGTCGACAGCAGCGAAACCGGGGTGTTCACCCCCGGCGCGCTCACCGGCATCCCGGGCGCGGCCGCGACGCCGTCATCGACCTTTTCCCGCATCGGCTTCGGCGCCGATCTGGCCTTCACCCTTCGTTGGGCGCCTGCGCTGACCACCAGCTTGGCGGGGGAGCTCTACCTCGCTGACAATCTGGACCGCGGCATTTTTCCCGCCGATCCCAACGGCGTTCTTGGGCGGGACCTGCGCGAGCTGGGGTATTACGTGTACCTCATCCAGGCCTATGGGCGCTGGCGGCTGGGAGCACGCTACGACTATTACAACCCCGACCAGGACGCCAACAAGAACGGCGCCAAGGGGCTCCCGGTGCCCACCGATGCCAGCTATTCCACGCTGGCGGTGGTGGCGGCATGTGTGGCGCCCTGGGGCAGGCTGCTGGTGGAATTCGACCGCAACCGCAATCACCTCGGCCTCAACTTGGCCGGGATGCCGGCCGACCTGGCCAACGATGCCGTGGTGGTGCGGGGTGAGGTGAGCTTCTGATGGCGCGCCTTCCTGGTGTCAGATTGGCTGCGGTCGCCGCGCTGAGCGCGGCAGGGCTGGCGAACTGTCACTGGACGCCACCCAACACGGTGGGGGCGACGGCGGTGATCGCCGTGGGCGGCGGCCAGGCGGTGCGCGGCTCCATCGCCGCTCCCGGCAGTACCAGCGCCGCGACCGCGATCGTCACGCCCATCAACGCGACGATCTACGCCGGCGTGGTCGACAAAGTCTTAAACGGGGTCGTCGCCTCCAACAATGGGCCAGACGCCAACATGGTCGGGATCGGGGTGGCGGGCGACGTGGCCTACTGGCAGGTGCCGGCCCTCGAGCCCGATATCAGCTCCCCCGGCTCATTCGACTACACCGCTAGCCTATCGATCGCGCGCGAAATCTGGTCGAGCCCGCTCATCTATCCCAGCCGGGCCGGCGATGGGACTTACACCCTTCCCCTCTCGGTACGGGCCATCGACAGCGCGGGCAACTTCGGGCCGGCTTCCATCCAGCCGCTGATACTCGATCCGGTAACCCTCGGTGGAACCCTGGTGGTGACCTTGCAGTGGGACACGCCCACCAACCTGGATCTTCACGTGCTCGTGCCCACGCCGGGAACCACCACCGGTTACGTCGACGTGTGGGCCGGGCACCGCGCCGCCTTTTCGGGCAACCCGGACGCCGGGCTGCCCGCGGACGGGATCTTGGACGTCGATTCCAATGCCAACTGCCAGATCGACGGGCGCGACGTGGAAAATGTCACCTGGCAGGGAACGCCACCTAGCGGCCATTACATTGTGCGCGTCGGGGTGGGCTCGCTGTGCGGCCAGACCTCGGCGGCCTGGTGGGCCTCCGCCTCAGTGGCGGGAGGCAGCATGGCCGGCATGGGTCAGGCCTCGGGCATTCTGACCGAAGCGGCCGAGCGCACCCCGGAGACCAGCGGATCGGGGGTTACCGCCTTCGAGTTCGACTACCCGTAGGGTCAGTGACTATGCGCTTTCTTTCAGTTGCCGCCCCGCTGGTCCTCGCGGCAGGAACGACGCTTACGGCGTGGGCGCAGCCCGCCCCGGGCCAGGGCCCGGCCGGGCCCGAGGAGGCCGGGAAAAGCGGGGAGGCCAGCCTGGGGCTGCGGCCGCCCAAGCTCAAGAAGTTCGTGGAGGCGGCCTACCCGGCCGACAAGGAAAAGGCGGGCATAGAGGCGCGGGTGGTGCTCTCCATCGACGTGGCGGAGTCGGGCCACGTGGGCGGGGTCGAGGTCATTGCCTCGGCGGGGCCCGACTTCGACGCGGCCGCGGTGGTCGCGGCTCGGCAATTCGAGTTCGAGCCGGCCACGCTCGATGGGACACCCGTGCCGGTCAAGATCCAGTACGCCTACAAGTTCGTGGTGAAGGAGATCATGGTGTCGCTGGGGCCGCAGATCAACCTCGAAGGCGTGATCACGAACCGTTTCACCAAGACCCCGCAGCAGGGGGTCAAGGTGAGGATCGTGGACCTGGCCGTCGAGACCACGACCGATGAGGATGGCGCCTTCGCCTTCACCGACGTGGCGCCCGGCCTGCACACCATCGAGCTGTCCTCGCGCGAGCTGGTTACCATCAAGACCGAGGAGCAGATCACCCGGGGCAAGAAGAAGACGGTCAAGTACATGGTCGAGCCCAAGGAGGAGGACGTGGACGAGGAGGCGGTGGTGCGTGCCCCGCGCATCAAGAAGGAGGTGGTGGAGACACGGGTGCGCACCGAGGAAGCCAAGCGGGTGCCCGGCACCCAGGGCGATACCCTCAAGGTGGTGCAGAACCTGCCCGGCGTGGGGCGCTCGGCCTTCGGCTCGGGCGCGCTCATCGTGTGGGGCTCGGCGCCCCAGGACACCCGGGTGACCGTCGACGGGGTCGAGATCCCCATGATGTACCACGTGGGCGGCATGCGCTCGACCATCAACGCCGACATGGTGCGTTCCATCGATCTCTCGCCGGGATCCTACGGCGCCGACTACGGTCGCGGACTAGGCGGCCTGGTGCGCATCGAGCTGCAGGATCCCGGGGGCGAGGGGGTGCACGGCTACGTGGCTGCCGACGACGTCGATGTGTCCGGCATGGTCAAAGCCACGATCACGCCCCAATTGAGAGTGGCGGTATCGGGCCGCTATGGCTATCTCGACCAGACGCTCAAGCGGACGGTTTCGAGCAATGTGGAGGACTTCTTCCCCATTCCCAAGTACGATGACTACCAGGCGCGTGCCACTTACACCTTGGGCAAGGACGAGGAGATAGCAGCCACTTTCCTGGCCTCGGACGATCACCTGCAACGTGCGGTCCCCTCGTCCGATCCCTACGAGGTCAAGACCCAGGACACCGACCAGGACTACCGGCGCTTCATCGTCCGCTACACTCACCTGCTACCCGATGGCTCGAGCGTGGTCTTGACTCCCTCGCTGGGCTACGATCTCAACGACTCCGCGTGGAACTACGGCGGCACTCCGTTGGTGCTGAACGTGAGCGCGTGGCAGTACGCGGTGCGGGGCTCGTATCGTCGTAAGGTGGCCAGCTCGGTGGTGCTGTCGCTCGGCATGGACTTTCAGGGGCGCAGCAGCGTGGTGGACCGGGTGGGCTCGCTCGAGCTGCCGGCGCGCGAGGGCGACATCACGGTGTTCGGACAGCCCCCGGGCACCGACCTGGCGGTCGACCACTGGAAGGTAAATATGCTGTCCATGGCCCCCTACGCGTTCGCCGAGATCACGCTGGGGCGCTGGACCCTGATCCCCGGCTTTCGCCTGGAGCCCACCCTGATCGACGGCAACCTGGAGTTGCCCCACAGCTACACCCGGGCTGACCTCGGGTATCGGCGCATGGACTTACCGCGCAATCCCCTGCCCGGGCCCTTGGCCTATATGCCCAATCCGCGCCTGTCCGTGGTCTATCGCGCCAGCCCGAAGCTGACCCTGACCGGAGGTACCGGAATCTACGGGCAGCCACCGCTCCCCGAGGACTTGAGCCCGGTCTTCGGCAATCCCAGCCTGGGCAGCTCCACCGCGCTCCACACCAGCTTGGGCGCCTCCTACAAGCTGGCGGGCACCTTGACCCTGGAGACCATTGGCTACTACAAGCGCCTCTACGATCTGGTGGCGCGCAGTGAGCTGATCTCGCCCCCCGTTGGCCAGGCGCTCGTCCAGACCGGCATCGGAAGCGTCTACGGGGGCCAGGTGCTTCTTCGCCAGGAGCTGGCCAAGGGCTTTTTCGGCTGGCTCACCTATTCGATCTCGCGCAGCGAGCGCAAGGACGGTCCGGACACCGCCTGGCGCCTCTTCGACTACGACCAGACCAACGTTCTGGCCGTGCTGGCCAGCTACGAGATCACGCGCGGATTTCAGGCAGGGGCGCGCTTTCGCTACACCACCGGGGCGCCGCGCACGCCCGTGATCGGAGCCTACTTCAACACCTCCGCCCAGGTCTACGAACCCATCTTCGGGGCCCAGAACTCGATTCGCTTACCGGCCTTCTATGCCCTCGACGTGCGGGTCGAGAAGTCTTTCGTGTATCAGCGCATGAAATTCAATCTCTTCGCCGACGTGCAGAACGTGACCAACCGGAAAAATCCGGAGGAAATCATCTACAGCGCAAATTTCTCCCAGCACAGCTACATCACGGGCTTGCCCATCCTCCCCGTGGTGGGGGCCAGGGTGGAGTACTGATGAAGAGCATCCTCATCATCGCATTCGTTGTGGTCGGGATTGGCGCGGCCTGCGAGCCACAGGTGGGCGCGCCCATCTCCCAGGTCAGCGGGCCAGCCATCTTGGCCATCAAGAGCACCCCGGCCGAGGTCAATCCCACCACCGGGGCCGCGGTGGCGTTCGAGGCCCTGGCGGTCGACGCCAGCGGGCGGGTCCCTGCCCTGGACGCCGATATCAGCGCGCCCATGCTGTGGGCGGTTTGCAACCAGTCCAAGCCCCCCACTGACAACAATTCGGTCAGCACGGCCTGCCTAGACACCTCCGCTCTCCCGGGAGTGGCCGGTCCCTCGCTCACCACCTACTCAGCCCCCATGGCCACCAACGCGTGCGCCTTGTTCGGTCCCTCGGTGCCCCCGCCGGTCGATGGCCAGCCGAGCATCAGCCCGCGCGCCCCCGACGTGACCGGAGGTTATTATCAGCCGGTGCGGACCGAGCTCATCGTGCCCCCGGCCTTGGACCGGGTGGGCATGTCGACGGCGGATTCGCTCATGGCCTTCCAGATGCAGCGGATCTCTTGTGGCCTGGCGAACGCGCCAGGTAACATAAGCAACATATACAATCAGGAATACCAGCCCAACAACAACCCGGTCCTGACCACCCTGACCGTGACCCCGCCCGGTGCGGCCGCGCTTGACATCCCCGCCGCACCAACGCCAGGCTCGCCCATTTCCGTGGCATCCGGACAGGTCATTGCGCTTACCGCCAACTGGTCACCGGCTTCGGTGGAGAGCTATCCGGTTCTCAATTTGCTGACCCAGGAGCTCGAAACCGTTCTCGAATCCATGCGCGTGTCCTGGTACGTGACGGGGGGCAGCTTCGAGCACGACGTTACCGGTCAGGACGAGGAAGGCACCCCGGTCCAGACCTCCACCCCCAACACCTGGACCGCGGGCGGCGCCGGGTTGGTCCACATGTGGCTGGTTCTGCACGACGCGCGCGGGGGCACTGACTTCGCCTCGTTCGACTTCAGCGTGCAGTGAACAAACTGCAACGGAATTGCGACTCGGGTGCCGGAGTGTTTGCAAATGAGTCACACTCGGCCGGCGGCCCTGTGCCATAGTACGTCATCAGTCGCATGGGAGAGGGCCGATGATCAATCGACCGTATAGACTTGGCCAAGGGTGGGGGGGCTTCGTGGGGTTGGCCGTGGCGCTGGGATGTGGGCATCCGGCGCCACCGGCGCAGCCGGGCTCGGCCCGTATCACCGCGCAGGTCTTGCAGATTAGCAATGTGGCCCGGGTAATGGTCACGGTATCGGCGAGTGAGATGCCGGTGCCGCTGGTCGTTCCCCTCATCGAGGCCGGCGTCCAGTTCACGGCGCTCGTGAGCGATCTGCCGGCCGGCAGCGACTACACCTTCACCGCCTCGGCCACCGATAACAGCACCCCTCCGGTCGAGCTTTACCACGGCTCGATCAGCGGACAGTCGATCGTGCACGGGCAAAGCGCCAATATCGTCATCGACATGAACCAAGACGCTCCGGCGGTGCCGCTCGCGGTGCAGGCGCCCTGGATCGACGCCTTGTCGGCCTCGAGCCTCAACGTGAGCTGGGGTCAGGCCGTGCAAGTGAGGGCGGTGGCGCACGATCCGGCTCCGGGCGAAACCGCCACCTTGACCTTCGCCTGGAGCGCTACCTGCGGCACCATGAGCGGCAACGTGGTGACGGCGGGGAGCGACACGGTATCGTCCGCCGCGAGCGCGGTCTTCACCGCTCCCAGCGCCGACACCACCTGCACCGTCAGTGTGGCGGTGACCAACGTGACCGGGCTGGTCAACACCGCTTCCTTCGTCATCGCGGTAGCGGCGGCCAATGGGTTGGGCAACGCCTCGGTCGTTGCTGCTCTCGACACCTATCCGGTGGTGAGCGCAATGACGGCCAATCCGGCTCAGCTCACGCCCGGGCAGACCACCGTGCTCCAGGTCACAGCCACCGATCCCGACGGCAGCTCGCTGGCGTATTCGTGGTCATCGGTGTGCCCGGGCAGCTTCACCGCGCCCAATGCCGCGACGACGACGTTCACCCTGGCCAGCTCCACCACCCTGACCTTCTGCGACTTCGCCGTGGTGGTTAGCGACGGCAATTTTCCGAACGGCCAGGCCCGGGGCGGGGTGACCACCAATCACCTCATCCTGGCGATAAAGCCCATCGTGGTGCAGGTGCCCCCTGTAATCAGTGTCGACTACCAGACGCGGGCCGGCTTCACGGCCGGCGCAGTGGTCGGGATGGCCATTGTCGCCTCGGACCCGGCGGGGGGAAGCCTGAGCTATTCCTGGACCACCACCTGGGGCCCCGCGCCGGTGGCTACCACGCCGGTTGCGCTGGGGCTGGCCGCTTCGCCCTGGACCGCGGCCGCGACTTTCTCGCCCACGGCCCTGCCCGCCAACGGTGCCCCTGTGGTTATCACCGTTACCGCAACCAGCTCGGTCACCGGCCAGTCGGGCTCGGACATGTTCCTGCTGACTCCGGGTCCGGCCATAACCTCTGCCACCTCCAGCCTGGCCCACTTCACCACCACCGATACCATCACCGAGCTGTCTGCGGTCGCGGTGGGGGCGCAGAACGACACACTGCTCTATGCCTGGACGACCGGCTGTCAGGGCACCTTCGCCGCCGCCAGCAGCGCCTTCACCGCCTTCACGCTCACCTCCACGCCGGCCAGCGGCTCGTGTACGTTCACCATCACTGTCACTGATCCAAGCTTCCCGGACGGGCCCGGCAACGGAGGGAGTGTGACCGGGGAGGTTGCCGTGCCCGTGCTCGACTGCTCCGATGCCGAGGTCAACGCCTGTGGGGGATGCGGCACTCTCGCCCATGCTCCGGGGGCGATCTGCGGCGATTGCGGCACCTACCTGTGCTCACCCGACAACACCAGCGTGAGCTGCTCCGATCCGGGCTACAACGCTTGCGGGGGCTGCGGCGCGCTCAGCGCCTCACCCGGTGCCACCTGCGGGGTGTGTGGCGAGTACGCCTGCACCGGGGACCGCACTGCAGTGGTGTGCAGCGACCCGGGCCAAAATGCCTGCGGAGGGTGCGGGACGCTTAGCAATGCCCCCAATGCGAGTTGTGGCGAGTGCGGGGCTTACACGTGCAACGCGACCAACACCCAGGTGAGCTGCGTCGACCCAGGGTACAACGCGTGCGGAGGGTGCGGAGTGCTCAGCAACACCCCCAATGCGAGCTGTGGGCAGTGCGGAACCTACCAGTGCAACGGGGCCAAGACGGCAGTGAGCTGCGACGACCCCGGGCTCAACGCGTGCGGGGGCTGCGGGACGCTAACGGCGGCACCGAGCTCGACCTGTGGATCGTGCGGCGAGTACCAGTGCAACGCGGGCAAGACTCAGGTCAGTTGCAACGATCCGGGGCTCAACGCCTGTGGGGGCTGCGGGACGCTCAGCGCCGCGCCGGGCGTCGCGTGTGGAGCCTGCGGAACCTACCTGTGCAACGGGGCCAAGAGTGGGGTGAGCTGCAGTGATCCGGGGCTCAATGCCTGCGGGGGTTGTGGCACGCTCAGCAATGCCCCGGGAACGGCGTGCGGGGCTCGGGGCAGCTACTCGTGCAACTCGAGCAAGACCGCGGTGGTGTGTGTGGACTGCGCGGTCGGCTCGCATAACGGCGGTGACAACACCTGCCACTCGACCGGCACTTGCGCCTCGGGCTACCACAACGACGGCACGGGCAACTGCATCGCCGGCGGCTGCGCATCCGGCTACTCCATGGCTGCGCAGGGGGAATGCCTGCCAACCTTCACCGGCTTGTCAGCCGACACCAACCGAACGTGCGGCCTGACGACCGGCGGCAGCGTCGTGTGTTGGGGCCAGAACACGGTGGGCGAGGCCAATCCGCCCGCCGGGGCATATCAGGGGCTGGGCTCAGGGGAATACTTCACCTGCGCCATCACCACGAGCGGGACGCTCTCGTGCTGGGGGCAAGGCGGGGCCGGGCAGACCGCCGCCCCGGCCGGGACCTATACCGCAATCTCCGCCGGCTACGACTTTGCCTGTGCGTTGCGCAATGATCAGACGCTGCACTGCTGGGGCGGCGCCGACAACAACTATAGCCAGGCCAGCCCGCCCGCGGGCGCCTTCACCTCGGTGGGAGCCGGAGCCTGGCATGCCTGCGCCGTGGGGACCAACAACGTTGGCATGTGCTGGGGCCTCGATAGCTCCGGACAGACCAACGTCCCGACCAGCACCGCCTTCCTTTCCATAGGCGGTGGGGTCAGCCACAGTTGCGGGCTGACCGCTGACCACGCGGCTCTGTGTTGGGGCAACGACAGCTACGGCCAGACGGCAGCACCCAGTGGCACCTTTACCGCTGTTGCCTCGGGTGGATACCACGCCTGTGCCTTGGCGAGTGGCGGTTCTCTGGTGTGCTGGGGCGGCACCGGATCCCTCAACTACGGCCAGGCGTCGGTGCCTGCCGGCACCTACTCGATGGTCGCCCCGGGCGGCCTTCACACCTGTGCCCTGTTGTCTGACAACACGGTATCCTGTTGGGGCTATAACGTTTATGGCCAGGTGACACCGCGTCAAGGGAGCTACCTCGCACTGGGCGCGGGTAGCGGCCACGCTTGCGCGGTAAGGTACAACGGCAACCTGGTGTGCTGGGGCGATGGGACCGACGGCGATACCACTCCTCCCGCCGGAACCTTCCTGGCGGTCGCCTCGGGGGCCAGCCACTCCTGCGGGCTCGAGAGCAACGGCGGCATCGCCTGCTGGGGGCTGTCGACGTCCATCGCGGGGACCCCGACCGGAGGGTCGTTCGTGGCCTTGAGCGCGGGCTCCAATCATAGCTGCGCCGTGCAGGCCAATGGCACCCTCGCTTGCTGGGGCAACAACAGCAATGGCCAGACCACGGTGCCGTCGGGCAGCTACGCCCAGGTCAGCGGCGGCGGGAACTTCACCTGCGCGGTGACCACGGCCGGAAGCGCCGTGTGCTGGGGTGATACCGGCACTGGCGCGGTCAACGACGGCCGGACCAGCCCGCCGGCGGGGACATACACGATGGTGGCGGCCGGGGTGCAGCACGCCTGTGGCATAACCTCGGGCGGCGGCGTGGTGTGCTGGGGCGACAACAGCTACGGGCAGTCCTCTGCCCCCAGCGGCACCTTCGTCTCCGTCAAGGCGGGTGACTACAGCACCTGCGGGGTCAAGTCGAACGGCACCCTGGCGTGCTGGGGAGATAATGACAAGGGCCAGACCAGCCCCCCGGCAGGGTCTTTCGACATCGTTAGCCCCGGGCAGGAATACACCTGCGGGCTGACCCCGGGTGGCCTCATGCAATGCTGGGGCTACCTGTGGAGTGTGCCGTAGGTCAGGCGCGCCCAGCCTAACCCTTGCGGGGACGGGGCAGTGAGCACGGCCCTCGGCCCACCTTGGCGCTCTGGGCGGCTGGCTGGCGCGAAGACGTGCCGCCGGTAGCCACGGCTTTGAGCCAGCGCTGGATAGCGGGTGAGGGAAGGAGGCTAATGCTGACGGGAGTAAAGGACCCCACCCCCGCCGCTCCGGCCGGGCTCGCGCGCAATCGCATGTGCTACAGGTGGGCGAGGATGGCTTCCCACACCGAGCGAAATTGGTAGTGCTCGACGGGGAAGGGCGGCAGATCGACGTTGTCGTACTCGTCGTACTCGTTGTGCTCGTTGTGCTCGTTGTGCTCGGCCTCGGCGGCGAAGTGCCCGTCGGACGCCAGCGCAGGTGGCTCACCCAGCGGAGCAAGCGCAGCAGCAAATGCCTCTAGCATGGCAACCTCCCTTGGTTCTGGCCACCATGCTACGTTCGCCGGCGCTGTTCGGCTGTAACGCTTGCGTGGTCTTTGTGCAACGTTCGAGCGCCAGGCGGACTTCGGGAGGCTCCAGGTAGACCTTGGTCAACCGGCAAGGACCGGCTTGGGTTTGCCGCCATTCCCAGACGCCCTGCTTCAGGGCTGGAAAGGGTCTAAGTCGACTTGCCCGGCCTTCCTGGGCACGGGTCGTGGAGGCGGGCTCGTGGGGGCGAATGGGTCGGTCGAGTTATCGAGCGTAGGAACCGGCTTGGCGTGGCTCGCCGGGCGATGCGGCGGCGCGAGGAAAGAGGAGTCGCGGGCGGCAGCTGCGCCATTAGGCTGGGAGACGCCCGCTGGGCGTGTGGCGCCGCTGGCCCTCACCCTCGTGCTCTTCGCCGCGGCGTCGATCCTATCCTTGGTATTATCCGTCCCGTTGATCTCGATGGTGCTGGTGCTGGTCCTGGTCTTGGGCTCTGCGGGAGCCAGGGCTGTGTTGGCGGTCGGCAATGTGGGCGTGGTGCGGGGGAAGAGGGCCGTGGGGCCAGGGGCCGGGGGGAGCACCGCGGGGGCGGGCGTGCGAGCCGGGCGGAGCCCTGGCATCAAGGCCGCCGCGGCAGCGCCCAAGCACGCGGCTAGCAAGGAGACGGCGAGGATGCGTTTGCCTCCCTGCCGAGGCGGGCGCACGACCTCGCCAGAAGCAGCGTCGGCCAAGGTGGCTTCAAGCTCCGGGGATCGCTCTGTCTGGCGTCGCTCTCTGTGCGCTCGCCGGCGTTCGATCCCCGTGATGTCAGCCGCGGTCTCAGCCGCGGGCGGACCTGAGGACAGGGGCGCCGGCGTGGTCAGGGCCGGGGTAGCAGGCAGGGCGGCGTCGGCCAGGGCGCGGGCGAAGTCGAGGATGGAGGGATAGCGGTCGGCGATGTTCTTCGCCAAGGCTCGGCGCAGGACGGGTTCCACGCCGGCGGGCAGGTCAGGCGCGCGCTCGTGCAGGGGCTTCGGATCGAGGTTGATGACCTGGTAGAACACGGCGGAGATGTCGTCGCCCAGGAAGGGCGGCCGCCCGGCCAGCATTTCCCACACCATGCAGGCCAGGGCCCACTGGTCGGTGCGGTGATCGATGTCGTCGACCATGCCGCTGGCCTGCTCGGGGGACATGTAATTGGGCGTGCCCATGATGGAGGACGCCTTGGTGAGCTGGGTCCCCGCGGCTCGCACCTTCGAGATGCCGAAGTCGAGCACCTTGGCGAAGTCGGGCTCGCCAGGCAGCGCGACCAGGAAGATGTTGGCGGGCTTGAGGTCGCGGTGGACGATGCCCTGGCCATGGGCGGCGGCCAAGGCCGAGGCCACTTGCCGGGTTATGTGGGTCGCGGTTGGCAGGGGAAGGGTTTCGAGGTCACGCAGGCGATGGGCGAGGTCGACGCCTTCGAGGTACTCCATGACCAGATAGGGCTGGCCGGCGGGCGCGGTGCCGAAATCCATGACCGTAACCAAATTGGGATGGCGCAGGCTGGATGTCACCTCGGCCTCGCGTTGAAAGCGGGCCAAGGCTTCGGGGTTGGAAGCGAGGGCGCGCGTCATCACCTTGATCGCGAGGCGCTGGTTCAGACGAAGCTGGGTGGCCTCGTAGACCGCGCTCATGCCACCCTCGGCGATCAGTCGGGTGACACGGTATGCATCTTGCAAGGTTGTCCCGATTAGAGCCGATGTTTCTCCCTCGGGCCCGCTCGTGGCCCCACCCCCAGACTCGAATACTGGCACCGCGCCTTGACTCATGATTATCCGCAGAAGACTGCGGGTGATTGTACGATGCGCGCCGCGATTGCCAAGAAAACCTAGTGCAACGATGCGTGATAGTAAGCGCACAACGACGACGCAGTGTAGCGTAGCCTCCGTGGCTATGACACCGAGGCCGACCCTGGATGCGCTCTGTTCCTCCTGGGCGCTAGGGAAGGACTTCGCTGATGGTGAGGATCTGCGCGCCGCTGTTGCGCAGGATCGTCATCTGCTGCTCGAAGGTGTCCACGTCGATTTGATCGTCGGTGGTAGGGATGCCGGTGATGACTTGGTGGTAGAGGAAGCCGAGCATCGCGGGTCCGGTGGTCACCCACTGGGTTAGGGTGGCGATCTGGTCATTGGTGGTGGTGATGCCGCTGACGGTTTTGGTCCGCAGGGTGAATGGGTCCGAAGGTGGAAAGACATCGGGGTTGTCGCTCCAGATGGTCCTGGCCCCGGTGAACCCGGCGGCTATCGCCACCGCCCTGGCGTTGGTAGCTCCGCCGATGGACCAGTTGCCGCTGGGATAGGCCAGGTACTTGTTGCTGAACCCCTGACTGGCGAACCAGGCGCGATCGGCGACGAGAGCCGGCAGCAAGACCGAGGAATCGACGGCGGTTAGACCCGAGGCGTGCATGGCGCCGGTGGGTGAATGCTCTACGATGTCCCATCCCGCGGCCGCCAGCTTCTGCAGTTCGGCAAGCGTGACGTAGTCGGTGGTGCCAATGGCGTCGGTAATTACGGCGAACGAGGCGCGTAGCCCCAGCGCCGACAACACCGGAAAGGCTTGCGTGTACACCGACTCGTACCCATCATCGAACCAGACCGTGATCAACCCCGTCGGGTAGAGATCGGCCATGTCCGCGACGGTGGAGACTTTGCCCAATTCGACGCTCGTGCTCTGGCCGCCCCCATTGTCGTAGATGCGGAACCGGATCTTCGCGATAGCGCTGCGGTCGGGCGTCCCCACCGCGGTCCGGGCCGGCCATGGCCACGAGGACTCGCTCCACTCGCCATCGGCTACGATGGGCTGGATGTCGGAAGCCCATGCGTCGTCCCAATAGAATTGGTAGTAGCTCGCCAGCGAAGCGTCGCCGATCGTGACCTCGATCCAGGGTGCACCAGAGCCGAGCAGGGAGCGATCGGTAACCTTGAGGGCCATCCGGAGCCTGGCTCGGGTGAGGTCGACGGCAGAGAGCACCGGCGACTCGATGTAAACGTCTCCGCCTGCCCCATCGGTGGTCAGAACGGCGGCGGAAGCCGCGCTCTCATACCCGTCGCCTCCGGTGAGAGCAACGCTGGCACCGCCGGTAGTGTGCACCGTCCATCCCGCGAAGGAGGTGAAGAGCACTTGCTCATCCGTCTCCACGAGGTGGGGCAGCTCGGGGCGATCCGAGGATAAAGTGGCGTCGATTACCCCTGTTGCGTCGGTTGCGTCGACTGGGTCGGCCCCAACAGCCTGGGAGCTGGGAGAGTCGGCACCGGAGTCGGGGCGAGCATGAAGAACCTGGCCGGATCCCTCGGCATCTGGCGCGGCGGCGGCTGAGCCGAGCGAGATTTGTTGGCCGGGGGCGAGCGCTAGGCTGACGTCGTCAAGTTGGAGCACTCCCACGGCCGCAATGAGGTGGTAGACGGTCAGGCCGCGGGCGTCGGCGGGAACGGTCAGGGTGCCGGCCTCGTTTCTCCAGGAAGAGCTGGCCGGCGAGTCGGCAAAGGTTGCGTATGACGTGGAACCATCCGTCAAGGTAAAGGCAGCTGTGAGCTTGGTAGCCACGGAGCTCTTGTACCAATCGTGGTAGATGTACTTGGCCGTCGGCGTGACCGGAACCTGCTCGTGGACCCATTTGGCGTCGCCGCTGGTGAACCCGGTGACGGAGATCTCGACCGAATGGGATCCGGCAGTGCGACCAGAGGTAGGATACGAAAACGCCGTCGTGTTGGTGCCCCAGGTTGCGGTGCTCCAATAGGCGGGAAGGCTCGGGTTGGTGGGGCTGACGGTCGCGAATGACGGATTGGGGATCAGATTAACCTCGGTGGCTGCTGATCCTTGGGAGGGGTCGTCCTTACTGTCGCATGCGGTCACACAGAGCAATGCCAGACCCGCGAGCACCGGGAAAATCTGCAGCGGCAGGTAGCGTGCGAGGGGCGATATTTTCATGCCAAACCGCCTTCGCGCCCCCGGGGCCTATCACCGCCCTCTCGGGAGGGCAATCAACGATTTTGTGTCGGAAGGACCCTCTCAAGGACCCTCCCAGAGTCTTTTTGTTACGCGTGAGCGCAGGCGGGCTTGGCCCGACAGCGCTCTTCGCGGGGGATGTAAAGGACCCTCCCAGGGTTCTTTTGTTACGCGTGAGCGCAGGCGGGCTTGGCCCGACAGCGCTCT
>Ga0187889_10002563_pt1 | contig 17478 bp, 20 predicted proteins | sample June2016WEW_7_10_2_FD_132992 | JGI IMG/M metagenome (GOLD analysis project Ga0187889, IMG submission 132992) | Peatland microbial communities from SPRUCE experiment site at the Marcell Experimental Forest, Minnesota, USA - June2016WEW_7_100 | ecosystem: Environmental > Terrestrial > Soil >... | reverse complement strand
GTAGAAGAGCGCCTCGAGGTACGTGACCTGGGAGCCGACGAGGCCGAAAATCGCCATCGAGGCGAACGAGGCCGTCCACGGACGAGGCCACTTCGGTCGTGCCACCGCGAGGAGAAGGGTGGCCGCGCCGAGCATGCGGATGGTGGTGAGCCCCCAGACCGGGAACTGGAATCCCTGAAGGATCACCTGGGCCGCGGTCCCGGAGAGGCCCCAGAGCGCCGACCCCGTGATCGCCGCCGCGAGCGCCAACCGTACCTCGCGCATGGAGGGACCCTCTGTCGACTCGTCCCGGATGAGGGGGAGGGGATGGCTTTTGCTTCGACCCGGCCCCCGAGAAGGAATGCTAGAACATGTCGCCGCGATGGCTCGAGAACGAAGGGTCGTGGAAGACCTTTCGAAGGTCCTCTCTCCGTGAGGCGCGCGAGCGGAGTGGCTTCGCCATCAGAACCGTGTGGGACGACGGCTCGATGGCGTACCCCCTCGCACGGAGCGCCGCCTCCGCGTCGCGGACGAACGAGGTCCCCTGGAACGTAAGCCACCGTCCCCGGGCCAGGTTTCCGAGCGCGGCGACCATCGGCTCGATGTGGTCGGGGGAGGTCACCACCACCTCGTTGGTGGTCAGGTTCCAGTCGCTGCTGTCGGACAAGTACGCGTAGCCGACCGCGCGAGCCCCGCACGAAAGGATTCGATAGTTCTCGGGTTTCCTCCAACCGAGCCGAAAGCGAATTCGGGTGGAACCCCGGCTCCGAGGCACGAACCCGAGGCGTCGGTAGGTCGCCCTGGCGAGGAGGCGCTCCAGTCGCCCGGCGTCGCTGGCCTTTGCCGCCTTCCAGCGGTAGCCGGCGGGGGGGTCACATCGCCGCGGACGAAGGTCGCGTCCCAGGGCGTGAGGGGGCGAGTAGACGTCCTCGTATCCTAGGTCACGGTAGAGCTGATGCGCCCCCCAGGTCCGGTGGGTCCAGAGGAAGGACCAGGTTCGGCCCCGGGCGACCTCTCGCTGGTGGACCTCGCGGAGGAGCGCTCGGGCGAACCCCTGACCAATCCCATTCGGGCGTGTGAGGACGTCAGCGATCCCCACCACCGTCTGCGGACCGGTCCGCCCTCGGAAGGGGAGTTGGAGGGTCTCGACGCGGGAAAGGACCTGGTCGCCCTCGACGGCGTAGACGCCCCAGTAGTCGGACGCGGGGTGGCCCATGCGTCGGAGACGCCGGATGAACCGAAGGTCCTGGGGAGGATCACCGTCGCTCACTCCGAAGGCAGCGAGCTGGGGGAGCAAACGGTCCGGCAGTTCGTCGAGCTCGTAGATCCGCATCTCTCGCGTCCGCTGGGGATCGCGAGACCGGATCTGGGTATTTAGCAGGCCTTGACCGCGTTTCTAGAACCCGTCGACCATCGGCCCGACGGACCTCGGTCCGACGATTCAGCTTCTCCTTGGACCGGCTCCTAGAAGGGACGGAGTGGGTGGGCTCGACGGCCGCCGTCGCGAAGCCCGAGGGGCTTAGGGTTCTGTCCCCTAATCGGTGGATATCGCCTCCCCCGTCGGAGCCGTCACTTCTCGGCGTACGTCTTGGTCGATGAGTTCGGTGCTGTCCTATGCCCCGTCCCAGTCGAGGAAGATACTGCCGATGATGGCCAGCACAGCCCCTGGCAAGAACAGCCAAAGGGTCGTGGTATTTGGCCCGAAGAAACCAGTAAGCAGATTGAAGCCACCCAAAAGTTCGAGAATCACACCGATCGCCAAGACTACAGCGGCCAAGTAGTTCGTCATCGGTCAACCACGCCATGCGCCCGGAACACATAGCTAATTCGCTTCGAGTACCGGCACCGCGTCCTTCCTCGTTGCCTGCTTGATTATCTCGGCCCACCGGAACCCCGGGATTGCCGGTAGTCCCGCCGCGACCGCCGGGGTGGTCCCGAGCGCGATGTGGTCCCGAACCATGTCGTAATGGACCCGCCAGCCCTCGGAGAGAGCTGCCGCGCCCCGGTCGTTGTCGTAGGCTCGCATCGTCTTGGTCCGGTCCTTCTCCGTTCCGTTCAACCGCTCTAGGAGGTTGTTCGATTCCGGCGCGCGGATGCTCGGAACTACCCGGTGCGGAGAGTGATGCTTGCCGCCGGGTCCGTGATTGCCGCCGAACTCCTTGGAAATCGCCCGCCGGTAGGTGTAGAGGCCGTCCGTGCGAATCTCGGTAGGGATAGCCTCGGTCGCGTTCTTGGCCGCTTGGAAGGCCGCCCGAGCCTCCGGGACGCTCCGCCCCTTGCTTATCGTGGACGCAAGCAGGAAGCGAGTCTCCGAATCCATCACGTTCCAAAGGTAGCGGTGTTCTCCGTTTACATTCACAACCCGTTCGTCCGCATGCCAAGTCTGCCCGACCTTCGCTCCCTGCCGGTCCATCCACTCTGCCGCCAGCTTGGAGTAGTGGACGATCCAGCGGTACACGGTCATGGGCGAGATTGAGAGGCCGTACGCCTGTCCGAAGTGAGCCGCGACTTGCCGGAGAGAGACGCCCCGGAAGTACAGGTCGAGAGCCTTTGCGATTAGTTCCGGGTCGGACCGGCGCTTGAGGTAGCCTTCCTTCCCGCAGAACGAGGCTCCGCAAGTCCGGCAAAGATAGCGGCGCACCGCCCCGCTCTTGTTCCGGCGGACCCCGGTTCGTACTACTACCGTCGACCGACACTTCTCGCACGGAGGCACGGAATCCGGCGTAGGAACCTTCGACTCTTGGAACCCGGCGCGGAACCGCACGGAGAGAATGTGGACGCACGGCAGTCCGGTCTCCGCGTGGAACTGACACTCGCACTTCCACCGGCCGTTCTCCGACTTTACGCGGTACTGAACCTCGGGCCGGCTCTGTGACCGGACCATGAACTCCACCGGGGAGATCTCCGAAACCTGATCGCCACGGGCCACAATCGCAAGGGCGGGAGTCCGCGAGTCCTTCCAAGCTTCCATCTGTCTCAGCCTCATTAGGACCTAATGGCACGGAAGTATATAAGCCCTTAGGACCTAATACACGGTTAGGACCTAAGCGCTTATCTACTCCGTCGCCCCTGCCGGTAGTGATGAGAATTCGTCGCGTACAGAATCGGGTGTACAAGGGCAAGGAGTACGAGCGGTGGCTCGTAACGATCCCGCCCGAGGTGGTGAAGGCGATGGGCTGGGATGAGACGACGGAACTGAAGGCCAAGCCAGGAAAAAAGGGACTCACCCTATCCCCTGCTCCTTCCGAAACTGCCACCACTGGATTTCCCGGTCCAGCTTCTGATACTCGGAAGGCCGGGCGTCGTAGGGATAGTTCGGAAGCTTGACCCGCTTCCCGAACCCGATTCGAAGATTCGGTGCGAGGTCCCAGTATATCCACTTGGACTTGGGAATGTCTGGCGTCGTCTTGGCCGGCCTCATCCACTCTCGGCCTTGATGCGTCAGGATTTGACGAACGTCCATCCCCAGTAGGCGCTCGGCACCCATACCCTCCCCAAGTGGGTCGAGGAAAACTCCAACCGGGATGTGAAAATTCACCAAGAAAACAGAGTACTCCCAAGTGGCATGGGGTAGGCGACTCAGACGATGGTCGTGCTGTAGGTAAAGGAGCCCGGGGACGATGGCCATTTCTGCCTCGGAGCCGCCGGCTAGAGTGTCGTAGGTCCTTCCAATCATGTCCGACGCCCGAATGCCTAGGTCCTCGACAACCGTTAGGTCGACAGAACTTGGCTGTGCTCCGGTGTCTAAAATGAATGAGTATCGCCCCGATTGCCCCGGATTCCTTACTCCCCCCTTCCCGTTGAATTCGAGCTGCGCGACAACCCCATCCTCGGCCGGCATTCGGCCCCAGTCGGGATGCGAGTAACCTCGGATTACCACCTTCAGACATCCGGCTTCCTGAGCTAAACATTTCTCCTGCCTTTGCGACCAATGACAAAGGGCGCCATTCGGCAACCGGTTGGCACTTGATCGCGTTCGTAGATTTGCTTGAGAATCAGACCTATCTCGCACTCATCGGGGCCGATATAGAACGTCCCGCGGTACGCGGCGACTGACCATCCCGGGGGGAGGACTTGGGCAAATTCCCCCAATCGCATCTGGACGTCTTTGAGGTCCCTTTCAATCCTCATCTCGCAAAGGAGACCGTGCCACCCTTCCCGGAGTAGGTCCCGGAGGGAGGGCATCTAGCCCGCCCCCCGCGTTGCTTTCTCCGACCCGTAGGAGATCAGCCGAAGTTTTGACGCAGGAAGAGAATCAAGCCAATGGGGAGTAAGGCGAGGGCGACATAGCCCAGAATAGTCGCGACCGTCCGGTGACCAAATCCCGCTGCGAACGCCGCGAGGATTGAGAAAATACCGTCGGGAATGAAGACGACGGTCGGTAGAGTACCCGTGAACGATAGGTAAATAGCCCCGGCTCCAAGCCAGAACCCGACGAGGAACTCCACTAGCTCCGTCGAGTTCAAGTTCTCCCCATCCACGGCCTACAGAATGCGGCCCTAGTATCCCGATGAATCCTGTCGCGGCGCGGCGATTCGGGCGTGAATCGTCATTGTCCGGTGAGTTGAGAACCATACCATCCCTCATTCTTGTTTCGGTGGAGCAAGTGGGCTTGTACGGCGCAGCGGACGAATGACTGGGTGAAGGGGTTCTGGGACCGGCCAATACAATCGGGGCACCAGACCCTCGGCCATCAACCTGTCCCTTACCTCTTCCATTTCCTGAAGTGTGGCGGAAAAGTACGGGACCTTCCGATAGACGAAGAACCAATTATGGGTCGCCGGGAAACCGCTTGGATAGGCGACGCGAAGAGGATCCCAGACGAGTTTGGCTCGGAAGACTAGGTCGCCGTACCGCCGCGTCAGGAAGCCAGGGCGGACGAATCCGAACCCTCGTTCCATGTAGTGGACGCGCCACCACTCCCGGAGCCGGCTCCGAAGGGTGGTCATTCCGCCCACTCCCCTGCTTCCGAAGAGAGGAGTGAAAGGCCGATGGAGTCTATCTTTTCGAGCCGTCGCGGGAATCGGGTGGCTTCACTGATTGCATCGCCACAGGGGCAGCTAGGGTCCCGTCCGGATAGCGAACTACAATCTCGACCTGTTGCGGGCCGTTCGTGGTACCGTGCCACCTCTTCCAAAGTTCGAAGACGATCAGGAAGATACCTACGGCGAGGATACCTACTGATGCGTCCGCCTCCAATGTCTGCGCAATATTCAAGCGAATAGTGTCGTTCTTGCCGTTCCAGATAGTGTAATTGACGATCCCGACGGCGACCAACAAGACAACTATCAGCAGGATTGTCGCCACTATGTTTTTCGGGTAGCGTACCAGCTTGCGCCAGAGCCTTACGATGTCCGACGGCCCTGATCTCTTGGACACGGCTTAGAAACAGCCCAACATCGAGGCGAGAATCAGTCCGTAAGCTAGAACGGTACCGCCGGCGGCCATTAGCACCAACATTCCGGGGATGTACAGAGTATAGAGCCCAACGGCTAGCCCAAAGAATAGAATCGCCAACCCGACAAGCTGAACCTCCAGCCCGGCGGCGCTCGTTCCACAAGCCACCGGGGCCCAGAGGAACGCGGCTACGAGGAATGCAACCCCGGCGAGCGCGCTGATGGTCCCGCTGACTATGCCCACGCCCCCGTACTCGACTTGCTCCATAAAGACCATTGATTCCGGGCGTCAAGCGCGGACTCGAGAGGGTCAAGTCATACCCCCTCGCTCCCGGAAGACTTACAATCGAACCCGGGTTGCGGGCCAGTAGGGAACGAGAATGCCGATTGACAAACTCAAGAAGATTGAGGTGGCGACGACTCCCCCTGAGGTCCAAGGACGCGCCGTTCTGATGCCGGAGTACACCGTGGTTCCGGTGTTCAAAGGAAAGGGAGACCGTCACTACACATGCGCCGAGTGTGGCATCACTCTGATACAGGGCCTTGGGCCAAACCAACACATCGTCAACGTGGTCATTCGTTGTCCGAAGTGTAAGGCGTTCAACGACGTGAACGTCTGAATCAGACCTTCCGAAGATGGATTGGTCTTCGCCTTTCCCAATCTCTAAGTTGCGCTTTCGCTTGGCCGAATTATGACTCTCGACCGGCACCTGAAAACGCTGTTCATCCGCGAGATTCAGCGCCAATGCAATTTTGGCATGATGGCTGCCAAAAGATTGGAGGACGCCCTCAATAAGCCTGATATGGAGGAGGTTTGGTTCTACTGCCAAGCCCTTCTTTCTGCCGTGGGCAACACTTCGAAGCTCCTCTGGCCGCCAGCCGAGAAGATCTCGGGACGCGGCGATGAACTGCGGCTTGCCTTGGGAGTTGGGCCGAACAGCGCCTTGGCTGTACGGACTTTTCGAAACCATTTTGAGCACTTCGACGAACGCATCGAGGAATGGGCTAGTTCCACTATCCACCACAACTTCGCAGACTCCAACGTGATTCCACTTTCGGCGATTAGTGGGATAGATGCCGGAGACTTCCTCCGAAACCTGGACCCAAGCACCCGATCCCTTACATTCCGGGGTGACACCTATGACCTTGTACCCGTCGTCGCTGAACTGAACGACTTGTACCTCAAGGCAACTGCCGCACTCGGTCTCCGGTCTGGGAAACCTCCACAGTCGGGCAGCCCATCTCCTGACCAGTAACGCCCCTAGGTCGGGCCTTCCACCCTCCCGATGGCCTAACGTCGCGGGCTGTCCGCGGTCCGATTTTTCGATATACGAAAATCCGCGGGGCGAAACCTGTTTACCCGCGTTCGGCTTCCTCCCTATGGAAATGCACCAATGCGGACTGGCTGAGATTCTCCAACGGCCCCGAGACGAAGTTGCGCGGAACCATTCGGATGACGTGTTCAACTTCCTGTTTGATGAGAAGGCGTCTCCCGTAGCACTGTTCTCCCGATGGCTGTGCGTAGGCGCCGTCGCAGTCTTTTCGTTCGTTTGCGGGCTGCCGGCCTTGAGATACAGCGGAACCCAGCTTGCATGGGGAACTCTCTCGCTCGTCTCGCGGGGAGTCTCTTGGTTCCAAGCGCACCTTGCGTACCCCTCAATTCTGTTCTTTGTCGTGGCCGTGGTTGCGTCCCTCGCTGGCTTGGCTGCTCTTGGCCTAGCGGGTGGCGCGGGTGAACTTGGAAGCCTCGTGTTCCCGAAGTCCGGCCTGATCTGGACTCGGCTACTGAATCGGTTGCGGGGGAAGGTCGTGGTCGAATGGACGTTCGCTGCGGCCGCTTCGTTCGGAAACGACCTTCGAGTTCTGCTTGAAGGTTGGGCCAAGAAGGCCCCGTAAGCCCTCATCTGATCTCCCCATACACCGGGGAGGGACGGCCGGATTTCCGAGGGACTGATACGCCTACGAGTGACAGAACCGGGGCTTAGTTGCATTTATATAGAAGAGCAATTCTGCCAAACACGGTGGAAGCATGCTTCAGGGAACCCCGATTCTCGTCCTGAAAGAAGGGACCGAGCGCGAGCAAGGAAAGAGCGCGACCGCGAACAACATTGCCGCGGCCCGGGCCGTCGCCGACACGGTACGAACGACCCTGGGTCCGCGCGGCATGGACAAGATGCTCGTCGACGGGATGGGCGACATCACGATCACGAACGACGGCGTCACGATCCTGAAGGAGGTCGACGTCGAGCACCCGGCCGCCAAGATGCTGGTGGAGGTCGCGAAGACCCAGGACCAGCAGTGCGGCGACGGGACGACCACGGCGGTCGTGCTCGCCGGCGAGCTCTTGAAGCGCTCCGAGTACCTCCTCGACCAGAAGGTTCACCCGACCGTTATCACTCGCGGCTTCCAGCTCGCGTTGCAGGAGGCAAAGCGCCTCCTCGAGACCGAGATCGGAACGACCATCCAGACGAACGACGAATCGATCCTCATCGATTGCGCCGCGACCGCGATGGGCTCGAAGGGCGTCTTCGGCTCCCGGGCCGAGCTCGCGAAGATCGCCGTCCTCGCGGTCCAGAAGATCGCCGAGGTTCGCGGCGGGAAGACCATCTGTGACGTCGACCAGATCAAGGTCGAGAAGCACCACGGGGGCACGATCTCGGACACCGAGCTGATCCAGGGGATCATCCTCGACAAGGAGCGAGGTCACCCGCGCATGCCGTCCGAGGTGACGAACGCGAAGATCGCCCTCCTCAACTCCGCCCTCGAGATCAAGAAGACCGAGATCGAGAGCAAGATCAACATCAAGAACCCAGGCCAGATCCAGAGCTTCCTTGACGAGGAAGACCGGACGTTCCACAAGATGGTCGACTCGATCAAGGCGGTCGGCGCGAACGTGGTCGTCTGCCAGAAGGGGATCGACGACGTCGTTCTCCACTACCTCGCGAAGCAGGGCATCTATGCCGTGAAGCAGGTCAAGGAGTCGGACCTCCAGAAGCTCGCCCGCGCGACCGGTGGGAAGATCGTGACAGGGATCAAGGAACTCACCGCTACGGACCTCGGCTCCGCGGCCAAGGTCGATGAGCACAAGGTCGGCGACGACAAGATGACGTTCGTCACGGGTTGCGCCAACCCTCGGTCCGTTTCAATCCTCATCCGGGGCGGCACCGAGCACGTCACGCAGGAGGTCGAGCGCTCGCTCCACGACGCCCTCAAGGTCGTCTCGAGCGTCATCGAGGACGGGGTCGTCTGCCCCGGCGGCGGCGCCTCCGAGATCGACCTCGCGGTGAAGCTGCGAAAGTGGGCCGGCACCGTTGGTGGCCGCGAGCAGCTGGCGGTCGAGGCGTTCGCTCAGGCGCTCGAATCGATCCCGTGGGCCCTCGCCGAGAACGGTGGGTACGACTCGATCAACACCCTCATCGACCTTCGGAGCGCCCACGATGGACCCCACGCGAACAAGAACGCGGGGATCAACCTCCAGGACGGGAAGTCGGCCGACATGTGGAAGCTCCACGTCATCGAACCACTCCGCGTCAAGAGTCAGGCGCTCACCTCGGCCACCGAGGTCGCGACCATGATCCTGCGCATCGACGACATCATCGCGTCGAGGAAGTCGGGCCCCACGCCCGGCGGCCCGGGCGGCCACGAGCACTAGTGCGAGGGCTTGAGACTCGGCCAAACTCGTTCCACGGGCCGGACTCCCTTCTCGGGAGCCGGTCCGAAGCCTTCTTATCGCGAGGGCGGTAGGCCGGTTTCGCCATGCGGACCAAGCCGGTCGAGGGGGTGCTCCGCCTCGACGTGGTGGCCCTGGACCCCCGTCCGGCCGTCTACCTCGCGTACGACGGCCTCGCCGGCGTCAGCCAGCGCCCGATCCTCCGCGACCTCATCGAGGAGCTCGAGCGTAAGGGTCCCGAGGAGCTCGCGAAGTTCCTGGAGGCGCTGCGACGCCGCCGGTCCGGGATGGTCCATGTCTACTTCTCCGATTACGTGAGCTACGGGATCGGGGGCGGGGACGCGGCGGCCGAGTTCTTCCTCGGCACGTTCCTCCTCCTCCACGAGCCGGCCCGGCCGGCGGGAAAGGACCCGGCGATCCCCGAACATCTCGCGCTCTTCCGTCCGGGAGGCGTCGAGCGCCTCGCGGTCGAGCCCACGGCCCGATAAGGCCCTCCTCGACCCGAACCGTTTTCTGCCGGGCCACGTCTCGCCGTTCGTCGGATGGCCGAAGAGAACCGTCTGGAGCAGGACCGGAGGGCAAAGGTCGCCCGGTGGCGGGCGGAAGGCAAGGAACCCTACCCCTGGTCGTTTCCCGACCGCTCCCCCACCGAGCGCGTTCGTTCGGCGTGCCAGGCGCTCAAGCCCGGGGAGGAGGCGGCGGGCGCCACGGTACGCGTCGCGGGTCGGCTCATGGCGGTCCGCCAGCATGGTCGGACCGCGTTCGCGGACCTCGAGGACCTATCGGGGTCGCTCCAGCTGCTGCTTCGGGTCGACGAGCTCGGCGAGGGCCCCTACCAGACCTGGCTCTCGGACCTCGACCCCGGGGACATCATCGGCGCCGAAGGGACCCCCACCGTCTCCCGCCGTGGCGAGCCCTCGCTGCTGGTCCGCTCCCTCACGATGCTCGCGAAGGCGATCCGACCGCCTCCCGAGAAGTTCCACGGGCTCCAGGATGTGGAGGAACGACTGCGTCGACGATACGTCGACCTTCTCGCGTCGCCGGAGGCGCGCGCCCGGTTCCGGACACGGACCCTGCTCGTCCGGGAGATCCGTTCGTACTTCGACGACGCCGGCTTCCTCGAGGTCGAGACACCGGTGCTCACCTCGGTCGCGGGCGGTGCCGCGGCCGCTCCGTTCGTCACCCACTCGAACTACCTCGACGCCGACCTCCGGCTTCGGATCTCGATCGAGCTTCCCCTGAAACGGCTGCTGGTCGGTGGGCTCGAACGCGTCTACGAGCTCTCGAAAGCGTTCCGCAACGAGGACCTGGACAGCATCCACTCGCCGGAGTTCACGGAGTTCGAGGCGTACTGGGCGTACGCCGACTACAATGACATGCGGCACCTCATGGAGGGCCTCTTCGAGCGGCTCGCCTACCGGACCCTCGAGTTGTGCCCCGGCGACCCCGTGGTCGAAGCCGCCGCGAAGCGGTTCCTTCCTCCCTTCCCGACCGTCGACTTCGTGGACGCCCTCGAGCAACGGAGCGGAATCCGCGACCTGCTCTCCAAGAGCCGTGAGGAACTGCGGGAGCTCGCCCGCGCCGCCGGGTCGACCGTTCCCGACAGCTCCTCGACGGGGACGTTCCTCGACAAGCTCTTCGAGCACCACGTGGAGCCGACGTTCGACCGGGTGACCTTCGTGGTCGACTACCCGGCCGCGACGACCCCCCTCGCGAAGCGGCACCGCTCGAAGCCCGGTCGGGTAGAGCGGTTCGAAGTGTTCCACCCGGGCTACGAGCTCGCGAACGCGTACACCGAGCTCAACGACCCGGACGAGCAGGAGGCCCGTTTCCGTTCCCAGCTCGGAGAGCGGGGGGACGACCGATACGCGTTCGACGAGGACTACGTGAGCGCGCTCGGCTACGGCCTGCCGCCCAACACCGGGGTCGGCTTCGGCGTCGACCGCCTCCTCATGGGCCTCCTCGGAATCCCCTCCATCAAGGGGGTCATCCTCTTCCCGCTGATCCGGTCCCGGTAGTTTTCAGACCCCAGCGGAGTTATACCTGCGGCGGCCGGAGGGTACGGGGATGACGACCACTTCCCCCGACGCGAGCTCGGTCCCGCTCGCTCTCGAGGGACTCTCGGTAGCGTACGGGGAACGACCCGCGGTCCAGCAGCTCTCCCTCACGGTGCAGCCGGGAGAGATCTACGGTCTCCTTGGGTCGAACGGCGCTGGGAAGACCAGCACGATCAAGGCGATCGTGGGACTCGTGTGCCCGGTCGCCGGGGAGATCCGGGTCTTCGGACTCGATGCGCTCCGCGACGGTCTCGCGGCGAAGGCCCGGATCGGCTACGTCCCCGAGACCTCGATGCTCTACGAGGCTCTGACCCCGCGGGAGTTCCTTGAGTTCGTCGCGAGCGTGCGGCGGATGGACGCGACGACCGCGACCCGACGCATGCAGAGCTACGCCGAGGCGTTCCGGCTCGAGGGCGAAATCGAGGAGCCGATCGCCACGCTCTCGAACGGGACCCGCCAGAAGGTCCTGATCATCGCGGCGCTCCTGCACGCGCCGCCCCTCCTCGTCCTCGACGAACCGCTCAACAGCCTCGACCCCCGGTCGGTCCGGATCATGAAGGACGTGCTTCTCCGCTACGTCGCGAGCGGAGGCCGCGGGGTCCTGTTCTCGACTCACACGATGGAGGTCGCCGAGCAGCTCTGCCAGCGGGTCGGGATCCTCGACCGGGGGGTGCTCCGGGGGGAGGGGACGCTCGCCACGCTGCGGGAGCGGGTCGCGGCGGGCGATGCCTCGCTCGAGGAGATCTTCCTGCGCCTGACGGAGGAGGATGTGGGGGTGCGGGCCGCGGTCGATTCCCTCGGCGACCCCTCGGTATGAGCTGGCGAGAGGCGATCCGCCTGAGCAACGTCGCGTTCGCCGAGCTCTCGCTCCAGGCGGTCTACGCGTTCCGGCAGGGGAACGTCCTGCCGCCGGGCCGGTCGAAGAACCTGGTGGCCCGCTCGCAACGGCGCGTCCTCCAGAGCAAGCTCGTCATCAGCGCGGTGCTCGCGCTCCTGACCCTCGGAGCCGCCGCGATCCTTCACCAGAAGGCGCTGAACCCCGAGATCCTCGCCTCCGTTCCGGTGGGGCTCTTCCAGAGCGCCATCCTGACCGGCCTCCTCAGTCTCGACATCGCCCTCCTGTGGTGGACCGGGGTCCAGGTGATCCCGACGCTGATCTCGTCGGGCGTCCTCCCCGTGCTCGAACCGCTCCCGATTGACCCCCGGACGTTCCGACGGGTCGCCACCATCCTCTACCTGCGCCTCTTCGACCTCCCCGCCCTCACGATCATCATCCTGACCCCCATCGCGGTCGGTATCGCCCTCGGGCCTCTCGCCGGGCTCGTCGCGTTGCCGGGCGTCTTCGTCTCGGTGGTCTATGCGCTGGCGCTCTCGCTCCTGACCGGTCGGTTCTTTCTCCGTCGGGTGCAAGGCTCCCGCGGCGGCGGCGGCCGCGCCGTCGTCCGATGGGCGTACCTGGTGCTCTGGCTCGTTCCGGCGTTCGCGATGTTCGCCTTCATCACCGCGGCTCCCGCGTTCTTCCGGGCCTTGGGTGGGCTCGCCGCCCAGGGCCCTTCCGTCAGCAGCGCCTTGCTCGCCGCGGCATTCCCGTTCTCCTTCGCGGCGCTTCCGGAGATCGTCGCCGGCGGGACCTCGTCGATCGCGATCCTCTCCCCCACGATCGACCTGGTCCTCGGGGTGGCCGCCGCGCTCTATCTGGCGCTGGCCGTCTGGTCGGTCGTCTGGCTGGCCCGTTCGGTCCGGACCCTCCTGTTCCTGCCGGTCCAAGCCCCGCTCGGCCTCCCGACGACATCGTCCGCCCTTCGGCCGATGGGCCGGGCTCGGGCGGTCCTGGTGAAGGACCTGCGCATCGCGAGCCGGACCCCCGGCTATGCGTTCCTGATCCTGCTACCGATATTGGACGCCGGCGCGCTCGGGCTCCTCACGTACTCGACCCCGGCGCAGAACCCGGTCGCCGCCTCGCTCGCCCTCGGTGCCGTGACCACGGCGGCGCTCCTCGCAACCTTCTTTGGCCCGGCGTTCTTCGCTATCGAAGTGGTCGCCTACTCCTACGGCCGAAGCCTCCCGCTCTCGAACCGGTCGGTCATCCTCGGGAAGGTGGCGCTGATCTGCCTCATGTATCTCGTCGCGTCCGCCCTCATCGTCGGGTTCACGCTCCTCCGTTTCTTCCAGCCGTTCACGTTCGTCGCGTTCGTCCTCGTGGAGCTCCCGGCCGTGCTCGGAGCGGCGTTCCTCGAGCTCGGGCTCCTCTTCCGTTGGGCCCGACGAAGGGGCCTCGCGATCACGAACCTGTACGCGGGGGCCTGGTTCGCGGTCCTCGTCTCCATCCCCGGGCTCATCATGGCGGGACTCCCCCCGCTCCTCTTTGACCTGGCCCGGCCGTCGGGCGTCGACTTCGGTCTCGGCATCATGGCGCTCGTGGCGGTCGCGGAGCTCGCCCTCGCGGCGCCGGTCGCCCTCGGGAGGGGAGCCTCCTGAGCGCCCCGGCCCTTCCCCCGCGCTTCGAGCCGAGGGAGATCGAGGCACGCTGGCAGAAGGAGTGGGACGAGCGGGCGGTCGCTCGGGGTCCGGACCGGCCCAAGGGCCCCACCTACTCGATCGTCCTTCCCCCGCCGAACGTGACCGGGGCGCTCACCATCGGTCACATGCTCGGGGACACGGTGATGGACATCCTGGTTCGCCACCACCGGATGCGCGGCGACGCCACGGTCTGGGTCCCGGGCCTCGACCACGCCGGTCTCGCGACGCAGGTGGAGGTCCGCCGCCGCCTCCAGAAGCAGGGGGTGCGACTCGAGGAGCTCCCCCGCGAGCAGGCCCTCCACGAGGTCGGGCTCTGGAAGGAAGAGCACGAGAACCGGATCCGGGAGCAGACCCGGGCCGGCGGCTTCTCGGTCGACTGGAGCCGCTACCGGTACACGATGGACCCGGGAAGCGTCCGGGCGACCCGGGAGGTGTTCGTCCGCCTCCACACGGACGGCCTCGTCTACCGCGGCGAGCGCATGGTGAACTGGGACCCGAAGCTCCGGACGGCCATCAGCGACCTCGAGGTCGTCCGCGCCGAAGAGGCGGGCTCGCTCGACTACCTTCGCTACCCCTGGGCCGACGGCAGTCCCGGCGGGCTCGAGGTCGCCACGGTCCGGCCCGAGACGATCTTCGGCGACGTGGCGGTCGCCGTCCACCCCGACGACGAGCGGTACCGCTCGTTCGTCGGCCGGGAGGTCATCGTCCCGCTCACCGACCGGAAGGTGCCGATCATCTCGGATGCGGCGATCGACCCTACGTTCGGCGCCGGCGCGCTCAAGGTGACCCCCCGACACGACCCGGTCGACTACGAGCTCTTCCTCCGCCATCCGGGCCTCCCGATGCCCCCCGACATCCTCGACACGTCGGGCCGGCTCGTCGGCGATTGGGTCCCTCCCGAGTACCGGGGACTGGACCGGGACGATGCGCGCGCGAAGGCGCTCGAGGACCTCGAACGGGCGGGCCTACTGCTCCGACGCCAACCGTACCGCCACTCGGTCGCGAGGTCCGAGCGCTCCGAGGCCGTGATCGAGCCGCGTCTCTCCGTTCAATGGTTCGTCCGGATGCGGTCGCTGGCGACGCCCGTAGTGGACGCGGTCCGCCGGGGCGAGATCCGGATCCATCCGTCCCGCTGGGAGCGCTCGTTCTTCCGCTGGATGGAAGAGATCCAGGACTGGTGCATCTCTCGGCAGGTCCTGTGGGGGCATGCCATCCCGGTCTACCAGTGCGGGGCGTGCCGCAAGGAGACCGTTGCGGTCGACACGCCGACCGTGTGCGCGCAGTGCGGCTCCGCGGACCTCCGGCCGGACCCGGACGTGCTCGACACGTGGTTCACGTCGTGGCTCTGGCCGTTCCTCGCCCTCGGGTGGCCGGAGCGGACCGCCGACCTCGACCACTACTACCCGACGAACGTCCTCGTGACCGGGCGGGACATCATGTTCTTCTGGGTCGCCCGGATGATGATGGCCGGCTACTACTTCCGCAACGCCCGGCCGTTCTCGGACGTCTATTTCACCGGCATGATCCGCGACGAGAAGGGCCGACGCATGTCGAAGCACCTCGGGAACTCCCCGGACCCGCTCGACCTCGTCCGCGAGCGCGGCGCCGACGCACTCCGCTTCGCGCTCGTCTTTCCGAACCCCACCGACGAGGACGGCCCGTTCGGCTCCGCCGCCCTGGACGGGAGCCGAAACTTCCTGACGAAGGTCTGGAACCTCGTCCGGTTCAGCCTGGCGTTCGTTCCTCCCGGGACGCTTCCCCCCGCGGGCCCGCCGACCGTTTCCGCCTCGAGCGCGCTCGAGAACCGCTGGGTGCTCTCCCGGTACCGTCACGCCGTGGAGGAGGTCGACCGCACGCTCGCAGAGTTCCGGCCGACGCAGGCCGCCACGGCGCTCTACGACTTCCTCTGGCACGACCTCGCCGACCGGTACGTCGAGATCGCCAAGGAGGCGCTCCTCGGCCGCCGCGGCGAGCCCGCCCAGCGGGAGGCCCGCGCCACGCTCCTGTTCGTCGTGGAGCGGTCGCTCCGCCTCCTCCACCCGTTCGTTCCCCACGTGACGGAGGAGCTCTGGCATGCCCTTCCGCACCCGGACGCCCTCCTGGCAGCCTCCGCGTGGCCCCGTGCGGACGAGGCCCCCTCCGACCCCGTGGCCGAGGTCGAGATGGAGCCCCTCCTGGAGACGGTCCGCCTGCTCCGCAATCTGCGGGCGGAGGAGAAGGTCCCGGTCGGAGCGACCCCGAAGGCGTGGGTCCGCCCGAACGGCTCCGAGGCCGCCCGCGTTCTCGCCGCGGAGCGGGGCACGGTGGAGCGCCTCGCCCGCGTCCGCTCGCTCGAGCTCCTCGGCGAGGGGGAGGAAGTTCCCCCCGGAACGGGGCGGAGGGTCGCGGCGTTCGGCGAGTGCTTCCTCGAGCGGCCGGTCGCCTCCGGGGCGACGGCTGAGGCCCTCCTCAAGGAGCGCGACAAGCTCTTCGGCATTCTCGAGAAGACCCGGGTCCGCCTCGCGGACCCCGGGTTCCGGGACCGGGCGCCCCCGGAGGTCGTCCGCGAGGCCGAGGAGAAGGCGACGGAGCTCGCGGAGCGGGTCCGACGCATCGACGAACACTTGAAGGAGGACGGAGCATCGTCCGTCGCACCCCCATGACCCCACCCTCGCGCCCGGCGCGCCCGACGAAGGCGAAGACGAGGACAAAGAAGCGGACGGCCCTCGCTCCGAAGTCAGAGCCGACCGTTAAGATCGAAACGATCGAGCTGCCCGGCGGAGCCCGACCCCACCCGGCGCTCGGCCTCGGCCTCTGGGGGCTCGGCCGCTGGACCACCGAGGACGAGGCCCATACGAAGGCGACCATCGGGCGGGCCTACGAACGCGGGATCCGCTGGTTCGACACCGCCGAAGTCTACGGGAACGGCCGCTCCGAACGCGTGCTCGGGGAGGTGCTCGCGCGAGCCCCAGCCGCGGCCCCGGATGCTTACGTCGTGACCAAGGTCTCCTGGGAGCACCTTCGGGCGAACCAGGTGCGGGCGAGCCTGATCGGCAGCCTCGAGAAGCTGGCCCGCCGCTCGGTCGACCTCTACCTCGTGCACGCTCCCGACTCTCGGGTCCCCCTGTCGGAGACGATGGGCGCTCTCGAGGGGCTCTGGAAGGAGGGGAAGGTCGGCGCGATCGGCGTTTCCAACTTCTCGATCGAGGAGCTCGAGGAGGCGGCCCGTCACCTCTCCGAGGCGAAGATCGTCGTCAACCAGCTGCGCTACAACCTGTTCCTTCGGGACGACGTGGACCCGGTGCGGGAGTACTGCCGAACGCACGCGATCCTCATCGAGGCGTACACCCCCCTCGCTCGGGGCCTCCTGCTCGGACGCTACCTGGACGGCAAGAAGGTCCCGCGGGAGGTCCGCCAGTTCGCGCACCGGATGTTCGAGCCGGACACCCTTCCCGAGCTCCTCGAACGGGGCCGGGCGCTCCGGGACCTGGCGTCCGACGCTCACGTACCCCTCGGCTCGATCGCGCTCCACTGGCTCCGCAGGATGGGCGCGGCGCCGGTCTTCGGGGCGAGCCGACCCGAGCAGATCGACTCCAACCTGGCCGCCTGGGCGGTCCGCCCTCCCGACCGCGTCCTCGATCGGGCCGACCGCATCGCGCGGGGTGATCGTGCTTAAGCTGGTCGCGCTTGACATGGACGGGACGCTCGTCGACGTGCCGAGCTCTTGGCGGGTCATCCACGACCATTTCGACGACCATAACGACGAGGGACTGCGCCGCTTCCTCGCGAACGAGATCGACGACGAGGAGTTCATCCGCATGGACATCCGCGTCTGGTGGCGCCACGCCCCGGAGCTCACGGTCGACGACCTCGAGCG
>Ga0187889_10002558_pt1 | contig 17515 bp, 12 predicted proteins | sample June2016WEW_7_10_2_FD_132992 | JGI IMG/M metagenome (GOLD analysis project Ga0187889, IMG submission 132992) | Peatland microbial communities from SPRUCE experiment site at the Marcell Experimental Forest, Minnesota, USA - June2016WEW_7_100 | ecosystem: Environmental > Terrestrial > Soil >... | reverse complement strand
TGAGTTTTTCGCTTTGGACCATGGGTTGCAGGCGTATCCTCGAGAGCGGGATCGAGTGGTGACCGAATGTCGGCACGCATTCCCAGGCCTTTTTTAGCCAAAAACAGGGCGTTTCCTGAGCCCTGCAGCCAGTATCTGCCCACAGATTCTGCGGAGGAGGCCAATTTAGCTCAGCAGGGGCGGATCAATTTAGCTCAGCGGCATCGCGAGGTGCGAAGACGCTGGCCAGCGCCAATAAAAGGATAGTGCCGCGGGTTCACACGGCGTGAATGCGATGGGTTCGTCTCAAACGTCACTTGCGTTTGAGTCCATCGCGCCAGGCCATCGTTTCCAGTTCCACCCGGACGGCGTCCTCGACGGGAATCACGGGGCGTGCCTGGAATTCAAATGCAGGCCAGGTCGAGCACACCTTGTGAACGGTCGCCGGATCGTCGCAGTCCACCAGCATATGCCCACCCCACTCGCCCACTCGCACCACGAAAACGTCGATCTTGAAATTGGCGGGCGCCTTCCACTGAGTGAAAACCTCCAGTATCCGCTTCTGGGCGTTCTCATACTCCATAGGCGATCCTTGCGAACGTTCGAACCAGCTGATCATGTATTTCATGCCGATACTCCTTCTATTATTATTGTTTGTTGCTTGTTACTCCGCCTCCCCGGGGGGATCAGATGTACTCGCATGAAACCTGCACCTAACGGTGGTGCCTGTCAAATTATGTTATGGTGTTAATAAGGCTGGTGTATGAGGCGCAGACACCACTGCCCCCTCAGCAAGCCCTAATGATCTCTTGCTGCTTTCGACTATTACGTATGCTACTGAGCTACATTTGCACAATTGAAAAGCGGTGTCAAAAAGGATTTTTATCGCGGCTCGTAGCACTTCTCATGCCAAAGACGCCAACGCCCAGCAGATTCTCAGCCCCACCAATTACACGACCAATTACAGCACATGGTTGGCGAGGTGAGGTTGCGTGTGAGCGTTTTAACTTCCCGGCCTTCACCCTGATCAATGCCGTCAATCAACCTTAACCAACGCCTGCTACATAGACTTCAACTTTGATTTGTCGTTCTCCTTTCGTTGGTGGCCTTATGGTTCGCCCCCGCGCCGGCCTTGCGCCGGGGAAATCGAGCGAGAGGCCATGAAACTCCCTGAGAGCGGGCGGGCTTCCCTGGCTTCGCGCTTGCTGGACTCCCTGCCGGCGGTTCTCTCCGATGGCGATGAAGGAATTGCCGAGGCCCTGCGCCGGGATGCCGAAATGGATCAGGCCCCGGGGGCAGGGCTGACCCTTGAGGAATTGAGACGGGCGGTGAAGCCATAATCGCCCGGCGATGCGACTGACCTTCCATCGCCTCATTCAGAAAGACCTCCGAAGCGCTTTGGGCTATTACGACGCCGCGGCTGGGCCACAGCTCGTGAGACGTTTCTACGAAGAATTCGAGGGCCTGGAAAGACGGATTATGAAGACAAGCCGACTATTTCGACCTGCTTTGCTCGCTCATAGAGGAATACGACGCGAAAAACGTGAAGTGGCCGAAGGCAACGGGCTTGGACATGCTGAAACACCTGCTCGGCGAACAAGGCCTCGCGGCGGCCGACCTTTCGCGCCTTTTGGGGGGCAGCCGCAACCTGGGAGCGATGATTCTGCGCGGCGAACGCAGGCTGATGCTCAATTACGTTCGCACGCTGGCAAAGGCTTTTGGCGTGTCTGCGGATTTGTTCCTGGCGTGAATTAGGGAAAGTGCGGGTGTATCACACACACAACATCTCGCGCGCCTTGCCTTGCTTGGCGTTCACCCCTTGCAGATCCCCGGAGAATTCTCCCCGTTCGCGTCCTTTCCAGGCACCTTACCCTATTGTGCGAATTGGTTGACAATAAATGGAGAGCAATTTAAGTTGACACAATCCGAACTCTCTCTAATATTATCCATAGGTTTACTTGCTAATCGACCTATGCAAGCATGAGAAAGGAACCCGTATGAACGGAAGTGCCGTATATGGCGAACGCGTCGTGATCGTCGAAGTCCGCAACGGAAATGTCAGCCTCAAGACTGGCCGCATTTCTAGCACGGCCTCGAGTCATGCGCAGGCGGACAACCGGAGCAAGACTGTTGTCTGGAGCGATCGGCAATTTCATCCGGTCACGGACAGCTCGGATGACGCCTACGAGAAATCGTTCGCGGTCGACGACATCCATCTGCTCAAGGAGCAGGAGGCCCAGTCACTCCAGAACTCCGTAACCGCGCGGAACTGGTTCGGCAGCATTTATCAAGATCGGCTGGTCATAAAAATCCACCACGCCCTCAAACGGCTGACACGGAAATAGAACCGCCCGGAGACGCAGCCGATTCGCCAGCGGCCTTCGACGGAGAACCTGGCCGGTTCCACGCCGTCGACCCTGATTTCCCCGGCATCCGGCCAGATCGACCCGGCGAGCATTTTGATGGTCGTCGTCTTGCCTGACCGGTTGCGGCCCAACAATCCGCAGGTGCTCCCCTGCTTCCAGAGCGTCAGGCTTTCGTTGCGGTTTCTTCAAATTCCCGCCAAAATGACATCGAACATGACGACGCCGGCTTTGGCGGACGATGCTGAGGAATCAACGTTTTCGCAGCACTATCGGGTTTTCGCTATCCACAGGGGCGCCGATGCGCTATGCATTGAAACGATGAACGCGACCGATGGAGCCGCCGCCGCCATACGCGCGGCCCGCGAGAACACAAATTGCGAGGTGATATGCACCTTGAAGACGCCGGTGTGAGTTTGTAACCAGAAGCGATTGCCATGCCGGAAAGACGCTGCCCAGGCCAAGACATGCGGTATTGGAAACCGGAGGATATCTTCACGGTTGCCTGTCCGTTCTGCCGGGCGGAAATCGAATTCTGGAAGGACGAACCTTTCCGCCGGTGTGCGGCCTGCGGCAAGGAGGTCCGGAATCCGAAACTGGACTCTGGCTGTGCTGACTGGTGCCAACACGCGCCGGAATGTCTCGAGCGGGCGCCTGACGGTTCGCCCAAGGCGCCGGGGAAAGACCGGCCGCCGCAGCCGGAAACCACCTCATGAAACTGGCCATCTCAGGCAAAGGGGGCACAGGGAAATCCACTCTGTCGGCGGCGCTGGCCGGCCTCATGGCGAGGAAGAACTGGCGGGTCCTGGCGGTCGATGCCGATCCCGATGGCAACCTGTCGGCGGCGCTGGGGGCTTCGCCGGAGGAAAGCGGCCGGATCGTACCCATATCGAGACAAAGGGCGCTCATCGAGGAACGGACGGGGGCCAAAGTCAGGGAGTATGGCCAGATGTTCAAGCTCAACCCCGAGGTGTCCGACATCGCGGAGGCTTACGGCACGCAGGTCAACGGCGTGACGCTGCTGGTGTTGGGGGCCATCGAAGCTGGCGGCTCCGGCTGCGCTTGTCCGGAGAGCGTGCTCATCCGCGCGCTGGTGGCCGACCTGGTGCTGCGCCGAAAAGACGCCCTGATTATGGATATGGAGGCCGGCATCGAGCATCTCGGCCGCGCCACCGCCCGGGGCGTCGATACCTTGCTGGTCGTGGTCGAGCCGAGCCAGCGGGCGGTGGATTCGGCGCACCGGGTGGCGCGCCTGGCCGCCGAGATCGGCCTGCGCGACGTGCGCTTCATCGCCAATAAAATCGCTTCGCCCGCCGATGAGCAATATGTCCGGACCGCCATGTCGGGGCAGGAAATTGCCGGCGTTATTCCCTGGTCCGAAGATATCCGTTTGGCCGAGCGGCGTGGGCGACCGGTGCTCGACGGCGCGGGAGAAGAACTTTTGCTCTGCTTCGAGACGATCTTCGGGAAGCTGCAACGGCCGGCGGAGGTTACCTGAGTTGAGCCTGAAAGGAAATCCGGATGAATTCTAAACCGAAATTTCTCGCGACCGCCATTGGCAGTCTGCCCCATAGCGATCCGGCCCAAGCCGTGGAAATCGTGCTGGCCAGCATCCCGGAGGCTCCCATCTGGCCGCAACTCCCGCGGCTGGGCATCAATGAGCAGATGGAGGTCCAGTATTCGGAGGGAATGCCGTGTGCGGTGGTGGACCGCGAGAAGGGCCGGCTGTACTTCGACACGTCGAAAGATTACTCGGAGGCCTTTGCCGCGTTCTACGAGTCCTACCTGGCCGCCTCCGAGGGTGGCGCCGGCGCCCTGTCAGCGATGGCGATCAGTCCGGAGTTCTCGAAGGGCGTTTACGCGCTGGAGAGCCGATTGCAAGCCGAAGGGAAAAAACGGCCGTGCGTGAAGGTGCAGACGACGGGGCCGTGTTCCTTCGCCTTGACAATCACCGACGAGAATAAACGCGCCATCTACTACAACGAAGAATTCCGCGAGGTGATCATCAAGGCCCTGGGAATGAAGTGCCGCTGGCAAATCCGGAAATTCAAGCCCTATGCCGAGCAGATCATCTGCTTCATTGACGAGCCGATTCTGTCCGCCTTCGGCAGCTCGACCTACGTCTCGGTCAAACGGGAGGACGTGGTGGCCCAGCTCAAGGAGGTGATTGACGCAGTTCACGCCGAAGGCGCCCTGGCCGGCATTCACTGCTGCGGCAACACCGAGTGGAGCATCCTGGTCGATGCCGGAGTCGATATTCTCAACTTTGACGCTTTTGGTTTTGGCCAGACCATCGCCCTGTACCCGCAGGCGGTCAAAACCCTGCTGCAACAGGGCGGCGCCATTGCCTGGGGCCTCGTGCCGACCTCGGTGGCGATCCGGAAAGAGACCCCCGAGACACTGGCCGCCCACTTTGAAACGATAGCGGACAATTTGGCCGCCAAAGGCATTGCCAAACAAATGATCCTCGAGCAGGCCCTGGTCACGCCGTCTTGCGGGACCGGCTCGATGGAAGTCGCCGACGCCGAGCAGGTCTTCCGGACGCTGCGCTCGGTTTCCCAGGCGCTGCGCGCCAGGCACGGCTTCTGATGTCCTACACGATTGCCATCACCGGGAAAGGCGGGGTGGGGAAGACGACCGTCGCCGGTTTGGTGGCGCTGCGTTTGATTGCCAGCGGTCGCCGGCCCGTGCTGGCGGTGGACGCTGACCCGAACACCTGCCTGGATACGGCCTTGGGCGTGCGAGCCGAGCACACCGTTGGCGGAGTGCGCGAGGAAGCGAAGGTGATCGCCGGCGAAAACAACACGACCGGCGTCGCCAAGCAGGAGCGGCTGCGGCTCAAGATTGCGCAGAGCCTGGTCGAAACCAACGATTTCGACCTGATCGCCATGGGACGGCCGGAAGGCCCCGGCTGCTATTGTTTCGCGAACCATGCCCTGCGCGCGACCCTCAAAGAGATTGCGGATGATTATCCTTACGTCGTCATTGACAACGAGGCGGGCCTCGAGAACCTCTCCCGCCGGATCGTCCGGGAATTGGACTTGATGATCCTGGTGGCCGATCCCTCGAGGCAGGGACTGGAAACCGTCAGGCGGCTGTTTGGGTTGGCACGGGAGATGGATATCAAGGTGAAGCAACTGCTCCTGGTCATCAACCGACTGCGGCGGGAGGCGCTGCCACAAACCGTCGCGTCGTTGCAAGCTGAAACCGGCGCGTCCCTGGCCATCGCCTTGCCTGACGACGACGAACTGAGCCGGCTTTCTGAAGTTGGCGGCCGTCTCCAGGCGCTGCCGAAGTCCAATCGGGTCGTCGCCGGGATAGATCGGTTGCTGTTCGATGCGGGCGTGCCGACTTTGAGCCGGGCCAAGCCAGGAGATGAAAGGTGAAGCGTGAAATGCGATGCGTACAGGAGAACTGACATGAGCGAAACGGCAACCGGTTCGGCGAAGGACAGGCTCCTGGCCTTCAAGGCGGAAGATCGAGTCAGCGACTTGGCCTCCGTCGAGATGCTCAACAAGGCGGTGACCGACGGCGTGGACACTTGCTTCGGGCGGGTGGACACCCAACGCGGCGTGTGCACTTTCGGCAAGAACGGCGTTTGCTGCCGGCTCTGCTACATGGGGCCGTGCCGCATCACCCCCAAGGCGCCGCGCGGTGTGTGCGGGGCCAACGCGGACACCATTGTCGCCCGCAACTATGTGCGCGAAGTCGCCAGCGGGGTCGCCGCCCACGCCGATCATGGCCGGCGCCTCGTGCTGCTGTTCCAGAAGGTGGCGCAAGGCCGGGGTGGTTCTTACCGGGTGGCCGATGAACCAGCACTCCGCAGGGCGGCGCGGGCTTACCGCGTTGAGGAGCAAGGGCGAGCCAAGGAAGCGGTGGCGCTCGACCTGGCGAACCTGTTCATTTCCGAGTTCAATCGCCAGGAGGACCCTCTGGCGACTCTGAAACTGGCGCCGAAACGGCGGCAGGGCGTCTGGCGCCAGCGCGGGGTTCAGCCTTCAGGCATTGACCGCATGGTGGTCGAATCTTTGCACCGGACCCATATAGGAGTGGACCATGACTATCGGAATCTCCTGCTTCATGCCTTCCGGGCCTCGATCGCGGACGGCTGGGGCGGTTCCCGGATTGCCTCGATCGTCTCCGACATCCTGTTTGGCACACCCTCGCCCGTGAGGAGCCGCGCTAACCTGGGTGTGTTGGGCGCGAAAACGGTGAATGTCCTCGTGCACGGCCACGAACCCGCCCTCTCCGAAATGCTCGCCATCGCTTCCCGTGAGCCGGAAATCGTTGCCGAAGCCAAGGCAGCCGGCGCCGAGGGCTTGACCCTCGCCGGCATCTGCTGCACGGCCAATGAGATTCTCATTCGCCACGGCATCCCGGTAGCGGGCAACTTCCTCCAGCAGGAACTGGCGATCATCACTGGCGCGGTGGAGATGCTCATCACCGACGTGCAATGTTGCATGCCCAGCCTGCCGGAGGTGGCGCAGGCGTATCACACGGAGGTGATTTCCACCAGTGACACCGCCAAGACGATCGGCTCGTCGCACGTGCCTTTCGACGAAGGAAACGCTTTGGAAAGCGCCCGGGCCCTTCTCCGCCGGGCCATCGCCAATTTCAAGAACCGCAACCCGCGCAAGGTCGCCATCCCCAAAGCCTCCCAACCCCTGGTCGCCGGCTTCAGCGTCGCCGCTATCAAATACATGCTCGGCGGCACCTACCGCGCCTCCTTCCGTCCGCTCAATGACGCCATCATCCAGGGTCGCATCAAAGGCCTGGTCGGGATCGTCGGCTGCAGCAACCCGCGGACCAAGAGCGATGCTTACGTCAACGCCTTGACCCGAGAACTCATCAAACGCGATTGCATCGTGCTCAAGACCGGCTGCGCGGCAATCGCCTCCGCCAAGACGGGCCTGCTGACGCCCGAGGCGGCGCTTGAGCTCGCCGGCCCCGGCTTCCGGGAGGTCTGCGAAGCCGTCGGCATCCCGCCCGTCCTGCACATGGGAAGCTGCATCGATAACTCCCGGCTGCTGGAGGCCGCCACGGAAGTCGTCCTCGAAGGCGGGCTGGGCGACGATCTGGCCGATGTGCCGGCGGTCGGTGTCGCCCCCGAGTGGATGAGCGAAAAGGCGATTGCCATTGGCTGCTATTTTGTGGCCTCCGGAATTGATGTCATCCTCGGACACCCATTCCATATCGGCGGCTCGGAGAATGTGACTCGTTTTCTAAATCAGGAGACGCGGGAACTCTTTGGCGCGTCGTTCCAGGTTTGCGCCGAGCCCCAAGCGGCGGCTGACAAGATCATGGAAATCATCAACCGAAAGCGCGAACGTCTCGGAATCAACCGCCAGGCCGAGCGCAAACTCTATGATATGAAGGACCGGAGGGCGCTGGATGTCTAAGGTGATCTGTGGCAGCGCCATCGAGGGTGCGATTGCCTGGGTAGCCAGGGCCGAGGCCAAGCTCGACGAAGCCATCGCCGCCAAAGGCGAATCCGGCCTCGTCGGGTTCCCCAACACCGCCTATTTCCTGCCCGTTATTTACTCCTTTACGGGCGAGAAAATGCAGTCCCTTGCCGACCTGCGCCGGCTACTCCAGCGAGCCAAAGAGCTGTTGCCTGCCCGCCCGTCAGACCAGGTCTGGCTGCCCTACCTGGGCAGCACGCTTGACGCGGGTGTGGCCGCCCTGTTCGCTTGCGAGGCCATCGAGGCCTGCAAGTACCTGGTCGGACCCAAACCCGTCGATGGCCTTTGGCTCGGGGCCGCCAGCGATGTCATCATGCGCGAGCGCGGCATCGAGTTTGTTGACGGGACCGCCCCCGGGTTCGCCGCGATCACCGGCGCGGCTCCCACCAACCAAATCGCGGTCCAGATCGCCAAGGAACTTCAGGAGAAAAACCTCTATGTGTTCCTGGGCGGAGGCACCAACGGCAAGCAATTCGCCGAACAGTTGGCCGAGGAGGGGGTCCAACTGGGCTGGGAGACCCGCCTGGTTCCCTTCGGGCGCGACGTGTCGGCCCTGATTTATGCCCTCGGTTTCGCCAACCGCGCCGCCCTCTCCTTTGGCGGCGTCAAGCCCGGCGATTTCGCCGCCAACCTGAAATACAACAAGAACCGCATCTTCGCTTTCGTGCTCGCTTTGGGCGAAGTCACTCCCGACAAATACGCGCTGGCCGCCGGCGCCATCAATTACGGATTCCCCGTCATCGCCGATACGGACATCCCGCAGATCCTGCCGACCGGCGTCTGCACCTACGAACACGTCGTCTCGCAAGTGCCTTACGAGTCCATGGTGGAAAAGGCCCTCGAAGTTCGCGGCTGCAAAGTCAGAATCACCAAAGTCCCGGTCCCCGTCCCTTATGGCCCCGCTTTCGAGGGTGAACGGATTCGGAAGGCCGACGCCCACGTCGAGTTCGGCGGCAACAAGACGGCGGCGTTTGAGTTCGTGACGATGGCCGAGCTGGACCAGATCAACGATGGCGAGATTGAGGTCATCGGCCCGGACCTTGACTCTATTGAGCCGGGTGGGGCGCTGCCGCTGGCCATTTGGGTCGAAGCGGCGGGCAGGAAAATGCAGCCGGATTTCGAGCCGATCCTCGAGCGGCAGATTCACCACTTGGTCAATGGCGCCGAGGGCATCTGGCACATGGGCCAGCGCGACATTGTCTGGACCCGCGTTTCCAAAGCCGGCTTCGCCAAGGGCCTGCGCCTGCGCCATTACGGCGAGATTCTCCACGCCAAATTCCTGTCCGACTACCCCGCCATCGTGGATAAAGTCAAAGTCACACTGATCACCGACGCCGAGGAGGTGCAGAGGCGCCTCGTGGTGGCGCGCAAGGCTTACGACCAGCGCAACCGGCGTCTTGAGTCCATGACCGACGAGTCGGTGGACACGTTCTACTCGTGCCTGCTCTGCCAATCCTTTGCGCCGAACCACGTCTGCGTCATAACGCCCGAGCGCCTGGGCCTCTGCGGCGCCTACAACTGGCTGGATGGCAAGGCCGCCTACGAAATTGACGAGACCGGCCCCAACAAGCCCATCAAAAAAGGCGAATGCCTCGACCCGGTGCGCGGCATTTGGAAAGGGGTCAACGACTACGTCCATCCCAATAGCCACAAGAGCATCGAATGTTTCTCCGCCTACTCAATCATGGACCATCCCATGACCAGTTGCGGCTGCTTCGAGGCCATCTGCGGCTATGTCCCCGAATGCAATGGCATCATGGTTGTCCACCGTGAATTCCTTGAGGACACCCCGGTGGGCATGACTTTCTCGACCCTCGCCGGCAGCGTCGGCGGCGGCCAGCAAACCCCAGGCTTCATGGGCTGTGGCAAAGTCTTCCTCACCTCCAAGAAATTCCTCTTCGCCGAGGGCGGCCACCGCCGCCTGGTCTGGATGCCCAGAGAACTCAAGACCCTGCTGGCCGAGGACCTCAAGCAGCGCTGCCAGGAACAAGGGGCGCCGGACCTCTTTGAGAAGATCGCCGATGAAACCATCGCCACCGATCCCAAAGCCATCCGCGCCTTCATGGAAAAAGTCGGGCATCCCGCCCTCAAGATGCCCGATCTCGGCTCCGCCACCCTGGGAGCGCCGGCGTCCCTGCCGGCGAGTCCCAAAGACCAGGCTCTGGCCAGCAAGGATGCCGGCGCTCCCGGGGTTCCCCCCGTCACTTCCCCATCGCCCGGCATCATCACCCAAATCAAAGAAAAGGCGCTCGAAGAATTCAAACGCGCCCTCGATGCCGCCTCCCCCGATGATATCCTGCGCGGCGTCATGGAAGCCCTCAGCCGGAAACCCGCCGCGTCTCCGGCCGCCCCGGCAGTCCCGCCGCCCCCGACAGCTCAAGAGCCTCCGGCCTCCTCGTCGCAGCCCGCACTTGGGCCTTCGGAGTTCGCTCACCCGCCCGCCCCTCGGCCCGCCACCCTGGACCCTCGGCCCTCGTCAGACGTCCGGCCTGTCTCCGCCCGCGAACGCCTCTCGACCGTCACCGCCTTCACACCCCGCAGCGAACGCAGCGAAATGCCCGTCGCCACCGTCAAACTCGGCGCTTTGCGCTCGGAAGGGGGCACCCGCGAACGCACTTATCGCATCGGCGGCGCCACCGCCATGCCCTTCCATCTCTGGGAAGGCGAAATGCCAAATCGCCCGCTGGTCGCCATGGAAGTGTTCGACCTGGTCAGCGAGAAATACCCGCGCGTCCTGCGCGACATTTACGGCGACCTGCTGCTGCATCCGGCGGAGATGGCGAAGGTCTGCGTCGAAAAATACGGCGCCGACCTCATCAGCGTCCGCCTCGAAGGCACTCACCCTGAGAAAGGCAACCGCACGCCCGAACAGGCCGTGGAGCTGGTTAAGTCTGTGCTCACGGCAGTAGCTGTGCCGCTCATCATCACCGGCCACAACCATTACGACCGCAACAACGAAGTGATGAAAGCGGTCGCCGCCGCGTGTGCGGGCGAAAACCTGCTGCTCAACTGGGTGGAACAGAACAACTACCGGACGATTGCCGGCGCAGCGCTGGGTTACGGCCACTGCGTCGTCTCGCAAAGCCCGATTGATGTCAACATCGGCAAGCAGATGAACATCCTGCTGGCCAACCTGGACCTCAAACGCGAACGGATCGTGATTGACCCCCTGACCGGAGCTATGGGCTACGGCCTGGAATACACCTATTCGGTGATGGAGCGCATCCGGCTCACCGGCCTCAACGGCGATGCGATGCTGGCCCAGCCGATGATTGCCTCCCCCGGCCAGGAATGCGCGAAGATCAAAGAGTTGCGCGCCACAGAAAAGGAAATGCCGGTTTGGGGCGACCTCCGCAAGCGCGCTGCGCTCTGGGAATTGACGACGGCGATGAGCGTCCTCCACGCCGGCGCGGACATCCTCATCATGTATAATCCGGAAGCGGTTGCCGCCCTCAAACGCGCCATCACGCGGCTGATGGATAGAAAGGATTGAGCATGGCCCTCAGCGGTCTGCAGATTCAGAAACTCCTTCCCGCCACCAACTGCAAGGAGTGCGGGTCCAACACTTGCCTGGCCTTCGCCATGAAGCTGGCGGCAAAAAAGGCCGAGCTCGCCCAATGTCCCTACGCTTCCGAGGAGGCCAAGCGCGCCCTCGGCGCTGCCAGCGAACCGCCGGTCCGCTGCGTCGAGCTCGGGCCCGGCCGAAGGCTCAAGGTCGGCGGTGAAGTTGTCCTTTACCGTCACGAGAAAACCTTCGTGCATCAAACCGCGCTGGCCTTGAACGTGAACGACACCGACTCGCCTCAAGCTGTCGCAGACACCCTCACGACGGCCGCGGAATATCTCCTTGAACGGGTCGGCGAGGAGTTGCGGCTGGACCTGGTCGCGCTCACCCAGAAGGGACCCGAGGCCAAGGCCTTCGCCGAGCTGGCGGTCAAAGCGCACGCCAGGACCAACCGGCCCCTGGTCTTGCGCAGCCCGGACGCTGAGGCCCTGGCCTTGGCCGCCGCCTCGGTCAAGGGCAGCCGCAGCGTCCTTTGCGCCCCTTCTCCCCAAGCCGCCGCCCAACTCTGGCCGGTCGCCAAAGAAAACGACCATGCGCTGGCCCTCACGGCGCCTGACCTGAACCAACTCATCGCGCTGACTGCCGAGATCAAAGCCCGGGGCTTTAACGACCTTTTCCTGCAGTTCTCGACTTCCTCGCTGGCGGAACAATTCCAGACCAACTCCATCGCCCGCCGCGCGGCGCTCAAAGACGGTTTCAAACCGCTCGGCTTTCCCACCCTCCGTTTCGTGGACACGGGCAACCTGCTCGACGATACGATTGAAGCCACCAATGAAATCACCAAATACGGTGGGATTTGCGTGCTGCCGGGCTTTGACGCCGCCCAAATGGCCTCCCTGATGACCCTGCGGCTCAATATCTTCACCGACCCGCAGAAGCCCATCCAGGTGGAACCGAAAGTTTATGCGATCGGCGAACCCAAGCCGGATTCGCCGATATTTGTGACCACCAATTTCTCCCTCACGTACTTCATCGTTTCGGGCGAGATCGAGAATTGCGGCATTAGCGCCTGGCTGGTGGTTCCCGAATGCGAAGGCATGAGTGTGCTCACCGCGTGGGCCGCCGGCAAGTTCTCCGGCGCCAGCATCGCCAAATTCGTCAGTGAAAGCGGCTTCGAAAAGCAAGTGACCCGGCGCGAGCTGGTCATTCCCGGCTACGTCGCCCAAATCAGCGGCGAGCTCGAGGAAAATCTGCCCGGCTGGAAGGTCCTGGTCGGTCCCCAGGAAGCCGGCGACCTGGAGAGCTTCGTCAAGAACCGTTTGAGGTAGGTTCCATGCCGAGAATTGATTTTCGTCCCTCCGGCAAAACCGTCCAGGTCCCGCCGGAGGCTGGGTTGCTGGACGCCGCCCGCCAGGCTGGGGTGGAGATTGAATCCCCATGCGGCGGCGAGGGCACCTGCGGCAGGTGCATCGTCCGGATGGTGAGCGGCGAAGTGAGTTCACGCAGCCTCGGCTTGCTCCCCCCGGCGGCGGTGGCCGAAGGCTATGTCCTGGCCTGCGCGACTCGCATTCTTCAGGAAAACCTCATCGTGGAGGTGCCGGAGCCCGTGGCGGTCGAAGGGGGGAAGTTCGCTCCCGAGAACGAAACTCACCTGGTCCGGCGGGAGTTGCTGCCCAAACAATGGGAATATGATCCGCTGGCCGTGAAGTGGCTGGTGCAGGTCGGCCCGGCCCAAGTGGAAAGCGGCCTGTCGGACCTCGATCGCCTCACGCGCGCCATTCAACACGATTGGGGAAAGCAGCCCGTTGAGTACTCCCTCCTGGGCATCCGCAGAGTGGCCGCCACGCTGCGCGCGGCCCAAGGCCAGGTCACCGTCACGGTCGTTCGCGACGCGGGACGCCTCCACGTCATCAACCTCGAACCCGGGGACACCACCCTCCGGCACTTCGCCGTGGCCGTTGATGTCGGCACGACGACGATCGCGGTGCAGTTGATCAACCTCGCGGCGGCCCAAATCGTCGCCGCGCGCAGCGATTACAACGACCAGATCCCGTGCGGCCTGGATGTCATTAGCCGCATTAACTACGCCCGCAGCCCGGAGCGCCTGGAAGAGCTGCGCGGGCGGGTGCTGGGCACCATCAACCGCCTGATTCACCAGGTGGCAAAAAGTCACGGGGTCGCTCCCCACGAGATTTCCAACGCGGCCGTTAGCGGCAACACGGTCATGACCCATCTGCTGCTCGGTTTGAATCCGGAATACCTTCGCCTGGCGCCCTACACGCCCACGTTGCTGCAAGTGCCGTACTTGCGCAATTCGGAGATCGGCATCGATATCAACCCGCAGGCCTGGATCCATTTCTCGCCTTGCGTTGGCAGTTATGTCGGCGGCGACATCACCGCCGGGGTCCTCTGCACTGACCTGGCGAGGGCGACCGAAGACCTCAACCTCTTCATTGATATCGGCACCAACGGCGAGGTCGTGGTGGGCAACCATAGTTTCCTCCTAACCTGTGCCTGCTCGGCCGGTCCGGCGTTCGAGGGCGGCGGAATTGAATGCGGCATGCGCGCCTCCGCTGGCGCTATCGAAAGGGTTTGGATCGATTCCGCCACCGGCGCCGCGCGCTATTTGACTGTGGGCAACGTGCCGCCCCGCGGCATCTGCGGCTCCGGCATGATTGATCTCGTCGCCGGTTTGCTCCTCACGGGCTGGATTGACGCCGCCGGCAAGTTCGAGCGCCTCCGCCCCTGTCCGGCCATTAGCGTCGAAGGGCGCCGCGCCAGCTATACGATCGCGCCAGCCAAAGAAAGTGCCGGCGGGAAGGCGATTGTCGTCACCGAGACCGACCTCGAGAACATCATTCGCACCAAAGCTTCGATCTATTCCGCGTGCGCGTTGATGTTGAAACAAGTGGGGCTGAGTTTTGCTGACCTCCACACCATATACATCGCGGGCGGTTTCGGGCGCTTTCTAAACCTGGAGAATGCGACCATCATCGGCCTCATTCCCGATCTGCCACGCGAGCGGTTCCGTTATCTGGGCAATTCGTCGCTTATGGGTTCCTACATGGTGGTAGTCTCTCAGGAGTTTCGTCAGCGTCAATTAGAGCTCGCCCAGCGGATGACCTATATTGAGTTGAATACCGACCCGGCCTACCTGGAGCAGTACACCGGTGCTCTATTCCTCCCCCATACCGAGGCAAGCCGATTCCCGTCCGTAGTCACCAGGCTGCGCGCACGCGATAAATGTTGAGATTCTTTAGAAAGCTGATGAAGACCAAGATTCGAACCGCGATTCTCGCTGTGGCACTGGGCATAGTAGCGGCGCTGCCTCTGTCGGCGTTCGGCGTTCCTGTCATTTACTGCACCGACCTTTTCCATCCGCACGATGATCCGGATGATCACTTCGATCTGGCCACGCTCTTTGCCCTGCCGGAGTTGGAGGTCAAAGCTATCCTCCTTGACCAGGGAGACAAGCAGTTGAAGAGGCCCGGCGCCATCCCGATCCAGCAAATGATGCACTTGACCGGTCGGCAGGTTCCATTCGCCATCGGCCTCGCGCAGAAGCTGATCTCTCCTGGCGATGACGGGCGCGCCCAGCCAGCCGAGTTTCAGGCCGCCGTTAATCTGCTGCTCAAGACGCTGCGGGAAGCATCCGCTCCGGTGAAAGCGCTGCAGGCGGACCTGCAGCCCTGGCACCACCTGGTGTGGGAGATGGACCGCAACATGTGGTGCACGGCTTCCCTCCTCCATGCGGCCGCTCGGAAGGTCCATAAGGTCAACGGCGCCTGGACCGCATCGCGCCAGCCGTCGACGGATGCGAACGCGACGCCGTTCAGCTTCGTTCCTGCCCGGGTCGCAGCGGATGAGACGGGCAAGACCACCTGGGAGCCGAATGCCACCAACTCGAACGCGCGACTATTCAAAATGCTCTCGGCGGAGAACTACGGGCCGGCCATGCGCGATTGCCTCCGGGAACTGCTCGGCACATTTCCCCCGGCACTCCTGACGCAGGCCGATGTCTTTGTCTCCGGAAAGGATGGCTACCACACCTACCGCATCCCGGCGATCGAAGCGGCGCCGGATGGCTCGCTCATCGCGTTTGCGGAAGCCCGAAAATACAGCGCAGATGACCCTGGCTTCGGCAACCAGGATATCGATCTCGTCTATAAGCGCAGCACCGACAACGGGACCACCTGGTCGCCCATGACGGTCTTGGAAGACCCGGGTGAGCTTTGGTCGGCTGCCAATCCGGCGACTCTGGTCGATCGGACCAACGGTCGCTTATGGGTCTTCTATCTTCGCTCGCAGCCAGGTCGGAGCACAGACACCGCGCGGCCAGGCACCGACGACCTGCAAACCATGGCCCGCTGGAGCGACGATAACGGCTGCTCCTGGTCTCAGCCGCTGGATTTGACCGCCACGGCGCGCGACATGAAAGATCCTGCCTGGCGCGCCAGCGTAGCGGGCCCGGGCGGGGCCATTCAAACCCGGACTGGCCGTCTCCTGATCCCGATGTGGAAAGCGCCGTTTGCGAACTTTGCCCTTTATTCAGACGACCATGGACACACATGGCAGCGCGGTCAATTCGTGCCCGGAAAACAAGGGGGTGATGAATGCCAGGCGGTGGAATTGGCCGATGGCCGGATTCTCATGGACATTCGCCAAGAGACCGGCTCGAACCGCTGGCTGGCCGAAAGCACCGACGGCGGAACCACCTGGGGCCAACCTCGACCAGGCCTGGCGGTCACCCCGGTCGCGTGTGCGATTGAACGATTCACGCTCCAAAGCGCGAGTGAGGAGCGCAACCGCCTGCTCTGGACCGGCCCTAAGGGGCCTGAGCGGAAACACCTCCGCCTGCTGACCAGTTACGACGAAGGCAGAACCTTTGCCCACGAGCGGCTGGTCTCGGACGATTACGCTGCTTACTCGGACCTGACGATTCTCAAAGATCAGACGGTGGGCGTGCTTTGGGAACGTGGCGTGGACCGCGGTTACCAGTTCATCACGTTCACCCGGCTGAATCGCGCGTGGCTCGAGGAACCCTCGTCCACTACTCAACCACCCGCCCCGAAAGTCATCTCCCAAGGTGACACTGCCGGAACCTACCAGGCGTTCCCCGATATTTGCCGACTGAAAAATGGCGACCTCCTGTGCGTGTTTTACGCGGGCTATGGTCACGTGTCGTTACCGCGGGAAAACTGCCCCAAGGGCGGACGCGTCTGTTGCGTCAGGTCCACCGACGAGGGCCGCACTTGGAGTGCGCCGCGCATCCTTTTCGACGGCCCGTTCGATGATCGGGATCCCCATATCGCCCAGATGCGCAGCGGCGCGGTGGTGTGCAGCTTCTTCACCTACCGCCCTCAGCCCGATGGAAAAGTGCGCTGCGACACATGCCTGGTCGCCTCTCGCGACGGTGGCGCCACCTGGGAAACCGAGCCGCAGATAGTCAGCCCCGAGTGGCCCAGTTCAGCGCCGGTGCGCGAATTGGCGGATGGCACCCGCATCCTCGGCGTGTACCGCGAAGACGGCGCTACCGCCTACGGCGGCATCATCCGTTCAACGGATGGAGGCAAAACCTGGTGCCCGCCGATCCCGATAGGCCAGGGCAGCGGTGTGCGCCTCGACGCGGAAACCGATTTCGTCTCGCTCAAGGACGGGACCCTCTACGCGGCACTCCGTGGCGATCGCGTGAATATGCACTTCGCCACCAGCCCGGACGGCGGCCTCACGTGGTCGCCGGTCCGAGACATTGGCTTCCCCGGCCATTGTCCCCATTTCACCCGCTTGAGCACCGGGGAGATTCTGCTGGTTCACCGCCTGCCGCTCACGGCCTTGCACATCAGCCGCGACGAGGGCCGCACGTGGCAAGGGCCTTACCAGATTGACCAGACGGGCGGCGCCTACCCTTCCACGGTGGAACTCAAGGACGGGACCGTGCTCGTCGTGTACTACGAAGAAGGCGCCAACAGCGCGGTGCGCGCCCGGCGCTTCCGGGTGACTGCGAACGGGATCGAGTTCTTGACACTGGGACCGAAATGATAGCCGTTCATGTTGAGAAGCCCGCCGTCGCGCTCCACGCTATGGCGGGCAGCCTTCGCTGGCCCCCCAGCCGTACCTGGCGGGCCAGCGAGGGCTGGGGGCGGGGGCCGGAATCAAACCGGGAAACGGCACCAATCGGACCGCAACCCCCTCATATTACCGGTTTA
>Ga0187889_10002557_pt1 | contig 17519 bp, 12 predicted proteins | sample June2016WEW_7_10_2_FD_132992 | JGI IMG/M metagenome (GOLD analysis project Ga0187889, IMG submission 132992) | Peatland microbial communities from SPRUCE experiment site at the Marcell Experimental Forest, Minnesota, USA - June2016WEW_7_100 | ecosystem: Environmental > Terrestrial > Soil >... | reverse complement strand
TGGAGGCTCAGCTCTCCTATCCCGGGCAGATCAGGGTTTCCGTGGTGCGCGAGACTCGCGTCGTCGACTTTGCCAAGTAGCTCGCGTGAGCGCGGGCGGGCTTTGCCCGGCCGCGCTCTTCGCGGGGGATTTAAAGGACCCTCCCAGGGTCCTTTTCATAGTAGCTCGCGTGAGCGCGGGCGGGCTTTGCCCGGCCGCGCTCTTCGCTGGGGCTGGAGAGGACCCTCCCAGGGTCCTTTTCAAACGCGTGAGCGCGGGCGGGCTTTGCCCGGCCACGCTCTTCGCTGGGGGTGACGAGGACCCTCCCAGGGTCCTTTTCAAACGCGTGAGCGCGGGCGGGCTTTGCCCGGCCGCGCTCTTCGCGGGGGATTTAAAGGACCCTCCCAGGGTCCTTTTCACAATAGCCGCCACGTCGCTGCCATCAATTACCGTGACCTGCCCGGCGAGGGTGCGGGCGGTTGCGGCCAGGGAGGGGTGGCTGCACCAGATTTGCATCTCGCTTTGGCTCGGCCGGCTGGCAGCCTCGTTCGCCAGGCCGGCCGCATAGGCGGCGAGGGTGGTAAGCTCGTCGTGGCTGCGGACGAGCCAGGCATCGAGGGGAGCGGACCCGAGCACGAGGCGGGCCGCTCGGGTCAGTGGTCTCGGCACGGCCAGGATCTCGGCTCCCGCCGTCCGCAACGCAGCGGCGACGGGGCAGATCGGAACGAAGACCGCGGCGCGCAGGCCCTGCAAGGGCCGTGGTGGGCTCGGGCTGCGCGCCTCCGCGACCACCCGACCAATGACGAAGATGGCGGGCGGCTCGATCCCGGTCTTGCTTGCTTCTTCGGGTAGATCGGCCAACCTGGTCAGGAGCGAACGTTGTCCGGCCAGAGTCGCTCGCTCGATTACGGCCGCCGGAGTATCGCCGCTCATGCCGGCAGCCAGCAAGGCGTCGCGAACCGCGCCTAGGCTGCTGGTCCCCATGTACCCGACCAGGGTTCGCTGCGGGTCTTGCGCGAGCAGATCCCAGCGAACCTGCTCTATTCCGCCTTGATGAGCGGTGACGAAGGTCAAGCTCGCCGCTGCGCCACGCAGGGTGACGGGAATACCGGCTACCGCTGGCGCCGCAATGCCCGCCGTCACCCCGGGAACTACCTCGCAGGTGATGCCCTGGCGACCGAGCTCTTTGACCTCTTCGCCTCCGCGCGCGAAGACGAAGGGATCTCCGCCCTTGAGGCGCACCACTCGTTTCCCCTCGCGCGCCAGGCGGGCCAAGATGCGGTTGATCTCTTCCTGCGGCACGGGATGATGACCAGCTTCCTTGCCCACTCCGATCAGCTCTATGCTGTCGGGCAGGTCGAGGGGGAGGGCTGGAATCGCCAGCCGATCGTAAACGATGACATCGGCTCGGCGCAGTAGCTGCAAGCCACGCAGGGTGAGTAGCCCGGGATCGCCCGGACCGGCGCCCACCAGTGCCAGATGGCCGGAGGGCCGACCGGGCCCGGGATCGCCGAGCAGCCAGGTCGCCTCCTCTGCCGGGCCAGGTAGACGGACCGAGAGGGTGGCCTGATCGATAGTACCGGCCACGAAGCGGTCGAAGGCGGCGTTGGCCGCGGCCGGGGCGAGCCGTTGCTCCCGGACACGCTGGCGAAAACGCCGGGCGGCCTGCATCCATTCTGACCATTCTGGACCGAATTTCGTCTCCAGCAGCTGGCGCAACCGGCGCACCGCGAAGGGGGCCGCGCCGGCGGAGCCTAGGGCAAGCTGAAGCTCGCCTCGGCGCAGGCGCGACGGCAGGTGGAAGTCGCACAGGTCGGGTACGTCGGCGACGTTGAGCAAAACCCTCGCGCGGCGGGCCGCGTCCGCCACTTGCCGGTCCACCGCGGGTCGGCCAGTGGCGACGAATACCAGCTGGCAGCCGGCGAGGTCGGCGGCGCGGAAGGGGCGAGCATGCCAGCGTACGGTTCCGCCCGCGGCCAGCTGGGTGATGGCCTCGATCGCGGTGGGCGCGACCACGGTAACCCGTGCTCCCTCTTCCAGCAGTCCCACCAGCTTGCGGTGGGCAATCGGACCTGCGCCCACCAGCAGGCAGGCGCGGTCTTTGAGGTTGAGCATGACGGGATACATACCGGGCTTCGACTATCCCAGGATCTCGTTTAGCGCGGCAATGATTCGCTCCACCTCGGCGTCGGACAGCTTGGGCGTGAGAGGCAGCGAAACCGTGTGCTCGCCGATGGCGAAGGCGTTGGGAAACTGCTCCGGGCGGAAGCCCCAGCGTTCGCGGTAGTAGGGCTCGACGTGCAAGGCTCGGTAATGCACTCCGGTGCCGATGCCTCGCCTGTGCATCCGTGTCATGAGCTCATCCCGGCTCACCCGAGCGTCATCGCGCACCAATACCGTGTAGAGGTGGCGGGCGTGCACCGTATCCGCGGCGGGCGGAGCGGGCAGGGACAGCGGCAACCCCGCAAGAGCTTCCTGGTAGCGTGCCCAGATGCGCTCGCGCCGCGCTAGCCAGTGGCCTAGCTTGGGCAACTGAGTAAGACCCACGCTAGCCGCCAGGTCGGTGAGGTTGTACTTGAAGCCGGGAAAGATCACGTCGTAGTGCCGGTAGCCTTGGTCGGAAAACCTGGTCCAGGCATCGGCCGACATGCCATGCAGCCCCCAGATCTTGATCTTGCGCGCCAGCTCTTCGTCGTTGGTGGTGATCATGCCGCCCTCGGCGGTGGTCATATTCTTGGTCGCGTAAAAGCTGAAGCAAGTGAGGGGGCTGAGCGACCCAATCTTCTTGCCCTTAAACTCGCATTCGATGCCATGGGCCGCGTCTTCCACCACCAGCAGGCTGTGCTTTCTGGCAATGGCCTCGATCGCGTCCATGGGCGCCGGCCGGCCCGCGAAGTGCACCGGCAGGATGGCGCGCGTGCGCGGGGTTATGGCGGCGGCGATGGCCGCCGGGTCAATGGTCATGGTGTCGAGCTGGCAATCGACGAACACCGGCGTGGCGCCGGTGTGGATGATGGCGTTGGCGGTGGCACAAAACGTCATCGGGGTGGTGATTACCTCGTCGCCAGGGCCGACCCCGGACGCGACCATGGCCAGATGGAGCGCGGCCGTGCACGAGGATGTGGCCAGCGCGAAGCGCGATCCGGCCAGAAGGGCGAACTTTTCCTCGAGCTCGTGGACGCGCGGCCCGGTGCCAATCCAGGCGCTGCTCAGGGTCTTGTCCACGGCAGCTCTGGCGTCCCCGTCGATGATGGGGGAGCCGAATACGATGTAGGGCAGCTGGTCCATGGGTTGCCGGCGGGCTGCAGGCCACGAGCTACGAGGCTACCGCCTGTGCGGCTTACTGGCTACCGGCTACGCGGCTACAGCCCCTGCGGGCTACAGGCTACCAGGCTGGCTACAGCTTGTGCAGATTACAGGCTACCAGGCTACAGCCTGCGCGGGCTACGGGCCACAGGGGCTGGCTGTCGCCGCCCGCTGCAATAGCGCGGCGCAAGCTCGCAGCGCCCTGCCGGCAGCGACGGCCGGATCCATGGCCGCGCTTTCCGGCGCGTGCCTCTGCCGGCAGGGCGGGCTTCGCGGCGCTCTCGCCTCAGCGCCGTTCTTCTGCTTCTTGCGCCGCCTCGGCTGCGCCTATTGCGGTGGTGACCTGCTCGGTCTCCTCGGGTGGAGGCAATATGGCGTGCATGCCGAGGTACTGCATCCACAGCTCTCGGCAGAAGCCACGGCTGTGGTACAGGTGCTTGTCTTCCTGGTTCTCGATCTGTTCGTAGGCGGCATAGAGCGTGCGCGCGGCCGAGCCGCTCATGTGCTCGGCGCACTTGCCGAGCAGCTCCCAGTCGAGGTGGTCTTTGGTCTCCGCGAGCACCACGCATTCGGCGGCCACCAGCTCCGCCTCCGCGGCATTGCCCGCCGAGCGCGAGCTGTCTATGGCATCGCGGAGCGCTACGCCCATCTTGCGGATGATCGCGCGGCCGGGTGTCTCTTTTGCAGGGTCGATGGACATTTCTTCGCACACCTTGGTCAGAGCGGTCACGTGGGTCTTGGTCTCGTCGAGATAGCGCATCCATTCGCGTCTGAGATCGGGATTGATCACGCAGTTGAGAGCCGTGTCGTAGATCTTCTCGCCTCCTAGCTCTTGTTCGAGCGACTGCAGCAGCAACTCTTCCACTTGCCGGTATTGCATGGGTTTCTCCTTCCTCGATCCTCGGCCAGCATCGCCGTTGGTCATGGTGGCCTCGGGGTGAGATGTCAGAGCACTTTTCGGAGCAGTTTTCGTGCCATCGTCCCGAGCCGGTCGAGGACCGACCTCGACCACCCGAGCTTGGCGCGCTTGGCATAGGAATTGCCCCTTTGCCAGGTCAGAGGGCCGCCATGCCTTCCATCAACAACACGACCGTGCCATCCCCGGATGGGCTGAGGACGGAGCCACCCTTTGGCCGAACGACGGGGGATTTTTTCGCCCAGGGCGACCGCTACGAGGCTTCGGGCGGGCAAGAAGCGCTGCCGTCCGACGACGAGGCGTCTTCGCCCGGGCGAGCGAGAGGGGGCGACTTCGACATTATACCCAGACAGAGGGCGGCGACTTGGGCGCTCGCGGTGTTCAGTGGCTTGCTAGCCCTGGGGCTCGTGCTCGGCGTTAAGGCCCTGGTGCGCATGGGAAGTAGGGTCGACACCCTCACCGCCGAATTCAAGAGCGAGGTGGCGCGCGAGGGTAGCGGGACGATCCATGAGCCGGCCGGCGACGGTGGCTTGACGGCCCAGGGGCAGGCGGAGCCGAAGCGTTAGGCTGCGAGGTGGTGCCGCAGCTAGGCTGTCGCGAGGTGGCTCCGCAACGTTAGGCTGCGTGGAGATGGCGCGGCAACGCTAGTCTGCGGGCTTGGGGTTGCAATAGCGACCGATGAGCTCGAGCAGAACGGTCGGATCCACGGGTTTGGGCAGACATTCATCGATCTTGAGGTCGCGCGCTACCGCGGCCGGGTCGGGGGCGTAGGCGGAGATCATGACCACCGGGATTTGGGAGAGCACGGGCGAACGGAGCTGCTCCTCCCTGAATCTCCGGCCGTCCATGACCGGCATCATGAGGTCGAGCAAGATCAGGCAGGGGAGAGCATCGAGCTGGGCCAAGAGCTCCAAAGCCCGCTGGCCGTTGGCCGCGCCGACGGGCCGGTAGCCCTCGGCCTCGAGACAGCCGATGAGGCTTTCCCGGATGTCTTCGTCGTCATCGACGACCAGCACCGAGCGCGTGGCCGTCATGAGCCTGCTCGGCCTTCGGCTGATGCCTCATCGCGTTGCATGGGTAGGCGAACCGTGAATACGGCGCCTCCTCCCTCTCGGTTGCTGGCCTCGATCGAGCCAGCATGGGCGCGCACGATCTCGCGCGAGACGTAGAGCCCCAGCCCAAGTCCACTCTGGTCGAGAAGGGACGAGGCCCGTCCGAAACGTTCGAATATGCGTTGCATGTCGGCCTGAGCGATGCCGGGCCCTCGATCGCTGATCTGCGCCGCCGCGCCGGCGTCGTCGACGAAGACTATGACTTCTATCGGCGCGCCAGCCCCGTACTTGATGGCGTTGGCGAGCAGGTTGAGGCAAACCTGCTCGAGGCGTAACCCGTCCCACAGGCCCAGCACCGGGCCCGAGGACGAGAAGCTGATCTCGCAGGAGGACCTGGCGGCCTGGCTGCGTATACTCTCGATCGATTGCGACACCACTTGGCTGAGATCGACCAAGACCGGGCGCAGTACCAGCTTGCCGTGGGCCAGGTGGGACACGCTCAGCATGGAATCGATGAGCGCAATCAGCCGGTCAGTATTGCGGGCGGCGCGCTCGAGCTTCTTGGCCAAGCTACTCGGGTTGGCCAAGTCACCAGTATCGCCTGGTTTACGGGCCAGATCCTGCTGCATACCGTAGAGGTCGAGCCGCAAGGAGGTGAGCGGGGTGCGCAGCTCGTGCGAGGCCATCAGCAGGAATTCGTCGCGCAGGCGGACCGCTTCCTCGGCACGAGCCCGCTGCACGCGCTCCTCGTCGAGCAGCAGTCGCTGCGTCAGATCGAAGGTCAACTTGGCGTAGCCGACGAGCTGGCCGTTGCTGTCGCGGATGGCGGTCAGGCAAACCCTGGCCCAGAACTTCGCCCCGTCCTTGCGCACCCGCCAGCCTTCGCCTTCGAACTTGCCTTCGCATGCCGCGATTTCGAGCTCGTGGGCGGCTTCTCCAGCTTCTTCGGGCAGGCGAAATACCGAGAAGTGACGACCGACGATCTCGTCGGCGCGGTAACCTTTGATCCGTTCCGCTCCCGGGTTCCAGGTAGTAACGTTGCCTTGGAGGTCGAGCATGAATATGGCGCATTCCTCGACACCCTCGACGAGCAGACGAAACCGCTCCTCGTTGCTCCGGAATAGCGCTTCCGAGACAACGGCCGCGCTCCTCTCCGCGTCGTGCGCTGTCCTGGGTGGCAGGACAGCCAAGCGACGTGGCGAGGTGTTAGCCTGGTTTGTCATCGCGAGCTAACCCAACTGCATGCAATCATGCCACCAGATCCGGGAGGGCACCCGGCGAATTCGACAAGCTCGGCTGATTTCTTGCCCATTGTGGGCTCATGTCGGCTTGGACCTCGGCAATCCTCGCCCGTTGCTGTCCTTGGTGGGCGGCGTAGCGTAGCGCTCGCGTAACGCGAGGAGGCTCGGCGGCGGCTTGGGAAGCATCAGAGACGTTGCCGATAGCGCATGCGACGCGCGCTCGGGCTTGGCGAGTGTTTCGGGAATGCAACAAAGGGGCTCCCGCCGTGCTCCTCTGGTAACTATGCTAGACCAAGAGCCAGAGCCTGAATATGTCCACCCTCAGCCACCTGCAGCGCCTCGAATCCGAGAGCATCCACATCTTGCGCGAGGTCGTCGCCGAAGCCGAAAACCCGGTGATGCTCTACTCCATCGGCAAAGACAGCTCCGTCATGCTCCATCTGGCGCGCAAGGCCTTCTACCCGGCCATACCGCCCTTTCCTCTCCTGCACGTCGACACCACCTGGAAGTTCCGTGAGATGTACCTCATGCGCGAGCGCATGGCGAGGGAGTCGGGCATGGAGCTCATCGTGCACAAGAATCCCGAGGCCGTGGCCAGGAACATCAACCCCTTCACCCACGGCTCGGCCGTTCACACCGATGTCTGGAAGACGCAAGGGCTCAAGCAGGCCCTCGACCAGCACGGCTTCGATGCCGCTTTCGGCGGCGCCCGCCGTGACGAAGAGAAGTCACGCGCCAAGGAGCGCGTGTTCTCGTTTCGCACGGCCCAACACCGCTGGGACCCCAAGAACCAACGGCCCGAGCTCTGGCGGCTCTACAACGCGCGCAAGCAGCGGGGTGAATCGATCAGGGTTTTTCCCTTGTCCAACTGGACCGAGCTCGACATCTGGCAATACCTGTATCTCGAGGGGGTCCCCATCGTTCCCCTCTACTACAGCAAGGTGCGCCCGGTGGTCGAGCGCAACGGTGCGCTCATCATGGTAGACGACGACCGTATGCCGCTCCATCCTGGGGAGCAACCGATGATGAAGAAGGTGCGCTTCCGCACCCTGGGCTGCTACCCCCTTACGGGCGCCGTCGAATCCGAGGCTGAAACCTTGGCCGAGGTCATCCAAGAGATCGCGCTGGCCCACACCTCCGAGCGCGAGGGCCGGGTCATCGATCACGACCAGCCCTCCTCCATGGAAGCCAAGAAGCAAGAGGGGTACTTCTGATGGCCGGGTTGTCCAGCTTGTCCAGGTCGGGCTCGGATGAGCGTGAGCCCGCCGTGGGTGTGGCCGCGGCCGACGCCGGCATACGACTGCGCGTGGCCAAGAGCCTCTTGCGTTTCAACACCTGCGGCAGCGTCGACGACGGCAAGAGCACGCTGATCGGGCGACTCCTCTACGATTCCAAGGCTTTGTTCGAAGATCAGCTCGCGGCCCTGGCCGCCGACTCGAAGAAGGTCGGCACCCGTCCCGGCGAGGTTGACTACGCCCTGCTACTCGATGGGCTGACCGCCGAGCGCGAGCAAGGCATAACCATCGACGTCGCGTATCGATTTTTCTCGACCGAGAAGCGCAACTTCATTGTTGCCGATACACCCGGTCACGAGCAGTACACCCGCAACATGGTGACCGGCGCCTCGACCGCCGACTTGAGCGTCATTCTGGTCGATGCTCGTAAGGGGGTGTTGCCGCAGACCAAGCGCCACAGCTTCCTGGTGCGGCTGCTCGGCATCCGCCACGTCGTGCTGGTGGTGAACAAGATGGACCTGGTCGGCTATGGGCAAGACGTGTTCGCCCGGATCGAAGCCGACTACCAGGCCTTCGCCAAGGAGCTGGGCTTGCAAGACGTGATCTGCATTCCCATCTCGGCGGTGAGGGGCGACAACGTGCTCGAACGCTCGCCGGTCACGACCTGGTATCAGGGCCCGACCTTGATGGAATTGCTCGAGCGGGTGGCCGTGGACGAGGCGCGGGTGCGCGAGCAGCCCCTGCGCCTGCCGATCCAGTGGGTCAACCGTCCTAACTCCGATTTTCGTGGCTTTGCCGGCACTCTGGTAGCTGGTCGTGTCCGGCGAGGCGACAGCGTTCGCGTCCAGCCTGGGGGGCGCACCAGCCAGGTAACGCGCATCGCAACCAGCGCGGGTGACCTGGAAGAAGCGGTGGCCGGCCAATCGATCACGCTTACCCTGGCCGACGAAATTGACATCTCACGCGGTGACCTGATCGTGCTCGTCGATCAGGCCGCCGAGGTTGCGGGTGAGCTGGAAGCCATGGTGGTGTGGATGGCCGAGACGCCGCTTCTGCCCGGGCACAGCTTCTTCATGAAGGTTGGCACCAAGACGGTGACCGCGAGAGTGGCTGCGCTCGAGTACCGCGTGGATATCAACACCCTGAAGAAGGCCGAGGCCAGCCAGCTGGCCTTGAACGAGATCGGGCTTTGCCAGCTCGAGCTCGACCGCCCGATTGCCTTCGATCCCTACCAGGTCAACCGCGACACCGGTGGCTTCATCTTCATCGATCGCATCAGCAACGATACCGTGGGCGCCGGTATGCTCCAGGGCGCCTCGAGTCGCAGCCGCAACCTGCACTGGCAGGCCGTCGACGTCGACAAGGCGGCTCGGGCCGCCCTGAAAGGGCAAAAGCCGTGCGTGCTGTGGTTCACGGGCTTGTCCGGCGCGGGCAAGTCGTCCATCGCCAACTTGGTCGACAAGAAGCTCTACCGTCTGAAGCGCCACACCTATCTGCTCGATGGCGACAACGTTCGTTGCGGGCTGAACCGGGATCTGGGCTTTAGCGACGCCGATCGCGTGGAAAATCTGCGGCGCGTGGCCGAGGTGGCCAAGCTGATGCTCGACGCTGGTCTGATCGTCAGCACCGCCTTCATATCGCCTTTTCGGGCCGAGCGCGCCATGGCGCGGGGGCTCCTGGCCGAGGGGGAGTTCGTGGAGATTTTCGTGGACACCCCCATAGCGGTGGCCGAGCAACGCGACCCCAAGGGGCTTTACCGCAAAGCGCGGAGCGGGGGTCTAAAGAACTTTACCGGCATCGACTCAGCCTACGAGCCACCCGAGCAGCCTGAGATCAGAATCGACACCACGGCCACCTCGGCAAACGCGGCGGCTGATATCATCGTGGCGCATCTGCAGGCGCGCGGCATCATCTAATAGGGCGCGGCTGTCTAGAGAGGCGCGCGGTGTTGCCTAGAGAGCGCCTGCCATCGCCCTAGAGAGGGACCTTGCGCAGGCGTAAGGCGTTGCCGATGACGCAAAGAGAGGAAAGACTCATGGCCGCGCTGGCAAGCATGGGTGAGGTCATGGGAGAGAGCGTGGTCCCGATGAGAGGGTGAAGCGCGCCCGCCGCTATGGGGATGGCCAGGGCGTTGTAGAGGAAAGCAAAGAGAAGGTTCTGGCGGATGTTTCGCTCCACCGCGCGCCCGAGGTGGCGGGCTCGGCCGATGCCGCGCAGGTCACCTTTGACCAGGGTGATGGCGGCGCTGGCCCGGGCGACCGCGGTGCCGTCGCCCATGGCCAGACCGACGTTGGCCTGCGCGAAGGCGGCAGCGTCATTGATTCCGTCACCAGCCATGGCGACCACGCGCCCTGCGCGGCGCAGGCGGGCGATGGTGTCGCCCTTCTCGGACGGCGATACTTGCGCGATGACCTCGTCGATGCCGACCCGGGCCGCGATGGCTTGCGCGGCAGCTCGGTGATCGCCCGTCAGCATGATTATGCGCAGCCCTTGGTCGCGCAGCTCGGACAAGGCCTGGGCGGCATCAGGCTTGACCGGGTCGCTGAGCTCGAACAAGCCCGCCAACCGGCCATCCACCGCGATGAGGACGTGGGCGTGTCCGAGGCGTGCTCCCTCGGCGATGCTGGCCTCGAGCGGCCCGGCGTCGATGCCCGCTTCGCCCAGGAACCTGGCATTGCCAGCCATTATCGCGCGGCCGAGAACCCGGCCTGCTACTCCGAGGCCGGGGTAGCTCTTGAAGTCTTGCACCTCGCCGGACGCGTCGGGCAGGCCGCCGCGTCGGCCGGCCTCCGCCGCAACTGCGCCGGCTAGCGGGTGCTCGCTACCGCGCATGAGCCCGCCGGCCAGACGTAGGATGTCCAGCTCAGCCCACCCAGCCGCCGGCAAGATGCGGGTCAACCGGGGCTTGCCCGCGGTCAGCGTTCCCGTCTTGTCGATCACGAGTGTGTCGACGTGCGCTATCAGGGCGAAGGCTTCCGCATCGCGGACCAGCACTCCGGCGCGTGCCCCCCGTCCCACCCCGATCATCACCGACATGGGGGTGGCGAGCCCCAGGGCACATGGGCAGGCGATGATCAGCACCGTGACCCCGGTCATCAGGGCATAGGCGAGGCGGGGCTCGGGTCCGATGCGCGCCCATGCCGCCGCGGCGGTCAGAGCGATCGCTACCACGGCTGGCACGAACCAACGGGCCACTCGATCAGCCAGGCGTTGGGCCGGAGCTCGGCTGCGCTGGGCCTTGGCCACGTAGTCGACAATTTGAGCCAAGAGCGTGGCCGAGCCGACCCGCTCGGCAACCATGACGAAGCTCCCGTTGCCGTTGAGGGTTCCGCCGATGACTCGGCTGCCCGCCGCTTTCTCTTCTGGCACGGGCTCCCCGGTCAGGGTGGACTCGTCGACCACACTGCTGCCGCTTTCCACCGTGCCGTCGACGGGGATCGACTCTCCCGGACGAACGCGAACCCGGTCGCCCGGGCGCAGGTACTCCACCGCCAGGTCGGTTTCCCGATGGCCGTCGCTGAGCAGGTGGGCATTGTGCGGGGCCAGCCGCAACAGGGCGCGTAGGGCGTCCCCGGTCGCACGGCGGGCTCGCCCTTCCCAGACCTGGCCCAGGAGCACCAGGGCGGTTATCACGGCCGCCGGTTCGAAATAGAGCGGCGGGAGCTCGCCCGAAGGGTGCGCTTGCGCCGGCAGCAGGGCAGGCGCGAAGGTGGCGAGCGCGCTCGCCCCATACGCGGCCAGCACTCCCATGCCGATGAGGGTGAACATGTTGGGGCTGCCCCGGCGCAGGGAGCTCCCGGCGCGCTGCAAGAGCGGCCAGCCGGCCCAGAACACCGCGGGTGTCGCCAGCGCCAGCTCGAGCAGCGCGCGCCACCGCGCCGGCAGGAAATGCAGGACTCCAGGTCGAGCGACCATCTCGAGCATGCTGTAGCCCAGGAGCGGAACGGCCAAGGCCAGGGCAACCCACAGGCGTCTCGTCAGGTCGGCCTGAACGGGGTCGACGGCGTCGACCGGCTCCTCGCCCAGGTTCGCGAGCCCTGCCCGGGTTCCCATCACGACGGGCTCGAGCAGCATGCCGCACTTCGGGCACGGCCCCGGTCCCGGCTCAGCCACCTCGGCATCCATCGGGCAGACGTACTGCCGGCTGGCCACCGGAGCGCTCGGCCGCGCGCTCTGGCGGCGGAGGCGCAGGGTCGCAAGAGGTTGTGGCTGGGGCGCGGGAGGGTGTCTTGCCGTTGCCGGCGCCTGGGGCGCCGGATGGGGCTCGAGGTAGCGCGCTGGCTCGGCGAGGAAGCGGTTCCGACAGCCGAGCGCGCAGAAGTAGTAGGTCGTGCCCTCGTGCTCGGCCCGTGCTGCCGCCCGCAGCGGGTCGACCGTCATGCCGCAAACCGGGTCTCTCGCGCCCGGGCCCGTCGGGGTTTGGGGTTGCGGCATGCGCCCTGCTAGCGCTCGACCGAGAAGCGATAGAGCATGGTGGCCTGGTAGGTTTCGCCGGGCACCAGCACCACGCTGGGGAAGTCGGGCCGGTTGGGCGTGTCGGGGTAGTGCTGGGGCTCGATGCAGAAGGCCGAGCGGGTGGGATAGCGCCAACCGCCTTTGCCGACGATGGTGCCATCGAGGAAGTTGCCGGTGTAAAACTGCGTTCCGGGAGCCGTCGCCATGACCTCCATCACCCGTCCCGAGGCCGGATCCGCTACCCGGGCCACCAGTCCCAGCTCACCCGGTGGCTTGCGGATCACCCAATTGTGGTCGTAACCGTGAGCTAGCAGCAGCTGCGGGTGGGCTTGGTCGATGCGGGCGCCGATGGGGGTTGGGGTGCGGAAGTCGAAGGGCGTCCCGACTACGGGGCACAGCTCGCCGGTAGGGATCAGGCGACTGTCGACGGGCGTGAAGTGATCGGCATTGAGGAATAGCCGGTGGTCCAGGATGTCGCCCCGGCCCGCCAGGTTGAAGTACGAGTGATGGGTGAGGTTGACGATGGTCTTTCGATCGGTGGTGGCGCGGAAGTCCAGGCGCAGGCTGCCATCGTTGGTCAGGGTGTAGCGCGCGACCACGTCGAGATTGCCCGGAAATCCTTGGTCGAGGTGCGCGCTCCGGTGGCCAAGCTCGAGCGTGGCGCCCAGCTCGCTCATCTGCGGGCGGGCCGCCCACACGACCTTATCGAAACCCTTGCGGCCGCCGTGCAGTGAGTTCGTGCCATCGTTGGCCTCCAGGGGATAGTCTTGTCCGTCCAGGGCAAAGCGGGCGTTAGCGATGCGGTTGCCGTAACGCCCCACCAGGCAGCCGAAGTAGGGACTCTGCCGGGTGTAGTCGGCGACGCTGTCATAGCCGAGAACCACGTCGGCCAAGTGGCCGTGCCGGTCGGGCACGCGCAGGGACATGACAGTTCCGCCGTAATTGGTGATGCGGGCCTCCATGCCCAGCGCGTTGTGTAGCAGGTAAATCTCGGCCTCGTGCTGCTTGTCCACGAGCTCGATGCTAGCGGCGTGATCAGACATGCGGGCCAGCATCCGATGTTTACCCGGCTGTGGTCAAGTCAGGCCACTCGACGCCGAGCATGACGGGTTCGGGCGTGAGGCGGACGCCGAAGCGGTCATGCACCATGCCGCGCACGTGCAGCGCCAGGCGCAAGAGATCGGCGGTCTTGCCCCCGCCGTGATGGACCAGCGCCAGCGGGTGATGGGAGGAAATTCCCACCGGACCCATGCGGTAGCCTCTGCGCAGGCCGGAACGCTCGATGAGCCATGCCGCCGCGAGCTTCACCCGTCCGTCGGGTTGGGGGTACTGAGGGACCTCGTCGGGGTGGGACACTAGGCCACGACGCAAAGCCTCGGCCACCAGGGCCTTGGCCGTCGCGGCCGCGACCACGGGATTGGTGAAAAATGAGCCCGCGCTGCGGCAATTGGCGTCGTCGGCCTCCAGCACCATGGACTTACGGCGCCGGAGAGCGAGCACGGCTTGTCTTACCCGGGCGGCGTCCAAGGCGGGGGCGTCCGGGGCGAGATCGTCCGCCAGCGCTTTGGCCAGCTCTGGGTAGCGGATAGTCGGGGTGGCGTGGCGATGGAAGCGCAGGGCGAGGGCAAGGATGACGAAGCGCTCGGGGTGGCGCTTGAACAGGCTGTCTCGGTATCCGAACTGACAGGCATCTCGGTCGAGGTCGGCCACCTCGAGCGAGGTGCGGTCGAGCAGGGTGAGGCGGTGGATCACGTCGGCGACTTCGCCGCCGTAGGCGCCGATGTTCTGTACCGGGGCGGCCCCCGAGCTACCAGGAATTCCGGACAGGCAAGCGATGTCGGCGGTGCCACGGCGCACCGATTCGGCCACCACGCTATCCCATGGCTCGCCCGCCTCGGCTACCACGCTGAGCTCGGCGGACGATGAGCTCCATCTCTGTCCCGGCCAAGCGGCGTGCACGACTAGGCCGGGAAAACCGGCGTCCCCCACTACCAGGTTCGAGCCACCCCCCAGGATGAAGACGGGAACTTCGCGGTCGGCGGCCCAGCGGAGGGCCGCCAGCATCTCGCCTCGGCTTGCGGCCTGGGCAAAGAATCGCGCCGGGCCGCCTAGGCCCAGGGTAGTCCGGGGGGCAAGGGGTACTGATTCCATGAGCTCTAGCGGCACGTCCGCCAGGTTACCTCCGATGGCACGGCGGCGCAGCAAGGCTGGCGCTCCGTCGAGCTACTGGCCAGGGGAGGCCTCGGCCGGACGGCAGATGGGGCGTGCAACGGCCGTCAATGCCATGCATCCTATGCGAAGGGCAGACTTATGCTGCCGCGAGCACCCATGGCCACCCCAAGCGATCTACACAAAATCCTGGAACCCGCCCGAGGCGAAGAAAACCCACAAGAGCCCCCCGAGGACATCGATCCGGAAGAAACCCGAGAGTGGATCGACTCCCTCGCCTCGACGCTGGATCGTGAGGGCGTCAAACGCGGGCACTACCTCTTGGAGCGGCTCGTCGATCACGCGCGCCGTTCGGGCGCCCACCTGCCCTTCGACGCTACCACCGCCTATGTCAACACCATCCCGGTCACCCAGCAGCCGCGCGTGCCAGGCGACGCCACTCTCGAGCGGCGCATTCGCTCGTTCGTCCGCTGGAATGCGCTGGCCATGGTGGTGAACGCCAACCGTAATGCCTCAGGGCTGGGCGGACACATCGCTAGCTTTGCCTCGGCCGCGACGCTGTATGACGTCGGCTTCAACCACTTCTTCCGCGGGCCAGATGCGGAAAACGGAGGCGATCTGGTCTACTTCCAGGGGCACTCCGCCCCAGGCATTTACGCGCGCGCTTTCCTGGAAGGCCGCATCAGCGAAGAGCAGCTCCGCCGGTTCCGGCGTGAGGTCGACGGCGGCGGGCTCTCGTCCTACCCGCATCCCTACCTCATGCCCGACTTCTGGCAGTTCTCTACCGTGTCGATGGGCCTCACCTCGATGACCGCCATCTACCAGGCGCGCTTCATGCGCTACCTCGAGCATCGCGGGATTCTGGACACCAGCGGACGCAAAGTGTGGGCCTTTCTGGGCGACGGCGAAATGGACGAGCCCGAGTCGCAGGGTGCCATATCCCTGCCCGCCCGCGAGCATCTCGACAATCTGGTGTTCGTCGTCAATTGCAATCTCCAGCGCCTGGACGGACCGGTGCGCGGCGATGGCAAGATCGTACAAGAGCTTGAGGCGGTGTTCCGCGGCGCGGGTTGGAACGTGATCAAGGTCCTGTGGGGCTCGTACTGGGATCCACTGCTCCAGCGCGACACCAAGGGCTTGCTCCGCCGCCGCATGATGGAGTGCGTCGACGGTGAGTATCAAGCCTACAAGGCCAAAGGTGGCGCCTTCACCCGCGAGCATTTCTTCGGCAAGTACCCCGAGCTTCTGGCCATGGTCGCCAACATGAGTGATGAGGAGATCTGGTGGCTCAATCGCGGTGGTCACGACCCCAACAAGGTCTATGCCGCGTACCAGGCTGCCATGGACCACAAAGGGCAACCCACCATCATTCTCGCCAAGACCATCAAGGGCTACGGCATGGGTGAGGCGGGCGAGGGGCAGAATCCGACCCACCAGCAGAAGAAGATGGGCGAGGAGGCGCTGCGCGCCTTCCGCGACCGCTTCAATATCCCCATCCCCGACGATAGAATTGCCGAGGCGCCTTTCTATCGGCCACCCGAGAACAGCAAGGAGATCACCTATCTGCTCGAGCGGCGCAAGGCTCTGGGGGGCTTCTTGCCGGCCAGGCGCCGTAGCGCGCCTCCGCTGCAGGTGCCCGAGCTGGAGGCTTTTTCCTCCCAGATCAAAGGCTCGGGTGAGCATGAGATGTCGACCACCATGGCCTTCGTCCGCATCCTGACCCAGCTGGTGCGCGACCGGCATGTGGGCAAGCTGATCGTGCCCATCGTGCCCGACGAGGCGCGCACCTTTGGCATGGAGGGCCTTTTCCGCCAGATCGGGATCTATTCCTCGGTCGGGCAGCTCTATGAGCCGGTCGATGCCGAACAGCTCATGTCGTACAAGGAAGCGAAGAACGGCCAGATTCTCGAGGAGGGCATCACCGAGGCGGGAGCCATCTCCTCGTGGATCGCCGCCGGGACCGCCTACAGCAACCACGGGGTCAACATGATCCCCTTTTATTGCTACTACTCGATGTTCGGTTTTCAGCGCACCGGAGATTTCGCCTGGGCCGCTGGCGATATGCGGGCGCGCGGCTTTCTCATGGGCGGCACTGCCGGCCGCACCACCTTGGCGGGAGAGGGACTTCAGCACCAGGACGGGCACAATCTGCTCTTCGCCTCCAGCATCCCCAGCTGCGTCTCCTACGACCCGACCTTCGCATACGAGATGGCAGTCATCATCCAAGATGGCTTGCGCCGCATGTATCAGGATCAGGAAGACGTCTTTTACTACGTCACCATGATGAACGAGAACTATCGCCAGCCCCCCATGCCCGAAGGGACGCGCGACGGCATATTGCGGGGCATGTATCTTTTGCGCGACGGCGGGCCGCCCCGTGACCAACCTCGCGTGCAGCTCTTGGGCTCCGGCACCATTCTGCGCGAGGTGCTGACCGCGGCCGACCTGCTCGAGCAGGACTTTGGCGTGACCGCCGACGTCTGGAGCGTGACCAGCTTCAACGAGCTGCGGCGCGAGGGCTTGGCGGCCGAGCGCTGGTCGATGTTGCATCCCGAGGCGCCCCGCCGGCGCAGCTTCGTGGAGACGGCTCTGGCCGAGCGTAGCGGGCCAGTGGTCGCGGCGACCGACTACATGAAGCTCTACGCCGACCAGATCCGGCCGTTCGTGGCGGGCAAGCCCTACCTGGTGCTGGGCACCGACGGCTTCGGCCGCAGTGACGTGCGTACACAGCTACGCCACTTCTTCGAGGTCGATCACCGTTATGTGGTGCTGGCCGCGCTGAAGACGCTAGCCGACCAGGACGTGCTGCCCCGGGCTAAAGTGGGTGAGGCCATGCGCAGGTACGGGATTGACCCGGAGAAGCCCAATCCGGTAACGGTATAGGGGCGCCGCATGCTCGAGAGGAGACTCTAGTGGCTAAGCTTACCGATGTGATCGTTCCCGACCTGGGTGACTTTCACGATGTCGCCGTCATCGAGATCGCGGTCAAGCCAGGCGATGAGGTGCACAAGGATCAGGCGCTGCTCACGCTCGAGACCGACAAGGCGACCATGGATTTGCCTTCGCCCTCGGGCGGGAAGGTGAAGGAGTTGTTGGTGGCGGTGGGTCAGAAGGTGAACAAGGGCTCGCGCATTGCCATACTCGAGGGTGGCCAAGCGGAGGGGGG
>Ga0187889_10002551_pt1 | contig 17545 bp, 15 predicted proteins | sample June2016WEW_7_10_2_FD_132992 | JGI IMG/M metagenome (GOLD analysis project Ga0187889, IMG submission 132992) | Peatland microbial communities from SPRUCE experiment site at the Marcell Experimental Forest, Minnesota, USA - June2016WEW_7_100 | ecosystem: Environmental > Terrestrial > Soil >... | reverse complement strand
GTCCTTTTGTTACTTGTCAATAGCCCGCGGCGGCTCCGCCGGCACGCGGGTCAGCGGCGGCGTCGAGCCCGGTGGGGGTACGGATGATCAGATTGGCTTTGCCGAGGTCGGCGGCTTGGGCGCACACGTGCCCTTTCCGTTCCAGGGCGTGCACCGTCGCCGCCGAGATGCCCGGCTCGTAGAAGAGGATGTCCGGATCCCACTGGTGGTGAATGCGGGGCGCTACCACGGCCGCGCCGGCCGCAAGACCTTGGACCAGAACAGCAACGAGGACTTGCAGGGTGGCAGAAGCGATGCGTGGCCCACCCGCTGCTCCGGTCACGAGCTCCACCCCTTGCTCGCCCACCACGATGGTGGGTGACATCGACGAGAGCGGCCGCTTGCCGGGGGCGGGGAAGTTTGCCTCGCCGCCGGCTATGGCAAAGACGTCCTTACCATCGGCCACCAAGGTAAAGTCGTCCAGCTCGTCGTTGAGGAGGATGCCGGTGTCTCCGGCCACGATACGGGCACCGAAGCTGAGGTTGATGGTCGTGGTGAGGGCCACGGCGTTGCCGTCTTGATCGATGACGGAGATGTGGGCGGTCCCGGCGTCGCGCGCGGGTGAGGTGGGGGCATGCGCTGGGGTGCCGTAGCTGTCGTGGGCAAGAACGTGGTCGATCGAGATACCTTGGGCTAGCTCGCGCTGGTAGTGCGGGTCGAGGAGGTGGTCGAGCGGCATGGTCACGTAGCCCGGGTCGCCGAGGAAGCGCGCGCGATCGGCAAAGACGTGCTTGAGGGCCTCGGCCAGGAGGTGCAGCGTGTCGGCGCTACCCATACCTGAATGGCGCAGGTCAGTAGCTCGGCTGGCCAAAATGCCCAGCGCCTGGGCGACCATGACTCCTCCCGCGGACGGCGGGGGCAGGGTGAGCACTTGGTGACCCAGAAATTCGCTCACCAGGGGCTTACGCTCGACCGTGGCGTAGGCGCGGAGGTCGGCGAGCCCGAGGACGCCGCCCGCCGCTGTGGTCGCGGCCACCATGGCCTTGGCCAAGTCGCCGCGGTAAAAAGCCGCCGCTCCTTCGCGTTGCAACCGGGCCAAGGTGCGGGCCAAGGCCGGACGAGAGACGCGCTCGCCCGGCGCCAGACGAGCCGCCCTAGCCCGGTCGATTCCGAACAGCTGGGCGATGAGGTCGGGTCCGCTGCCAGGATTGCGGTCGAGCTCTTCTCGTATCTGGCGCGCCAGCGCTGGCGAGACCGTGAAGCCGCGGGCCAGGCGCAGGGCGGGCTCGAGGCAGCGGGAAAATGGCAAGGCCCCGAAACGGCGCACGAGCTCGGCCAGACCGGCAGGTTCCCCGGGGACACCTACCGAGCGACCACTCTGCCGCGAGATTACGATGCCGCCCTTGCTGCCGGATCGCAGCAAAGCCGGTGCGCTCTCGCGAAAGTCGAGGGCCAGGGTTTGCCCATTGGCCAGACGGACCAGGGCGAAGCCGCCGCCACCTAGCCCCGAGGCAAAGGGATCGACCACACCGAGAGCCGCGGCGGTTGCGCACGCGGCATCCGCGGCGTTGCCGCCCGCCCTGAGGGCATCGACGCCGGCTGCAGAGGCCGAGGCCGCGTCTGACGTGACGGCGGCGTGCCTCGCGTGCAACAATGGCTTAGACTCGCCCACGTCGACTTGTCCAGGGTTCATACCAGCCATCGCGTAGGACAGAAGCGCCAGGGTTGCGCACACCCGGGCACTTTACCCCGAACCCACCCCAGTGCGCCGATTCGCCGATTCATCGATGCGCCGATTCGCCGATTCATCGATGCGCCGATGCTGCGAGCTGTCGATGCGCCGACTTGCCGATGCGCGCCGATACGCCGACACACCGATTTGCCGGCTGCACCGATCTACCGATCTGTCGATGCACCGATTTGCCGCTGGACGAGCGCCGCCGGTCACACGCGATGAAGCAACGATTGAAGCAACTTCACGACAGGCGTAACCTCAAGTAGCCTGGGGCCAAAGGGAAATCTACATGGATCAGCCGTCAAGCCCGGATAGCAACGCGATTACACTGCGCATCAGGTTCAAGAGTGCGTCGCTGGACGATTTCATTGCGCGCTACGGCGCCGACGTGAGCCCGGGCGGCATCTTCATTCGCACCAAGCAACCGGTGGAGGTTGGGACCGCTCTGCGCTTCGTCTTTTCCCTTGGCGACGGCTCGCCCTTGCTGGCGGGGACCGGTACCGTGGCCTGGGTGCGCGAGAGCGATCCAGCACGGGCCAACAACATTCCCGGCATGGGGCTACGCTTCGACAAGCTCTCGCCCGATAGCCAGCACACTCATCAGCTCGTGTTGGCGGAGAAAGCGCACAAGGAGGGCAAGACCGCTGGCGCGTCCTCCTACCCTCCCACGACGTTCGTAGCGCCGGCGTCGCGGATATCCTCGTCTTCCGATGCCGGGCACAGCGAATCGGCCTCGCCGAATGCGGCTTTTGCCGGGGAAGGCCCGGCCGCGGCCGCCGAGGCGTTGAAGACGGCGAGTCGGCCGTTGCCCTGGTCAGTGTCCGCTGGCCCGACGAGCGCGCGCGACTCGGGGGAGTTCTCCGAAGGGGAAAAGACCGCGATCAGCGAACGGCCGCCGGACTATTACCTCCGAGAGACACGAGCCGACCCTGCAGACGCGGTCCGGCCCTCGCAGCGCAAGAGCGGGGAAGAAGCGGCTTCGCCCTCGTTGCGCGATGAGTCTTCGGCCGCCCTGGCCGCTGCCGTTACCCGCAGCGCCCCACCGCCCGAGTCGGTGATAGCGGCGAGCACGCCAGACTCAGCGGCGGGCGAGGACACTGCCCGGCCGGAGCCGTCGAGGCCGGCCGAGCCAGCCGCAACCCGCATCGGCGAAGAGCCGCCGTCTGACGCGCCACGAGGGGTGGGCAAGGTGGGAGGCGTGCCGTCGTTTGCCGAGCTGATGGCGATCGGCAATGCCGAGGAACGCTCGGGAGCACCAACGCGCGAGGTGGTGCCCGAGCTTTCGGCCGGGGTTCCTCTCGAGGAGACCGCGCCGGAAAAGACCGCCGAGGTCTCGATTCCCGCTCCGGCCGATAGCCTCAGGGGCCCCGAGACGCTCGATTTGGGCACCGGTGTCAGCGCGGCCACGAGCGCGGATAGCGCCTTCGCTTTGCGGCGAACGCCGGGGCGCTCGCGCCAGGTCGTCGTGATCGGGATAGCGGTAGGAGCGGCGGCGGCGGCGTTCTTGGCGGTGTATCTGGTGAAGGCCAAGCCCCGGCGGGATCAGGGGCAACCCGAGACCGCGCAAGTCCGCGCGGTAGTCAATGAGAGCTCGCGTGAGCCGGGACCAGGCCAGCCCAAGGAAGCCGACCAGGCCCCGCTGGGCAAGCCCGCCGCGCCGGCCAGGCTAGCAGAGAGTGATAAACCCGGGGGAGCCGCGCAGCCGGGCAAGGCGGGCGAGAAGGGCGAGGGCAGAGCGCAACCGGGCAGGGAGGGCGATAAAGCCTCGGCCCAAGAACCGGAGAAGGTCGTCTCGGTCAGGCCGGCCAGGCGGGAAAGCGAGACGCCGAGAAGTGGCAAGGGTAAGGCGAAGGCAGGGGAAGAGCTAGCCGGGAATGCCGATGGCGAGGTTTATCGCCTGGTGATTCGCTCGACGCCGGTGTCCGCCGAGGTGCTCATCGACGGGGAATACTTCAGCCGGACGCCATGCGAGAGGCGCATCCTGGACCCCACCAAATCGTTTGCGGTCACCATTCGCAAGAAGGGCTATGAGCAGCACGAGCGCCGGGTGGGGCCGTCTGACGTCTGGACGAAGAAGGGTGATGAGCGGTTGCTCAACGTGACGGTGGTCTTGAAGAAGGCCAAGCCGGGCGAGACTCATACGGGGGCGGCGTTTGGTCCGCCAGAGGAGGAAGGGCCGCGGCCAGCCACGACCGGCAAGGGGGAGCCTGCTCCGGCCGAGACGAGCGGGGCAGCGCTGGCGGGTGGAGGGGTAGGGAGGAGCGGCACCGCCACCGAGACGACCGCGGCAGGGAGCGGGGAGAGCGAGGCGCAGCCCAAGCCGGCGCAGAAGCTGCCACTACCGCCCGCCAAGCCGCTGCCGAGCCTGGACGATCTGGACAAGCCAAAGGAGTAAGCGCGTGCACGTCTGCAAGGCGCGGATGGTGGTGCTAGGGCTCAGCCTGCTCGGGGGAATAGCGAGTGGCTGCCACAAGCTGGGCAGCCGGCGCGACCCGCAGAGCCAGAGCGCTACGGTGGCCAGGGCCGATGCGCCGCGGAGGCTACCTCGCATCGATAGCCATGCCCACATACAGAGCGAAGGGCTGGAGCGAGCCATGGCGCTGATGAGCGAGTGGGGTATCGATGGCAGGGTCAACCTTTCCGGGGGCTATCCGGGGCCGCCGCGCCACACCTTGGAGAGGCAGCTGGCGATGGCGCGCTCGTCAGGTGGCAGGGTGGCGGTTTTCGCCAACGTCAACTTCACCAAGGCGGTGCGGACCCGGCGCGATTATGGCACCGCGCTTGCGGAGGAGCTCAGTGTCGCCAAGGACATGGGCGCGGTAGGGCTAAAGATTCCCAAGGGTTTGGGCTTGGGCTACCTGGGTCCGGACGGCGAGAGGGTCTTGCCGGTTGACGATCCGGGGCTCGATCCGCTGTTCGAGGAGGCGGGAGAGCTAGGCATGCCGGTAGTAATCCACACCGGGGATCCCAAGGCGTTTTGGCAGCCGCTCGACTCCCACAACGAGCGCATCGACGAGCTGCGTGCCCATCCCGAATGGTCCTTCTATGGGCAACCCGTCCCATCCTGGTCCGAGCTTTACGCCCAATTCGAGCGTCGAGTAGCCCGGCATCCCAAGACGGTCTTCATCGGAGCACATTTCGGCAACGATCCCGAGGATCCGGATCGCGTGGGCCAGATGCTGGATAGATACCCCAATCTCTTCATCGATACCGCGGCGAGGGTGCCCGAGATTGGCCGTCAGGATCCGGTCAAGATGCGACAATTCTTCGCCAAGTACCAGGATCGGATCCTGTTCGGTACCGACCTCGGGGTTGGCTCGACGCAGGATGACATGATGTACGGGTCTAACGGTCCATTCTCCCCCACCTTGGCGGACGAGCGCCGCTTTTTCGAGTCGACTTGGCGCTACTTCGAAACCAATGACCGTCAATTTGAGTCGCCCACTCCGATCCAGGGGAGCTGGAAGATCGACGGCATAGGCCTGCCCGAGTCGGTTCTGCGCAAGCTCTACTTCGACAATGCTGCGCGTCTTTTGCACTGGAAGCCACCTCTGGCCGGGGTGGTGGCGGCGGCCGGCACGGGCGGCGCCCACGGGGCAGAGGCCATGCCCCCATGACTGGAGATGCGCCCGACAAAATCGCGAAATATCTGGTAGGTGCTTGACGGGGAGGCCTCTCTTCCCATAATCATGCCCTCGCATTCCGGAGTAGCTCAGTCGGCAGAGCAGGCGGCTGTTAACCGCCGGGTCGGGAGTTCGAGTCTCTCCTCCGGAGCCGCTTTCGTGGCCCGCTAACTTTTGGCCTGCGCGGTGGATACGACGGGGGACGGATGCCTCGTCGTCGGCAAGTGGCAACGGTGGAGCTGGGGATCTTGACGTGCCTTGGGCCGGACTTGGGGTCGCAGCGGACAACCTGTTCGCGAAGGCGATGGTCGTAAACGCGCCGAGTCGGTGCTGCTGGGACGGAGAGCGTCATCCTGGGAGGATGACACCGTGTGGCCAGAAAAGGCTCAATGATATAGACGGTTACGCTCTTGCGAACAAAGAGTTCATAATGTGTCCGCCCACGGTAGGGCTAAAGAGAAGCCTTGCTCGATTGTGCTACTTGTAGCACAATTCGCGTTCATGAAGACCGCAGGTATCCGCGAAGCGCGCCAGGGACTATCGTCCCTGGTTGCGGAGGTGCGCAAGGGTCGCGAAATCGTGCTAACCGAGCACGGAAGGCCGGTGGCGCGACTGGCTCCACTGCGCGACGAAACGCCCAGTGCCTTCCACAGCCACCGACGTTTCAGGTTGGCCATCGGAAAGGTAGGCACGCACATCTCGAGCGCAACTGCGGAGGACCGTGAGGATCGAATCTAGCCCTGTGTACCTGGACACGAGTGCTCTCGCGAAGCTCTATGTTCAGGAGACGGACAGCGATGAGCTTGATTCGGCCTTGGTAGGGCGACATGACCTGTTCATTTCAGAACTGACCCTCACTGAGCTGACCTCCGCACTTGCTCGGCGAATTCGTGAAGGTGTCATCGAAGCAGCCGCCGGACGGAGCATCTACCAGCAAGTCTTCCGCGACATACAGGCCGGCGAATATCGGCTGCTCGATTTGACCTCGGCTACGCACCGAGAGGCTGAACGCCTCCTCCTCACCATAGGACGCCACGCACCAATTCGAGCGGCGGATAGCCTGCATCTAGCGACAGCTGCGCTTGCCGAGGTTCGCGCACTGATCACCTATGATCGACCAATGCACGTTGTCGCATCAGCCCTCGGATCCTTCGACGTTCTTCCACAGCCAATTCCTCCGTGATTCAAGCGCTGGAAGCCCGGAGCAGATCGCGTTTCTCGACCTGATTGTGGCGGCCCTACCGCATGCCGCTCCTGCCGGGCGAGGGCAAACGTGGAGTCTCGGTGCGACAATACTGCCCTGGGAGCCGCGTGACGCCGCGCCGCATGATGCCATCGAACGGTTCCTTCGGCGGCGTGATGCGGGGTCGGCTGTTGCCCGATCGAGTCTGGTTGGGTCGGCCAAAAGTCGAGGTAGAATGCCACCATGGCCTATGAGGTTGATTTCACGAGCGTGTCTACCGTCGGGCTCGAGTCGTCGCCGGTGGCGGCCGCGCTCGCAGGGTTGCGCGCCAACGAAGCCCGCTACTTCAAGAACAAGTACGGCCAAGCCTTCGTAGTAGAGCCGGCGGGAAAGACTAAGAAGCTCATCGACTACGTGCACCGGATCTTGAAGCAGGAGCGCGACATTGTCATCGAGTCGCGCCCGCTCGAGGCGACGGAGCTTCACGTCGAGAACATCCGCTGGACCTTCGTGTTTTACGAGAGCGGCCTCGCGATCAACGTGCTGTACGCGCTCGATGACAAGAAGAAGCGCGCCGTCGGCTTCAAGCTCTCCGACGGGATGGAAGTTCCGCCCGAGCTCGCGTCGCGCTTCAAGTTTGCGAAGCAGAAGTCGAAGCTCGCAGGCACCATCCGCGGCTCGTTCTTCGTGATCAAAGGAGAGTACTGAACGATTTCGGCACGCCGCCGATCCGGCGGAGATCGGAGCGGTGGCCGCCTTTCTCGCCTCGTCGGACACCAGCTTCACGACCGCCAGCGAGGTCGCCGTTGACGGCGGTCTAGCCTCGCGACGCTATACGGGTCGATTGGGCATCTGGACAACGAGAACCCGGTGCAGCCGACGCGACGAGCGGGAGCATGACCCGAGCACGGGATGCGATTCTCGAAGAGCTCGCCCGCGAGGGAACTCGGACCATCGCCCGATCACCCGCAGGCTCGACGTGTCATTGGCGTGCACGTGCTACTGCGACCTGAATCTCAGAATTCTGAGGACGCACCTAGACTACGCCAAGCAGGTCTGTGGAGTTGTAGAATGGGAGTGACGGTGCGCCGGCCCCGGCCATGGAGCTTGTCTATGTGGAGCGTCATGATCACGATTCGTCATGCATTCTGGTTCTTCCTGGCCACTTCCCTCGGGCTGGCGTGCGTGGCCAGCGCGCTCAAGACCGGAGGCCCGGGGACCGGGACGCGCAGCGGCCCAGACGCATCTGGAGAAGTGATCGATTTCGGCGGCTCGATCTCGGGCGGCATCGCCGGGTCCGGTGACACCGGCGGTTACCTGAATTTCGGCGGAAGCCTCGCGGGCGGCAGCAGTGGCGCCGGCGGCGCTCTGGGCTCCGGCGGACAAGTACAAGGTGGCGTGGACGTCGGTGGCAGCTCGGTCGGCGGCGTCGGCGGCGTCAGCGGCGCGGGCGGCGCGATCTGTCCTCACTCCTGTGCGGAGGTTGCCTGCCTCAACGGATCGCTGCTCGTGCCCAGCTCCGATCCGTGCGGTTGCCTGAACTGCTCGCCGCCAGACGCTGGCGGAGCGTGGGACGCGTGCCTCGCCTTGCCGTGCGCCGCGCCCGTGTGCCCGGCCGGCTATCAGGTAGTGACCACGCTTTGTGGCTGCCCGACCTGCGTGCCGCCGCCGGATGCGGCAGCGCCCGACACAGGGACTTGTCCACCCATAAACTGCCCGGCCTTGGGCTGCGTTATGAGCAGCAGCCCGGCCCAACCGTGCGGCTGTCCCATCTGCTCAGCCGATGCCGGTCCCGTGACGAAGGTCGACGTCATGCCGGCGACGGATGCAGGAGCGCCTTGCGTGGTGGATGCCGACTGCACGGCGAAGGGACTTCGATGCGGCTACCCCGTCGCCGACGGTTGCTCGGCCACGGGAACTTGCGTGAGCCCGCCGAAGGCTTCTCCTTGCTGGGCGATAGTCGTCGAGTCTGGGTGCGGATGCGACGGAGCCACCGTCTCCTGGTCGGGGGGGTGCCAGCCGGAGCTCCCCGACGGCTACGCCCCTGCGGCGATTTCGCACACAGGCGCTTGTCCGTAGCCCAGCTGCGCATGGTGCCGCTCGGCAGTCTAACCCGCAATGGACTTCCCATTCACATCCCAATGCCAGCGAATCTCGTCCTGCGCGGGCGCCGAGAGTACGTGGAGTTCCACAATCGTGCGGGGCCGGAGACGACGAGCTGGCGTTAGGTCTGACTTCATGGTGGCGACCGCAACGCCCTGGCCCGGTGGGCGTAGCGCTGTGACGGTGGATGCGCCAGGGCCAAGGCCAAGGCCGAGGGGTCGAGGCTCACCTGGTGCCTGCGAGCACAAGGTGGCGACCGGTAGGCGTGACGGCATCGCCGTCCTCGCACCCGATCCAACTCCGGCTACCGTCTCGGTAGGTTTCATGCTTCCAGATGGGGACGTTCATCTTGACTTGCTCGATGATATAGGCACAGGCGGCGAAGGCCGCTTGGCGGTGCGCCGCCGCCACCCAGACTCTAACCGCCACGTCGCCGACGGAGAGCTTGCCCACGCGATGAATGCAATATGCATGAGAAAGACCGTAGCGCGCGATGGCTTCGGTTACGATGCGCTCGCCTTCGCGCTCGGCCAATGCCGTGTATGCGGAATACTCTAGCTGGTAAACTGATCTGCCGCGATTGAGCGCTCGCACGATGCCGTCGAAGCTGACCAGGGCACCGGAGCCGGCATCGACAGGGAAGGGCGGTCCGGCGGCCAGCGCACGTGAGGAGAGCTGGAAGAGTGGGCTGGGCACGGCGGGCTACCCTCCCGACGTGGGTGGAACGAAGACCACCCGATCGCCATGGCTGAGCTGTCGATCCCAGTGGCAAAATTGGTCGTTGACCGCGGGCCGGACGTGTTGCCGCGCCAGAGAGAAGGTAAACGTGTGTCGCAGATTGTCGTAGAGCTCGCGGAGGCTGGTATGAGCAACCTCGACGATTTCGCTGTCGAGGCCGCGCTGCTCGCGCAAGATGGCATGGTACTCGATGGTGATGTGCATGGTAATACTCAGGGCCAGGGGAAGAATCGCAGCGGTGTAGCCTCGGGAATAGGAGTGGCGCGCGCAGGAATTTCGGCGATCCCGTGGGAGGGCAAAAGTCCGGCGTAGTTGCCCGAGCCGCCGCTCTTGCGCACCCGCAGCCCGTCGGTCCCGTCGCTGCGGCGAGTGATCTCAGCCGGGAGCAGGAGCGTGTAGTCCGGCGCCGTTGCCACCGGCGCCACGAGGGGCAGGAGCAGGCAGTCGGGTGCATGATCGGGGCCGGGCCAGCCCTGGCCCCAGGCGCGCAGGTGGGGCAAAACGTAGCGAACAAAGCACACGAGGGACGAGACGGGATTGCCGGGCAGGGCAAAGACGAGGCCCTGCTGGGGTGAGGTGCCGAACCACAGTGGCTTGCCCGGCTTGTGGGCCACCCCGTGGAAGACGCGTGTGCAGCCCAGGTCGGACAGCACGGCTGGGACGAAGTCCCTACTACCTTTGGATACCGCCCCACTGATTAACGTGACATCGCTCGTGCCGAGAGCACGAGCTAGGGCACGCGCGAGCACGTCCTTGCGATCCGAGCAGTGGTCGGACGAGAGAACCACGAGTCCCGCGCGCTCCAGGCAGGCCCCGATCGTCGCCATATTCGACATGCGAATCTGATGGGACGCAGGTGTCGCCCCCACGGCGACGAGCTCGTCGCCGGTGGCGAGGAGAAAAATGCGTGGCAGGGGGAGCACGGGAACGTGCTGGCACCCGACACTGGCCAGGATATGGATGTCAGGCGCCTGCAGACGTGCGCCCGCGGTCAGCAAGATGTCGCCTTGGCGGTAGTCGCTGGCGCGGCGGTGGATGTTCATCCCGCGCTCGTAGCGGGCGTGGGGGCGTAGACGATAGCACGGGGACTCGGCGGCCAGCCGGGACAGGTCCTCCCATGGCACCACGGCATTCCAAGGGGAGGGGAGGGCGGCGCCGGTCATCACCTCGATGGCGGAACCGCTCTCGCTGCGCGTCGCACCCTCGGGAGCGGCCTGCCCGGGCGCGAGGCGACCGTCGATACGAAAGTCGGTCGGTACGTCCACCTGATGGTCGTGCAAGGCGAGGGCGATGCCGTCCATGGCGACGCGATCGAAGGGCGGCTGGTCCCGATCGGCGATGATGTCGACGGCCAAGACTCGACCGATGGCGCTTTGGATCGGCACCTCGACGCGGGCACGGCTGCGCTCTAGTCCGGCGATGGTCTCGGCTATTGACCGATCAGCTTGCCAGGTTGAGATCATCGCGGATCCTGCTCAGGTCTTGCGGGCTGTTGCCGTTGTCCAGGGCATGCGGCGTCGGTGCAGCCGCCAGCTCCACGGAGGATTGCATGAGGCACTTGCGCGGGCACTCGTAGCCCATGCCCAAGAATTGCAGCAGCCGGGGATAGGCCTTGGGCTCCCAAATCGCGCACAGCGGTTCGGGGAGGCCTTCGGCATCGCAAAACGCGGTGGCAAAGCGGAACGGATTGCGCGCCGACACCAGCCCTTGAACAACGCCGAGATCTACGCGGGGCAAATCACAGGCCAAGACCAGCCAAGCCGCGGCGTGCCGTTGATCCCTGGCCAGCGCGCTCAGGATGCCACCGGCTGGCCCCATGTCGAGAAAGCGGTCCGGCAGCGTGGGATGGCGACGGCGGGTCATCTCGGCGTCCTGGTCCGGGCGGCAGGATACCCAAACCTCGGCGCAGACGTGACGGAGCACCCGCACGCCGTAGTCGACCTGTGTACACCCGTGATAATCGAGCAAGGCCTTGTCTCTCCCCATGCGCGTTGATTGCCCGCCGGTCAAGAGCAAGCCTTGTAGCCGTGGGGTGCGCTGGCGCCAGCGCTCCCGGATGAACGCGGTGACACCAGCGACGTCGTCCCGCGAGAACCATGGGATCTCACCAAAACGGTGCGTGACGAGCGCGCGCGCCGCCGCATTCTCCCTGTGGCCTTCTCGCCAAGGATGCACCGCGGCTACGGGGGCCGACTCCTGCCAGGCGGCGTCATTGGCGATCGCCACCTTTTCATCGACGAGCATGATGCGAGGCAGGCCACTGGTCTTGTAGCCCTCCACCAGCAGGGCGTCCTCCGCGAGGAGCGGAAAAGGTGCGAGCGCCTCGCCATCGTGCCGGCCCAGGTGAGCGAACCCATGGCCGTCGTTGATGAGGACGCAGTGGGCTCCTGCTTCACGCAGCCTGTCGGTGTCCTTGCCGGGACGGTCCATGGTGAAAGCGTGGGCGTCGTGCTTGAGATAACCGAGACGCAACTGCCCGGCCAAGGCGCGCGCGATGCCTTCGAGCAGGGTGGTCTTTCCGCTGTTCTTGTATCCGCAAACGGCGATCTCATACGGGTTCAATGACCATGACCGTCGCCGGCGTTCGCCATGGCCGTCACCCGGGGCGCGCATACGCGGCCTTTCCCCCCGACTTGGCCAGCAGCACCACACTGCGGATCTCGATGGCGTGCGAGAGGGCCTTGCACATGTCGTAGATCGTCAGAGCCGCCACGCTGGCTGCGGTCAGTGCCTCCATTTCCACGCCCGTCTTGTGGGTGGTCCCGCAGATCGCCACGATCTCGACCGTGCCCGCCGCAGGTATGTGGAAGTCCACCTCCACGTAGTCGAGCGCCAGCGGATGGCACAATGGGATCAGCTCGTGGGTGCGCTTGGCGGCCATGATGCCCGCAATCTTAGCGGTCGCGAAGATCGGCCCCTTGGGGCCACGGACCGCCCCCAAGTCGGCCGACGGATAAATGCCCAGATGGGCGGCGACATTGGGGGGAAAAGCCACCTCGGCGCGCGCGCGCGCACGCCGCTCCGTGGGCACTTTGCTCGAGATGTCCACCATGCAGGGCGACTGCTCGGCATCCACATGGCTCAGGGCGGTCGTTCGCACAATCATCCTCCGATGTAAAACATCTCGATCTTGTCATGGGTGGCCGAGGCCGAACGCTCGATCGAGTACTGGTCGGCCCGGCGTTGCCACAGATCCACCAAGGCATCATGAACGGCGCCGGCCCCCCCTGTTCGCAGCGCGTTTTTGATGTCGAGACCGCTCTGGGCGAACAGGCAGGTGAAGAGCTTGCCGTCGGCCGAGAGGCGCAGTCGGGAGCAGTCACCGCAGAAGGGTTGCGTGATGCTGGCGATGAACCCGACCTCGCCCGTGCCGTCGGCGTAGCGGTAACGTGTCGCAGTTTCTCCCGGGCAGGCGGCCGTGATCGGGACCAGGTCGGCGACCACGCGTAAGCGTGCCAGGATCTCTGCCGCGGGTACTACCTGGCTCCGCCGCCACTGGTTGAGTGTGCCTACATCCATGTACTCGATGTAGCGCAGGATGGTGTCGGGGCGGCGGAAGAATTGCGCCATGTCCACCACCTCGTCGTCGTTGATCCCCCGTATGACGACCATGTTGATCTTGATGGGATCGAAGCCGGCACGCCGGGCGGCGGCCAAGCCCGCTAGAACTTTGTCCAATTGATTGCCGCGGCCGCTGATGGCCGCGAAGCGCGCGGGGTCGCGACTGTCGAGGCTGATGGTCAGGCGGTCGAGCCCAGCTTTGCGCAGGTCATCTGCCATGGGTGCGAGCAGTATCCCATTGGTGATCAAGGCGATCTCGACCTCGGGAGCGCCTTGTCGCAGCATGCGCACGAGCTTGGGTAGGAAGGGGCGGCCGAGTGGCTCGCCGCCGGTCAGTTTGACCTTCCTCACGCCCAGCCCGGCCAGGATCTGCACCAGGGTCGTAAGCTCTTCGAAGGCGAGCAGCCGGTCGGCAGGAAGAAAGGCGTGCTCGGGTGGAAAGGCGTGGGCCGGCATGCAATACGTGCAACGTAGGTTGCAGTGGTCGGTAAGCGAGATACGTATATCGCGCAAAGGCCGGCCGCGCGCGTCGCGCAAGGAGAAGCCGGCTCGCGTGCGCAAGTCCAGTCGAGGGGGGAGCGATCTCATGCCACCCTCTCGATGGAATTCGGGACCTTGCCACCGTGCTTGCTCAGCAAGGCGGCCAGCTCGGGCCGGCAGCTGCCACATCCCGTCCCGGCTCCAGTCTCGGCCATAAGCCTGGCCAGACTGGTCGCGCCGCGGGTACATGCCTGAGCGATGCTGCCCTCATCCACGGACATGCAACTGCACACGAGCCGGCCCCCGCCGGAGGTTGCGGCGGGGGCGTTGCCGCGCAGGAGAGTCGCGCGTCTGGGTCCGAGCTCCTCGCCGCTGCGCATGAGGGCGCGGAGGGACAGGAGCTCTTGACTGTCCCCCACCAGCAAGGCGCCGACGAGGCGATCGCTCTTGACCACGCACTTCTTGTAGACACGGGCGGCCCGATCGAGGAACACGATCTCCTGGTAGCTGAGATCGTCAGCGGGAGGTCGGGCCAGCCCTAGGCTGGCGAGCTTGAATCCCGTAACCTTGAGGACATTCTCCGCCACCGAGCCGGTGTAACCGGCTTGCACGTCGCCAGCGAGGCATTGCGCAGCGGCGCGCCCTTGCTCCTCGGCAGCCGGGGTGGTGCCGTGGAGCTGCCCTCCGAATTCCGCGACCTCGCCCAGGGCCAGGATGTCCGGATCGCTCGAGCGCATGGCCGCGTCGACCACGATGCCTCGGTTGATCGCCAGGCCGCAGGCGCTGGCCAATTCGACGTTAGGAGTCGTGCCGGTGGCGTAGATCACCGTGACGTCGCGGAAGCTCTTCCCCGAAGCCAGGGTGAGCTCGTCGATCCACTCCTCACCTTTCCACAGCGCGACCTGGTCGAGAAGGTGGATGTGGATGTCGCGGTCGACAAGCTCCTCGCGCAGAATCTCGGCCGCGACTTCGTCGAGCTGCTTGCTCATGAGCTGGGCCGAGCGCTGCACGATGTGCACGTTAATGCCCTTGCTGCGCAGGACACTGCCCAGCTCTATCCCAACCAGTCCGCCACCCACGATGACCACGGTTCGGCCAGTGCGAGCCGAGGCGAGGATGGCTTGCGCATCGGCGTAGGAGCGCAAGGCGTGCACGCCGCGCTGTTGCTTGGGAATGTTGGTGGGCCACTGCGCGCGGCTGCCGGTGGCGAGCACCAGGGTATCATAGCCGTGCCACTCGCCGAGCTCGTCACGTACCCGTCTGCCGCTGCGGTCGATGGACACCACGGACCGTTCGTAAAAAACGCGTACGGCCAGTGTCGCCGCCTCGCCGCGGTCGAGCAGGGCTAAAGTGGGCCAGGGGGCTTCGCGTTCGACGACGTCGGGCAGACGGACGCGGTCGTAGAACGGCAGCGCCTCCTTGCTGAAGATGGTGATGTCGTCCTCACGGTTGTCGCGGCGGTACGCGCGCACGAAGGCCAAGGCGGCGACGCCCGCCCCCACGACCACAATCCCGCGGCGGGGCGGGCGATAGGGCTCGATCTGAACCGCCGCGAATTTCAAGTCAGGCTCCTTGGAGACGGGATCCCAACGGGCGGAAGTGAGGTTGTTGGCTCGCACCGCCGAGCTCTCCAGGGTGCGTCCCCAATGCATGGGCAGGAATACCACCCCCGGCTTGAGGTCTTCGCACAGGCGCGCGCGCAGGCGGACCTCGCCGTGCTCGCCCCGGATGGACACGAGGTCGCCATCGCCGACGTGGCGCTGGCCAGCGTCGTGAGGATGGATGTCGAGCCGCGCCTGCGGCTCGTGCGCGCGCAGCTTGGCGACCTTGCCCGAGCGGGTCATGGTATGCCATTGGTCACGGACGCGACCCGTGGTGAGCACGAGCGGGAGAGCCGGCGAGGGTGGAGGAGAGGCGTTTTCGTCGGCTACGGCGTGGATCTTGGCGCGTCCGTTGGGCCGACAAAAGCGGCTGTCGCCGAACAAGCGCGGCGTGCCGGGATGCTCGGGACCGGGAACCGGCCATTGCACCGACCCCCGCTTGAGACGATCGTAGTCGAGCCCGCTGATGTCGATCGATGTGCCCCGCGTGAGCTCTGCGTGCTCACGGTAGACGTCTGCCATGGACTCGTAGGCAAACCACTTCTGCCAGCCCATTTTGTGCGCGAAGCGAAGGAGGATCTCGCCATCGGGCAGCGCCTGGCCCGGCGGATCGATGACCTTTGCCAGATGGGTGATGCGCCGTTCGGAGTTGGTCATCGTCCCCTCCTTCTCGAGCCATCCCGCCGCCGGCAGGACCACATCGGCGTACTCCAGAGTATCGGAACGCCTCGAGATGTCCTGTACGATCACCAGCTCTGCCCTCCGGAGGGCACGCTCGGCCTGCGCCAGATCGGGCCAGCTTACCAGGGGATTGGTGCAAATCACCCACAGCACCTTGAGCCGTCCCTCGCCCAAAGCCTGCATCATCTCGCCCGCGGAAAGACCAGGCGAAGTCGGCACGCTCGCCACCCCCCAAAAGCGCGCCACCTCGTCGCGATGGGCGGGGTTGCTCAAGTCGCGATGTGCGCTCATCAGATTGGCCAGTCCGCCCACCTCTCGCCCTCCCATCGCATTGGGCTGGCCGGTGAGGCTGAAGGGACCGTGGCCGGGCTTCCCGATCTTCCCGGTGACCAGGTGCAGATTGATGAGCGCGAGATTCTTGTTCACGCCGACCGTGCTCTGGTTGAGCCCCATCGCCCACAGCGAGACGAACCCGTGAGATTGCGCGATCCAGCCGGCAGCCACCTCGATGTCGGCCTCGTCGATGCGGCAGATGGCGGCAGCCTCGCTCAGAGTGCGCGCGAGCGCTCGCTCGCGCAACTCGGCGAAGCCCTCGGTGTGATCGCGGATAAAGGGCTCGTCGGCGGCACCGATCTCGATGAGGCGGCGCGCCAGGGCGTGCAAGAGGGTGATATCGGTTCCCGGCTGGATCTGTAGGTGGAGGTCGGCGATGGCCGCGCTCTGGGTGCGCCGTGGGTCGACAACGATCATGCGCGCCGACTTGCTCGGGCCTTGCAGGCGCTCCTCCATGCGACGGAACAAAATGGGGTGGCACCATGCCGGGTTGGCCCCCGCGACGAGATAGAGATCGGCCAGATCGAGATCCTCGTAAGCGCAAGGAACGCTGTCCTCGCCCAAGGCTAGCCGGTAGCCCGCCACGGCGGAGCTCATGCACAGGCGAGAATTGGTGTCGATGTTGTTGGTCCCGAGGAATCCCTTGGCGATCTTGTTGGCAAGGTAGTATTCCTCGGTGAGGCATTGCCCAGACACGTAGAGCGCGACCGAGTCGGGGCCGTGGGCAGCCATGCAGCTGCGAAATGCGGCGGCCACCCGGTCGAGCGCCTCGTCCCAGGTTGCCTGCCGGCGTGGTAGATGGCGCGCCTCGCGCAGCTCGGGATACAGTAATCGATCGCTACGATCTGTCACGGTGGGGAGCAGGTGGAGGCCCTTCGAGCACAGTCTGCCGCGGTTGACGGGATGGTGCGGGTCACCTTCCAACACCAGGCCACCGGAGGCCTCCTTGCGCGCGAGGATGCCGCACCCGACTCCGCAGTAGCAGCAGGTGGTGGAGACCGAAGCGGTCAGGGATCTCGTGGTTGGACGGGATGCCCAGGGGCGGGCAGTCTCGGAAGACAAGATAGGACTAAGCGTATCCGTATTAATGTATCCACGAGGTAAACTAGAGCGCAATTTCTCGCGCTCGCCCGCGCGAGTGGCTCATCGAGCTGCTGCCTATCGGGATAGTTGCGAGTGTCGCCGCATTCATGAAGGCTGACGGCGGACGCAATTTTAGCAAGGATGTAATGAGCACGAAACATGGCACATGCTAAACCGGAGGCGTTTAGTCCGCTATCGGAGGCACCCAGGGAACCCAGCATGTCCGAATCGAACAGTCAGTGTCAAACCTGCTACGGCACCGGGGAAATTGCCACCGAACAGGGACCGATGGATTGTCCCGATTGCTATGGTGATGGACGGGCCGCCAATCACGGGAACAAGATGGAGTGGCGGCTGCGCGAGCTCGAGAAGACCTATCGCGTCGCTGGTCGGGAGTCGCTAGCCGACGTCATGTGGCTGGTCCACGAGTTGCGCAAGGCGCGCG
>Ga0187889_10002550_pt1 | contig 17545 bp, 15 predicted proteins | sample June2016WEW_7_10_2_FD_132992 | JGI IMG/M metagenome (GOLD analysis project Ga0187889, IMG submission 132992) | Peatland microbial communities from SPRUCE experiment site at the Marcell Experimental Forest, Minnesota, USA - June2016WEW_7_100 | ecosystem: Environmental > Terrestrial > Soil >... | reverse complement strand
CTCAAGACGTTCAATGAGGCAGTCCTTGGCCGCATGAATCTCATCGACTCTCTGAGAGATTCCATGGAGGATATCTGTGCTTTGGGCACCCAGATTGAAAAGATCGTAGTTGTAATAAACGAGATTGCATTCCAAGCGAATATGCTCTCCCTGAGCGCATCAGTGGAAGCGCAAAGGGCCGGAGCGGCCGGTATGGGGTTTTGGGTGGTGGTTGAGGAGGTACGAAATCTTGCCCGCAAGACGATCAAATCATCCCAAGACATCCGGGAGATCGTTTATAAGGACGTCAATGCTACCAGGAAGTGTGTGGATCTCGCCAAAGAGACATCAGAATTTTTTCACATGATCGTCGAGCAGGGTACTGAGATTGTTGCGAAGATATCTCACATTGCCGAGGACAGTAGAAAGCACAGTGCAGGTATTGAATATATCAATGAGGCAATATCAAGGACTAGGGATATCGTTGCGCACAATGCCGACTCTGCAGTAAAGCTTGCTGAAGATGCTCAGGAGCTCTATGTGAGTATCAACTCACTGGAAGAGATCCTCGGTACCTTAAAAGATGTCTGAAGCATAAACGATAACTTTATTCTTATCTTTATAGATAAAATAGTTGGAAAGTCAGATTCTTTGAGAATCAGCATATACTGCAAGCACGTGCTACTGACTCGATCGCAATGGCCGCCACTGCTGCTCCATAGTCAAGATCAATATTGGACATGTTGTCATGAGTGTCATGGTAGCCTACTCGACTAATGTCGTAATCCTCCATGAAGAGCACCACTGGAATTCCCACATCAGAAAAGATCTGACCATCGGTGTTATAAAGCGAACTACGCATATCACGCGGAAGACGGACTTCTCCATGCAAGCGCGGGTACCGGGCAAGCTCTGGAATAGTTAAGCCGTCGGAACTGCGATGAGAGGGTCCACTCTTGCGTCGTTCTGGGCGTCTGTTCCACTTTTCTATCCCAGTGTTCCATATCATATTTGCTTTGTGCGCCTGATATGCCAATCTGAAAGATTGCGGACAAAGACCGGGGGAAATCTGAAAAACGTAGTGGTCATGATCACGGTTGTGAGCGATCATGTCGAGCACATAAACACCTTCGACGGTAACCTTCGACAGATCAACTGACTTTTGACCAGGCATACGCAACCTGAGGGAACGTTCCACTAATCCCTGTGCAAGGTGTCTTGCTCCCAAACAATCCGATGGGAACTCTTCGCCGGTCAGGTGCACCAGCCAGATATCGCAATTTAATTGCCCGGCCTGGCTGAGCTGCATGAAAACCGGTGCCGCCAACATGAGTGCAGCGGTTGCGGAGTGGTTGTCATCCGCACCGGCAGAGGCAATGCGGGCAAGTGTGCCCCCGAGCTTTTTATAATAAAGATCTTCCATATAAGCCGTGTCATAGTGATCGGCCATGATTACTGCGCGTCCGTGATCCTTTCCCGGAATCACTATTAACAAATTGCGCTCATACTCTTTACCCGATTGATTGGCATTCCAACCACCCATCCATGAAAAATCGAAATCAGTATGCCACTGGAATGGTAAATCACCTGCCAAGGCTTTGCCTTGCATTCCGTATTTGATGATGACCCTTCGATAGTAGGAAAGAAGCCAGTCACCAAGTGCACCCAGATCACGCTTCTTGTGCTTAAGAAGCTTTTGCGAGGCTGAATCGGTTATACAATCAGCAGTGTCCTTGTTGATGAAGCGACCTGTTGCCAGCTTGGCGATAGTCTTCCAGTATGCAACCTCAAAGGCGCGGGTTGCCGTGTATTGAAAAGTTATCGGTTTGGGCAATGAATGCAAAGATGTTTCGACTTGAGGAGCAATGATCCTGCGCAGGGTATGGTATAGCAGATCCCCATTTGCATTCGGGCTGTTCCCTGCAGCTACCTGATCAAGCCACTCTTTGATGGTTTGATCCTTCGGGATATTCAGAATAGCCCGTGCGAAATCATTGGGTAATTCACTTTGACCCAAAAAATCAGAGACCTCCATGAGTTTGTGGGCATTCAGTGCAACCTGGTGTTCGTGATGTTCATAAGGCCTCTCATAACCGCTCAGAGTTGCAAGATATTCTGGGCGATGTAACAACTCGGGCCAGAGCTCAACAGGCCTCGCCAAGTCGGGTTTATCACTGTTATAAGCTGTAAAGTATCCTAATGGTGCATCATTCAGCAGTTGAGGTTTGCGCGACCTTGGGTCAAGAAAGGCCGCCAGGGGGAGATGCCAGAAAACCTCGTATTTTCCAACCCGCATCGGTGGGAAATAAAAACGGTAGCCGAACCTGCCTCCCTTGCGCAATACCTGGGCGGCGTTGATCAGCTCTTGCCGGCCGGCGCGTGGCCCATCCAGAAGCAATTCATACTGTTCGTTCCAGATCTGGGAGTTCCGTGCCATGGGCTTGCCGTAAAGTTCTACAACCCCCGGGTCAGAGCTGAACAGCACATGTGCTAGACGGTCTTCTCCTCCGGATACAGCAAGATCATCCTGGAAGCGATAAACCCGCTCCCAGCGATGGGTCCGCCGATAGGTGTTGCGCAACTTATCCTGAATTTGCCCTAACTCGGATTTATCGATTCGCGGTTCGTGCAACCAGCCTGACTGTGGAATTCGTAACCCGCGCAGTGCTTCATGACGTTCGCAGACGTTGAGCAGAGGGATCTGCATTGCCAATGGAAGTTCCCGCTGCAACTTTATAAAAGGGGGGGTACCCCAAAAGATCAGGCTTCCGGGGCAGGGGAGAAGATGAAGATCACCTGCTAAATAAGCCTTTCGAACCTTTTGTGGTAAAGTCCCGAATGGCCGGAAGGTAAGCAGGTATTTCACCCCCCTGAGGGATTCCTGCTCCTTGAACAAAAATGGTTTTGTCCAACTTGGCAAGGAGTCTTGCCGCCAGAGTCTGCAGGCTGTTTCTCCTGAACCTTCCATGATACGGAAGCCTGTACGATGCAGGTCGGTCAGCTGCTCTTTCGTCTCTCCATATGCAGCCTGCAGTAACCGGCGTACGAAATCCAGGGCATAATCGACAGGTCGTTCCCGGCCGGGAGCGTAATAGAAGCTCTTCCAGAAGGCGCGATCCGGTCCTTGCTCACTACCGCCAAAGAACGTCCAGCGCACACGCCCCTTGTCATCTTGTGTTTTCGAGAGGGCCAGCGGCATGAAGATCACATTACGCTCATGTGGGAGATTATCAGATAGTTCAGCCAGCTCCTTCGGCCAATAACAGTTCCCATCGAGTTTGGTGCGGTTGATGCCATATGCCGGCTGTTCCTGTTCCAGATGCTGTAAAACATGCAATACCTCTCCTGCTATGAACTGAAGACCCGGTGTCAATTCAAAGGCCTGTTCACGTTCACTAACCAGCCAGTTAAAAGGGTTTACGGGATTACGCGGTGCACGATGGTTCATGCCATATGGACGCCACCCAATACGTGGTGCCGGCATGAATTCGGAATAAGCCATGATTTGGAAAGGCCCTTTCAAGTGATCATAGGGGATATCACTCACCATCTTTTCCCAGCCTTGCTTGGGCATGAGTACCTCCTTTAGTACATTGGCTGAAACACTCCATTCTTGATGACTTTATAACCCTACTAGCTATCAAAATCGAGGGGATGATGCTCCTAATCTGCGTAAACTGATAGGTGTTCATTCAGGGAAAAGAGTACTATAATAGATATTCAGTTTTCAGCCTTCTCAAAACCGATAAGATATCGAAGGAATATACACTCTGGGATTATACTGACTAAAAAGATCTTTTCCATGGGCAAGCCTTCGACCCTGCACATGCCACCCAAAGATAACTCTCTAATTCCAATTCATCTATGCCACCAAGCGGCTATTGGGGGAATGGGATGTGCTAGAATAGACGTCAGCTTGTGATATAATAAGTTAATTAATGAAATGGGGAGTGGTATGACCAAAAAGCTGACATACGATGAATTGATGAGTGAGTGTAAGAATCTGCAAAGGCAGGTGAGAGCTTACAGAGATGCTTTAGACGCTCTGCGCGGGAGTGATGAGAGACATCGGACTATTCTCGATACCATGGAAGAAGGTTACACAGAGATTGATCTTTCCGGTAAGTTCACCTTCGTAAATGACGCGGAAACGAAGATGCTTGGGTACTCAAGGGAAGAACTGGTGGGCATGACCTACCATCAATATACATCCGAACAGACTTCAAGAGTCCTTTACAAAGACTTTCTCCGAATTTATAAAACTGGAGAACCCGTACTACTAAGGGATTATGAGATCATCATGAAAGATGGAGCTAAACGCATTCACGAGATGTCCGTTACCCTCATCAGGGATGATTCCGGCAGACCTGTCGGATTTCGTGGGGTGAGCAGGGATGTCACCGAACGCAGGCAGACCGAGGAGGCATTGCGCAAGAGCGAGGCCAAGTACCGATTTCTTACAGAAAACATGAACGACATCGTCTGGACGGCGGATCTGGATTTCAATGTCACCTATGACAGTCCTGTTGTTGAAAGGATCTTGGGGTATACGGCACAGGAGCGTATGGGACAAAAGGCCACCGCAACGTTGACCCCGGAATCTTATGCACAAGCGCTAGAAGTCTGGAGTGCAGAACTCAAGCGCGATCAGGATGAAGGCACTGACCCGAACAGAAGTATTAAGTTGGAGCTGGAATATTACCACAAGAATGGTTCCACCGTATGGATGGAATGTGTTGTGACTGCAATACGGGACGATTCAGGTAAAATCATTGGGATCCATGGGGTATCGCGTGATATCTCCGACCGCAAGCAGGCCGAAAAGATACTCGGGCAATTCAAGTTCATGGTGGAGGAGACCGGTGAAGAGATCTATCTCGTCAACCCTGACGGGTCGATTGAGTATGTGAACAAAGCGGCGGCACAGAGCCTCGGATATACCATAGATGAGATGATCCAGATCGGTGTTTCAGGGTTCGATCCGATCTACGGAAATAAATATTATGACGTTTTCCTGGAGATCAAGGCAAAAGATCATCCGCTGTATGAAACTGTCCACAGGACAAAAGACGGACGTCTGGTACAGAAGGAAATTAAGTGCGCCTATCTTCAGATGGGGGACAGGGAGTATATCTGCGGCTTCGGCAGGGATATCACCGACCGCAAAAGCGCTGAGATGGAATTGAAGAAGCACCGTGAAAAACTTGAAGATCTGATCAATGAACGAACAGCAGAACTCACAAAAGCATACGAACAGCTGAATCAGGAGAACGAGGCAAGGAAAACGAGTGAAATTGCTTTGAGATATAGGGAGCTCGAACTGGAGAAGGGGCGGCAGGAGCTTCAAGAGATGAATTCTGCACTGAAAGTCCTGCTCAAACAGAGGGAAGAGGACAAGGTCAACATGGAGATGAATATTATCTCGAATATCAAGACCTCTGTCCTGCCTTACATCGAAAAACTGGAATTATCCGGCCTTGCAGAGGGCCAGGTGAGGGTCAGCTCCATGATAAAATCCCTTTTGGGAGAGCTTATTTCGCCCTTTATCAGGAATGTCTCCTCAGAATTCCTTGGCTTCACACCAAATGAGATACAGGTTGCATCACTGATCAAAGAAGGTAAGAACTCGAAAGATATCGCAGAGATATTGAATATTTCTCTCAATACTGTCCATACGTACCGGTATAAGATTCGCACAAAAACAGGGCTGAAAAACAGCAAGGTGAACCTGAGGTCTTACCTGCAGACCTTGAGATAAAAAAATCTTCGATTGTAGACCATGAGGAGTATGAGTTTTAGTAATGCAAGGCTTTTACTTACTTGCCCTTTGCAAAATACTGAAATATGAATCAGTATCTAAGGTTTCTCATCTAAAATTGTGTGAATAGAATAACAGAGAAGAATTAAAATAATGAAAAGTGAGGGTAATATGGCCACCAGAGGAAGGAAACCACTAGATCTGAGAAACAAAGGTAAGAATACAAAGCTTATAAAAAGGAATTATTATATAGAAGAGCGGTATGCAAAAGCCCTTACTGTTCTTTCCGCATTGACGGGAAAAGAGCTTTCTCTTCTCGTGAATGAGGCCATCGGTGAACTGATTCACAAATATCAGCCGAAGACCGATATCAACTTACTCAGGTTGGAGTCAATACAAAGAGAAAATTAACCTGCTAACTATTCAGAGATTCAGTCCATAAAACTCTGACATTTCCATACAGCCTAATCCAATTCGAGATACTTTTAATGAATTAGATATTAATTCCATTTTCTTTATTCCATTCTGTAGCGGTGATTCTTTTTCCATTAATATGTTCTGCTTCATCAGAGGCTAAATAAACGGCAGCTGGTCCAATAATTTCAGGTTTTAATAATAATGTTTTTTGTTCTTGAGAAAAGTTTTCTGGAATCATTCCAGTTAGTGTTGCCCCACCTGGCAATAATATATTCAAATTAATTCCACTCCCTTCCAATTCTTGAGCCCAAATTATGCTCATTGATTCTAACGCAGCCTTTGATGGACCATAAGGTGTGAACCCTTTTCTCTTCATGGTTTCTAAATTTATCGAAATATTAATATTTCATGTGTTAAATTATCTACATCATTCTTTTTCGGAATGTCCCAGTTAAAGGTAGTGTCATTAAACATATTTTAAATAAACTGGAGAAATGATAACATGGTTTTTTCATGGATTACATTACTAATTTACCCATTTTTCTTTTGTCCGTCATTTCCAATTGGGCAATATATGTTACAGGGGGCATTTTTATGGCTGTAATTTGGCTATGGCATGTCCTCAAAGAAAAGCATATGACACGAAAATCGGGTATTTGTGTTGCATTACTGATCTTATTTTGGGCTTGTTATATAGCGTGGTTGAATGAATACAAAAAAACTCAACCAGGGCTTCATCTTAATGTATATCAGGTTGCGGTGGGAGCAGATATGGACGTTGTCCCACCAAGGCCTTTTGTATACATGAGTGCCGCCATTAAGAACAATGGTGAGCCAAGTATTGCGGATCATTGGGAACTTGATATTTATTTACCAAACAACCCCACTCCACATCGTTATTCTCCAGAAATTATAAGAAGCTCTTCTCCAAAGAATATGTTTGATATGATTGGCGGAGAAACTGTAGTTCTTGATGAATCAGAAACCCTATATAATAAGACTATGAAAGAACCCATTAAGAGCGGGATGAAAATTGTAGGATTTTTGCCATTCATTATACATGATCTTACGGTAGATGATGCTAATCAATTGGGAACCGCCGCTATATATGTTTTGCGTTGCTACGACATTAATGAAAATAAAATTGAAAGTAAATATGACTGGCACCATTCACACAGAACTCATCAGATTAAACCATATCCTGGCATGAATTTACCATTAAAGGCCCCTCTACCACAACCAGGGAACCCGGAACAATCCAAAGAATCTGAACAGAAAATACCACCATCAGCCGAAGAAATAGCAAAAGAGGTTATTAAGAAACTACCTAAACAGCCTAATTCCGAAGCAAGGCGTCCATCTTTTACTGCTGAGCCAAAACTTATTATGGATAAACTAAATAATGTTCTATCATTAGACTTTAAGATTACTAATGTTGGGACGAGTTCTGCTATGCCTATGTTTGGATACTCATTTATTTTTCAACTTCATCCAATACCGACGTTACTTACTCATCCTCAATCGTGGACAAATGAAATTCAGGTTGGTCGAAGTACATTTGTTCATGAGCCGAGCATAAAAATGATGGAGCTCAAGGGCAATCAATATGCGTTTTATTATATTCATTATACGGATGTAACTTCAAAGAAAAAGTATTCTCAAGCTTTTTACTTTGAGCGTGTCATTTATAAAAACGGATTTATAGAATACTCAGACGCTAGCACAAAACACAAAAAAGAAATGGATGGCATTAGAAAGGGCAACTGTAAATTTATTGAGGATTTAGTTAACTCGGGAGCAGACGAAAATACATTCCGGGCCGCAATGAAAAAACGTGGACTTGAAGTGGGGAATATTACCGACTTCTAATATTTCGAATTGAGTTAAATATCGTCTTCTTCAATCCACTCCATTTGCTCGGGACCAGAGGGGAAAGCTCTTCGAAAGTTCCTTTCAAATGGCTTCCAATTGGGTGATATTTTCATCAGAGTGGTTACAACAGCAACTTGCTTTTCTAGGTGCGGATTTCCAATGTCGGAGGTGATCCATTGACATATGAAGTGGATGCATTGCGTGCATTGATGGTGAGTGGGGCGGTAAGTGCCTATGGCGTAGGTACAGATGTGGTTATATTGCTCATTTCAATAACCCTTCTCGTCGGAATCGGTGCGTGGATGTACCCGAAAGTTGTCATTTGAAAATGAAATGTGTCCCTCAAAATATCTAGAACCAGCATAGCTGTAACCAGGGGAAAGCTTGCGAAGATTGCTTTCAATCTTTTTCCTTATAGAGCAGGCACTCTATCCCTGAGTTAACATACATCTCCTTAGAAGGCATTAATCGAGACTTGAAACCAACCGCTCTACAGCCATAAGGAAAGTTGCGATCATAGGTGATGTAGAAATGCTGACAGGTAAAACAGTTAATCTCTGATGGCTGCGTCTTTTGATCTGCCACGAAAGTGAACTCCCTACATATATTTATATCTGATCATCCTGGATTATTCCACATGTCATCTTCGAAAAACGCGCTGAATACCATAGATCTTAAACCGATATGTTCAGTTTTCAGACATCTAAACCCCGATATGGAATCAAAGGAATCAACGGTTCTGTCATATGGGGGAAGGTCAGACCCAGTAAATCAGGAATCCTTCTGGTAACGTCAGCGAGTGATCAAGACCTCCGGAACCTTATCAATGTACAAACCATTTTTTGGGCAACAATCTCCGCAGTAATATATACTTCTGGGTGAACTTGCGTAAAAAGCTATCCGTAACAATCATGCCCTAATGGGCAGGATCATCATGGCCACGCCATCCCACTGGAGGCGGCGCTGTATGGCAAATGCCGTCTCATTGTGGAGAAATCTTTGAAAAATGCCGTCCTTCATGAATATCAGCTTGCCCGCGAAAACTGTTGACCTGGGAAACTCTATCGCTACAGTCTCACAAAGACTTGTTGCCGTATCAACCACATCAATCCCGATATCCATTCGATAATCTGACCGCAACCCGAGCTTGCGTGCGACATTCACGTATTTTTTCAACCCGTCTTTCACAGCCCATTTCAGAGATTCCACTTCATCGGCACCCTTGAAAGAGCCCGGGGGGATCTCGCCGATTGTGATGAAGATGAAATTCTTGTACACGTTCGGTAATGTCCTTATGATCGAAAGAAAGGAATGGAGGCCGAATCCACTGTAACCACCTACAAGGAGTATAGCCGTCAAATTCTCATGATCGCACGGGTCGGTATTCACTTTCGAGCCTTCCAGGTACATCCCCATGAGTATGTCATCAAGCGAACGCACCCCTTTTCTTACTTTCCGGTAATGACCGTGAATGACATAGCAAAGAGCTATTAGACAAGTAGTAATGAGCAGCGTTATCCACCCGCCTTCTTTGAACTTTACCCCTATGGTGACAACAAGGATCGTTACACACAGTAACAAAGCGATGAGGTGAACAAGGATATATCGTCTCCGGCATAGGCATCTCTCATGGCATACCTCTTTCTCTAAATAAAGACCGACTACCAATTAAATACAATTCCTGTGCCAGAACAATAAATCATTTTATCTTATTGATATAATTGACTTTAACAATATGCAGGCGCCATGTATATACACATTATCGTTTTATTTCATATTTACGATTCTTTTATGTGATTTTTGCAAGATCAAAATATAAGCTGCTAAACATGGTAGTCTGAATGAAGTAAAGCGCATGTTATTAGGCGCAAACCGAAGGCTAGGGGTGTTGCTCAAACTCCATAGGCCCTTGGAACTGAACTCAGTGGACAGCAAAGACCAGTTCTTCTCTGATACCGCGTTTTAGAAGCTCTGATTTTTGTTGGAGGTATATGGTAAGCACCCTATCATATCCTGGTTGTTGATCCTAGAAAAGCCCTTGAATCAGGTATAAAATGATCATAAAATGAATCAAAGCTGATGAGAGGTCGTCTAACTGGCAGGACACGAGACTCTGGATCTCGTTATGGTGGTTCGAATCCATCCCTCTCAGTCACTTCTATTATGCTATTATGTAGGATAGATTGCCTCAATTAATATCTGACTGACCACAACTAAAGATCCCATACCAAGTATCACACTCTTGTATGAATTTACCCTGTTCTTACGATATGTTTATAGAGGTTATTTAATAAAACAACTCCATAAACTACTTTTAACACCTTGATATTATGTTTTATATCCTAGGTAAAGATCATTTAAAAGGACTATTAATGTTTTATTTTAATTTTGATGGTTCATTTTGGTTATTTACATAATTAACGATTCTATTTTGTACCTTTTGTAGCATTCTATATATACATTAATACTGCATATGAACCTGCCTGGACCTACCCTTTTGCATTGCTTTCTCGATGGATAACAAGCACGGGTGCCTTGAGCACATTGACTGGTATCACCCATGTTTACTTGATCCTGGGTGGGTTGAAGGCTTGAGAGTGATTGTCACTTCCACCGGGTCACCTTGAGAGATAACCGGTTCGATTTCCAGCCTGTATCTCGGAGATATGTTCAACCAATTTTCATCTTGAAGAACCCATTCAAGATTATATTCCAATGATCCAATAATGTATAGATTTGCATGTCAAGAAAGCTCAATCGGCTTAAAAGGGAAATCCAAACCACTCCGTAATAACTTTTAACAAATTGAAATAACTATTTAATTACGGTCATCAGGAAACATTTCATTATACTGGCATGTTATTTGCCCAAACAACTATCAATACTTGAGCTTGTGGAAAGGAGGTATTTACCATGGCCAGTAAAATTAATTCATCTTTAGCCGCACCTACCCTTGAAGTTGTAAGCTCTGCCAAGACTGAAGGTAAAAATTCGTCTTTAGTTACACCTACACTCGGATTGGTGGGTGCAACTGTGAATGCCATGGCGCTGATCGCGCCTGGAGCGTTCCTATGGATCACGTACCAGATGCAGGCTGCCGCAACAGCGCCAAGCGGGGCATCGGTTGCGGGCGATATATGGGCAGGGATTGTGGTTGCCTTGATAATCGCATTTCTCACAGCCCTTTCCTATTCTCAACTGGCGAAGATATATCCTGAGGCCGGCTTTGCCAGCGTTACCTATTTCGCGGAAAAGGCATTCCTCGACAACTCGGGCACGAAAAGGGCCGCACCGAATTCCATGGCCCGTATGTCAAAGCTTGCAACCGGCTGGGCTGCGCACCTGTTCTACTGGGTATATCCGGGCGTCATGGTGGCCATGTTCGCTATCATGATAGGTTACATCTATACGCAATTCACCGGCGGAACGTTATCCAATATAGCCCTGACAATCATCGGCGTCATCATTGCGGCTGTAATCGGATACATTGCCTATCGCGGCGTGAACGGCTCGACCAAAACCTCCATCTGGATCAATGTGATACAGCTCATAACCCTTGTTGTTTTCAGCGGTCTGGCCATATGGTACAGGCTGGGCAATCCTCAAGGGGCCGCTACTTGGGCATTCAGCGGCGCATGGGATGTTATTCGTCCTCACACGTTCAGCGGGGTCCTGGTCCAATCGACCCTTGCCATTTTGATACTGGTCGGTTTCGAGAGCTGCACCGCTCTCGCTGCGGAAACCAAGGAGCCGGAGAAGAATATTCCCAAGGCCATCATCATCTCGCTTGTTATCCAGGGTTTGTTCGCATACCTGATCGAGTATTTTGCAACAGGCACCATGATCAGTGAAAAACTGACAAACGGCAGCGGGAAGACTCTTACCACCGGAATGGCTGCCGCCGCTGCTTCTGCCGCGCCTATCGGCGACCTGGCGAAGCTCATCGGCGACAATCTGCTCCATGGCATCGGATTCGGTCTGATGATCACCATGGCGGTTACGGTGGTAATCGCGATCATAGGCACGACGCTCAGCTGCATGAACACCGCAATCCGGGTGAGCGCCGGCATGGCAGGAGATCGCGAGCTTCCGAACATGATGGGCTTTATCCATCAGAAATTCAGCACCCCGCATGTGGCAATCGGCGCCATGGTTATCGTCTCTGCAGTCATCGCAGCAATCGGCGTGCGTTCGGTGGTAGGCCTCACCGGCATCGCACTGGCCTCGAACTTCGGGACCTTCGTGCTCTACGGCCTGACCTGCGTGTGGACCATCATCGCCTTCAAGAACAGGGACGACTTCAGCGTGCTCAAGCACGGCATTATCCCGGTGCTCGGCATCATCGGCAATGTGGTTATGGTTGTGGCCATTGTCTATCTGTATTCCATCGGCAATGCCGACTCCAAGGCAGAAGCGGATATCTGCTTCCTTATCGCGGGCGCCTGGGCCCTGATCAGCCTTGCCTATGTTGCGTTGACGGGTGTGAAACGGTCGTACAGCTTGAAAATGATCTCCGCCATGATCCGTCCTGATATGCTCAATGTCCTCGTGGAGATCCTGAAAGATGAAGAGCTCATCCTGGGGATGACCGTGACCAGAGTCAAGGGGTTCGGCAGGCAAAAAGGCCAAAAGGACAAAGATGCGGAGCCCATTAACGACAAGATTTCCTTCATCCCCAAGGTGAGGGTCGACCTCGTTGTGAATGACTGGGATGTCCCGGGTGTGATGGAAATCATGCGGGATGCACTCTTTACCGGCAATGTGGGAGACGGCAAGATCTTTGTGCTGGATGCCAGAGACGCCATGAGGATTCGAACAGGTGAAAAAGGGGTATACGCCTTATAAGGTAATAATTCCGGGTTTTAAATAATGAGACAAAGGAGATGCAAGATGAAAAGAATTGAAGCGATTATTCGGCCGGACAAGGTGAGCGCGGTATTCAATGCATTGAAAAAATTAGGGCATCCCGGTGTGATGATCTCCGAGATTGAAGGCCATGGAAATCAGGAAGGCGTAAATATCCATGTTCGCGGCAATACCTATAAAGTTGACTTGATTACCAAGGCCAGAGTTGAGGTGATCGTAAAAGAAAGTGAACTGGAAATGATCGTCAAAACGATCTGCGATGCAGCCTTCACCGGGGAGATAGGGGATGGGAAAATATTCATCCATCCGGTGGACGATGCCTTGAGGGTGCGTACCGGCGAACGCGGGGAAGCCGCTGTCTAGCCTGACATCGAACGATAAGCTTATTATGAGGTTCTAGATTATTGGGAGTGAAACTATATAATCGATATTTACAAGATATGCGTAGAAATACATCCCCAATGGGTATCTCAATACGGTGAAACAGGAGACGGCGAAGTATAAAGATAAGCCTTGAGATATGGTATGGAGCCTTTTACCTACAATGATCTCGATGTTCTCCATGATCTTGCAAAGATCCTGGCGTCGCCACTCGACCTCAGGGATCAGCTTGAACAAGGTCTCGATGAACTCTGTACCCGCACCATGATGAACAGGGCCATGATCTCCATACTCGACCGGGACAGTGGAATTGCCATCCTTGATGTTGCCCACGGCGTGGATATAGACAGCAGAGAGATTATCTACAAACCTGGAGAAGGAATCACCGGCCAAGTGGCACAGACCGGAAAACCTTTAGTCATTACCAACCTCGATGAGGAGAAGCACTTCCTCGACAGGACCGGATCCAGGCGGTCGTTGAACCGGTCGGAGCTTGTGTTTTTCTGTGTTCCCGTCATCCATGACGACAAGGTGGTGGGTGTCCTCTCGGCTGATAAGGCGGCTATGGAGGCGGACAACCAGGAATATGAGCTGAAGCTTCTTTGTGAGGTAGCTGAACTGATTGCCAAGGCCGTAAACATGAGAGTTCTTGAGGAAGAGAACATCATGTTGAAAAACATTCTTAAAAAAAGCAGGCAGCCTTCAAGGGAACTTGTCGGCAACTCGAAGACTATGAAAGACGTCTCCGACCTCATCTTTCAGGTTTCCGGGTCCGGCACTACTGTTCTTATCCATGGGGAGACAGGGACTGGGAAAGAGCTTGTTGCAAGGGCCATCCATATGAATAGTCCCAGGGTTCAAAACCCGTTTATTGAGGTGAACTGCGCCGCCATTCCGGATACCCTTATAGAAAGTGTGCTGTTCGGGCATGAGAAAGGGGCTTTTACCGGCGCTGACAAGAAGAAGAAAGGAAGGTTCGAGGAGGCAAACGGCGGGACCCTCTTCCTCGATGAAATAGGGGAGCTCTCCCCGCTTGCTCAAGCTAAGCTTCTGAAGGTGATCGAGCAGCGTAATTTTCAACCTCTGGGATCGAACACTTTTGTAAAGGTCAATGTGCGTATCATTGCCGCCACCAACCGCGACCTGGAACAGGATGTGGCCGCCGGCATGTTCAGAGCGGACTTATACTACAGGCTCAATGTGTTCCCTATTTACATGCCTCCATTGCGGGAGCGCGGTGGAGATATCATCCTGCTGGCAAATTACTTTGTGGAGAATTACTCCAAGCAGCTCAAAAAATCCATTCATTACATCTCCACACCAGCCATTGACCTCCTGCTTGCATACCATTGGCCTGGCAACGTGCGCGAGCTTGAGAATTGCATCGAACGGGCCGTTCTGCTCACAAGAGGTGACACTATCGACGGCATACATCTGCCCCTCTCGATGCAGAAGCAGATGGTAACCACGGAGGAAAAGCAGCAGAGGAAACTGGAAAGCCTCGTAGCATCCTATGAGCGCTTCATAATCGTGGATGCGATGAAAGCCGCCAGGGGCAACCAGAGCAAAGCAGCTCGACTCCTCGGAACCACCAAGCGCATCATGCAGTACAAGGTCGCTAAATACAATATCGACACAAACCGCTTCAAGACAATAAAACCGAGAGCGACAAACCGGCATTGATTTTTGAAGAAGCCTGGACCTGATTATTCAACTCTATGACAAAACTACAATACCCGATATTATTATCAATATTCGAATTTTTTACTGATTAAATCTTAAACACCTATCCGTGAGTAAGAGAAGAGTTCGTTGGTTGCAATCATACCTGCAGGTCTATGAGGTACGAAACCCTGCCATTCTGAACTTTCTCTGTGTGGGATTGCAGTGTCGGTCTCATTTCAACAAGATGAGGTGTTGTAACTATTTTCTCATAGTCTATAATGCAAATAGTAAATAATGAAAAAATCCTTTTCCTGACATGCTTGACATGAGTTTGTTGCTCAATAATGTGTTCCATGATTATTTCCCCTTTCTCATATACAAAATATTAAAGCAAAATTTATGCTAGGCGATCTATTTTAAATTGCCAATGATTCTAAAGAAATATGATTCGCCGGGAATATGGAAAGTAATTTTTAGAGAAAATAGTTTCCATAGACATGGAAAAATATTTTATCTAGTCTCTTTGCACTATACCCGGAACACGGACAGTCAAGCAATCAAGAAATATCCCGACCTGAACAAGATAAGCTTCAACACGACCGTCATATCAACAGCCCCGGAACATACCTCCTGGAAATATTATCGCAATGGCAGGGACTATCTGATTTACCTGGGCAAAGGGAAATATAAGCTGAGGGAGAAGACTGAGTAGGGTATCAGCTATCAAAACTCCCAGGGAGTCTTGAGATGTCTCGTGAAATAGTGGTAGCTTGGGCAAAGGCAATATAACAATATAAGTTGAAGTAGCCTACAGTAGATTCCCACCATATTTTTTCAATACATACGGGGCGGTAGTTATGACAAAAACGGATTTAGTTGATGTTATTGCAGGCAAAGCAAAAATATCAATGTCAACTGCTTGCACAGCCTTGCATGATACTGCAACCAATGGTTGCAATAAGCAAAAGAATGCTTAACATGAAGAATGCAACATGACCATAGGAGGTTGAATAATGCGTTACATTCCCTTAGGCAAAACGGGTTTGACGGTATCCGAGGTGGGTTTTGGGGGTATTCCCATAATCCGCTTGGACGAAGATACAGCCGTGGCCGTACTGCGTAGGGCTTATGAGTCGGGAATAACCCTATACGACACGGCCAATGCCTACCGCGATAGTGAAAAGAAGATCGGACGTGCTTTGGGGGATGTGCGGGACAAGATCATACTTGCCACCAAGACGATTCGCAGAGACGCCCCTGGTGCCGTTGAACAACTGGAGAACTCTCTTCACATGATGAAGACGGATTATATAGACATATACCAGTTGCATCAAATAGCCCAAGAAAGAGATTGGGATATCGTTACCGGACCAGGCGGTGCGATGGAGGCTGTAATCAAGGCAAAGGAACAGGGCAAGATCAGATACATCGGGGTTACTTCCCACAACCTCGCAATGGCGGTGAAGCTTGTTAAAACAGGCATGTTCAGCACCGTGCAGTTTCCGTTCAACTTCATAGAGGATGCTGCAAAAGACGAGCTCCACATTGCTGCGCGCGAGCGCGGTATGGGAATCCTTGCCATGAAACCTTTTGCTGGAGGGATGATCGACAATGCCGGAATTGCTTTCAAGTTCCTGCGGGAGCACCCCTATGTTGTAGCTCTGCCGGGTTTCGATTCTTCAGAAAGGGTTGATGAAATTGTCTCTTTTTATCGGCAACCGAACACGGTGACAGAAACAGACCTCAAGCTCATGGAAAAATATCGCCTCGAGCTTGGTAAGCAGTTCTGCCGGAGGTGCGAATACTGCCAGCCATGCCCTCAAGGTGTAATGATCACCGCGGCCATGGGCTACAAGGTGATTGCATCCAGAATGTCGCCCCAGGTCGCAGTCGAATTCTCTAAAATCCCCATGGAAAGCGTAGCATTGTGCACGGAATGTAGGGAATGTGTTGACCGCTGCCCCTATGAGCTGCCGATTCCGGATATACTCAAGGTACATTACGACCTATACGAACAGCACAAGACAGAAAGCAAATGAGAAGATGCATCAATGCCTTGCTGAGAATCCGATCTTATCCTGGATTCAGGCAATCGAATGGGTTATATCATCCTCAACTATACCCGCTGCTATGCACATATGGTCCATGATCTCCTGGCTATGGATCCCAGGGTTATAAAGCATTTCGGATAGCAGTTCTTCTCCAATCGCTGTTGTTGTCATAAGGCATTCCTCCTGATGGTTTGATCATATAAAAATATATATCGAGAGGTGGTTTTATAATGAAAAAGATGACATTGTCTTATTGTTATATTATAGAAGTAATAATGTTCAAACCACAGTAAGAGCCATTCTTCATGAACTCAGCTCATGAAGAATGGGCTGAGCATGATAATAGGTGGTTTGGTAAATACGAGGAGGATATTATGACAAAATCAGATTTAGTTGATGTTATGGCAGGCAAAGTAAAGATATCCAAAGCAGCTGCACAACTAGCGGTAGATGCTTTCACAGAGTCAATTGCTAGTGCCCTCAAGAAAGGCGATAAGGTAACCTTAGTAGGCTTTGGAACCTTCGATGTTGCCAAGAGGGCAGCCAGAGAAGGCGT
>Ga0187889_10002548_pt1 | contig 17547 bp, 14 predicted proteins | sample June2016WEW_7_10_2_FD_132992 | JGI IMG/M metagenome (GOLD analysis project Ga0187889, IMG submission 132992) | Peatland microbial communities from SPRUCE experiment site at the Marcell Experimental Forest, Minnesota, USA - June2016WEW_7_100 | ecosystem: Environmental > Terrestrial > Soil >... | reverse complement strand
TTCTACCTGCCCGCAGCACGAGTCGTACACTCCATCTACGCAGCGAAGCCGTGACTCGAGGAACCGTATGCCTTAATTGGGCTAGTACGGGTCTGTGGGGGGGCCGGTGGGCAACCACCGGCCTTACCCGGAAGGATTCACGGAGCCTCTGGCTTGTGACCTCAGCATTTGGTTGAGATTCTTTCAGACAATCCCCAATGGCGGCCCCCTGGTTTCGCGTTAAAGTTGTAGTTAGTCCGGTCCTCGAAAAACGATTATGGGCAACGATTGCATTCTTTACGTTGAAGACAACGAGCACGACAGCTTTCTGCTGCGGCACGCCTTCGAAAAAGCGGGTGTCAGGCATCCGCTTCACGTCGTCGCCGATGGCCTTCAGGCGATTTCTTATCTTACCGGCGCGGGCCCGGGCGGCAACGGCGCGGAGCACGGGATTCCCTGCCTGGTCCTGCTGGATCTGCACCTGCCGGTAGTATCCGGTCTGGGGGTCCTGGAATGGATTCGTGCGCAGCCACCCCTGACCACACTGCCGGTCATCATGTTCAGCTCCTCGGCGAATCCTCGGGAGGTCGCGCGCGCCTACCGGCTAAGGGCCAATTCCTTCATCGTCAAACCCTCGGACCCGAGCAGGCTCCTGGAATTCGCGCGACTCCTGAAAAGCTGGTGGCTGGAGTACAATTTGTTTCCGGGGGCGGACGGAGTGAACTCTCGTTTCAGTCATCCCAGAGCGGACGTGCCGGCCGATTCCCCGGCGTTGGCGCAGTGCTAAGGAACCGTCCCGAAATAACCTTTAACGGCCCCCGGTCCCAACGCAGGTCAAGTTTATTGTCCCGAAGGGACACAGCTTGGCGTCGGGCCCATATCGCGGGTGTTGAGGTCGAACCCGGCTCGACAGCCTTTGTCACTGGCCCTGCGGTTTCGGCCGGCTGGCCCGTTTATGGTCGGCCCTGGCTCGCGCCTTACGCACCATCGCTAACGAATACTATGCCAAACAGCAAGCGGGCGCGGGAGAAGATTGGGGCCGGCAGCCTCGCGAGGAGGCGCGGCAAGACTGGCGTGGCCGCAACGAAGATCGGCAAAGCCCAAGGCGCCCACCAGCCGGCATCGTCTCCCGCGGCGGCGACGGCGCCGGCGGCGGCGACTGCCAGGACCTTCCTTATCGTCGGCCTCGGGGCCTCGGCCGGCGGGCTGGAGGCGCTGGAAGAGTTCTTCAAACAGGTGCCGCCAGACAGCGGGATGGCGTTCGTGGTGGTGACGCACCAGCATCCCGGCCACATCAGTTTGCTGCCGGAGTTGCTGCGCAAGAGCGCCGCGCTGCCGGTGGTGGAGGCCGGCGACAACCTGCCCGTGAAGCCAAACTGCATTTACGTGGCCAGGCCGGAGGGCTGCCTGGCCATCCTCAACGGCAAGTTGCATCTCATGGATTGCGACGAGTCTTCCGCCTTGCGGCTGCCGATTGATTATTTTTTCCGCTCCCTCGCCGAGGACCAGCGGGAGTGCGCGGTGGGGATCATCCTGTCCGGCACGGCCAGCGACGGCACGCTCGGGATCAACGCCGTCAAGGGCGCCACGGGCATGACCATGGCCCAGGACCCGGAGTCGGCCAAGTATCCTGGTATGCCGCGCAGTGCCATGGCCACGGGTTTGGTGGACTACGTGCTGCCGGCCGGCCAACTGCCGCATCGCCTGCTGGCTTACGCCAAAGGCCCCTGCCTGGCGCCCTCGGCGCCGGGCCAGAGCGCGGACGCCACTCTGCCCGAGCCGATGCTGAAAATCGCCTCAAGAAGGAAATCAGGGGCTGGTCATCTTTGCGCCCCAGAACGTCTGCAAGGACCCGCCGTTCACGAAACTCGACCTCATCTCCCGCCGCAACCTGCTCATCTATTTGAGTGGTGACGCAATCGCGCGGGGAGTCTTGATTTCATTGGGTACATCCAGTATGTTTACTCGAAAGGTGAAAGTGGGGAGCGACCTTGGTCAGGGTAAGGAGCGCGTGAAAAGGACGTCAAAAAAGAACTGGCTGGTTGCGCCGCCGACGGCGCCATCACGGGACAAGCCGGTGACCAAAACCAAGGACCAAGCGCCGGAAACCCGCCCGTTGGGGGGGCTGCGGAGGCGCGCGGAGGCGTTGCTTCGGAAATCGCCCCGGGCGGTTTCTCAAGCCTCCGTCACGGACGCGCAGAGGCTGGTCCACGAACTGGGCGTTCATCAGGCGGAATTGGAAATGCAGAACGAGGAACTGCGCCGCGTCCAGCTCGAGCTGGAGAACTCGCGCGACCGCCTCGCCCGCCTCTACGACTTCGCGCCGATTGGCTACCTGACCCTCGACGCCGAAGGCGTCATTTGCGAGGCCAACGCGACCGCCGCGCGCCTGTTGGGCCTGGAGCGGCGGGCGCTGCTCCAGAAAAGGCTCTCGCGCTTCGTCGCGGCCGAATCGCAGGAGGACCTTTACGTGCACCGCCAGCGCGTCTTCACCACCACCGGCCTCCATACCTGCGAGCTCAAAATGCGCCCCAACGACCGGGCGGCGTTCATCGGACAGTTGGAATGCGTCGTGGAACCGACCGAGCAGAACCAACCGGCGCAATGCCTCATGGCCCTGAGCGACGTGACCGAGCGCCGCCAAGCCGAGCTGGCGCGCGCCAGGCTCGCCGCCATCGTGGACTCCTCCGACGACGCGATTATCGCGCGGAACCTGAACGACATCATCACGGTCTGGAACGAGGGCGCAGAGAAGCTCTTTGGCTACTCCGCCGCCGAAATTGTGGGGCGCCCCTTCGCCGCGCTGGTTCCACCCGATCATCGGGATGAACTGCTCCGGGTTCGGCAGCGAACGGAGCGAGGAGAACGGGCGACACTTCCGGACACGGTGCGGGTCGCCAAGGATGGCCGGCACATTTCCGTTTCCTGCGGCAGTTCACCCATCCGTGACGCGAGCGGAAGAATTGTCGGCACCTCGGTGATCTTACGGGACACCTCTCGCCAGAAAGCGGCCGAGACAGCCATTCGCCGCAGCGAGCAGGCCCTGGCTGACTTTTTCGCCGAGGCGCCGATAGGCTTGCTCTGGGTGGCGCCCGACGGCCGGATTCTACGGGCAAACCGGGCCCAAGCGGCCATGCTCGGCTGCCGCGACGAGGACCTGCTCGGCAGCCGGTGGCCCGAGTTTTGCGCCGACCCTGAAGCGGCGGCCGACATGCTTGAGCGCCTGGCGCGGAGGGAATCAGTGCGCGACCACCTGCTGCGGCTCCTCGGCAAAGACCGCTCGCTGGTGCATGTCTTCATCGATGCGAATGGCTCGTGGGAGGATGGGAAGCTGGTTCATTCACGCTGGTTTGTCCGGGATGTCACCCGGCGGGTGGAATTGGAGAAAGAAATTCTGCTGGTTGGCGAGCGGGTGCAACGGCGGATCGGCCAGGACCTGCATGACGATTTGTGCCAGCAACTGACGGGCATCGAGTTTTTAGGCCGGGCCCTGGAGCGCCGCTTGACGCTCAATTCCCCGGCCGAGGCCGCGCGCGCCAGGGAACTCTCCCACTTGACGCGGCAGGCGATTACTCACGCGCGCGAGTTGGCCCACGGAATGTCACCCGTCGAGCTGGAAACCGGCGGCCTCGCCGAGGCGCTCGGAAACCTTGCCGCCCGCGTCACAAACTTGTTTCACATCGACTGCCGGTTTCGCTGTGATGGCCAAGGCTCGGTTGACGACCCCGTGGCGCGAATTTATCTTTATCGCATCGCGCAGGAAAGCGTCAGCAATGCCATTAAGCACGGAAAGGCCGGACGCGTGCAGATCGGCCTGGCGATGAACAAAAACAATATCGTTCTGAGTGTGCAAGACAATGGCGGCGGCCTTCCGCCCAAACTGCCGAACTATGGCTTCGGTTTGCGCATCATGGAATACCGGGCCGGCATCCTCGGCGGGTCTCTGGCCGTCAGGAGGCGCAAGCCAGGGGGGACCCTCGTCGTTTGCTCCATTCCCAGATTCCCATCCCGAACCGCAGCCGAGCAGAAGCGATGACAACCAAGAATGGACAGGCGACCAGCGAGAAACGAGCTCCAATTCTGATTGTGGACGATCATCCCATGACCCGCTATGGAATTGCCCGGCTGCTCGAGCAGGAGCCCGACCTGATCGTCTGCGGCGAAGCTGAAAATGCGTCCCGCGCCCTGGCCGCGGTCCGGACGCTGAGACCACAGGTGGTTCTGGCCGACCTCACCATGCCGGGCGGAGAGGGGCTGGAGTTCATCAAGGACCTGCGAGCGCTCCATCCTGAAGTCGCGGTCCTGGTGGTGTCGATGCACGACGAAGCCCTCTATGCCGAGCGGGCGCTGCGGGCGGGTGCGCGCGGCTATATCATGAAGAACGAAGGGGGCGAGAAGCTGGTCAAGGCCATTCGCCAGGTCTTGGGCGGCAAGACTTACGTCAGCGAGAACATGTCCGGCAAAGTCCTCGAGATCTTCTCCGGTCACCGCCGGCGCGCCGATGATACGACCATTGGCAAGCTCACCGACCGGGAGTTTGAAGTCTTTCGTTTGCTCGGGCAGGGCCTGACTACCCGCGAGATCGGCCAGCGGCTGCACCTGGGCGCCAAAACCGTCGAGACCCACCGCCTCCACGTTCGACAGAAGCTCGGGCTTGAGAGCGGGCCGGCGCTGATCAAATACGCCGTCCATTGGGCCGGAACGCAGGAATTGATTTAAGCGAGTCTAAGCATTTGGATGAGATTATATCAGAATCCACCCGATAGCGGGCCGGGCTGACCTGCATTACGAGTAAGGAGTGAAAGGCACAGACCGAGGCATTAAGCGAAATGCGGATCAACCTAAGGCGGTCACCCCGCAACGCGAGGAGCAGCCCGCCCATGACCGGGCCCGCGAATGGCTGCGCCGCATCCATGCTGGCGGTTCACTGGCCCTGGCCGAGTATGTGCGCGCGGAAGAAATTCTGGCCGCCTTGTCCCGGCAGAGGCGAGGCCGGCTAAGTACTTGGATGAGATTTGTTGAGGGAGCTTCCCGATACCGTTGCGCCCGTGGCCGCTGCCGGTCATGAGATGATGTCGAGTTGATTGAGTCGTGGCGCACCAGGTTGTGGCCATGGAATCAATCCAAATGAACCACCGGCTCGAAGGGCGCCGCCCGCGGGCCACAACCGAAGGATAAACATGCCAAAGAACAACCATGCAAAGAATGCGAGAACCGAAACCGGGAACGGGAGAAAACTGACCTTCTCTTTGGCCGCGCCCACCGCCAGGAGCGTGCAGTTGGTGGGCGATTTCACGCGCTGGCAGCAAAGGCCCGTCAACCTCCAGAAAGGCCCGGCAGGCACCTGGCAGTCGACGATCGAGCTTGACCCGGGCGCCCACCGCTGCCGATTCCTGGTGGACGGGGAATGGCGCGACGACCCTGCGTGCGCAGCGCGCCTGCCCAATCCATTCGGAGGGCAGGACTGCGTTTGCCAGGTCGGCTAGGCCGTTGTGCTCTCCGCCAGGAGGAACAGGGGGCCGGGTCTGTCCGGCCGGCATGGCGGCCGGACAGCCCGTGGGGCGGTTCCTGCGGTTATGCGATGAGATCGGAGATCGGGGGCACCGGGCACCGCTACGCGGTGCCAAGCCACCCTGGCCCTGAATCGTCTTATGAGCCGCCAAAGAACAAAACCTCAGACGCGAACGGAGTCGGACAGCCTGGGCACCGTTGAAGTGCCCACCGGGGTCTATTGGGGCGCCCAGACGGCGCGCTCGCTCATCCACTTCAATATCGGTCGGGACACCATGCCGCCGGAGCTGATCCGCGCCTTCGGCATTCTGAAAAAGGCGGCGGCACTCGTAAACGCCGAGTTGGGCAAGCTGCCGGCCGAGAACGCGCGCCTGATCGTCCAGGCCGCCGACGAAGTGATCGCCGGCAAGCTCGATGATCAGTTCCCGCTGCGGGTCTGGCAAACCGGCAGCGGCACGCAGACCAACATGAATGCGAACGAGGTCATCGGCAACCGGGCGATCGAGATTACGGGCGGCGTGCTGGGCTCCAAGCATCCCATTCATCCCAATGATCATGTCAATATGTCGCAGTCGTCGAACGACACCTTCCCGACGGCCATGCACATCGCCGCGGCGGAACGGCTGCGCCACGATCTTATCCCCGCCATTCAACGGGTCCACGATGCCATCGATGCCAAAGCCAAGGAGTTCGCTGACGTGGTCAAGATCGGGCGCACGCATCTGCAAGACGCCACCCCGCTGACGCTCGGACAGGAGATGTCCGGTTGGGCCAGCCTGCTGGCGCGCGACAACGTCCGGCTCGAGCAGGCGCTCGATGGCCTTTTCGACCTGGCCATCGGCGGCACCGCCGTCGGCACCGGACTCAACGCCCCGCCGGAGTTTGCCCGGCGCGCGGCCGCCAAAATCGCCGAACTGACTGGGCTTCCCTTCCGGTCGCATCCCAACAAGTTTGCCGCCCTGTCGGCGCACGATGAACTGGTGTCTGCCCACGGCATTATCCACACCCTGGCCGGATCGCTGATGAAGATTGCCAACGACATTCGCTGGCTGGCGTCCGGCCCGCGCTGCGGTTTGGGCGAGCTCCAGATTCCCGAAAACGAGCCGGGCTCCTCAATCATGCCGGGCAAGGTCAATCCCACCCAGTGCGAGGCGTTGACCATGATCGCGGTGCAAGTTCACGGGAACAACGCGGCGATTGCCTTTGCCGGGTCCCAGGGCAACTTCGAGCTGAACGTGTTCAAGCCGGTCATCATCCACAACTTTTTGCATTCGGTGAGGCTCCTCCACGACGCCAGCCGCGGCTTTGTCGATTACCTCATCCAAGGCATCACGCCCAACCGTGCCCGCATCGCTTCCTATGTGAAGAACTCACTGATGTTGGTGAGCGCGTTGAGCCCCGCCATTGGCTACGACAAGGCCGCCCGCATCGCGCACGTGGCATACGCCGAAGGCATCGACCTGCGCCAAGCGTGCTTGAGGCTGGGCTTCTTGACGGGTGAGGAGTTTGACCGGCTCGTCCGTCCGGAGGCGATGACCCATGCTTGAGTTTTCTTCGCCATTCTGGCGGACTGATTCCTTTCCGGGAACGCGAGCGCCGACTTTATACTTCCCGCAGATGGAGCGTTACCGTGCCCCCTTCGGGCAGGCTGAAGCGGCGGTGGCGGGCGGGGGTGGGGCCGGAGGCGGCGGGGAGGTCAACCGCTTCGCCCTGGGGCAGGACCAACTCGCCTTTGCCGGTTTGCGGCAATTCCAAGGCAAGCTCGCGCCGGCCAGGGCGTCCGCGAGAGCGCAGCCGCAACGGGCCGCGCACCGTAAAGGCAGCCAGCTCGAGCTCTTGGAGGTCGGCCAGTTGCGGCCGGACTTCGAAACGCTTGAAACCCGGCTCCAAGGGGGCCAACCCCAGCAGTCCGTGGTAGGCGATATACACGGGCGCGACGTCGCAGTGGCTCCACTGTTGGCCGGAGTCGTGGCTGGCCTGCCAATCCTCCTGGAGGGTGTTGTTCTCTTTGACCGAACTCATCGTCGCCCAACGCTGACGCAGGTCCGAGACGATGATATCGGCCCGGCCACACTTGGCCAGCGCCCACAACCGCCAGCCGGCATTGCAGGGATAGGAGAGGCCCATCTCCGCCGGGCACTCTGCCAGCGAGCGCACCGCGGCGAAGGTTTGGCCTGCCGGGCATTGATCGTAAAGGATCGCCGTGGCCAGGGAGCGGTCGCAAGTGCGTGGAGTTTTCTCCTCGGAGAGCCAGGGCAGGTTGTTGACGAACAGACCGCGGTCCGCACTCCAGAAAGCGCGGACGGCAGCGGTCAGGAGTTCCCGGCCGAACTGGGCGGCGGCTTCGGCTTGGGTGGCCTGTCCAAACGCGCGACAGATTGGGGCCAGGGCGTGTTCCATGGCCGCGGCGGCGTACAGGTTAAACGCGCACTGCTTGTGGCGCTGGCGTTGGTAAGCGGCATGGTCCATCCAGACGGAAGGGATTCCGATATTCTCGACCGGGAGCAGTCCGTCCTGGCCTGTGAGCGTTTGAAGAAACCGGGCGAACCGAACCAGGCGCGGACAGGGCTCTCGCAAGGCTTCAAGGTCACCGGTGTAGCGGTAGTGGTGCCAGCAATCGAAGGTGAACCCGATACCGTGGTCGAGGATGGGTCCCCAACTGGTCAGGTCGAGCTGGCGTTCGATCAAACGCGCCAGGCGATCATAAGCGGGCCAGCAGTCCAGGAAATAACCATCCTTGGTCAGGCCCTGGCTCCAGGTGGTGAGGTAGCGGGCGACGAGCCGCCGTTCGCCCAAGGCCAGGTGGACGGCGTGCAATTGGTGCCCGCCATCGCCGCTGTACTGCTGGCGCTCGCGCGCCATGCCGTCGACGAGGGTCTCCTGGGCGCAGTTGTCGAGCGTGTTGAGCGAGGCGTCGAACAGGCGTTGCAGGCCCGGTTCGTCGCTGCGGAGGGTAGGAGGGTTGGGCCAGGGGAAAACCCGCCGCCGGATATGAACGTCAGCGATTAGCGCGGGGCCGGCGGCGCCGTGGATGTGCAGTTGAAGCCAGCGGGCACTTTCAAAATCAAAAGTCTCGAAGTGGTTCAAGCCGGCCCGACAGATGAAGCGGGCCCAGGAATCGAAGTGGGTATTGAGCAGCGGCGGACCGCCGGGCGCATGCGCCTCGTGGACGAGCAGTTCTATGGTGGTCCCTGCGGGCGCCTGGATGGTGAAGCCCGGCCAACCGACCACCTGTTCGGCGAATTCGAAAGTGAGGGCTGTGCCTTGATGGCCGTCCAATTCGACCTGCCACTGGCCTGGGGCAGCCTCGGTTGCAACCTCCGCGCGCTCGGCCTCGAATGCTCCCGGGGTCCGAAACTCGAAGTACTCGTGCGGGGTGACGCGCCAGCGCACGCGATAGGACTCGGCGAGTTTGGCTGCCGGGACTTCGGATTCACGCAGCATCGGGATGCTCCGTGGGCGCAGCTCGGTGTCTGGCGGGCCGTCTCCGGCGTTCAAGAGGTAATCATCGTAGCCGGCTGAAAGGGCGGGCTTGTTGGGTGACCCGGGCAACGGCATGGCGGCGAGCCAGCGGGGGTCCGGGGGGAAGCCGGGCTTGTTCCAATCGTAGGGATAAAGCCGGGCATCGAATTCCTCTTGAAGCGCGCGCAAGTACCAGCGCTTGTAGTGTCCTGGGGGCCACGCGCGGCAAAGAAAAGCCTGCCATGAGGAATCCGAGACCAGATGCTCGACCCGGCCATCGGCGTGCTCGAGCTCGAGCCAGAACAGGAAACCCGGCTTGCCGATGGGCCACGTGCCGTCACCTGCGCCGTAAAAAAGGACCGTGGCCCCAAGGACATTGGGGCCTGGCTGGAGGTAATCCCGAAGATCCAGAGGGTCGGCCTCCGACCACCGAGGATCGCTCGGCGCCGGTCCCCACTGCACGCGCCGGCCATTCACCTCAAGTCGATACCGGCTGTCGGCGCAAATCCACCCTGTGGCTCGGCGAGGGCTGGACACCAAAGTGAATTCGCGGCGGAACAGGATGAACGTGTTGGACAGCGTCCGTCCGGACGGATACCAAATCCAACGTGCGGGCGACAGGTCAGGCAGGCCATGCCCGCCTGCCGGTGCGAGGGCTATCGGGTCGATGGTTTGGCGCCGGCTCTCGGCCTCAGCGGAGGCTGGCCTCGCCCACAACAGCGAACCGCTCGTTACGGCCGAGGCTTTGAGAAAATCGCGTCGCTTCATTTGGCAGATATAGCCAGAGTCGACAGGCGCTGAAAAGCTCAAACCGAAAAGAGGCGCTTAGTTCCTTTGATTGTCCTTGGCTAGTTCTTCAGGCGCCACCACGAGGGCCAGTTTCTCCGTGTGGCGGATGACCGTGATCGGCGATGGGAGCCCAATCACCCCGGCCACAAGGTGACGATGCAGATCATCGATTCCCGAGACGGGCTCACCGCCAAATGCAACAATGATGTCACCCTCCCGAAGGCCGGCACGGCTGGCAGGACTGCCAGGTTCGACACCCGCTACCAGCACACCGTGGTCCGCCGTTAACCGGTGGAAACGCACGACTCGCCGATGAATGGGGACATCCTGGCCCGCAACCCCGATCCAACTGCGGCGAACGCGCCCTTCTTTGATCAACCATGCGGCCACAAACTCGGCGGTATTGCTGGCGATGGCAAAACCGGAGCCAGTGCCGGCAGATTCCGATCCCCGCTGCCCTGGGTGGCCGCGGTGGTGCACACGGATGTTCACCACCGAAGGAGCGACCTTCTCGACGACGCGGGCAACAGTTCTGGAATAGCTGTCCAGCAATTCGTCGTCGCCCGATGGCGGTCGGACCGTCGGCTCCGCGACAACAGAATCCGCGTCCGTAAACACGCGAACGAGCTCGCCTCTCCGGCGTCCCTGGGATGCGGTTGGAATGTTCATGCGTCTCGATTCTTTGTTTCCCTGTGTCGCTTCAACCCGAAACACAGCTAACCCACTCTATAATACCAGCTTTATGCCAAACGCACAAACCCGGGGCTCGTAGCCTCGTCAGTGAAGGCGGAAACAGAGTCCCCGGCCGACCCCTCACCCCGGCCCTCTCCCCTTCGGAAGGGGAGAGGGCCGGGGTGAGGGGTCTGCCCCCGTGGCAATCCTACCTTCACCGAGGCCTTGCAGGGGCTCGCAACAGCGATAACCCATTGAGGACCAATGTGATATGACGAAGACGAACCCTGGCCTCCGGCCGGGGCGCGGACCACGAATGACCATTTTCAACGTTTAAACGTCCCTGGGATCACGCTGCATCGTTGCGCCGAATGACGTCTTGGGCGATGTTGGGCCGGATGAATCGAGTTGCAGAAACACAGACGCCAAACGGCATTGACCCCGAGGCGGTCTCCGAGCCTGACATTAACACCCCGACGCCATGAACTATAATAACCCCTATTCATTTCCCAGCGATTGCACCCCCGCTAACCACCGTTGCGGGATGACGCGGCGCCAATGGCTCGTCCGCGGGGCCGGGTTGGCAGGCTTATGGGCCTTGGGCGATTGGCGCAGCCTGCTGCGCGCCGAGGACACTCCGGTGGCCGCGCACATGCCCAAGCGGGCACAAAACGCACCGAGCCTGCCCGTGGCGATTCAGCGGTGCGAATCCTATGAGCCGGCCTTGGTTCGCCAAAAACTCGATGCGGCACTGGACAGCATTGGAGGCCTCGGCCCCCTGGTGCACGACAAGACGGTGACTATGAAAATCAACATGACCGGCCCGGCCCGCCAAGTGGCCGGGCTGCCTGCCTCGCGAACGTATCACGTGCATCCGCATGTCGTGGCGGCGGTCTGTGCCGCGTTGGCTCGGGCGGGCGCGCGCCGCATCGCGATTGTCGAAGCGTGGTATCACCACGAACCGGTTGAGACCGTCCTCATGAATGCCGGGTGGGACCTCCAGGCCGTCCAGTCCGCCGGCGGCCATAAGGTCGTGTTCGAAAACACGAAGAATCGCGGGCATTGGGGCGGCTACACCCAGCTCAAAGTGCCTTGGGGCGGCTATCTGTTTCCGGCCTTTGAGCTCAACCGTTGGTACGACCAAACCGACGTGTTTGTTTCCTTGGGCAAGATGAAAGACCACGCTGTCGCCGGTGTGACGATGTCAGTCAAGAATCTTTTCGGGATCACGCCGACGGCCCTTTACGGCGACGATGCGCCCAATGAAGACAGTGTCGAGGCGCGCGGGGCGCCGTTGCACGTGAATCAGCGGCCGTTGCCCGCCGGCGTGCCCGCTCAGCTCGGCTCGAACCCGCCCCATACTCCCGGTTCGCGCGTGCCCCGAATTGTCGCGGACCTGCTTGGTGCGCGACCGGTGGATCTCGCGATTATCGACGGCGTGGAGACCCAGAAGGGCGGCGAAGGGTTCTGGAACGAGGGCGTTCGACCGGTCCAACCGAAGCTGCTTTTCGCCGGACGCAACGCGGTTTGCACCGATGCGGTTTGCGCCGCGGCGATGGGATACGACCCGATGGCCGGTCACGGGCACTTTCCGTTTCCAGGCGAGAATCACCTCAAGTGGGCGGCCGAGGCAGGTCTCGGAACTCATGACCCCGCCCGCATTGAAGTCGTCGGCCTCAGCCTCAAGGAGGCACGCTATCCGTTCAGGTTTTGACACTTGACATTATTGCCATTCCAGCCACATTGCCGCGATATGGACATTGCCAGTTTATCACCACAACAACTACGGAAAGCAGCCGACCTCAAAGAGAACATTGACGCGCTGGAGGAGCAACTGAATGAACTCCTGGGCAGCGCAGGGCGTGCTTTTGTCGGCACTGAACCACTCGCCGCCATCGGAGAACCTGGGAAGCCGCAGAATGGCAGGAGGAAGAAACGGAGAATGACTGCAGCCTGGAAGAGGGCACTGTCGCTTGCGCGCAAGGCGAGATTGGCGAGGATAGGGCTGAGGGTTGCGGCAGAACCTGGGCAGCGAGTGGAAAAGACAACGACGGCCAGAAGTGCGGCCTGGAGGAAGGCCAAGTCGAAAGCAATGAAGGCCTTCTGGGCAGCCAGGAGAGCGGCTGGGAAAACCGCGCTGTAGAGTCCTCCTTCCAATGCGAGCAAGATAGAGAACCACGGAATACGCGGAATACACGGAACGCCCTTTGTATTCCGCGCATTCCGTATTCCGCGGTTTCACAAGAATTCTTAGCCGAGAATTTGGGCCCTTATTGGGAGGTTGCGCCGGTTTGCTCTTCCGCGTAACCTTAGCCGATGACCACACGCGCCGCGACCGAATATCGTTACGAGAAACTTACCTGGCCTGAAATCAACGACGCCATCGAGCTGAACAAGGTGTGCATCCTGCCCTGCGGCGCCATCGAACAACACGGACCGCATTTGCCGTTAGACGTCGATGTGGTCTGTCCCGTGGGAATCTCGCGCGGCGCCGGGCTGCAAGCGCCCGAGTTACTGCTGGTCCTGCCGCCGGTCTGCTACGGCTACACCGGGCACGTGCTGGATTTTCCGGGCACCATCAACAGCGATTTCGAGCATTTCATCCAACACGTGCTGGACATCACCAAGTCCCTCGCTTACCACGGCTTCAAGAAAATCCTGCTGCTCAACGGCCACGGCTCCAATACGCCCAATCTCGACCTGGTCGCCCGCCGCACCAACCTCCAGACCGACGCCGAGTGCATCGCCGCCGGTTGGTGGAGCTTTCTCACGGTGGACCCGGCCTTCCTCCCGCGCTGGCGCCAAAGCAAATTCCCCGGCGGCTGCTCCCACGCCTGCGAGTTGGAAACTTCGCTCTACCTCTACCTGGATGGGGACAATGTGCGCAAAGATCTGATCCGCAACGGCACGATCAGCCTCAACGATGAAGGCAGTCCCTTCAATTGGATGGACCTGTTTGCGGCAGGACCCGCCACCTTGGTTTCCTGGACCAGCAGCTATTCACCGACCGGGACCCTGGGTGCAGCCGAATTGGGTTCCGCCGCCAAGGGCCAACAGGCTTATGACGAAGCTGTCAAGCAGCTCCTGCGCTTCATCCATTATTTCAAGAACCGCCCGATGGACGCCCGCCGCGACCACCATCGCCAGCCGCCAACGATGCCCATGCCTTGGGGGCAACAATCCATCTGATGGGTAGTGCTGCGTTCACAAAATGGGTGGCTAACACTTGAACAGGAGAAAACAGAGAGAACGGAGATAAAAACTCTGTTTCCTCCGTTGCCTCTTGTTAAGAAGATGACCACCAAGGCCCAACCGAATACTGAAAACGCGCCTGCCGGTATCACCGGCGTCCGGCCGACCCGCGTGCGCTACCTGGTGCTGGTCCTGCTTTGTTCGCTGGCCTGCCTGACCTACCTTGACCGCATCTGCATCATGCGCGTGCAGGGCGAGATCGAGCGTGACCTCGATTTCGATCGGCTCTCCGCTCGCGACGAGCAGGCGCTGGCGGCAAAGGGCCTCGCCAACGACAGTGAGGCCCGGGCTAAACTCGCCCAGGACCGCGCCACCGAGCGGATGAGCTGGGTTTTCTCAGCTTTTGTGCTGGGGTACGTTTTGTTCGGCTTGCCCGGCGGCTGGCTGGCAGACCGGTTCCGCCCGCGCGCCATTATCCTTCTGATTGTGCTTTGGTGGTCGTTGTTCACGGCGCTCACGGGCGGGGTGAGGGCGCTGGCGGGCTTGGGATTTCCCCGCCCTGAACCCTGGGTGTTGGTTGGCACGATGGTGCTGGTCCGCTTTCTTTTTGGCCTGGGCGAGGCGGGAGCGTATCCGAATGTCGCGCGGGCGCTGGGCCGCTGGTTCCCCTTCCGCGAGCGCGGCGCGGCGCAGGGCGCAATTTGGCTCTCCAGCAGGTTGGGCGGCGCCGTGGCCCCAACCCTCATCGGCACCCTCGTGGGGGTGGCGGGAGGCTGGCAGCGCGCGTTCTGGATTCTGGGCGCAGCCGGCATGTTGTGGGCGCTGCTCTTCTTCCTTTGGTTCCGGGATCGGCCTGAGGAAAAGGCCTCGGCCAACCAGGCCGAATGCGCGCTCATCCGCGCCGGCGCCGCAGAGCCGGAGTCCATTTACCAGGACGAGGCCCCGGCCCAGGTTCCGTGGGCCCGCCTGTTTCTCTCGTCGAACCTGCTCTGGTTGTATGTGGCTTCGTTCACCGCCAACCTCAGTTGGTTCTTCTACGTCACCTTTCTGCCCAAATATTTGAAGGACCAATTCCACGTGGATTATTCCCATTCGGAAATCATGACCGGCTTGCCGTTGCTGGTCGGCGGCTTGGCCTGCCTGGCGGGCGGGCGGCTGTCCGACGTGTTGATCCGCTCCACGGGCAGCAAGCGCTGGGGGCGCAGCCTACAGGGGGCCATTGGCTTGGGCGTGGCCGCCGCTTGCGCCCTGGCTGTCTCGCGCGCCAATTCTCCCTGGCCGGTCATCCTCATCATCTGCATCGCTTCGGCTTTTCAGGACCTGGCCCTGCCGGCTATGTGGTCCGCCTCGGTGGACATTGGCGGACGCTGCGCCGGGACGGTGGGCGGCTGTATGAATTCGGTCGGCGCCATCGGCGCCATGCTCAGCCCGCTGGTCGCGGCCAAAGTCGCCAGCCTTTGGAATTGGAAGGCGGTGTTCGTCGTATTTGCCGCCTCCTACTTTCTCGGCGCGCTGGCCTGGCTGCGGGTGGATGCCAGCCGTCCATTTCTACAGCCGGGCCATCTTACAAGATAACAAACCCCAACCGTTAGCGGATTGGCAAGGCGCTCCCGGTGGCCGGGTGCGATTGAAAGCGTCGGGCGTGGGCCCCGGAGGTTTTGTCCCGGAGGGACATCCGGGAATAGCCCGGCGTTTTAACGCCGGGGAGGCCAGAAAAGGGACTCTCGTCCCGAAGGGACGACTGAGAATACTCGTTGCTCTCAGCCGTCCCTTCGGGACGGAACTACTCTTTCGATTCGCTTACCCGGCGTTGAAACGCCGGGCTATTCCCGGAAGCCCCTCCGGGGCAGAGGGCCGCCATAGGCTGACCGACAGTTTTAATCGCGCCCGCGATGGTCGCGCCTTGGCTCGACACCCGCTGCTCGAGCCGCTTCTCACCTCGGGTGTATTTCGCCAGCGCCTCCGGGTTGAGTGACACCCCCAAGCCCGGCCGGTCCGGAATTGACAGCATCCCTTCGGCGTCCAAATGCCAGCCGCCGGCGACGAGCTCGTCAATGAAGGGCGAGCCGGTCAGATACTCCACCAGGTCGGTGTCGGGGAAGGCGTAGGCGAGCTGCAAATCGGCCGCCAAACCGATGCCCGTGTTCCAGCCATGCGGAATGAACTTCACGCCGTTCTCCTTGGCCATCCAGGCAATCCGCCGCTCCTCGCTGATGCCGCCCACCTTCGTCACATCCGGTTGCACGATGTCCCAGGCGCCCTGCTGGAGCCAGGGCTGGAAGCTCTGCCGGCGTGTAAGCACTTCGCCCCCGGCGATGGGCAGCGGAGCGCGCCGGCGCAATTGCACGTAATCCTCGAGCGCATCGGGCGGCAGCGCCTCTTCGAACCACGCCACGCCGTAATGAGCGAGCATCTCCGCCGTGCGCAACGCCCATTTGTAGCCTTGCGGCCAGAAGGCGTCGCTGCCGCCCGCATCCACCATCAGCAGCGAGTCGGCCCCCACCGCCTCGCGCGCGGCGCTGACGATGGCTTCATCCAGGGCCTGGTTGCGCCGACCGAACGGCCCCCAGCCGATCTTGAAGGCGCGAAAGCCCTGCGCCTTGACCGCCCGCAGATGCTCCGCCAGCGCCCCGGGCTCTTCCATCAGCAGCGAGGCGTACGGGCGCACCCGCTCCCGATACCGTCCCCCCAGCAATCGTCCGACCGGCTGCTTGGTCACTTGGCCCAGCAAATCCCAAAGCGCGATGTCGATGCCGCTAATCGCATGGGTCAGCGAACCGCCCCGCCCCATCCAGAAGGTGTTTTGGTGCAGCTTCTCGCTCACCCGCTCCGGCTCCAGCGCATTCTCCCCCACGTAGAGCGGGGCCAGCACCGCCAGCGCGGCCCGCACCAACTGGTCGTTCGTAAAGGTGCTGCCCAGCCCGATCAATCCCTCCTCGGTGTGCACGGCCACCAACGTTTGAACGCAATCCTCCGGCCGCAGTTCGTTACTCCAGCCCCCTTCAGGCGTGGCCCCGCGCAACCCCGCGCATTCGATCTTGGTGATTTTCATACGGCTTGACGCTGACGCGGCGAGGGAGAATGGCTTCCGAACCGGCTCATGGGTGGATGGTGCGCGAGGCGAGTCTCATCATCAACGAAAAAGTTTGAACCGACCAGCTCTTGCCTTTACTCGTTCCGGATGTGGCTTGTGCGGCACGGCCACGTGATCTATGAGATTCTAGCGGTTTAACCGAAGTCTATGCGTTCTCTGCGAATTCCTCTTTTTCTAATCGCGGCCGCCCTCTCCGCGCGCGGGGCCGAACCGGCTAATCTCGTGGCCAATGGAGATTTCTCGCGGGTCTCCGGCGGGCAGCCTCGCGACTGGGAGACCGCCGGTGACGAGGCGTTGGTGACACAAACCCTAAGCGTCATCACCAATGCCGGGGGCAGGTTCTGCGCGCAGCTAAACTGCGCGCGTTTCGAGCGGCAAACCTCCTCCGCCCATGCCATGCTTGCCCAGGTCGGCCGCGTGCCGCTGGCTCAAGGCCGGACATACGAGTTCTCCTGCCAATTCCGGGCTGCGGGTCTCGCCGGCAGGAGCGTCTCTGTGGCCATCAACGATACCAAGACATGGCAGAACTGCGGCCTGCAGACGGCGTTTTCCCTGGCTGACGACTGGAGGACCTGCCGGCGAATATTCCGCGCCACCCGGGATGTCGGCGCGAACGGGCGGCTCCAGATCTGGTTTAACGAAACCGGCACATTGTATGTGGCCAATGTTCGCATCATGGAGCATCGGGACGAAGAAGTGGAGTTTACCCAGGTGGTGGGAGCCTCCGAAGGCAAGAACCTCGTGCCCAATGCCTCTTTTGAACTGGGGGGCAGCGGCTGGTCATCCGTGGGCACGGGCATCGGCTGGGGCAACCTGGACCGTCTCCATGGCCGGATTGAAACCTCGGG
>Ga0187889_10002546_pt1 | contig 17555 bp, 15 predicted proteins | sample June2016WEW_7_10_2_FD_132992 | JGI IMG/M metagenome (GOLD analysis project Ga0187889, IMG submission 132992) | Peatland microbial communities from SPRUCE experiment site at the Marcell Experimental Forest, Minnesota, USA - June2016WEW_7_100 | ecosystem: Environmental > Terrestrial > Soil >... | reverse complement strand
GGCCAAAGAGGTCATGGGCAAGTTCGGCGACCCGAGGAAGGTCTGCGAGGCCGTTGTCGGCGACGACACGGCGACGATCATCCTCTCGTTGTGGAACGAGCAGATCGGATCCATCGCGAAGGACGAGGTCATCCTCGTCGACAACGGCTACGTCTCCCTCGTGCGCGGCCACATGCGCCTGAACGTGGGCCGCTACGGGAACCTGTCGAAGTCGACCGAGGCCATCCCCGAAGTCAACCAGACGCTCGACATGAGCCAGCAAGAGTTCGAGAGCGAGCGCCGGTCGTTCGGTGGTGGCGGCGGCTACCGTGACCGCGGTGGCGGTGGCGGCGGCGGCGGCGGATACGGCGGCGGCCGCTATGGTGGCGGCGGCGGCGGCAGTGGCGGCGGCGGGGGCGGAGGGCGCGAGCGCTCCGACTCCTACAAGCGCTACTAGATTGGACCCCCGGCTCCGGCCCAATTCGAGCGAACCCTTTCCCCCGCCCGGAAGGGCGGGGGCCTTTCGCCGGGTTTGATTAAATAGCCCCGCCGATTCTTGCATCGACAGCCATGCCCGAAGATTCCCACGAACTGACGCTCTACGTCCAATCGAAGAAAGCGGTCACGACCTTCTTCCGCCCCGCCGTCGCGCAGAGCCAGGAGGCCGCTTTGAGCGGCATGGGCCCGTCCACCTCGGCGTCGTCGTCTTCGGGCGACGCGATCGGCGAACCGGTCTTCTTCCTCTCGGACGACCAGGCTCGGTGCCAAGCGATGGTGGAGGAGATCGCCGCCCAGCGGGGCTACCGGCTCCGGGTGATCGACATCGAACGGGTCGGTCGGATCGAGCGCCTCGTGGCCGAACACCTCCGGGGCGTCCAGAAGTTCCCGGTCCTCATCTCACCCCTCGGGCGTCGCCTCGAAGGGGTCGAGCAGTTCACGGAGGACGAGCTGGCGGCGATCATGCCGGCCGACCTGAAGAGCGTCCGCGCGTTCTCCTACCTCAAGGTCCGCGGCGGCGACCTCGACAAGATCAAGCGGCTCCTCGAGACCCTTCACGAGGTCAAGGAGCTCCACTTCCTCACGGGCGACTGGGACATGCTGGTCGTGCTCGACTTCGAGCCGAGCGCGGCCAACAAGCGTCGCGTCCTCGACTTCGTGACCGAGCGGATCCGGGGCATCCCCGAGGTCATCGACACGTCGACCATCATTCCCGAGTATTCGCTGACGAAGTTCCCGCTCTAGTGAGTCCCGGGCCCCGTCGCGCGCGGCGCGGCCGAACGCGCCTTCGGCGCGGCACGACGGAGGTCCCCAACGATCGTCCCCCGGTCCCCGTTCCCGGCTCCGGGGTTCCGTAGAGCGCGTCCACGGTGAGGGGGTGCTCCTCGAGCCACGCGACCCCCTCGACGTACGCGGCGAACGCCTCGAGGCTCGTGAAGAGCGGGATCCCGAGCTCGACCGCCCGACGCCGTAGGACGTACTCGTCCTCGAGCATCCGCTCGAACTTCTCCTGGGTGAGCGAGAGCGGAACGTCGAGGAGGAGGTCGATCCCGCCGTGGTCCAGGGCCTCGAGAACGTTCGGGTGCCGGTCGGGCTCCGAGACCTTGTGGAGGACCCGGACGCCGGGAACCCCCCGCTCGGTGAGGAACGCCTGCGTGTCCTCGGTCGCGGTCATGCCGAGGCCGAGGGAGCGGAGGCGCTCGGCGGTGGGCAGGAGCTGCTCCTTGAGAGCCGGGCCTCCGACCGAGAGGAACGCGGTCCCTCGTCGGGGGACGAGCTTCACGCCGGTCGCCACGAGGGCCTTCACGAGGGCGTCCGAGAAGGTCGGTCCGAAGCAGGCGACCTCGCCCGTCGACTGCATCTCTACGCCGAGGAGGGGGTCGGAGCCGGAGAGCTGGAGGAAGGAGAACTGAGGGACCTTCACGCCCCAACGGCCGGGCGGGAGCGGGGCGACCCCCTCCCGCGAGAGGGGTCGGCCGAGCATCGCTCGCGCCGCCTCGCGGAGAAGGGGCACGCCGGTCGCCTTCGCGAGGAACGGCAACGAGCGGCTCGCCCGGAGGTTGAGCTCGATGACCTGGTAGCCCCGGTCCTTCACGAGGAACTGGACGTTGAACGGACCGCGGATGCGCAAGGTGCGGGCCAGCTTGCCCGCCGCGCGGAGGAGCTGGCCCTGGACCTCGGGCGACGTGTGGCGCGGGGGAAGGCAGAAGATCGCATCTCCCGAGTGGACCCCGGCGCGCTCGACATGCTCTAGGATCCCCGCGACGAGCACCCGCTTTCCGTCCGAGACCCCATCGAGCTCGACCTCGTCGGCGCCCTCGACGAACTTCGTGATCACGACGGGATGCTCAGGCGAAACGCGCGCCGCCTCCGAGAGGAAGCGGCCGAGGTCGTTCCGGCCGGCGATGACCCGCATCGCCTGCCCGCTCAGGACGTACGACGGCCGAACGAGGACCGGGTAGCCCACCTCGTCGGCGAACGTGCTCGCCTCCTCCACCGTCGTGAACGCTCGCCAGGCCGGTTGGGGGATCGTGAGCTTCTCGAGCAGTCGAGCGAAGCGCGCGCGGTCCTCGGCCGTGTCGATCGACTCGGACGCGGTCCCGAGGATCGGGATCCCGCACATGTGGAGCAGCGGGGTCAGGTTCTGGGCGAGCTGGCTGCCGACGCAGGTGACGACCCCGTCGAACGATTCGAAGTCGAAGATGTCCCGGACGCGCTCGAGCGTGATCTCCTCGAAGTAGAGCCGGTCCGAACGGTCGTAGTCGGTCGACACGGTCTCGGGATTCGAGTTGAGGACCGCCACCCCCGGGACGCCCTCGGCCTTCAACCCGTCCACGAGGTTCATGGTCGACCAGTCGAACTCCACGCTCGAGCCGATCCGGTACGGACCCGCGCCGACGACGAGCAAGGAGCCGTTCGGCATCGGAGCGACGTCGTCCGCGTCGGCCCGGTACGTGAGGTAGAGATAGTTGGTCCGCGCGGGCCATTCCCCGGCGAGCGTGTCGATCATCTTCACGCGCGGTCGGACCCCGGCGGCGAGCCGCCGACGACGGACCTCCTCCTCGTCGAGCCGCGCGATACGGGCGACCGCCCGGTCGGAGAGCCCGAGCTCCTTGCCCCGACGCAGGAGCGAGGGAGAGAGCCCCGGACCCCCGGCCGCCGCGATCGCGCGGTCGACCGATTCGATCTCCTCGAGGGCATCGACGAACCAGCGGTCGATGTAGGAGAGGCGGCTCACCTCCTCCGCCGGGATCCCCGCGCGAAGCGCCTCGAGGACCCGGAAGAGGATCTCGGGCGTGGGGGTCGCGAGGTCCGCGCGGATCTCCTCCCGACGCCGCGGCTCGGCGGGGGGCACGAGGTCCGCCCGCGGGTCCCCCATGCGGACCGCCTTCGAGACCGCCTCGGGGAACGACGCGCCGATCCCCATCACCTCCCCGACCGACTTCATCGCCGGGCCGAGCCGGCGGTCGGCGCGTTCGAACTTGTCGAGGTCCCAGCGCGGCAGCTTCACGACCACGTAGTCGAGGGCCGGCTCGAACGCTGCGGTCGTCACCCCCGTGATCCGGTTCTTGAGCTCCGGGAGGGTGTAGCCGAGGGCGAGCTTCGCGGCGACGTAGGCGAGCGGGTAGCCGGTCGCCTTGCTCGCGAGCGCGCTCGAGCGCGAGAGGCGGGCGTTCACCTCGATCGCGTAGTACTCCTCGCTTCGGGGGTCGAGGCAGAACTGGATGTTGCATTCGCCCACGATCCCGCACGCTTCGGCCGCCCGCAGCGCGGCCTGGCGGAGCAGCTGATACTCGAAGTCGGTCAGCGTCTGGCTCGGGGCGATGACGACATTGTCCCCGGTGTGGACGCGCATCCCGAGGACGTTCTCCATATTACAGACCGTGAGCGCGTTCCCCCGGGCGTCGCGGACAACCTCGTACTCGAGCTGCTTGAACTCGCCGACGTACCGCTCGAGGAGGAGCTGCCCGACCGGGCTCGCCCGCAACCCGCGAACGACGACCTCGTGGAGCTCCTCCTTCGTCCGGGCGACCCCCCCTCCCCGGCCTCCGAGGGTGAACGCGACCCGAACCATGACCGGGAACCCGAGGGCCTCCGCGGCCTCGAGCGCCTCCGGGTAGGAGTAGACCGCACGGCTCGGCAGGGTCGGGACCCGCGCCTTCGCCATCGTCCGCACGAACTTCGCGCGGTCCTCGGTCGCCCGGATCCCCGCGAGGGGGGTCCCGAGGACCTTCGTCCCGGTGCGGCGGAGGACCCCCCGGTCCGAGAGTTGCACGCCGCAGTTGAGCGCGGTCTGGCCCCCGAACGAGAGCAGGATCCCGTCGGGCCGTTCGGCCTCGAGGATCGGCGCCACGAACTCGGGCGTGAGGGGCTGGAAGTAGACGCGACCCCGCTTCGGAGGGTCCGTCTGGAGGGTCGCGATGTTCGGGTTGACGACGACCGCGTAGACCCCCTCCTCGTCGAGGGCCTTCAAGCACTGGCTGCCGGAGTAGTCGAACTCGCCGGCCTCCCCGATCTTGAGCGCCCCGCTCCCGAGCAGGACGACCTTCGAGGGCAGCGAGACCGTCATGCGCGCCGCTTCACCTTCCCCACAAAACGGTCGAAGACGAAGCCGGCCTCCTGGGGACCGGGGTGGCCCTCGGGGTGACCTTGGAGGGCGAGAACGCGTCCGGCCCGGTCGCGGAACCCCTCGAGCGTTCCGTCGTCGGGGTTCGTCGCCCAGAGGTCGAGGCCCGTACCGTGCAGCGACCGCGCGTCGACCGCGTAGCCGTGGTTCTCGCTCACGATGAGGGCGCGGCCGTCGACGAAACAGACGGTCTTGTTCTGCCCCCGGTGACCGTACTTGAGCTTGAACGTCGTCCCGCCGCGCGCCAGCGCGAGGAGCTGGTGACCGAGGCAGATCCCGAGAGTGGGCAGCGCTCGGGTCGACGGCCGCCGGAGCTCGGAGACGGTCGCCGCGAGCTCGGCCGGGTCCCCGGGTCCGTTCCCGACGACCAGCCCGGCGATGAGCCGGCCCTCCCAGTTCGCCGGGACCGTCTCGTCGAACGGCAGGCGAAGAACGCTTACCCCGCGGTCGAGCAGGGCCCTTAGGATGCTCGCCTTCACCCCGCAGTCGAGGACCGCCACGAGCGGCCCGCGCGAGGGGCCGAGGAGCTTCGGACGCTTCGGGGCGACGTCCGCCATGTAGTTCTCCTCCGCGTAGCCGGGGGCGTTCGCGATCGCTCGCCGAAGCTCCTCGTCGCTCGGGACGTCGTCCGAGTCCGCGACGTGAAGGACCCCACGGAGGACGCCGCCCGAGCGCAGGTGTTGGGTGAGGCGTCGGGTGTCGACGCCCCGTATCCCCGGGACCCCCTCGTCGGCGAGCCACTCTTCGAGGGAGCGGTGGCTCGACCAGTGGTTCGGCGCGGTCGTGCCCCGCAGCACCACGCCGCGGACCTGGACCTCCTCGCTCTCGAGCCCGGGAAGTCCCCAACGGTCCCGAACGTCGGTCCGCGGGACCCCGTAGTTCCCGATCAGCGGATAGGTGAACGTCAGGACCTGTCCCCGGAACGACGGGTCGGTGAGCGACTCCGGGTACCCCACCATCCCGGTGGTGAACACGACCTCCCCGACGTGACGGGTAGGCGCCCCGAACCCCTCCCCTTCGAACCGCGTCCCGTCCTCGAGAAAAAGGGTCCCCCGGAGACCGGCGGTTCCGGGGCGATTCGGCACGGGCGTTGGTAACCCGAACGGCCCCGAGAAAAGGGTTCGGCCTTAACTCTTACCGTCGCCCCGACGTCGAAATCGCCCCGGGCCGGCTCGGTCCGCCCGGCGAGGCATCAAATCCCCCCGCCGACTGCTCGAAGAGATGCCCGGGTTCCCTCGCCTTCAGGACCGCTACGATTTCGTCGTGGTCGGGGGCGGACACGCCGGCCTCCAGGCGGCGGTCAAGGCGGCGCTCCTCCAGCACTCGGTGGCGCTGCTCGACCGGGGACCGAAGTACTCCCGTTCGTACTACGCCCCCCACATGGCCAACATCCCCGGCTTCCCCGAGGGGGTGTCGGGGCATCGCCTCTTGGACCAACAGATCGCGGCCGTCCGCAAGCTCGACGACCGGGTGGGCTACTTCACGCCCGCCACCGTGACCTCCCTCGAGAAGACCGCAGAGGGGTTCGCGGTCACGTTCGAGTGGCTGAAGCAAACCCAGGTCGCCCGGGGCCGGGTTGTCGTCCTCGCAATGGGCGTCGTCGACCGGATACCGGTCGTCGGAGGGAAGATCGACCCGATATTCCCTTGGGCGAACCAGGCGATCGTCGACTTCTGTCTCCTCTGCGACGGGCACGACCTCGTCGGAAAGTCCGTCGCGGTGCTCGGCCACGACGCGTTCGCGGCCCGCACGGCGCTCGACATCCTGCACTTCCGGCCGAAGTCGGTCGAGCTTCTCACGCACGGCCGTCCCCTCTTGGATGGGGTACCCGAGCCCGACCGTTCCACCCTCGCGGCCGCGCTCCGGGAGCGCGGGATCCCCGCCGTCACGGCCGAGATGGTCGGGTTCGAAGGGATCCGGGAGAAGGTCTTCGGGGTCCGGTTCGCCGACGGGAGCCACCGGACCTACGACCGGGGGTTCAGCGGCCTCGGCTGGTACGATATGCACGACGCGATCCCGCGGTCGCTCGGATGTCGGTTCGACGCCGACGGGTACGTCGTCACGGACGAGGACTGCCGCGCGATCGCGGACGCGACCGGCGAGCCGATCCCTGGCCTGTATTGCGTGGGCGACCAGCGGAACGGCTGGAACCAGATCCCCGAAGCGTGGGCGACCGCGGAGCGGGCGGTCGTCCACGCCTGGGCGTCGTACCTGTAGGGTTCCCTTACTCCGCGAGGGGAGGGGGGGTCGCGATGGTGAGGTGGTGGGCGAGCTCGGGAAGGTCCTTCGCGATTGCGGACGCCCCCGCCGCAAGGAAGCGGTCCTCGCTCATGGTCGAATGGGCCGCCTCGGCCTCGCCCGGGTCGGGCATCACCGCGTAGAAGCGCACGCACGCGCGCGCGGCGCACTCGGCGTCGAGGAGGTGGTCCCCGACATAGAGCGCCCGGTCGACCGGCACCCCCATGTCCTTGAGGAGCAGGAGAAGGGCCTCGGGTGACGGCTTCGTCGGTCCCGCGGCGCTGCGGCTCCGCAGGTAGTTGAAAAACGGAGCAAGCTCCGTGCGGACGAGGGCCTGTCGGGCGAAGCTCTCCGAGCTCCGGGTGAGGAGCCCGAGGCGGAACCCTCTCAGGGAAAGGATCTGCAGCAGCTGTGAGGCGCCCGGTCGGGGGACCGTTCTCGGCAACGCCTCGAGCTCGATCGCATCGATGGCTCGCTGATAGTCGGCCTCGAACCGGTAGAGGACGCCGTCCGCCGCGCCCGCGTTTCGAAGCTCCTCGCGGGCGGCTTCGACGATCCGATGGATCGGTTCCTGCACCGAGAGATGCCCGGGCATGACGCCGTAGTGTTCCGCGGTGCGGACCACTTCCGAGCGCATCCTCCCGAAATCGTGGTGCGAGAGGACGAGCGTTCCGTCAAGGTCGAACACGACCCCGAGCAGTGGCTCCAAGAACTTCGGCTGGGACCCTGGGGGTGGCATCTCCCCTCCGTGGCTGGGAAGCGAACGCGCGGCGCGATACGTTAAGTGTTTGCCTCGAGCGGCAGGGTCGGCCCCGCTCGTCAGGGAGCCAAGTGGTAGGCGAGCCCGTACCAGGTGCCCTGCTCTTTATCGAACGTCGTCCCGCATTGGAAGCAGAAGAACACCCGGGGCGGGGGTTCCTTCGGTTCGACCTCCATCGAGCCTCCGCAGACGGGGCAGCAGAGCCTCTCTCGGACCTCGGGAAGACCGTGCCAGGCGTCGCGCTTTCGATCGTAGACCACCCCGTCGTGGCCGCAGACGAACATCGGGAACGGAACGTTCGGGGCGGGGGGCCCGTTCATGACCCGACCGCAGACAGGACAGAACATCGGACGACCGTAGCGCTTCCCCGACCAAAGAACCTAGCGCTGCTCAGCGAGCGGCCTTGGGACGCTCGAGAGTGACGATCGACTCCCTCAGTTCGAAGCTCCGCCGCTGACCGCTGCGCCGGCGTCGGGCCACCTCGACCGAGACGATCCGGAACCCCTGCGATGCGCCGAGTCGGGCGAGAAGGAGGTCGCCCGGCACGTAGGCTCCCGCGAGGAGCGAATCCCCGACCACCACGACGAACCGACCTCCCGGCACGAGGGCCCGGAAGACCCCGGCCAGCACGGGCCGCAGGTCGGAAAAGTATCGGTGGACGACCGCGTGCATGTCGTCGCGACGGTACGTTCCCTTGCGCGCCAGGTTCTCCCGGATCCGGGGCAGGATCTCCGCGAGCCAGGTGTCGGTGACCGCGCTCGTATCGAGGTACGGGGCGGTCTCCCGTCGCGGAAGGTTGTCGCACGCCACCTGGGCCCGCCGCAGCGCCGCGAGGTCCGCATACGACCGGGCGTAGCCGAGCCAGGCGAGGTCGACCTTGTAGTTCATCACGTAATCCAGGCCGTTGACGTACGGCGGGCTCGTGACGGCCATGTCGACCGAGCGAGAGGGCCAGCCTCCGGTGCGCGCGTCTCGAAGCGTGACCTCGGCAGGCGGGCCCCAGCGCGAGCGTTCCGAGGAGAGCTCCTCCAGGTCGGCCGCCATCTCGAGCGCCGCGGTACGGAACCTCTCGAGCGGGGCCACCGGACGGTCCGCCCCCCGCTTCCCGTAACCGAGGCACGGGGACCGGTGGAGACGGCTCGAGGGGATCAGGATGCGGCCGAACGCGAGTCGGAGCGCGTCGGAGAGCGGTTCCCCCTCCGGGGGCAGCGCATCCCGAAGACGAGTGAGGTCGCGAAGCGCCTCCGGGGCGAACTGACGTCGTGTCTCCCGAAGGAAGGGAAGCGCCCCCGCGGTCCTCCGCTCCGCCCGCCTCAGGACCCGGTCCGCCCCGCGGACGAGCTCGCGCGGGTCGAGTTCGAAGTGCGTCTTCACGCGGGTCGCGAGCACCGCCGGGGCGAGCAGCTCGGTACCGACCGCCCGGGCCCGCGCCCGGCGCGCTTCGACGAGGGTCGTGCCGCTGCCGGCGAACGGGTCGAGCACGGTGGCTCCGTCCGGAAGGTCTGCGGCCGCCAGGAGGCCCGCCACGAACTCCGCCGAGTACCCCTGGACGTACGGCCACCAGCGGTGGATCGGGAGAGCCTCGTTCGACCGGAACGTGATCGGCCCAGCGTAACGTCCCAGGGCCACACCGTTCTCCCGCTCGAACCGCTCGACGAAGGCCGCGGGGTCGACGAAGTCGTCGCGATCCGCGAGGCGCTCGAAGTCCCGGAGAACGAAGAGCCCCCGCCCCATCCGTAGGACGTCCCCCCGGCTCCGGAGCGCATCCAGGACCTCGGCGACGCGGTCCGGGTGGTCGTCCAAGCGAGTGGCGATCTGGCGGACGGTCGCCCCGATGGCCCCGGTCTCCCCCAGCACATCGCGCACGGCCCCGGTAAGGTCGTTCATTTCCGAGGTCGGCACGCGTTCGGGAGACCGTGGTAGGGTAATAACGGAACGATGCGAGGTCAGCCGGTCCTCGCCCGAGGCGGCCCACCCTCCACCGGAATCCGCGACGGCGACTCGAGCACCTTCAGGATCTCCCGCCGACGTCGGCGTCGTTCCTCTCGGAGCGCGTCGGCCCACGCGGTCCGGCGGACCTCCTCGTCCAGCCCGACCAGGACCAGGTCGAGGTCGTGGAGGTCTCCGAGGTCCTTCTGAAGACGGGCCAGGGAGCTCGAGAACGCTCGCTCGTGCCGGGGGTCGAGCGCGACGGCGAGGTCGGTGAACTGTCGCGCGCGTCGGATACGAATCCGGAGCCGGTGAAGCCGCTCCATCGACGGGCGACGGAGGGCCTTCCGGTGCGCCCTCCTCAGGTTCTCGTGAGTGCGAGCATGGGCAAGCGCGACGGCTCGGTGAGGGTCGCGAAACGACCCCCGGCGTGGCAGGCTGCGCAGCCTCTCTCCGACGTCGTCCAGCAGTCGCGCCTGCCGCTCCGAGCGAAGGAACGCCCGCAAAAGCTCGCGACCGGTACGCGCGTCGTCCTGGACCCGGGTACGGAAGCGTTCGAGCCGCTCGAGGTCGCGGCGACCGGTGCGCTTCCCGGCGAACCGCTGGAGGAGTGAGAGCGAGATGTCGCGGTCCCGGATCCGACCCACAAGGCGCGAGAGGCGCTTGATCCGTACGTCGAGCGGGTGGAGGAGCTCGCGCTCCGCGCTCGGGAGCAAGGCTTCCCACAGAGCGAGTCCCGTCCGGAGCCGCCGCATCTGGCGATGCAGGCGATGGAGGCTCTCGGGGGAAGGGTGGGCCGAGGCGACGACATAGTCGATCGCTCTCGTCGCTTCTTCGAGGATCCCCGCGATCTCGCGGGCGACGCGCTCGGGTCGCACCGTGCGGCCTCCGATTGCCCGAGCCATCCGACCTCCCTCGGGGGGCAGACCGGGCCCTCCACGTAAATCATTCGGAGGGAGCGCCCCGTCCGCCGGAGTCCACGCGAGTCCTATTAGAGACGAGAGGTTCTCGGAGGGCATGCACCGCCCCCGGCTCGCGGACCTCGAGCGGGACGGGCCTTCCAACCGGGCGGTCTCCACGATCGGAGTGATGGACATCGGGTCGAACACGGCCCGGTGCGTCGTGTTCGACACCTCCAGCGCCGGGGCCGTGCGGGCGGTCTACCAGACCAAGGACTCGCCCCGCCTCGGGTTGGGGACGGGACCGGACGGCAGCCTCTCTCCCGAGGCGATGGTCCGGGGGGTCGCGTCGGTCCGCCGGTTCGCCCGCACCGTCCGCGTGCTCAAGGTCCCGAAGACCCTAGCGGTAGCGACTAGCGCCGTACGGGATGCGCCGAACGGGCCGGAGTTCGTCCGGGACGTAGCGCGGTCGACCGGAGTGTCGCTCCGGACCATTTCGGGGACCGAGGAGGCTCGCTACGCCTACCTCGGGATCGCGAGCGCCTGGGAGCTCTCGAACGACCTCGTCTGCGACTTGGGCGGCGGCTCGCTCCAGCTCGCCGAGGTCCGGGACGGCTCGCTCCGCAACTCCGTCAGCCTGCCGCTCGGCGCCCTTCGGCTCTCGCAGCGGTTCTTCGACCACGACCCGCCCAAACGACGGGAGTCCGACGCCCTCCGCGAGCACGTGCGGGGAACGCTCTCCTCGGTCCTCGAAGCGTTCGGCGGGGGACCGTACCGTATCTTCGGCATCGGAGGCACCGTCCGTTCCCTGGCCCGCGCGTCGATCGAGTTCCGGGAGTACCCGGTCCGCCGCGTCCACGGCTACTTGCTCTACGAGAACGACATCGATGCGTTGGAGGAGCTCCTGGGCGAGATGCCGGCCGCCCGCCGTCGGTCGGTCACCGGGATCGGGGGGGACCGGGCCGATGTCGTCCTCGCGGGCATTGTCGTCTTCTCCGAGCTCCTGCGGGCCGTGAAGGCCGAGGGGATCGTCGTCTCGGGGACGGGAATCCGGGAAGGGATCGCCCTCGAGTCGCTGGGGGCGAAGCTCCCCGCCCCCGCAGAGACCCTCGCAGAGCGTTCGACGACCGCCGCGTCCGAGTCGCTCGCTTTTGACCTCGAGCACGGCCGGGAGGTCGCCGAGACCGCCATGGGCCTCTTCCGAGTCCTGGCGGACCGGTTCGACGGGGGTCCGAGCGAGGCCCTGGCGCTCCGGGTGGCCGCGTGGATGCACGACGCCGGGGTCGCGATCGACCTGTGGAACCACGCCCGTCACTCCTCCTACCTGATCCAGAACTACCCGATCTGGGGGCTCGACCAGCGGGAGGTGCTCCTCGCCGCGATGGCCGCCTACCTGCACGAGGGGAAGAACGTGGTCCCCTTCGAATGGAAGAAGGGGTTCCTTCCGATCATCGGCCCACCCGACCTCGAGAACGCGGTCCGTCTCGGCGCGATCCTGGGCGTCGCCGAGCTGCTCGCTCCGGTCCGGCCGAAGTTCGCCCTCGCCGCGGACGGGAACGTTCTCTCGGTGAGCTTTTCTGCTACCAGGGATACGACCCTCCCTCCCCGCTGGGCCGAGAAGGTTCGAAAGCCGATGGAACGCGTTTTCGATCTCGAGGTACGCCATCGCGATGCCTGAGACGCCGTCCCCGAACCACGGCTTCCCCGGCCGGCTGCTCGTCTTCGAAGGTCTGGACGGCAGCGGCAAGTCGACCCAGGCCGCCCTCCTCGGGAAGTGGCTCCAGTCGAACGGCTACCGCGTCTTCTTCACGGAATGGAACTCGTCGGAGCTCGTCTCGAGCACCATCCGACGCGGCAAGAAGAAGGGACTCCTCACCCCGACCACCTTCTCGCTCCTCCACGCGGTCGACTTCGCGGACCGGTTCGAGCGGAAGATCCTCCCGCCGCTGCGAGCGGGCTACCTCGTCGTGTGCGATCGGTACACCTACACTGCGTTCGTCCGGGACGCGGCCCGCGGCTGCGACCCGGCCTGGGTCCGGACGATCTATTCGTTCGCCCCCCGACCGGACCGAATCTTCTACTTCCGCGTGCCGGTCGCGGTGACGCTGAAGCGCAAGCTCGCCTCCCGGCTCAAGATGAACTACTACGAGGCCGGCATGGACCTCGGGCTCTCGGACGACCTCGTCGAGAGCTACACGCGGTTCCAGGGCCGCTTGAAGCGTGAGTACGACCGCCTCTCGACGGTCGACGGCTTTCGGGTCCTCGACGCAACGCGCTCGGTCGAGGCGATCCAAGCCGAGCTGAGGGCCGACCTCAAGCCGCTGCTCGTGAAGTTTCCGACGGGGGAGCGACTGACGCATGACGGATAGGACGTACGGGACCCGGCTTCCCCGGATGCCCGAAGAGGCGCTGGTCGGAAAGCTCATCGTCGTGGAGGGGGCGGACGGCTCGGGTCGGACGACCGAGGTCACGTTGCTGCGGGAGTGGCTCGAGGTCGAGGGCCACGCCGTCGTCGACACGGGCCTGCGCCGCTCCGACCTCGTGAGCGACGAGATCGACCGGGCGAAGCAGGGGCATACGCTCGCATCCACGACCCTGGCCCTCCTCTACGCCGCGGACTTCGCCGACCAGCTCGAGAACAAGATCGTCCCGGCCCTCGCGGCGGGCAGCACGGTCCTCGCCGACCGGTACATCTACACGCTGATGGCGCGAGCGATCGTCCGCGGCGCCTCCCGCGAGTACGCCCGACACCTCTACGGGTTCGCGGTCCGTCCCGACCTCATCGTCTTCCTGGACGCGCGGCCCGAGATCCTGCTCCACCGCTCCATCGGGAAGTACGGCTCCCTCGACTACTGGGAGTCGGGCATGGACCTCTGTCTCTCCCGGGACCTCTTCGAGAGCTTCTTCCTGTACCAGGAGCTCCTCTCGAAGGAGTTCGAGTGGATGACGGCCGAGTACGGGTTCCACTACGTCGACGCGAACCGCATGCCCGAGCAGGTGCACGCGGACTTCCAGCGCATGGTCGCCCCGCTCTACGGGGCTCGATTTGTCGCTCCGGGCCGTTCGCCCCGAGGACGCTCCCGCTCCCGGGCGGTCAGTCGCGTTCCGCGGCGAGCTGCTTCCGCGTAAGCAGCCAGACGAGGCGACCCGCGCCCGGGCGGACCGAGCTCGAGAACTCGAGGCAGACGGCACCGCCCTTCGTCAAATGGACGACGGACAGTCCCTCGCCCGTCAACGCCTCCCCCACGAACTCCGCGAGGGTCGGCTCATGGCCCACCAGGACCACGGTCTCGCGAGGCCGTGCGGAACGGCGGATCCGGTCGAAGATTGGGGTCGCCATGTTCCCGGGGGCGAGCTCCTCCCAGGTCTCCGGCGAGGGAGCCCTCTCCAGCTCCCGACGGATCAGCTCGGCCGTACGAAGCGCGCGGTCGGCCGAGCTGGTCGCGAGCCGGTCGGCGGACCGAACGACGTTGGCAAGTCCCCGGGCGGCGCGTCGGGTCTCCGTCTCGCCCTTCCGCGTCAGCGGTCGAAGGTCGTCGTCGGGCCAGCGGGCGGGGTCCCGGACCTCGGCCGGCCCGTGGCGTACGGCGATGACGCGAATGCGGTTAGGTCGGGTCTGTCTGCGCGGCACGGATCCTTGGGGGGGTCAACCGCAGGCGTCGAAGTAGAAAATCTCTCCGCCGGCTATGGAGTTAGCGCCGGATATACGCTGGCGCGCTGCCCCGGGACCTTTCCGTCGGTCTCGGCTCTCGGCGCCCACCGATCGAGCGTAACCTGGGCGATGTCCTGCGCGTAGGCGACCGTGCGACCAATCGATTCGAGGATGCGCGTGACGGCGGCCGCCGTCGCGGGGGGCATCGTGCCGACCCCGACGGCCGGAAGAAGTCGGTCGGAGAGGGCGCGGCCCGAGGCCTGGAGCGCGTCCCCGAGGTCGAGGAGGTCATTGGCGGCGGCCCCCTCCCTCGCTTCCAGGACCCCCTCGAGGTGCTCCATCGCTTGTCGGTGGAATTGCCGCAGCGGGGTCACGGGACCGGCCCCGTTCGGGAGGTCCACGAGGCGCCGACCAAGCTCCCCAAGAACGACCGCGTGATCCGCGATCCGCTCGAGGCTACGGGCGGTCGTCCAAAGACCGAGCCATTCGGATCCCCTACCCGCTGTCCCGAGCCGTATCGCGGCGACCCGCTCGACGTACCAGGCGTCTCGGTCGATCTCATCGTCCCGGCGTTCCCAGTACCCCTCCTCCAGGAACGGAAGGTGGGACCAGCTTTCGACCGCTTCGCGGTGGAATTCGACCACGAGCCGCCCCATTCGGGCGATCCGATGGTCGAGGGGAATCGGGCTCTCGAACGCGAGGTCGCGCAGGTGAAGAACCCCGGCCTCGTCCGAGATGATCTCGGGCTGGCGGGTCCTTCGGCAGAACGTACGGACCACCTGGCGGGTTCCCGCCGTCATGTTCGGGCGTTCGCGGACCGCGAACTCGCGGGCTCCGGCCAGGTAGGCGCCCAATAGGCGACGGAACAAGTGTTCGGGCGGTTCTCTCCGACCGACATCGAGGGTCGCTCCTTCGAACGACCCGAAGGTGGGCGAGTCTTCGTCCCGCCGACCGGGCGGGATACGAGCCGTGACGATTGGGTCCGCTCGATCTTGCTTCGGAGGAAAGGACGATCGTGCCGGGGAGCCGGAGACTTCTCCGCCCGTTCCCGCACCGTCCCCGAGGGGGTTCTTGGTCTTCATCGAGTCGAAGAAGCAACCTGGACCATATATAGAGTTCCAATTTAGACTATAGTTCATGCTATAGCTATGGTACGGAGCAGGTGTCGACCCTCCCTGCGGGAGATGGGGTGCGTGCGGACCCGTCTTTCCAACTTTCCGGGGTTCGCGGGCGTCCTCTCGGCAGGCCCGTTCTGGAAGGATACTCCATAAGAGTGGGGAACATTCCCCCGTCGCGTGGCCGTGACCTCCCCCCGCCGGTTCGCGCGTTATCGCCCCACGGAGGGCGAGGTCGCGGGCCGTCGGATGTGGGCGGTCCCCCGCGCGGGGCTCTGCCTCTCCGTCTTCGTCCTGGTCGGGGACCCGAAGAACCCGAACCTGGTCGTTCTCGGCCGCCCCTCGGCCTCAGCGTCATGGGCGGAGATGGGGAATCTTGAGCCCGTGTCCCTCGAAGCTCTCCAGGAGCACTGGGTGTTGCCCGCCTGCCACCTCGTCGAGTTCGAGAGCCCCCGGTCGGCGGCCGAGCGTGTCGTCCACGAGCAGCTCGGGCTCGAGCACCTCGAGCTGCGGGGTCCCGAGGTCTTCTCCGAGGCGTACCCCTCCCAGGTCAGCCCTGAGAGCGGAAACCACTGGGACCTGCACTTCCTTTTCCGGGGCGACTGGCCCCACGGCCGTGAGCTTCACTCGCCGGCCTTCAAGGAGCTTCGGCTCATCGACACCCGGACCGTCGGCGCCCCCAACCTCGGGCGAGGGCACGGGGACATCCTGCTCCTCGCCGGTTACCCGCTCGGTGCTCGCATGGCCTGAACCGTCACCGACCGAGCCGAGTTCTACGAGCGGAGGTAGAGCACCCGACCGCCGCGGAGGGTCGCATGGACGCGCGCGAACGCGAGGAGGTCGTCCATCGGGTCTCCCTCCAGCAGCACTAGGTCGGCGCGTCCGCCCACGGCGACCGACCCTGTATCCTGGCCGACCCCGAACCGCTCGGCCGGTGCCGTGGTCAGCATCCTCAGCACTCCGCGCGCGTCCATACCGGAGCGAGACAGCGCTCGGAATTCGTCCTCCGTCGCGTAGTCGGTCATGTAGCCGACATCCGTGCCGAAGAGCAACTGGCCGCCGAAGATGTGGAATTGGCGGACCACCTCGTAAATGGGGTCAAGGTACTCGGGACTAGCGCTTGCGGTGTCGGCGAACATCTTGAGGGTCGGGATCATCGCCATCCGACGGTCGACCATTTCCTGAAGGACCGACCCGTCGACCCCCTCGGTCGTGTCCGGAGGATGGGCGAGGACATCTACGCCGGATCGAATCGCGATGTGAGTCCCCTCGAGGTTCGAGGGGTGGCTGTACACGAGCTGGCCGTGCGCGTGGGCGACGTCCGCGGCCGCCCGCGCGATCGGCTCGGGCATCGTCGTGACCTTCCCCCGCGCGACGTACGAACCGGTGAACAGTTTGAGGAGGTCGGCGCCGCGAGCGATGTTCCGTTCGGTGATTCTCTTCGCGGCCCGAGCGGTCGAGGGCTGCGGCAGGAAGGGACGGAACCAGAACGGGAGGCTGTCCCGGAGGTAGTACGGGATCCCTCTCGGAGGGAAGATGCTTAGGCCCGCGGTGTAGATCGAGGGGCCGAGCAACTCCCCGGACTCGATCCTCCGACGCAGGGAGAGCGTGGCCCGGGGGTCGGAGCCCGCATCAACGACCGTGGTAAACCCTCGGCTCGTGAGCATCTCGCGGAGCTGCGCGTTGAGGAGGGCCGGAGGCTTTCTCGCGGACGACCTCCACTTAGCCTCGGTGAAGTGTACATGCGCGTTCCAGAAACCCGCGGTGACGACCCGGCCCTCTCCCGGCATGACCCGGGCCTCCGAAGGGATGGAAACCCCGTCTCCTACCGCGACGATCCGACCGTTCCGAACGAGGACCGTTCCCCGGTCGATCGGAGGTGCGTCGGGAGACGGGTAGAGCTTGGCGTCACGGATCGCAAGTGGGTGCCGACCAATCGTTCCGCGGACCTCGGCGACGGGCGTGTTGCCTTCCGCCTCGGTTCGGGAAAACGACGAAGGGGACTGTCCCACGGACCTTCCGAGCGGGGGTTCGTCTATATCCCTTCCCGCGGCCGACAGCTCTCCGAGTCGCACGAAGGGGCCTCGGGAAATCCGGCTCCGTGTCCGGGGCCCTTCGCCGGCTCACCTCGCTCCCTCGGTCGATCGTCGAGACCACGATTGATACAACCCCCGTCACGAGATGGGCCGGGGCGGATTCGAAAGGCCGGGCGGTTCGAATATTGTGAAAAGTGCTTCCGGCGGGATGTGAACTATAGTTGGTTCACAACCCACCGATTACGCCCCAGCCACGAGCCTGGTAAACTGGTGATTGACCGAAGAATTGGTCTAACTACGTTGAATCTGCTACCGTCTTATTC
>Ga0187889_10002538_pt1 | contig 17600 bp, 14 predicted proteins | sample June2016WEW_7_10_2_FD_132992 | JGI IMG/M metagenome (GOLD analysis project Ga0187889, IMG submission 132992) | Peatland microbial communities from SPRUCE experiment site at the Marcell Experimental Forest, Minnesota, USA - June2016WEW_7_100 | ecosystem: Environmental > Terrestrial > Soil >... | reverse complement strand
TCCTTTTCCGAATCACAGCATGACGATGGCCACGATCACAACCCCCACGAATCCCAACATTGTTGGCCAGAGGTTACGCCGGGCGATCTCCACCGGGTCGGTTCCAGTGATCGCCGCAGCCGGGATCACTGCCCACGGGATAATTGTGCCACCCCCAACGGCCACGGCAAAGTACTGCCCCAATGCGCCCAAGGTAGCAACATCCAGCTTAGTAGGTCCACCTAAAGCTTGAGCCAAGGTTCCCACCAGTGGCAATCCAGCAAATCCCGAGCCATCCAGACCCGTGATGCCACCTACCACTGCCTGGATAATGGCGATTGGAACGCGGCTCAAGGGCACTGTATTTGCCAGGGCCTGGCCCAGATCAAAGAGCAGGCCTTTGGAGCCTTCGCCAAAGACCGCCTTTGCCGTTCCAGGGGCGCCCATAAAGAAGAAACTGGCGATTAAAAAAACGGGAGCAAAGATGCGCACCCCGAACATAAAACCGGCACGAGTATGATCGGCAAGTTTCCCAAATCCTTCTTGGCCATAAGCTCCGATTCCCACGAATACCATGACAATCCCTACCGTTCCACCCAGGAGAGCGGTGGCATCCCCTCCCCGAAGTTTAAAAACCAACATTCCGACAATATCCAGGAGGAACAAAACGGCAATGATTGGAAGTGCAAATCTTTTGAAACCGGGGGCCGCTTTGGTCCATTTCTCCCTTTCAGCCTGGGCTTCGGGGGTGATCTCAAAAGGAGCCCATTCGATGATCTTCCCCTCATTGGATCGAACGTCCTTCTTGACCGACCGATAAGAGAGGGGAAGGGCAATCGCGGCCCACACGATAAGCATAGGAAGGCTTCTCCACATGACATCGGCGACTGCGACACCGGCCGCTTTGGACGTTATTCCAGGCGCTCCTTGAATGATAAAGTCCGTGGTGAGAGCACAGCCATACCCGAACATACTGATGGCCATGGCCGCGTTGATCGGGCTCAACCCTGCCTTAATCGCAGCCGGCAGGAGCAGGGCGCCCACCAGGGCGATCGCCGGGGAAGGCCAAATCACCCAAGCAACGATCATAATGACAAAACCCATCACCCAGAAGGCTATCCCTGGAGATTTGATCATTCGCTGAACCGGCCGAAACATCATCTCCGCCAGGCCGGTCTCCTCCAGCATCTTGGCCATGGACACGATGAGGGAAATGATGACTACGATTCCCAGCAGCTCGCTGAAGGCCACGCTGATTGAATTATAGACCGCCTGAACAGCTTTCAGCAGGTCCCCGGTTATTACCCAGGAGAGAACTAAGGAAGCGATAATACAGACCAGTGGCGTATCCTTCCGCAGAGACATCGTGATCAGGATCAGGACAACAAACAAGGCATACACCCAGTGCGCAGCCGTGAGCTCTACCATAACCCACCTCCATTATGAATTTAATATTAGAAAATTTTGGGTCATCCCCAAATTAGTCGGTCGAATACTTTATCAAAACTTTACAAGGGACTGGAAGGAAAGGCAGATTGCGTCGCAAGCATCAGGGGGGAATTGCCTTCCATAACCCTCCTACTTGCCTTCCGCAAAGCGCAGCGGGGGCGGGAAAAGAAAAAGTTCCAAGGATAAGAGAACACCCCCGCCCCACCTAAGGAAGGATATGTGCTTTATGATTGCAAGCAAGATGACTTTCCTTCCAGTCCCCTGAAATAACTGCGCATCTTACACATATCCGCTCTTTGGCCCTCAACTAATTTATGGATGAGCCAAATTTTTTCTCCTTCAAGAGAAGATGCCGGTCATCCCTGCCCTATCGACTCGCTTTTTAATCTCTTCCGGGTCGATGGAATAGAGGCCTTTCTGTTTCATCCGATCTAAGTAGACCGACCCGGAGAAGGTATATTTATATCCCAGGCCTTCTTCGGTCTCCATTCTGCTCCTGACATGGGAGATCGCGTCACCCGTCGCAAGAGCGGTGGGAATCGTCAGGGGCTTTTCTTTCTTGATGAGCTTGACGGCATTGTAACCAGCGAGCGTTCCGGTGACGATGGCCTCAGTATGGCCAACCAGGAGCCCGGCTTTTTCTCCTGCGCAGAAGAGGTTTTCCATCCCGATTACTTTTAGGGCATCATCCCGCGGGGCCATGCCCAGGTAGCGAATGGAATTACCCAGGCCGCCGGCGTAGGGATCTTCGTAGCGGGCGTTTTCAAATCCCGGAATCTTCCGCAAGGTCTCCAGGGGGAAGAAGGGGGTCATCAACTTGGCATGTCCACTATCCAGAACGACGAGGTTGTCATGGAATTCCGGAAGGGCGTACTGCTGGCAGGCTTTGATGGACAGTTTTCCACCGGATTGCAGGGATGGAGGAATGGGGATGACCGCTACCCCTTTCTTTCCCAGGGTATCGATGATTTCCCGGGAAAGGGATTCCTTGAAGAGTTTGCAGGAACCGCTCATGGCTCCGACCTGATCCCCTTTCTTGGCGACCATTTCCTTGATGCCGCATCTGGCGGCCAGGCTGACCCTTCCTCCAAAAGAAGGGCAGCGCAGGACGCACATGGCACAACCATTGCCGTATTTGTTGCACTGTGCGGGTGGCCCTGCCGTACCCGTGGTGTCGATAAATACATCCCCTTCGAGGCGAAACTTTTCTTCCCCCCTCTTCCCGGTAACGGCCTTGATTCGTTTCCCCTCCATCTCCACGTCATCCACGCGAGTAAAGAGCTGAATTTCGATTTGCTTTTGCAGCAGAAATTTCTTAACCACCGGCTCCATCGTCGCCACGTTGTAGAGAGAGGCGTGGTGGTGTCCGGGAAATTCGATTCCTCGATGGAGTGAATTTTGATCCGTTAATTGGAAAAGCTCCCCACCGGACATGGCTACCATCTCCTCGGTAGCGGTGAAGCGGCCGTTATTCCGCATGATCCCGCCGACCAGTCCTGTCCCCAATAGCATGTCCGTCCGTTCGACCAAAACGACTTCCGCTCTCTGTTTCTTAGCAGAAATGGCGGCGGCACAACCTGCCCATCCTGCTCCAACGACTATTACCTTCATGGAAAACCTCCCTTTCTTTTCCGATGCGGAAAGATGAACGCGGAATTAAGAAGTTTGGATCATCCCCAAATTAGTTGATCGAATATTTTATGAAACGCTGGCAAGGGCTCAAAACGAAGAACAGGTTGCGCCGCAGGCATCGGCCATCCAAATTTCGGATTGCGGATTTCGGAATTATATTCTTTTACAATCCGCATTCCGCAATCGGCAATCCGCATTTCGGGTATCCCCCGCCCCAGCTAAGGAGAGATCCGTGCCTTATGATTGCAAGCAAGATCGCTTTCGTTCCGAGCTCCTGAAATAGCTGTCCATTTTACCTATACCGGCTCTTTGACCTTCAACTAATTTGGATATGATCCAGAAACCTTAATTCACCAGCCAATATCCCGGATTCAGAATTTCTAAGTTTTTCCTCTCTTGTCCGCCTTCTTCAGCCAGGAGTAAACCGGGGGGAGCTCGCTAAGCTCCGATTCCGTAACCACATCCAGAAAAACCGGAGACTGGGTGGCAAAGGCTTTATCCAGGCCTTCTTCCAGTTTCCCAGGACTCTTAATATGGAAGGCCTTGAGGCCGAAGCCCTCGGCGACGGGAGCCATATTTCCGGGCGTGAAATCTACGGAGAAGAACTTGCTTTTGCTGTGCAGGGCCTGGAGGGCCTTGATCCAGCCAAAGCTACCGTTATTGAAATGAATCAAAACGGCCGGGATATTTAAACGCACCAGGGTTTCCAATTCCCCCGCAGACATCCCCAGGCTGCCGTCGCCAAAGAGAGCCACGACCCGGGTTCCAGGGCGGGCAAGGGAGGCGCCAACCAAGGCGGGGATGGCATACCCCAAACCACCATAAGCCCGGGGAATTAAAAATCGGGAACCTCCGCCCTGCAATTTTAGGAAGCGGGTGATATAAGGGGTGGGGGTGCCGGCATCAGCGATCACGATTGACGGAGAAGGAAGCCGCTGGTTCAAAGCCTGGATGATCCGCTGGGGTTTGATGGGCACAGCGTCTGATTGGAGCGCGGCCCTCGATTCTTCCCAGAAACGGGCCCTCACCCGGTTAAGCTCCTCCACCCAGGGAGAGCGCTCTCGACCCCTTCCTTCTTTCAGGAGCAAATTGATGAGATCCCTGAGAACGAGCCTGGCATCTCCGGCCACGTCCAGGGTGTTGGAAAAATTGTTGGAAAGCTGGAGGGGATCGAGGTCGATCTGGATAATTTTTCGGGTGGGCTGGTAGGAAGGCAGGGTCCAGCGAATGGTGGAGACCGAGCCTCGTTTGCAGCCGACATAAAGGAGAAGATCGCTCTCTTCGACCGCCTGGTTGGCATAGGGGTGGAAGCCGTTGTCCCCGACCACTCCGAGCGCCAGGGGATGGTCATCGGGCATAATCCCCTGGCCGGAGATGGTGGTCACAACCGGGGCAGCCAGCCATTCCGAAAGAGCGATGACTTCCCGGCTGGCCTGAGAGTGATTGGCGCCGCCCCCGGCAATGATCACCGGGCGGGTGGCTTTCAGCAGATATCCCACTGCCTCTTCCAAGATTTCCTGGCTTCCCCGAGTCCGGTAAGCCGGATAGTCGATGCACTCATTTTCAGCAAAGATCATCTGTTTAGCCTGGGGAAGCTCTCCGACGAGAACTTCGTGAGGAAAGGACAGGTGCACAGCTCCGGGCCGGCCGGTCGTGGCCACACGAAAGGCCCGGCGAATGGTCTCCGGTATTTTATCCGTCTGCTTCAAGAAGCTTGACCATTTGGTGATGGGCTCGAAGAGCTTATGGTGGTCGAGCGCCGTAATCGCCCCTTTTCCTTCGTCGGCAAGGGAGATATCGGAAGTGAAAAGAATCACCGGAATGGAAGAGGCATTGGCTTCGGCCACGCCGGGTACCGAGTAGAGAGCCCCGGCCCCGCTGGGACACTCGCAGATGCCCGGTTTGTAGGCGATACGGGCGTAGGCATCGGCCATGAACCCGGCAGATCGTTCGTCCCGGGCCATAATGTGCCGGATATTTGGGGTGGCATCGTACAGGGCTTCATACAGCGGCAGGCTGGTATCCCCCGGCACTCCGAAGATTACTTCTACCTTGTATTCCAGCAGCATCTGAACAAGGACTTCCGCACCTTTCATCCTTGTCTCCTTTCCGGGGCAGCCGCCCATCCGGAGCGGCCGAGGCGTGGCCCCATGGGAAAAAGGGGTTGAGAAGCAACCATTGGAGGTGATATAGAAATTTTAACAAAATAACCGGGGCTGTTTCAAGACTATTAATGGAGGCTTTCAAGTTAGCTTTTAGGGAAACCCAAATGGTACAAAAAAATTTCCTTAAGACATCACCTCCACCCTCCCATCTCCCCGCAGACTGTGTCGTAATTCGCCATGCCCGCGAAGGTAGGCATCCAGCGGGCGGAAATCTCGAATAAAATCCTAACTGGACTCCCGCTTTCGCTGGAGTGACAGCTGGTTAGAGTTTTTCAGCCTCCTGCCAAAGCTAAAGGCACTTGTAACCTATAATCAATAATTGACAGGTCCCTCTAATAAGTTTAGATTTTAATCAGTCATTGCACCGCGGATCTGCGCGCAGCGAGTTGGAACTCTATACACATAATTAGAAGGTATTGTCATGACGAAGGACTATTTTGCATACGGAACTTTGATGTGCGAAGATATCATGCTTGCGGTGACCGGACACCGCTTCAACCGCACTCCGGGATTTCTCCGTGACTACCGGCGGCGAGCAGTCAAGGGTGAAGTCTATCCGGGAATCCTCCCCGAACGGGACGGGGTGGTCGAAGGAATCGTGTATCGCGACCTTCCAGATACTGCTTGGGCACGCCTTGACCCCTTCGAAGGTGAAATGTACCAGAGGCAGATTGTAGGCGTGACCCTGGCAGACAGCACGCCCATCGAGGCGCACACCTATGTCGTCAGGCCAGAATTCGAGAACAGGCTCGACTCGAGCGATTGGGATTTTGAGAAGTTCCTGCAATCCGGCAAGAAAACCTTTGAGACGCATTACTTTGGATTCAAAGCACTGAAGAATGGCCATAGAACCTGAGCATTAAGGCGACTCCGCAAAGGCCGCCGCCTTCCAGTATTCTCTTTAACCGTCAATGCTTCCATCGTACCGAGCCAACCGCCCTTCAGCCAGATTGAAAAGCTTCAAGACTTATCAGAGTCCGTTTCCTTTGTTGAGCAATAATTGAACCACAAATGATCCAAAGCTCCTTTTCCGTCCTGTTCTCCTTACAAATCACATAACTTCCAAAATCTGCTGACGTCCCCTTCGCCCTACCGATCTGGCACGAAGTTTGCTCTTTATCATACGTAATGATCGGGAAAATCGACACCAATACCATCATTGAGAAGGCTCTATCTCCGTCCAGATCCCTTCAGAAAGGGGAGGCCTTTGATTTCCAATCCCTCCTGAAGGGGAAGATGGAAGAGTCTATCCCCTTAGAAAGAATAGCCCTGGAATACTTAAAAAAGGCTTTAGAAATGGCCTTAATGGAGACAAAACACGAAGAAACTTATCTTTCTTTATCCCCCTCTCTTTTGTTACCTCTAAGACCGTCGGCATCTCAAAGCTCATCCTCTCAGCCTCAACCGTCGGAATTTCAACCTGAACTTTTTGAAATTGAGCCTGAGTTCCAGGTGTCAAATAATTTACCCAGGGAACAAGATTTTGAATCGATTATCAGGGATGCAGGGCAGAAATATGGGGTGGACCAATCACTGATCAAGGCTGTGATTCAGGTAGAGAGCGGAGGATACCCCCTGGCGGTTTCCAAAGCCGGCGCCCGCGGTTTAATGCAGCTAATGCCCGGAACGGCATCCGATCTGGGGGTAACCAACCCTTTCGATCCTGCGCAAAATATTATGGGCGGGACGCGTTACCTGCGCAATCTGCTGGACCGCTACCGTGGAGATGTAAAACTGGCCCTGGCGGCTTACAACTGGGGGATGGGGAACCTCGAAAAACGCCCGGAGTCCATGCCCAGAGAAACAAAAAATTATATCTCCCAGGTTGAAAATTTCTACCGGAATTATTCAAGAGCCTAACACCAGCAAAAATCAACTTGACTGCACCAATCAAAAGAGTTAGATTCTTTCCAAATTACAGGGCCAGTAATCATTTTCTTCACAACTTAAACTCCTAACCTTTCGGAGTTCATTTATGAGACGGGAATTCCCAAAGGTGTCAACACGAGGCCTCCAAAGGTGGTTTTATGCCTCCCCTGGGAGGCCTTTGAATTTTTGGGAAAAAATAGATTCATTTCTCAAACACTCTCATCGTTGTTTGGACCCGGTTCACTTTGAGGGCGTTAATAACAAAACTTCCTGAGCATGCCCCCGGGAGCTGAAGTATGTAGTTCCGTTTGTTCCCTATTTCAGGTATACTCAAATACCGAAACCGAATTTAAAGGCACTACGTCTACGGATCAAAAAGCAAACTATGTCTAAATTTTTCTCCAAAAATTTTTCTTGACATCTTTTCCCTTAGTATTAAAATTCCTTTTAGTCTTCTTGACGGGCAAAACAAATTAAAAGAAAAGTTTTAGAAGGGGACCCGACGCGGTCAAAAATTTCTGGCTGAATTGTAATTTTATATCACGCAGGATTTGACGTGAGAAAAGAGATCAAGAGATTCCGAGTACTGATTTTGGGGCTGTCTATCCTGATGTCCTTCTGTTTGGCCTATCCCCAATATGACAGTTTGGGCGAAATTCGTTTTCTTTCCCTCGACCTGATTTTGGGGAATTCTGAGATTGCGGACCAGGATGATCTTGTCAGTGATCCCCCGACCCAATCAGAAGGAATCGTTTCAACCTCCTCTGTAAATTTAAGCCATCTGGGAATCCACCCCTTCCAGGATTCCTTTTCTTTCCCTTTCCAATTATTTTTCTTCGAACCAAGAATTTCCATCCTCCGCTGTTGAGATAACTTCCCCTACAATTTATCGGCATTCGCCGCTCCTCTCATTTCACTTTGCCCTATACCTGGACCGGAGCAGCTTTAAAGAATCTTCTTACCACACATAAAGCATGCGCCGGCAAGCTTATTAGAGGAAAGCAAGAAGAAGGATGAGGATTTTTCCATATTCCTTTATACCTCCGGGTAATGAGCTTTTTATCCCAGAGGGTCGCGTTCAAAACGGGATACTGCAAAAGGTCAAGCTCAATCAATCTTGAAGGAGAGCCAGATGAAAAGAACGAATAAGTGGCCCCTTATGATTTTTCTCCTATCTTTCATATTAGGATGCCATCCCATCAAAGGAATGCAAGAGGCGAGGGAGAAAACAAACAAGGAAGGGAGGGTGATTCTGGAGAATATAGATGGATATGCACAAAAGGTAGAAATAGCAGCCCAAAGGTCGGAAAGGGCTTGCTTCAACTTTATGAGAGAACTTTTTCACAAAAGCAGGAGCAGCCAGACAGAAAGTGGCATGGAGGCTCAAAAGGATTAAGCAATGAAGGAAGTGAGCGGAAATGAAAAACATTTTGACCGCCCCTTTAACAACGGCGGCTTCGTCAGGAGGAGAGAATAATGGCGGTTAGAGACAAATCTGATAAGAAGAAAGATGAAATGCATTGTCAAAGGTGTAATGCTCGGATGGCATTTGACAAATTTTATGGTCGAGATAGCTGTTTCTTTGGATGGCGTTGCATTAGCTGCGGCGACATTCTGGATCCCGTGATTCTTTTGCATCGCCTCAGCAAGGATCCCAATCTTGCGATTCCTGAAAATGATGAAAAAATTAGGTCTTTGATCAAGAAATACATGAGCGCGACGCCAAAGGATATATGAACGCAAAGTAGTCGAATCCGGAGAAACTAAAATCGAGAAAGGAGGTTATCATTATGAGGAAGCCGCCAATAGTTGTTCTATCTGTCAGCTTCGCTATAGGGATTTATTTTGCTGGCATTGCATCATCGGGTGACAAAGAAAAGCCCATGGTTAAATACCCTGATAGCTATCGGCACTGGACTCATGTCAAATCCATGGTGATTCAACCAGGGCATCCTCTTTATGAGTCTTTTGGGGGAATTCATCATATATATGCCAATTGGAAGGCATTCAAAGCAATGAAGGGTGGGAAACCCTTTCCAGACGGAGCGGTATTGATTTTTGATCTGCTGGAGGCAAAGAACCAGAACAATTCCCTTGCCGAAGGGCCTCGTAAATTTGTCGGCGTAATGCACAAAGATTCTAAAGAATTTTCCGATACCGGCGGATGGGGCTTTGAAGGATTCAAGGGTGATACCAAAGAGCGGTTTGTTAGTGAGCCGAAGAGTGCCTGCTTTGCCTGTCATGAAGCCCAAAAGCAAAAAGATTATGTATTTAGTAACTATCGCGAATAACTGAAAAAAAATAGAAGGGGCTGATTCCTTTAGGAAGGGGGTTGAAGAGGAGGGGTCAAACTCGTTTTGCAGGTTGGAGCGACTCAATCCGCTGATTTTCTTCGAGGGACCTCTTAGTTTAGGCCTTTTTCCGCCTTAAACAGGCATCTGCGGTATTGAAAACCTTCTTCTAAAAAACCTGGATCAGAATCTTTGCGAAGAACAATGAGGGCGAGTTGTTGGTCGGGTCGGACCGGGGCAACCAATGATTATCGCCAAGGAAAGGTTTGTAGAAAGGCAGTTTGGGGGGCCTTAGCACCGCATTTCCGCATCTGAAATCATCCCTCTAGGGCGATAGAAATGCCAAGGGCTAACCGCTATTATCTTCCGGGTCAGATCAGCATCGGTAGTTTTAGTAATTGATTTGTTTGGACCCGCTTCACTCTAAAGGTTTTAATAACAAGACTTCTTGAACGAGCGCCTGGGAGCTGAGGTATGTAGTTCCGTTTGTTCCTTATTTCAGGTATACTCAAATACCGAAACCGGAATTAACGGGATTTCGTCTCCATCCCTATCGGACTCGCTGTTGGTGTTTCATCGCCAATAGCAACCTTGGCGCGGGAAGACAACCTTATGATGTTTGAAACCGGAAAATATTTGCAAGCTGTTCCGGAAAGCGTCCCCCTGGTTCGCTTCAGACATTTAAAGAGGAGGTTAACAAGGATGTGCAAAAGAATTTCGATTATGGTGATCCTTTTCATGTTCATTGCGACCGCTACGGCGTTCGCCCAGCAAGCCGGCAGGAGTGATTATCCCAAGCGGCCGATTAATATACTCATTGGTTTTGCTCCCGGTGGGGGAAGCGACGTCATGCTTTCCATGGTCAGGCCGTTGTTGGAAAGAACCCTGAAGACCACTCTGGTCCCGGTTTATAAGCCCGGTTCCGGCAGTGACATTGCCCTGACCGAAGCGGCCCATGCCAAACCCGATGGCTATACGACGGTCATTTCCTGCACGCCCCAGGTTCCAATCAATCCCGTCGTACGGGAGACCCAATATAAAATTTCTGACCTGGTCTTTGTGGCGAATGTGGTGACCGATCCGGGCATCCTGGTGGTGCGCACCGCGAGCCCTTATAAAACCCTGGCGGAATTCATCAAAGGGGCTCAGGAAAAACCGGGCAAAATCAGTGTAGGCGTTTCCTCCGCTCCCGGGGATGACTGGTTTGCCATGCATATGTTTGAAGGAATTGCCCAGGTCAAATACAATATTGTTCCCTTTCCAGGGGATGGCCCTTCCTGGCAGGCAGCTCTGGCGGGTCACGTGGAAGCTTCCGCCAATAACCTGGGTATCGTGTATCCCCAGGTTAGAGGTGGTAAACTGCGGGCTTTAGCCATCATGACGGAAAAGCGATCCCCGTATCTTCCCGATGTTCCTACCTTCAAGGAACTGGGATTTAATTTCACCAGCGGTTCCTCCCGCGGTTTTTCCATGCCCAAGGATACCCCCAAGGGGATCGTGGGAACTTACGCCAATGCCGTGAAGCAGGTTATGGACAGCGAAGAGTTTAAGGCCAATGCGATGAAGACGGCTTTCCCTTCTGACTTTCAAGGTCCAGAAGAATATACCGCTTTCATACAGAAGCTGGACGGGGTTTACCGGCCTTTGTGGGAAAAGTACGGCAAGGAGGCCATAAGCAAGTAGACGACTACGTTAAACCTTCTCCTTCCCAAGGCTGTTTCATAATTCGTCATGCCCGCGAAGGCGGGCATCCAGGGGCTGAAGTCCTGAATAAAATCGCGACTGGATTCCCGCTTTCGCTGGAATGACGCTCCTTTTTTTGAATAGCGACCCAGCCTCCTGGTCGAGGGGGGAAGGCTCCACTCCCTGCGTCGTCGCAGGGATTTTTCTATACGGTCGTGTTAGAGGGGTTATTTGGTGAAACAGAAGGAATTACTTTTTTCCCTGTTCGTCCTGCTGGTGGCGGTTATTTACGAAGTTATGGCGCTCAGGATGCCCCGGGGGCATATCACCTATCCCGGACCAGGGTTTTATCCCAGTCTAGTGGGAGTTTTTCTGCTCTTCACTTCTGGCGGTTTCGTTCTCTGGACGCTCTTTAAAGGGAAAGCCCCAATGCCGGCGGCGGGTCCCGGGGAAGTTGACAGGGTTGATTCGAAAACCAATCAACGCAGTAAAACTTTGCTGCTCATCGCCTTGTTGCTGTTTTATGTTTTGACTCTGAACTCCCTGGGATTCCTGCTGGCGATTTCCATCTTCATGATCTTGTCAATCCGCATCTTTGGTTACCGTCGATGGCTCCCTTCTCTGGGGATCACCATAGCCATTGTGGCGATTTCTTACCTTTCTTTTGTGGTCTGGCTGAAGGTGCCCCTTCCCCAGGGGATTCTGGGCGACTTATTGGAAGGCATTCTCGGATGAGAGGAGTAAACCAGTGAACTCCCTTGCCGGACTTTGGCACGGTTTTTCTGTTGCCCTTTCTCCTCTCAATCTACTCTTCGGATTTTTGGGGGCGGTCATTGGCACCATCATAGGAATTCTTCCTGGTTTGGGGCCACTGGGCACTATGGCGCTCCTCCTGTCTTTAACCTATGGTTTTGATCCGGTGGCGGGCATGATCCTCTTCGCCGGCATATATTTCGGCGCTATGTATGGAGGATCCACCACCTCCATTCTGCTGAATATTCCCGGCGAAGCGGCTTCCGTAGTAACCGTTTTAGAGGGTTATAAAATGAGCCGCCGGGGCCGGGCGGGAGCTGCCCTGGCCGTGGCGGCCGTCGGTTCTTTCATTGCTGGTTCCATCAGTATCGTTTTCCTGAGTTTCCTGGCCCCTACCCTGGCCGAGGCGGCTCTCCAATTCGGTCCCGCAGAATACTTTACCGTGGCTCTGGTTGGCCTAGTGATCATGTCCAGGTTGACCGGCGGTAATCTGTTGAAGTCGCTCATGATGATCGCCCTGGGATCAGCCCTGGGCACGGTCGGCATGGAGACTGTGGCCGGGTACATGCGCTTTACCTTCGGGATGTCCATACTGGCCCAGGGGATCGATTTCCTCCCCGTAGCCATGGGGCTCTTCGGAATCTCGGAAGTGCTCATTACCCTGGCTTCGCCCCAGGAAAATCTCTCCCTGCAACAGGTCAGATTTAGAGAGCTTTGGCCTAGCCGCCAGGAGTGGCGCCGCTCCTTCTGGCCCATGATTCGGGGCTCTTTCATCGGTTTCTTTATCGGTCTTGTCCCCGGCCCTTCTCCCGTGATTGCCACGATGGTCTCTTACACGGTGGAAAGAAAGCTGGACAAACACGGCGAATTTGGCCATGGCGCCATCGAAGGGGTAGCCGGTCCGGAGGCGGCCAACAATTCGGCGGTGGGCGGTGCTTATGTCCCCTTGATGGCTTTGGGAATTCCTTTTACCCCGGCCATGGCGGTGGTAATGGCAGTGCTCTTGATCCACGGTATCAGTCCTGGACCCATGCTCATCAGTGAGAACCCAGACCTGTTCTGGGGCGTGATCGCGAGCATGTATATCGGCAATTTCATGCTCCTCATATTCAATCTACCCCTGGTGGGGGTGTTTGCCAAAATCATCCAGATTCCTTTGTATCTCCTCATGCCGCTCGTGCTTCTTCTGTGCCTCGTCGGGGTATACTCCATTAATAACAGTATCCTCGATGTCTGGCTCATGATCGGATTTGGCCTCCTGGGCTACCTTATGCGACGTCTGGATTTTGATGTGGCCCCGTTGGTCCTGGCGCTGGTTCTGGGTCCCATGATGGAGAGAAGTTTCCGGGAGACCATGATGATTGGACAGGGCGATCTGACCGTTTTTCTGACCCGCCCCATCTCGGCGACGCTCCTCGCCGTGGGAGCGATGGTTATGGTAGCCCCCCTGTTGAAAAAAGCCTTATGGCAACGTGCTTCTCGCCGTCAATCTTCAGATACGGAGTAAAGGAGGTGGAGGACGCAATACCGTTTGTTCGGTAACTCAGGGGTAGCCATATACCGAAACCGAAATTAACGGATGTACGTCGCCTTCTTTATCTAATACAAACGCATTAAATAAATTGTCATTATAAGGAGGTTCGCGGGACGACAAAGCAATTCTCCCCCCACCCTTCCCCTCCTCCTCGAGGGGGCCATAGAGGAGTGTGAAAAGGTGCTACAGATCAACCCCGGACATGTCAAAGCCATGAATCTTAAAAATCGGCTGAAGCAGAGCAAGGAGGAGCTGGATGGGCCCAAAGAAATGTTAGGTCTGCTTGTCTAATCCCGGAATGGATGGAAGAAACACAGTGGCATTAACCCGTTTTACCATGCTTCAACTTGCATTCCGGTTCGCCCCGCAATCCTGTAATTACTTCCCGGGGGGATGAGCAGTTCCTGATCGATCCGGAGATGGGTACTTTTGAGGTGGTTCAGGCGCATGATTTCATCAAGGTTCGTTTTGTAATGCTCCACGATTTTCCATATCGTATCCCCTTTTTTCACCCGGTAGCGAAGGGGTTCTGAATTCCCGGCAGGAATGATTTGTGCCTCCACTTCTGTTTCTTTGCCTACCGTTGTTCCTCCCAGGGGTATCTTCAGTTTTTGGCCCACCCTGAGGAAATCTTTTTCCCTTATTTGGTTAGTGGCTGCAATGGCCTGGACGCTGGTGCGGTAGCGGCCAGCCAGCTGGGTCAATGTTTCACCCGACTGAACCTGGTGAAAAGCATAAACCTTCTGGGAAAACTTGGCGACGGGGATTTCGTTGAGTTTAGAAAGGAGGAGATCGCCTTTTCCGTCGGGCACCTTCAGGTCGTAAGGCTCGCAGGGCGTAATCTTCAGCCTGAGTTCAGGGTTTAAACCCTCGATGCTTTCCGATGAAACTGCCAAGATTTTAGCGACATCCTTCAGGAGCACCTGTTTGGAAATTTTAATCGATTCATAAGGGAGGGGCGGAGGGGGTTCTCCCAGATCGAACCCGAATCTGCCGGGGTCGCTGATAATCAGAAGGGTGGCTATGAATCGAGGGACATAACGAGCTGTCTCCTGGGGGAGTTTCTCGAAAAGATCCCAAAAATTGTCCAGATAGTTGATCCTTTGCGTACGGATCACTTGGAGAACCCGGGCCTCCCCGCAGTTGTAGGCCGCCAGAACTGTGCACCAATCACCGAATATGTTGTGTAGCTCCTTAAGGTAGGCGATCGCGGCCTGGGTGGACTTTTCCACGTCCATCCGTTCGTCGAGCCAATAGTCCCTCTTGAGGCCGAACTTATAGCCCGTAGAAGGGATGAATTGCCAAATACCAAGGGCCCGAGCCGGGGAGAAGGCATTGGCCTGGTACCCGCTTTCAATCAGGGGAAGCCACGAAAGTTCTTTCGGAAGCCCGGCCTGTTCCAGGGCCGCCATGATCATCGGGCGATATCTCCCCGAGCGCTTGTGGGCTTCCATGAAAAACTTCCTCTCGGGGCCCTTAAAAAGATTGATTTCCCGTTCCACGTAACGGTTTAAGACTAAAGGGATGGCGTTCTGCGAACCCTCTGTGCTCGTGTGCTGGGTGGCGTAAACTTCGAGCATCCGCCTGCAAACCATCAAGCGGATTTTCTCTTTTTGCGCCGCCAGGTCTTGATCCCCGTTGGGATTGACCTGGAGGATCAGGCGATAGGATTGATCCAGGGCGGCGATGGCATTTCTAAAATCTCCCTTTCCCCAAAAATCCTGGGAGCGCTGAAAAGACCCCAGTGCCTCGTTCAGAAGAAAATCCGATTCTCGAACTTGATTCCTCTCCGACTTTAATCCGGGTACAGAGGAAGACAGGGAAGCCGCTTCTTTAAGAGCAAACATTTTGCTCTCCGGCGTCAAATGGAGCTTTTCATCCGCGGAATTTGCTTCGAGTTTATCCTCTGTTTTCGGCGGTCCATTTTTCCAGGGCAAGGAACAAGCCGCCGCCATGGAAAAGAGAAGGATCACCATTGTCCTTGCCAGGTTAAATTCCATCGCCATTCCCCCTGTCTTACCTTATCGTTTTTTTAGGGGGAGAAATTAAGGAATTTCGAATTGTTTAGCCACCGAGGGTAGAGAGGCCACAGAGTTATAATATCGCAATATCAAAAAGAATTTAGCCACGCACCCCTGAACAGATTCCTCGGGTGTTAGCTTTTTCCTTCTGCTTTTTCAACTTGAATCCCTTTGTGGTCTCTGTGGCAAAAATGTCTTTAAGATTTTGGGCCCTTAATTGAATTTCCTTTTTTGGCTAAACCATTTCGGAATCTAGGATTCCTATCTTCTTTGAATTTGATGAATTGAAGACCCGGGAGGGTAAAAAATGAAAGGAAGATGAATTTTCCTATGGGAGTAACTATGGGAAAGGTTGGGTCAATAAACGGCGAGGAGGAGGAAAAGGTCTCTATACTGCTAATGCCCAAAATCTGAAAATTCTGTCAAGAAAAACCAATGAATCTCACAGAGCCCACAGGGAACGCAGAGAAGGCGTTTGGAAATTTATTCGATAAAATCTAAAAAATCTCTCTGGCCTCTGCGAACTCTGCGAGATATATAATTTTTGCTGGGTTGCGGATAAGAATTTCCTAGCTCAGCAGTTTCACTGCAGAAAGAGCGTACACCCGCGCCGCCTGCACTACCTTTTCCAGGGCCACCCGTTCGTTGGCTTTGTGAGCCAGGTCCTCGAATCCAGGGCCGAAGCAAACCGAAGGGATCCCGCCCTTATGATAAAGATGGGAAGCATCCGTGCATCCTGCCTTTCCCTTTATCTGCGGAAACTGTCCAACCACATCTTCGATGACCTGGCAGAGACCTTTGGCGAGAGGTGAACTCGGGTCTATAGCGTAAGGATCCCATCCTTCGTGAGTAACACGAACTTCACTGGATATACCCTCAGAAGTGCACTTCTCCAGAACCTCTTTGATCTCCCGGAGGATGGATTCCGACGTCTCTCCGGGCATCAGCCGGCGGTCGATAGAAAATGTGCATCGTTCGGGGATGATGTTGACTTTAGTCCCGGCCTGGATCATGGTAACCGAAAGGCTCGGATGGGGAATCTCAAAGAGGGGATGGTGGGCTTTAAATTCGAGCCGTTCCAGCTCGTGGATGATTCGGGCAGCGGCGTGGATGGCGTTGGCCCCAACATGCGGCCTGCCCGCATGGCTGGCCCTGCCTTTCACCGTAACCTCCAGCCAGCGGAGACCGCGGTTGCCAATAGCCACTTGCAGGTTCGTGGGCTCGGAAACGATCGCCCAGTCCGCACCCGCCCCGATTCCTCGCCGGATCATGCATAGGGTCCCCGCATCGCTTCCGGTTTCTTCATCACCTACCGCCTGAAAGACGATGCCGCCCTTAAAAGGCGCTCCAGCCTTCTTCAACGCACCCAGGGCAACGATCATGGCCGCTACTCCGGATTTCATGTCACTGGCGCCACGGCCATAAATGTATCCATCCTTGAATTCGCCGCTGAAAGGGTCAGAGTCCCAGTCCTCCCCGGGTGGGACCACATCGAAATGGCCATTCCAGATCATGGTCTTTCCACCGGCTTGACCGCTAAGTTGAGAGACCACGTTGGCCACGCCCGGTTTCTCCTCGACGACTTCAACTGGAAACCCACGCCGTCTCAGATCATCAGCAATCAATCCGGCGCATCCCCGTACATCGCCCGGGGGATTCAAGCTTTTGGATCGAATTAATTTACCGAGCAGCGCCTGAATATCTTCAGGATCAATGAATTTTTGAAAATCTTGCATGCTAAGCTCCGGCTAAAAAATTTTGGGTCATCCCCAAATTAGTTGCGGGCCAAGGAATTGACATATTCTGAATGTCGAGCGATTTCAGGGTCGTGGAAGGAAAGCCATATTACTTGCAATCATGAGGCAAATATCCCTCCTTAGCTGTGGCGGGAGTGTTCAGCCCTTTCATTGAAGCTTTCTTTCCCCGCCCCCGCTCCGCTTTGCGGAAGGCAAGCAGGGGTGTATGGGAAGCGGATATCCCGCCGATGCTTGCGGCGCAATCTGCCTTTCCTTCCACGCCCTTGTCAGGCCTTCGCAAAATATTCGATCCACTAATTTGGAGATAATAAAAATTTTTTAACAACCGAGACCGCAGAGACCCCGTAAGCCCAAAAAAGATATTTGTAATTTCCTAAACAATGAAGCTCCCCGCCGCAACCAGCGGGGTATCTGTCATGCCAGCGTACGCTGGCATCCAGTATTCTAGACATAATAGCTGACAGTTG
>Ga0187889_10002535_pt1 | contig 17610 bp, 15 predicted proteins | sample June2016WEW_7_10_2_FD_132992 | JGI IMG/M metagenome (GOLD analysis project Ga0187889, IMG submission 132992) | Peatland microbial communities from SPRUCE experiment site at the Marcell Experimental Forest, Minnesota, USA - June2016WEW_7_100 | ecosystem: Environmental > Terrestrial > Soil >... | reverse complement strand
GTCCGGGATTACGTGCTCATGCACCTGGAAGAACTCCTCAAATTATCCGCCGCAGACCGGCTCAAGCAGCGGTACGCCAAGTTTCGCAGCTTTGGCCACTTCGTCGAAAAGAAGACCCCCTCGCCGGAACCGGCCGAGGCGGTGTGATCAATGCTCTATCCATTGATCTTCCAGCCCATCTTTAAGGAACGGGTCTGGGGCGGGCGCAGGCTGGCTCAGCTCTATCATAAGCCCCTGCCGCCCGGCGCGCCGATCGGCGAATCGTGGGAAATCAGCGACCGCTTCGGCGATGCCAGCATTGTTGCCAACGGGCCCCTGGCCGGCAAAGATCTCTCTTGGCTCATGGCCCGCCACTCGGCCGAGTTGCTGGGGCGCCCCGGTTCAGCGAACGAGCGATTCCCGCTCCTGGTCAAGATTCTGGACGCCCGGGACAGACTCTCCTTGCAGGTACATCCTCCCGCCGCCAAGGCGGCTGAGTTGGGGGGTGAACCCAAAACTGAAATGTGGTACATCGCCGACGCGGCGCCCGGAGCGGCGTTATACGCCGGCTTGAAGCGCGGCGTGACCCGGGCGGATTTCGAGCGAAAACTCCAGGCCGGCGCTGTGGCCGAGTGTTTCCACCGCCTTGGCGTTCATGCGGGCGATGCCATGTTCCTGCCCAGCGGGCGCGTCCATGCCTTGGGCGGCGGCCTGGTCGTTTTTGAGATCCAGCAGAATTCGGACACGACCTATCGCGTGTTCGATTGGAACCGTCTCGGGTTGGAGGGCAAACCCCGCGAACTCCAGGTTCCGCAGTCGCTGGCCAGCATAGATTTCAATGATTTCGAGCCGGCGCTCGTGCCCGGCAGCTTTGCCGCCGCCGGACCGGCCCGGGTGCGGCCGCTGGTGGACGACCGGCTGTTTACGGTGGAAGCCTGGCAACTCGATGCGGGCGCTCCGCTCCGACTGGCCCGAGGCCGGATGCACATTCTGGGGGTCCTGAGCGGGTCGTTGTCCGTCCAGGACGGCCAGAGTTCACTCTCACTGGCCGCCGGTGGTTTTTGCCTGATACCCGCCAGCCTGCCCGAGGTGGAGCTCCGGACCAAAACCGCCGCCACCTTTTTGCGCGCGCAAGCCGGGAATCCGCTCCCTCCGGCTTAGTCGCAGTTCATCGCTCCTAATCCTAATCGTAATCGTAATCGTCATCCGAATGAATCGCCTGTTCAACCGTGAGAAACTGGACTGATTACCGGTTGCGCGAGGGAGATTAGGAGTAGGATTACGATTAGGAGCAACTACCCAAAAAGGCGAGATGGGCCCTTCAGCTTTCCGTGACCCCTTACGTTCTTGCCCGAGAACTGGCTGCGCCTATAATATCGGGATGCTGGATATCAAACTGATTCGGGAGAGACCGGAGTTTGTGCGCCAACGCCTCGCCAGCCGCGGGGCCGGGGATGAAACCCGCATTGATGAATTGCTCAGCCTGGACAAGCAGCGGCGTGAGGCGATGCGACAGGTCGAGGCGCTCAAGGCGCAGCGGAACCGGGTCTCCAAGGAAATCGGCGCGTTCATGGGCCAAAAGAGGATCGCCGAGGCGGAGGCCAGGAAGCAGGAGATGCGCGATTTGGGGGAGCGGATTGGGCGGTTGGACCAGGAGGCGGCGGCGGCGGAAGGGGCGTGCGGGCAATTGATGCTGCGGCTGCCGAATTTGCCGCACGAATCGGTGCCGGCCGGCAAGGGCGCGCAGGACAACCCGGTCGTTCGCATCCACGCAGAGAAGCCGGTGTTCTCGTTTGCGCCCAAATCACACGTCGAGCTTTGCGAGAGCCTGCGGCTGGTCGATTTCGCCCGGGCGGCCAAGATCTCGGGCAGCGGTTTTGTCCTTTATACCAACTGGGGCGCCCGGCTGGAGCGGGCCCTCATCCAGTTTCTGCTGGACCTTCACACGCGGGAGCATGGCTACACGGAAGTCTCCCCGCCGTTCCTGGTGGGCCCGCAATGCCTCGAGGGGGTGGGGCAGTTTCCGAAGTTCGCCGACCAATATTACGCCGTGCAGGAGGGCCTGGATGCCAGCACGCTGGGCAAACTGTACCTCATCCCGACAGCCGAGACGCCGGTGGCCAACCTCCACCGCCAGGAAATCCTGGCCGAGCGGCAGTTGCCGATTTATTACTGCGCCTACACGCCCTGTTTCCGGGGGGAGGCCGGCGCGGCGGGCGTCGGCACGCGCGGCATGATTCGAGTGCATCAGTTCGACAAGGTGGAGCTGATCAAGATCGTCAAGCCTGAGCACGGGTATGAAGAGCAGGAGAAAATGCTGGCCGATGCGGAGCGGGTCTTGAAAGTGCTGGGCTTGCATTACCGGGTCGTCTTGCTCTGCGCGGGGGACCTGGGATTCGCCAGCGCCAAGACCTACGACCTCGAGGTCTGGGCGCCGGGGCAGGGAAGCTATCTGGAGGTTTCCAGCGTGTCCAACTGCGAAGATTTCCAGGCGCGCCGCATGAATCTCCGGTTCAAGACCGAAACCGGGGAGAACCGTTTTCCGCACGTCTTGAACGGCAGCGGCACTGCTTTGGCGCGCCTGTTCGTGGCCCTGGTGGAAACGTGCCAGCAAGCCGATGGGAGCCTGGCTATCCCTGCCGCGCTGCAGGACTATCTCAAGGCCGAAAGGATTGACGCTTGAGGCTCCTCCTGGCCAGCAGCGAAGTCCATCCGTATTCAAAAACCGGCGGGTTAGCCGACATGGCGGGAGCTCTGGGCAAGGCCCTCGCGCAGGCGGGGCACCGCGTCGGCATCGTCACTCCTCTTTATCCGGGGGTGCGGGAGCGATTTGGCGAGCTCAAGCTCCTGGATTTGCGGCTGGATTTTCCACTCGGCCTGGCCCGGTTCCGGGGCGAGGTCTGGACGTTGGAACCCCAGCCGGGGTTGACTGTGTATTTCATCGATCAACCGGAGTTTTATCAGCGGTCCTCCCTTTACCAGGCGCACGGCCTGGATTACCCGGACAATGCAGAGCGGTTTCTGTTCTTCTCGAAGGCCATCGCGCGCCTGGCGCTGGACCTGGCCTGGAAACCGGAGATGCTCCACCTCAATGACTGGCAGACCGGCTTTGCCGCCCTCTTCATCGAGCATCGGCGGCGCCAGCCCGAAGGCGGGCCCGGGCCGGGGACCTGCATGACCATCCACAACCTGGCTTACCAGGGCCAGTTCCCCCCCGGCCAATATGCCCTGGCCAACCTGCCGTGGAACTATTTCACGCCCCAGGGCGTCGAGTTCTATGGCAAGGTCAATTGCCTCAAAGCCGGCATCGCCTTCGCCGATGTCATCACCGCCGTGAGCCCCCGCTATGCCCGGGAAATCACGACGGAGGAATTCGGGTGCGGGTTGGATGGGCTGTTGCGGGGGCGCCAGGACGCGTTGTTGGGCATTCTCAACGGCGTCGATTACCAGGAATGGAATACCACAGGCGATCCCTTTCTTCCTCACCCCTACAGCGTCAACGACCTGGGAGGCAAGGCGGCCGACAAACTCGAATTGCAGAAGGAATTCGGGCTGCCCGCCGATGCGGGCGTGCCGCTCTTCGGCAACATCGGACGGCTGGTGGAGCAAAAAGGGGTCGGTATCATGTTGGGGGCCCTGGAAGAGATGCTCAGCGCCAATCTCCAATTCGTCCTGCTGGGCGTTGGCAGCCCCGCATTCGAGCGAGCTTACCAGGACCTGGCGCGGCGGTTTCCGGCGCGGGTAGCGGTGCGGATTGGATTCGACGAGGGCCTCTCGCACCGTATCGAAGCCGGGTGCGATTTCTTCCTGATGCCTTCCTGTTTCGAGCCGTGCGGTCTCAACCAAATGTACGGCCTGCGCTACGGCGCCATCCCCATTGTCCGGGCCACCGGCGGATTGGACGACACGGTCATCGATGCCAGGGAGGATGCGGCGCGCGCCGACGGGATTAAATTCAGCGAATACTCCGCCCCAGCCCTGGCCAAGGCCATCCGCAAGGCGCTGGTCTTATTCCAGGAGCCGGAAGCCCTGGCGCATTTCCGCGCCAATGCCATGACGGTCGATTTTTCCTGGGCCCGCACCGCCGACAGTTACGTCGCCGCCTACCAAAGGGCAATGCAGCAGAACACCCCGGAGCAGAGGGTCAACGATCACGCCGCCGCCGGCGCGCATATTTCGTAGCCTAAGAGCGGTGCCGGGCTCCCGAGGCTGAGTAGAGCCTGTCGCAAAAGCCCGACGAGCGGAAGACTTTGTGGCAACCTTTGTCGAATTGGCCATCTTTCGACAAAGTTGGCGACGAAGGTTGCAACGAAGGGCCGCAATCGGAGTCTTTGGGACAGATGCTCCGTAGCGCAGGTTTCCAACCCTTGTCATTACCCACATTCTCTTCGCACCTCGATTAGCTCCTGTTGCGGACCGGCTCAAACCCCGTAGGGGTGGCCTGTTTATAGCACCAACGCAGCCACCCCCCTCCTTCTTTTTGTTTTTCAGCGGCGCGGGTCTGGCCCGCCTGTCAAATTCTACGCCCGCCGCGCCGCTGAAAAACAAAAAGAACGGTGGTGGGTCGCGGTCCGCCTATAAACAGGTCACCCCTACGGGGTTTTCGGCCCTTGGCGCACGCCGGCGGTGGTAGGAAAGCACGAAATCCAGGCGGTGTGCATCAATCAGTTCCTCTCAACCATCTCCGCCGAACATGTGGGTAAAGACAAGGTTTCCAACCTGCTGTTTCGCGGACTTCCAGCCGGCAGGTCGTACCTGCTTGGTCGCATCCGCGGATTGGAAATCCGCGATACAGCAGACTGGAAGTCTGCGCTGCGCCTTCCAGTTGGCGAAACCCCATCAAAATCCGGGCTACGCCCCTTTGGCGCCGTTTTTCTTATAGGCCCCGACGGCCGGCGCCTCGGGATTGACCTCCGGGCCGAAGTAACGCAGGCAGACCAGCGGCTCGGTTTCGCTTAGGTTTTCGAAGGTCACCCCGGCTCGGACGCCCTCGTCGGAGCAGAAGTATTCGTCCTCGGTCAATTCGGTGAAGCGGATGAGCTTGGGACTGTTGAGGGGTTGGCCGTTGATTTTGCCGGCGCCCTGAACGCAGATCAGGCCGCAGGCGCCGTTGTCTTTGACGACGCACTTGACGCCTGGTTCCACCGTCAGTTCTTTCGCGCTGAAGAGTTGTTCACCGTCGATCTTGCCATAAACAATCCAGCGGTCCACATAACCCTTCGCGGCGGTGTCGGCCACAGCGATGGGTTCGAGGTAGTGGTTGTCCTTGAAGTTGGGGTCGACGTTGGCCTCCCAGTCAATTTGGTCCACGATGAAGTCCAGGTCGCGGTGTTTGTTCTTGGGCATGTCCTTGACCAGCAGGTCCCAGGGCACGTAGCGGCCTTCGACCATGCTTTGGTACATGCCGAAAACGTCGCTGCCCCACTGTGGTTCGTAAGTGCACAGGGAGCCGGGGGCGTGGAGGATGCAGGGGCCGACCAGCCAGCCGGTGCCCGGCTTGAGCCGATAGGCCTTCGAGAGGTCGAGAATGCCATTGTCTCCTTTGTTCCAGTCTTCGAGGCATTTGCGGACCTGGGCCTTGGTGGTGCCGGGTTCGAGGCCGAAGAAGGTGTAGGGGAAATTGTCGCCGATGTAGTTGTGCTGGGGCGGGAAGTAGTAGGACTCAGGCTTGCCTTCCTGGCCGACGAGCTTGGCCTGGGCGGCGTTTTGGTGCATGTGGTGAGGAATCGGCCCCATATTGTCGAAGAACTTCGAATAAACCGGCCAGCGGCCGTACTGTTTCCAGATGGCCTTGCCGACGAGGGTGGGGCCGCAGTCTTCGACGGCCTTGCGCAAGGTGAACCGTTGCCCGGAGGTGACGCAATAGCTCAGGCCCTCGTCGGGCACGCGGCCTTCGTTGGCGGCCTCGGTGGTGGAGGCGAACCAGCGCTCGTCAATGCCGCCGCGATTGGCGCCGTAGGCATAGATGTCATCGGGATGAAGCTTGATGCGCAAGCCCGGCTGGAGGAACGAGCGGGGCACCCAGTTGGGCGCCAGCCGCAGCAGCCCGCCCGTGCGCGCCAGTTCCGCTTCAACCAACGATTTGGTGTTGCCTTTGACAGTCTTGAGTGAGGTTACAGTGTTCATGCTTGAACCGTCGCCGATCTTGGCCCCCCTGGCAAGCGTTCGTTGTTTTCTTGCCCCCGGCTTTGTGCGACGGTCATGCCGATTTCGGCATGATGAAGACAATCGCTTGGGCCGCCGCGGGCTTGATGTTGTTGGCGCTGGCGGGATGTGAGCCGCACAGCTCGATCCCAGTGGGCGTCCAGGTCTTTTTTTCACCCAAGGGGGGCGCCACCGAGGCCGTAGTGGATGCGTTGGACCACGCGACCAACAGCATTCTGGTCCAGGCTTACAGTTTCACCTCGGCGCCGATTGCCCGGAGTCTGGTCGAGGCGCGCCGGCGCGGCGTGAAAGTGGCGGTCATTTTGGACGAAAGCCAGCGGACGGAAAAGTATTCCGCGGCCGATTTCCTGGCGCACAACGATATCCCCACGCTCATCGATGCCCAGCACTCCATCGCGCACAACAAGGTCATGATCATCGATGGTTGCGTCGTCCTGACCGGCTCCTTCAATTTCACCAAAGCCGCCGAAGAAAAGAACGCGGAGAATCTCTTGGTCATCAACGACCCGGTCCTCGCGCGGAGATACGACGCGAATTGGCGGGCCCACGAGCAGCATTCCGAACCTTACGCCCGCCAGGACCCAGAGCCCCGGCAGGAGAGGCGGAGCAGATGAGGAGCCGGGTGAAACTTTTTGGCCTCCTGCCGGGTATTGGCTGGTGACGGGTCCAACCAGGCCCGGGAACAGGTAAATCTGAAACATTAGGAGCCAATATGAAGAGAACGATGGCGGTTGCAGCCTTTGGAATTGGAATCGCGGTGCTTGCGGCAGCCGGCGCAAGCGCTCGAGCGGAAACGCCGCTGCCCGGGCAGGTGGACTTTGGGACTTTCTCGCCTCCGGGTTCAAAGGGCGAGTTTGTCGAGATTAACGTCCCGGCCAGCCTAATCGGCCTGGCGGCGCGATTTTTCGAGAAACAGGAGCCGGACGTGGCGAAGTTGCTCAACGGCCTCCAGCTCGTGCATGTGAGCGTCATCGGCCTTAACGACCAGAACCGCGCGGAGTTCGAGAGAAGAGCGGAGAAGGTTCGCAAAGAGCTCGAGGCCAAGGGCTGGGAGCGCGTCGTTAAGGTGGTTAAGGAGGAGCAGGATATCGGGATATACCTCAAAACCCAGGGCAAGGAGACGGTGCAAGGATTGGCACTGGTGCTGTTCGCTGGCAAGGAGCAGGCCGTGTTCGCCAACATCGTTGGCGACATCAAGCCGGAACAACTGGCCCTCCTGGGCGAGCGATTGCACATCGAACCGCTCAAAAACCTCGGTCAGATGACTAACAACGCGGAGCAGTAGAGGGTGCAGTCCCAGCCATCCTGAGCCCGGGGAAAATCCGTGAGCCGCCCGGTGAGAGCCCCGGGCCTGCAACGGCACGATCGCTCCTGTAGGGCGAGTCAGGCTCACCCAATTTCCACGCAAGGGTAAAACCAATGAATGCCTCTGAACAATGGAAGCCTGCAGGGTGGAGGAGCGCGGCGTGCCTGGCGCCTTTGGGCCTGGTGCTGGCGGCCGGACTTTGTGTCTTCGGAGTGACGGGATACTTTCGACTCAGTTCAGACACGGCAACCCTGCGCCGGAGCGCTATGGGCTCGATGGGCGGGGCATGGGACACCAGAATCGCCGTCCACATCGGGGCAATGACCATGGCCCTGGTGCGGACGGGCTCGCGCGTGTTTCCGTTGGAAGCGGAGCCGCGGGCGGCCCTGGAGACGTTGCGCGGAGCGGAGGTCGGCATCTACAAGCTGGCGTCGGGGTCGATATGCGCCAATCGAAAGTCGCTGCTTGCGGCGGTGGACAAGGGGATGGCGGGTCGCGGTTGGCAGCGCGTGGCGGGGGTCTGCGTGGAGCAGGAGGTAGTGGGCGTGTATGTCCCCGGCAAACGGATTGGACTCCACCGGATGAAGGTTTGCGTGATGGTGTTGCACGACCGTGACCTGGTGGTAGCCTCGGTGCGTGGCAACCTCGAGCCGCTCATGGCTCTGGCTGCAGAACGGCTCGATCTTAGCGCAGTTGCGGCATCCGGTCCGCCAGCCACGGCAGGAGGGCCAGGGCCACGAAGGTGGTTGCGTCGAACAATCCGTGCGCCAGGACTGCCGGCCAGATCGAACGATGCAAGACCATGATGGCGCCCAACCCGAAGCCGAGCAGGGCCGTGGGCAGGACGGCGATGGGGCCTTGGGCCAGGTGGCCGAGGCCGAAGACGACAGCCCCCATGGCCACGGCGGCAAGCTGGCCCTGGAGCGGGTCAAAACGCTGCGGCCAGAGCCCTCGCATCCCCGCCAGGAAGCCGGAGCGCCAGAGCTCCTCGCGGAGACCGGCGACCACGAAGCTGACCAGGGTAACGGTCAGCCAGAAGTACAGCGGGTCCTGTCGCAAAGCCGAGATATCGACCAGGGCCTGGACATCGGGCCGATTGGCCAGGACGAAGCGTTGGAGCGATTCAAGGGAGACCAGAAGATGGAACCACCAGCGCAGGCGCTTGACGGGCGCGTCCTTGAGTTCTTGGTCGGTTGAGCCAGGAACATTCACGCCCTTGCATACCTTGGGCGCCGCGCAAAAACAAGGACTCTCAAAGAGGCAACGACCCGAGCGGCCCTGTGAGGGCAGGGCAAGTTTTTGCGCGGTCCCTAAGCGTAATCCATGCTTGACTTGATGCAGGCGGTTGACTAAGTTCAGCGCGATGTTAGCGAGTATTCGACAAGTCGTTGGGCTGCTGGTCGTCGTAGGTGACGCCGCCGCAGGCGCTTGTCGAAGGTGAATTGAGATTCGACAAGAACCCACGGCTGGCAAACGGCCGTGGGTTTTTTTGCAGACCCGCCGCTGCCAGTCACAACCGCCAGATGACTATGAGCAAAACAACAGACAGGGCCAAAAAGGCCGCCGGCAAGAACGTGGAACTGGGCCCCACGATGTCCGGTAGCGAAATCCTCGTGGCTTGCCTCGAACGCGAGGGGGTGGACACCATTTTCGCCTACCCCGGCGGGGCCAGCATGGAAATCCACCAGGCGCTGACGCGTTCGAAGATCCGCACCGTCCTGCCCCGTCACGAGCAGGGGGGCGCCTTTGCGGCCGACGGCTACGCCCGCGCGACCGGGCGGGCCGGCGTCTGCATGGCGACCAGCGGCCCCGGCGCCACGAACCTGGTCACCGGAATTGCGGATGCCTACATGGACTCCGTCCCGCTGGTGGCCATCACCGGGCAAGTCCCCCGGGCGATGATCGGCAAGAGCGCCTTCCAGGAAACCGACATCTACGGCATGACCCTGCCCGTGGTGAAGCACAGCTACCTGGTGACCGATGTCAATGACATCCCGCGCATCACCAAAGAGGCCTTCCATATTGCCCAGAGCGGCCGGCCCGGGCCGGTGCTCATCGACGTGCCCAAGGACGTCCAGCAGGCTCGCACCCAGCCTGTGTTCCCGAGGGAGGTTCGCGTCCGCGGCTATAACCCGGACAAACGGGCGAGCGAACTGGAACTGAATGAGATCGTCGGTTTGATCGAAAAGTCCGAGCGGCCCGTGTTGTACGTCGGGGGCGGCATCATCACCGGCAACGCCAGCCGGGAACTGCGCCAGTTCGTCGAAGCCACCCAGGTCCCGGTGACGACCACCCTCATGGGCTGCGGCGCCTTTCCCGAGGATCATCCGCTGTCCTTGCGCTGGCTGGGCATGCACGGGGCTGCCTTTGCCAATTGGGCGGTGAACGGCGAATATGAGCCCCGCAAAAGCCCGGCCGAGCCGCTCAAAAGAATCGTCCCCGGCGCCGATCTGCTCCTGGCCTTCGGGGTGCGTTTCGACGACCGCGTGACCGGCAAGGTTGACAACTTCGGCGACGGCGCCACGATTGTCCATCTCGACATCGATGCGTCCGAGCACAACAAGAACAAGGTGGTCAACCTGCCCATTGCCGGCGACGTGAAGCACGCCCTGGGCCGGCTGGTGGAGATGATTGCGGAACGGCCAATTGCAAAAACATTCGGGGCGTGGCACCAACAGTTGGCCGCCTGGAAGGCCAAGGCGCCCTTTGGCTACGTGGTGACCGAGGAGGTGGTCGAATCTCAACACATGCGCGACCATCTCAAGGGCAGAGAAAACGAGGTCATCCTCCCGCAAATGGCCATCGAGATGCTCTACGAACTGAGCCAGGGCGAAGCGATTATCACCACTGGCGTGGGCCAGCACCAGATGTGGAGCGCGCAGTACTACAAGTTCAAATACCCGCGCCAGCTCCTGACCAGCGCCGGGCTGGGCGCCATGGGCTACGGCTACCCGGCGGCGCTGGGGGCCAAAGTCGCCTTTCCCAACCGGCAGGTCGTGGACATCGATGGCGACGGTTCGTTCCTGATGAACGTGCAGGAGTTGGCCACGGCGCACATCGAGAAGATCGCCGCCAAGGCCCTGATCCTCAACAACCAGCACCTTGGCATGGTGATGCAGTGGGAAGACCGCTTCTACGCCGGCAACCGCGGCCATACCTACCTGGGCGATCCGGAAAACCGCAAGCAGATCTATCCCGACTACGTCGCCATGTGCAAGAGCTTCAACGTGCGCGCCGAGCGCGTGATGTACAAGCAGGACCTCCGCGCGGCGATGCAGCGCATGCTGGATGCCGACGAGGCCTACGTGCTGGACATTATCGTCCCCTACACCGAACACGTGCTGCCCTTCATCCCGGCCGGGCGAACGGTCGCCGACATGATTTGGAAGCCGTGAAAGGACGGAGGGGTGGGGTGAAATCCGAAGGCCGAAGCAGCCCTGATGCCCGGAGCCTCATGGCCAACAGCTTCCGAGATGGATTCGCGGAGATATGCGCTCTGAGCGCGATCATCCTGATCGTCCTCGATTTACCTGGCGCAGCGGCCGAGATGCCCGCCCCCATCGCCGCCTCATGGCCGGAGGCCGACTCTCTGTTTCGGCAGGACCCCTTCCTGGGTCGGCAGCGACGACGCTTACTCGGTGGACCTGGGCCATGGCCGCATTGCCTGGCTGTTCGCCGATACCTTAATCGATCCCTCCGGAAAGCATGACCGCCACGGAGCGGCCTTCATCCGCAACAGCATTGCCATCCAGAATGGCTATGACCCGGCCTCGGCTTCGATCCGGTTCTATTGGGGGCGCAAGGGGGGCGGGCCCGCCTCATTTTTCCCCGAGACCCAAGCGGAATGGTATTGGCCCGGCGGCGGGACCCTGGTCAAGGGGCGTCTCATCCTCTTCCTTATGCGTGTGCGGGCCGCGACCGGAGGACTTGGCTTCGAAGCCTTCGGCTCGGCAGCGGCGCTGATCGACAACCCGGACGCCGCCCCCTCCGAGTGGCGCAGCCAGGTCTGCAGCATTCCCGAAAACGCGCGCGGCGTCGTAGTCGGTTCGGGAAGCTCCTTGGCGGAAGGCTGCAACTTGTACGCTTTCGGCTCGGCTGAGCCGGCTGCAACGCACGACATCTACGTCAACCGCTGGCCGTTAAGCTCGGCCCTTCAGGGCCGCTTCGATGTCCCGCAGTGGTGGGCGGGGGAATCCCGTTGGACGGACCAGTCGCCTCCTCAGTGGCCGGCCCGCATCAGCTTGAGCGGCGGCCAGACGGAGTTCACCGTGCATTTCTCGGCACGCTTTCATTGCTATTTGGAGTTCCAGACCGTAGGTTTTGGCCCGGCGGTTGTGGCGATGCGCTCGGCAATCCATCTCACCGGTCCCTGGTCCGCTCCGCGCGCAATCTTCACGCCGCCGGAGAGGAATCGGCCCCGCAAACCATAACTTTTCACTCCGCCTTTACCACCATGGCAAAACTCGCCCTGCTTGCCAACCGAATGTGTAAAGTTACGGTTTGACCCCTTTCCTGCGGGGAGCGGGACCGCTCACGTCCCGCCTCGGGGCCAGAATGGTCAATAGTTTGGACTGGCCTTTAAACGCGCAAAGTGGTGAAAGTCGGCTTCCTTCATTTCTGGCCAGACCTTCATCCCGCGCGCGTGAGCCAGAGCACGAGCACCGCTGGCAGTGTCAAAGGAACCAAGCTCACGGCTCTTTGGACCGCCGGATCTTCAGCAGACGGTCCGGCATGACCGGAGACTCCTTCCAGCTTTTGATCAGGGCCTGGTAATCGATTTTGCGGCGCTTGCGTTCATTGGCCTTGGCCAGGGGCACAACCTCGGCCGTGGAACCGTTCACCGCCCAGGCAAGCACCGTGCCCGGAGGCGCGTTCAGGGCTTTTCGGACGCTGGCCGGAACTGTCGTTTGGCCCTGGTCACTGATGGTGCTTGTAAGCATGACCTGAAGATTCTTTACTCGCGCCCCTGCGTCAACCTAAACTAAATAATCGGTGACCCCTGCTTTGTGACCCTTGCTTTGTTCGCCCTTACGCCCCGCCTCGGGGCCAGAATCGGAGCCAGAAGCGTTGGGGGGATTGGATGAGGATCTCGCGCAGGAGTTCTTCCAGGCCGGCGGCTTCGGGCTCGTCCAGGCGGCGGGCACAGGCCAGGGTGCAGAGGAAGGCCAGGGCGGTGGCGGCAAAGAAGACGGTGTAACGGTTCCAGAGCAGGCCCAGCCAGCCAGGGGACCGGGCGCCCACAGCGTCGATGAGCAATCCCCAGCCGATGGGCGCCAGGCCGAGGGTGACGTTGCCGATGACCGAGTAGAGGGCGAAGAAGTGGTTGCGTCCCATGACGGGGATGACGGCCATGGCCAGGCGGGTGTTGGACATTTGCACCAGGGCGGCCAGCAGTCCCATGAGGAATTGCAGGATGAGCACCAGGGAAAGTTTCACCGGCAAGAGGCCGCCCGAAAGGCTCATCCAACCGGCCAGCACCGCCACCCAGGCCGAAAAGCAGAAGGCCAGGACCGGTTTGCTTCCGAGCCGATCGAGGTGCAAGCCCAGAAACCACAAGCTGCACAGTCCGCCCAGGAACGCGACGGAGGTCACCAGGAGGACCCGGCACTCGGACATGCCGGCCTCGGTCTTGAGAAAAGCCACGGTGAAGGCGGTCATGCCCCCGTAGGCGACGGAGTAGGCGACCAGGCTGACGAGGAGCTTGCGGAACGGCGGGTGATTGACCATCGCCAGCCACGGGACGGGGCCTTTTGAGGCGCCGATTTCCCGGGGAATCTCCGGTTCGGGGATGCGTTTGAGAAAGCTGAGGCTGACGGCGCCCATGGCGGCGCTGAAACCGAAGAGGATGGCGAACTGCCAGGGGCGAGTCGAGCCGGCCAGGCAGGCGGCGGCAATGAGGAAGGTGACAAAGCTGGCGAGGTTTTGGACCCCGGCATCGCGGGCGAGGTACTTGCCGCGCAGGCCGGGCGGCACCAGGGCGGTAATCCAGGGCAGCCAGGCACAACTGGAGATGCCGCGCGAGAGATTGAAACCGAACAGGAGCATCAGCATGAGGGCCAGGAGCGTCTTGGCCTCGAGAAACCCGCCGGCCAACGGCACCAGGGCCATGCCGAAGATGAACATCACCCGCGTGCCCCACCCGGCATAGACGAAACGCCTGAAGCCGAGGCGGGGGATGTGGCTGGCGGCCGGGATTTGAAAGATCACCAGCAGGGGCATCATGCCGGCAATGATGCCGAGCACGGTGGCGCTGGCGCCCAGCGTTTTGGCGTAGAGCACCATCGGGCTGTTGAGCACCACCTGGTAGGAGAAGGCATTGAACGTGGAAAAAAGGTAGGCGTGGTGCAGGCCGCGCGGAAAACAAACCGGTGCCGCCGGCCCGCCCAAGGTCTCCGTTCGATTCTCAGGCATACCCGCATTGTCGAGCTATGCCTCCGGGGGCAGGAGACCTTCCCGGGTCATTGTTTCCCGGAGTTCGAGGATACTGGCCGTGCCGGTGGTGCCCAGTTTATGGATGACCACGGAGGCGGCGGCGGCGGCCAGTTCGAGTGCCTCGCGCAACGAGGCCCCGGCGGCGATGGCGGCCGTGAGATTGGCCGAGACGGCATCCCCGGCGCCGACGATGTCGATTTCCCCGCGAACAGGCAAGGCAGGGACGTGCTCGACCTGGCCGCCGGGGGCGGCGCCAACCATGCCGCGCTCGGCCAAGGTGACAAAGACGGCGCGGTGATTGGCATCGGCCAGCTCCAGGGCGGCGCGTTTGATATCGTCGAAGTCCAGGTCCTTGCGGGCGCCGCTCAAGGCGGCCAACTCGGCGGCGTTCATCTTGAAGACCACTGGCGGGAAGCCGCGCAGGCTGCGCCGGCTGTCGGCCAACACCAGCATTTCCGGGTGGGCGCGGAGGTAATCGGCCAGGGCAGCCAGGATTCGCTGCGCGACGACGCCGGTCTCCGGGATGTCGACCTGGTCCAGCACAATGAGGGCATCGGCTATTTTAGCGGCGTCCAGCAGCCGGGTTATTATCAGGCCCTGGACCAGGGATGGGGTCGGGGTCCAGTTCTTGAGGTCCAAGCGGTTGAGTTCAACCGGGGGCTTCTGCGGAGCGATGACCAGCGGTTTGCAGTAGGTGAAAGTGCGCCGCTGGGCGGTTCGCAGGAAAAAGCCGAGACGGACTCCCGGCCGCTGCTCCAGCGCGCGCGACAATTCGTAACCCTCGCCGTCATCGCCGGCAAAACCGATGGGATAGAGATGGCCCACTTGCAGGGCGCAGAGGTTGTTGAGAATGGTGCCGGCGCCGCCGGGTTGGGCGCGCACCTCCACGACATTATGCACGGGCAGGCCGGTTTCGAGCGAGGTTTCTGTCTTGGCGGGGTCGATTTCCAGGTAGCGGTCCAGACAGAAATCTCCCAGGATGCCGAGCCGGAGGTTGGCATAGCGCCCGGTGATGGCGTGGAAACGGTCGAGGGTCATGCGTCGAGTTGGCAGAGGAGGTTGTGCAGGAACACCGCGTTGTCGGCCTGGGCGTAGTGCATCGTGCCGCCCATCCGCGAGAAGCTCTTGCAGAAGCGCAGGTAGTAGGCGGGATTGTGCTTGGGCGGCTCGCCTTGGGACCAGTCCCATCGGCCGCCATCCTGGATGTCCACGACATAGATCGTGAGGTCGTGGACGATTTGACGGCCGGCCTGCCGCCGGAGATTGTTCACGCAACTCAGGCTCTTCTCGAAGACCTGCGGGGCCATAATGGCCGACCCTACGGCAAGCACGACGCCACCGTCCAGTCCCTCGACCGCGCGGCCCAGGAGCCGGAAATCCAGGGTGGCGGCGCGGCCAATAGCGGCGCCGTTGAAGAGCGGATGGTTGGAGATGATGTCATAGCCGATGCCAGGATGGGCCGTCATGGGAACGTTGCGGGCAAAGGCCCGCGCCAGAATCGAAGACTCCTTCCACGGGTGCCGCACCCGGAAAGGCCCGGCGGGCAAGCGGTGCGCCTCCATGGCCTGGAGCAACTCGGCGCGGGCCGGCGCCAGCGGGTGCCTGGGTTCGGCGCGCAACTCCATTTCCAACGACTCGGCGGTCGGCAGGGTGGTTCCGTCTTCGTAAATGAAGCGTCCGAGGCTCCGGCCATACCCTTGGTCGCGAAGCGCCCCGGTCAGCAGGGCCAGGTGCAGGCAGCGGCCCGTCTCGTCCCAAGTGCCGAAAGTGCCTGTGGCCACGTTTTTGCGCACGCTCTCCTCGGTGCGCCCCAGATAGGCCAGCTCCCAGTCGTGAATCGTGCCGGCCCCGTTGGTGGCCAGGTGAGTGAGCCAGCCACGGTCTATGAGCCGGTTGACGATGCCCATCAAGCCGTTTTTGACAAGGTGCGCCCCGTACATCAGGATGACGCTGGCCCCGCCCTTGCGAGCCGCGGCAATGCGCCGGGCGCACCCGGCCAGGGCCTCGAGCAGCGGCGCAGGGCAGGGGGGCGGCGGGGCCTTCGGGTCGCGCAGGAGTTGGTCGATGGAGCTTAAGCTCTGCCGCTCCGCCAGGGGATAGACCCTGACCTTCTTCGTATCCAGTGGTTCGGGGAAGTTGGGCATAATCGCGTCATTTTCCCATGATTCGTTCGAGCAACGCCGGGGCGTCCCGAAAATCCGGGATGAGCAGGTCGGCGCCCACGCCGAGCAGGCGCTTGCGTTTCCATTCGTCGAAGCGTCCGGAGCCATTGTGAGCCTCGTCGCTGGCGACGGCCACCGCCAATCCGCCCGCTTCTTTGGTGTTCTCGATCTCGACGTAACCGTCGCCGAAGGAAAGCAACCGCTGGCCCGGGATTCGATTCTCGCTCAGTATCCGCTCGATGACCCTTTTTTTCGAGAACTGCTTATAGTCATCGAGGGCGCCATAGATGTGGCGGCCGAAGTAGCGGGTCAGGCCAAGCAAGCCGGCCTCCTCTTTGACGAAGACCTCGTCGGTGCCGCTGGCCAGGTAAAGGGGCAGTCCGCGCCGTTGGAGTTCCTCCAGCAGGGGACGCGCCCCATAAACGAGCAGGCTGTCGGGGCTAACCGCTCCCCGGCGCAGAGCGTCGAGGCGATGGTGGATTCGTTGGCCGAGCCGGTGCAAGTATTCCTGCTTATACCAGAGCGGGTCGCGGGGCGTGGCGCCTCGTTCCCGGATCCGCTCGGCCAACTGGATCATCTGGTAGATCGTCTGCTTGCCGTTGAGCCGCATGATGTCGTTTTCGCACAACCCGCGCCGCGCCTCCTCCGTCTCGCCCGGCAGTGGGGGCAACATCTCGGCGAACATCGGCGTCATTACCTCCGGCCACCCTTGCCGAATGAGCGAGAGCGTCCCGTCGAAATCGAACAGCACATGGCTGATCTCAGGACGCATGGCAAAGCCCGGGCTGAACTCGATCAGCCCCTGGTATGGCGCCATTGAATTCATAGCCCGCCAGTAAAGCCGGTCCCGGCAAGAAAAGCAATATGAGGATCACAGCACGCCCCGCAACAACCGAATAAAGCGGCGGCCAACGGCGTCAGAAACCACGTGGCCGCGCCACCAAACAAACCGTGGAACGTTTCCTGAGAATAACCAGGGTCCGGCTGTTTATCGCCCTCAGCCTGTTTCTTTGCGGCGTCGTGATTGCCGCCCGCGCCGACAATTATGTTCCCTTCAGGCCCGATTTGCCCGTCGGGACAAAATGCCTGATTGACCCGGCATTGTTGCATCCCACCCAATCGGCCGTTGGCATGCGCGAGGTGCAGATGCGCATCGCAAAGATGAAGCGGTGGCCGGCCAAAAGACGCGAGCGCTTCATGCAGGAGAAAACCGCCCCCATTCTCATCGGGCCGGGAAACGAGGTTTATTTGCTGGACCATCATCACTTGGCGCGCATGTTGCTCGAATCGAAAATCATGCCGCTGATGTGCGCCGAGATAAAGGGAAATTGCGCCGCCCTTTCGGAGCACGATTTCTGGGCCATGATGAAGGAGCGCAAGTGGGTCTATTTGTTCGACGAGGCGGGCCGCCCTTTGAACGGCCCCTCGCAGTTGCCCAGGCGGATCATGGATTTGCGCGACGACCCGTACCGCAGCCTCTCCTGGCTTGTGCGCGAGCAAAACGGTTACCAAGACGTTGACGCCCCCTTTTTGGAATTCCTCTGGGCGAATTTCTTCCGCCCGCGC
>Ga0187889_10002533_pt1 | contig 17635 bp, 15 predicted proteins | sample June2016WEW_7_10_2_FD_132992 | JGI IMG/M metagenome (GOLD analysis project Ga0187889, IMG submission 132992) | Peatland microbial communities from SPRUCE experiment site at the Marcell Experimental Forest, Minnesota, USA - June2016WEW_7_100 | ecosystem: Environmental > Terrestrial > Soil >... | reverse complement strand
ATCTTAGCCATTGCATCATGAGCTTGCTGTGGAAGTCGTTTGATATAACTCCGTCTGGTCACGCTCACATCTGAATGTCGGAGAATTCGTTGGATTGTCAGATCATCAACCCCAGCGTCATGTAGTATCGTCGCCAGCCCACGCCTGAAAGCATGCCAGCCATACCACCGTGGTAATGACTCGTCACGCTTGAACTCGTGCCCTTTGTCCTTGTGCTCTGTCGCACTGCACTGGCAAACCACACAACGATTCAGTACCGGCAGGATCACTCGGTTTAGTAGATTGTTCAGCTCTAAGGGTGTGCCGGCCGAGCTGGAAAAGATCAATCCTGATGCGGGATTGCCGCATTGCAAACGCCAGACATCGAGTTTTTGTCTTAAAGCTGGAATCACGGGCACATCGTCCTGTCTCGCAGCTGTTTTCGGGGTGCTGATCTGTGAGTGCCAAACAGCCTGGGTAATTCTTAGTGTGTTTCCGGTGTACTCTTCCCAGAGTAGTCCTCGGATTTCGCTCTTGCTTAGCCCTGCGTAACCAGCAACAGCAACCGCGGTCGAAGCAGGGTACGCAAGCACTGGGCTGAGTTCCGCGCCGTCGCCGCAAACCTCCCGGAGGAAGAGGCGGGCACCGGCCTCACGAACGACAAGTGGAGCCTGCCGTTATTACGCGAAATGGGATACGGTCCGCTGCCTGCAGGTGCCGGCCCGGAGATTGCAGGGCGAACGTACGCCATCAGCCGTTTCTTGGGACCGGTGCCGGTTCACCTGATCGGCTGCCATTTGGCTCTCGATCGGCGCCAAGCTGGGGCCCGTGGAGCCGCCGCTACCAATCCCCATGGTCTGGTTCAGGAGTTCCTGAACCGCAGCAGCGCTGCGCACGTCTGGGGCGTAGTTTGTAATGGTCTTCGGCTGCGCATTCTGCGCGACAGCCAAACCCTATCGCGGCAGTCGTACCTCGAGTCCAATCTCGAAGCCATGTTCGATGGCGAAGTCTATTCCGACTTTGTCCTGCTGTGGCTCATCGCACACGCCACTCGATTTGTGCCGCGCGAGGCCGACCGTCCCGATAGCTGCTGGCTGGAGCAATGGACCAAGCTAGCCAACGAACAAGGGACACGCGCCTTAGGCGATTTGCGCATCGGGGTGGAACGTGCCCTGCAGATTCTAGGAGAGGGCTTCACTAGTCATCCAAAGAACACGACGTTGCGCGATAAATTGCGTACGAGGCAGGTGGCGCTCTCTGATTTCCACGGGCAGCTTCTGCGAATGGTGTATCGGCTGATCTTCCTTTTCGTGGCTGATGACCGCACGATAGACGGCCAGTCGCTGTTGCACGCGGTTGACTCTTCGGAAGCGGCCCGGCTCGGTCGCGAACATTACGCCAACCACTACAGCACCACTCGGCTTCGCGAGTTGGCATCGCTGATCAAGGGCAGTCGCCACGGAGACCTCTGGAAGCAGTTCCAGCTGCTCGCAGGTGCGCTCTCCGGCGATCAACAATTTGCGTCTGTCCGTGAGCACCTCGCCCTTCCATCTCTAGGCAGTTTTCTTTGGGATCCAGCTTCCACCGCCTCGCTAAACGATGCCGAACTGAGCAACCACGACTTTCTCAAATCCCTACGGAACTTGGCGTTCACCCGGCAAGGCAAAGTGCTGCGGCCGGTGGACTACAAGAATCTTGGCGCCGAGGAATTGGGTGGGGTGTATGAAACCTTGTTAGCTCTCACCCCGCAAATCAGCGCCGACGGGGCACGGTTCACATTTGCTGAGTTCGCCGGCAATGAGCGCAAGACCTCGGGCTCCTATTACACGCCTGATTCACTCGTACAGTGCTTACTCGACTCTGCGCTCGATCCCGTAGTAATTGAGGCGATCAAAGGCAAGAGTGGCGGCGATGCTGAAAAGGCCATTCTAGCTATCAAGGTCTGCGACCCTGCTGTCGGCTCCGGCCATTTCCTAGTGGCCGCGGCACACCGGCTCGCCCGGCATCTTGCCCGTATCCGCGCACAGGCGCAGGGCGAAAGCGAACCTTCGCCACTTCTTTATCAGCACGCTTTGCGCGACGTAATCGGACGTTGCTTTTATGGCGTGGATATCAATCCGATGGCCGCCGAACTCTGTCGCGTCAGCCTCTGGCTCGAGGCACTCGAGCCCGGCAAACCGCTCTCCTTCCTCGACCACCACATTCGAGTGGGTAACAGTTTGCTCGGAGCAACGCCGGAACTGGTGTCGGCTGGCATCCCCGACGAAGCCTTTATCGCCATCGAGGGAGATGAAAGGAAGGCATGTGCAATATTGAGGAAGTGCAACAAGGCCCAGTGCTCTCACCCGGGACCGCTTTTGGCCGTGGAGTTCGCGGAAAGCCAAAGCCGACTACAGCAGGCTGCCGCCGCGCTAGAGGAGCTACCCGATGATCGACCCGGGGCGATCCGTGCGAAAGAACTGGCGTTTCGCCGCCACGAACAAACTGAGGAGTTCCGTTACAAAAAGCTAATTGCGGATGTGTGGTGCGCTGCGTTCGTGATTAGGAGGTACTTAACTGAGCCGGGCCGTGATGCGAGTGCTTACGGAATTACGCAAAGCATGCTGTACGACCTAACAAGCGGTCAATGCTTACCTGATGATGTCGCCGCTGAGGTCGACCATCTTTCAAGTGAATATCAGTTCTTCCACTGGCATTTAGCCTTTCCGGAGGTATACGCGCGCGGCGGCTTCGATCTGATGCTTGGTAATCCGCCCTGGGAGTCGCTTAGCCCCAATCGGCTGGAATTTTTGGGCAAATGGAAAATAGGACTTCGCTCGATGTCCCCGCAGGACCAGCAGTCAGAGATTGATAGGTTACTCAAAGATGACACCATTTTAGCCGCATGGACAGCACACTGCAGCAAACTGTTCCACATTGTTCATTTTCTGAAGAACAGCGGCGCGTACACGCTCTACGCCTCTGGAAATCTCGGAAAGGGTGATTTTAACGTATATCGAATGTTTGTGGAGCTTGCGCTACGCCGGGTCCGCAAAGGCGGACGTGCATCTCAGGTTGTTCCAGCTGGTTTTTACGGTGGCGCAAATGCTTCAGCCATTCGCAAGTTCATCTTTGAAGAAAACAGTCTTACCTTCTTGGCTGGTTGCGAAAATAAGGGTTCAGTATTTTTCCCTGGAGTTCATCCGCAGACCTGGTTTGCGCTTTATGCAGTTCAGCGAGGGGAACACACTGACAGATTCCGCGTAATGTTCGGTGTTGATTCCCTGGAAAAGGCTGCTCGAGCCTACGAAGACGCGATGGACTGGGAAGCTGATATGATCCGTCAGCTTGCCCCCAAAACTTTTGCCGTGCCAGACCTTCGAAACAGTTCTGAATTGACAACCTCTCGGAAGATGTATAGAGCCTGTCCAACTTTTGGTGACCTCGACGCTGGACTGCCATTTCGTCACTATATGGACGAACTACATATGACCAGCAACCGGGGGCTTTTTACCACTGATCCGAGTGGGCTGCCTGTCTACGAAGGGCGGATGGTTGATAATTTTGACCATCGGGCGAAAACGTATGAATCCGGTCACGGTAACAGCGCTGTGTGGATCAAAAGAGAATTCGGCGATCCCGCTAAAGCGATTGTCCCGCAATGGCGTGTTTTGCGCGACAAAATCCCCGAGAAGCTCGGTAACCGGTGTGATACTTTTCGACTCGGCTTTAACCATGTAACGAATCCCCGAAATGAGCGCACGTTCATGTCGACGCTGATCCCTCCTGGGACGATCTGTGGAAATGCTGTGCCAACGATCAGTTTTGATGTGGGTTATGAATGGGCATATCTTCCGTGGTTGGCGGTTGCAAATAGCTTCGTGATGGATGCTCTACTGCGTCGAAAGCTAACGTCGCCGAATCTCACGTGCTCAGTGCTCGACAGCCTCCCTTTTCCGCGACCCGCCTTAGCGGACAAACTGGTCGAACTCTTTGCGCCGCTTGTACTGCGATTGATCTGCACGGCAGTTGAGATGACGCCCTTTTGGAATCAAATAGCAGAACTGGGACTTGTCGGCCCCATTCCGGACAATTCAATTCCCTCTTCCGCTTTACTTTCTCCATCTTCTCGCGCACAAGTTCGTGCTGAACTCGACGCTCTCGTCGCTGTTCGCGTGTTTGGTCTTGACCGTCAAAAGATTTCTGATCAACTCGAGACGTTTGATGTCCTCCGTCGCCGTGAGGAGTTGGCTTTCGGGCAATTTCTGACGATGCGGCAGATTCTCAAGGCTGTGGACAAGTTGGACTGGTCGTAAGATTCGTTTTGTCATAACAGAGTGCTGAATGTTACTGAACGGTCGGTCATGAACCGCGAACAGCAAGAACTCGAAGCCGAGTCGGTTGCGTATCTCGTTTGCAAGAGCAACAGAGTCGAGCCCAAGTCCGAGACCTATCTTTCACACTATGTCAACCAGAACACCACGACCGACAACATTGACGTTTACCAGGTGATGAGAGCGGCAGGGCAGGTTGAAACGCTGCTTGGATTAACAGTACCAACGAAGTATTGAAGAAACAACCAGTGGAGGTCTAACGCGCAGTTGATGTCCGCGCGCTTGGCTGCAAGAACATTATGCCTCTCGAAATTGCTTATACATCCGATGGATTCCAATCTGGAGCACCAGTCGCAAACGGCTCATCGGTCCTCACAACAAATTGGAACGACTTACTCTGGGCCGCCATCACTGTTGGCCGTCCGAACCGACAGTACGTTTTCAAGCACGGAACAGCCTCTCAATACGAAGCTCTATTTCGGCTGTCGCTCGTTCGGATGGCATTGGAACAGCGTAGGCCTACTGCGAGACGCTTGAGGCGGACAACCGCGGCGCGGACGCTCGACCCGTCTGAAAAAGGTGCGGTCAACTACTTTCTTGGGCTTACGATGTGCAAGCTGTTTGCTGACAAATTACTGAGCGTACCATGGCTGTTGCATCTTGACGTGTTTCGACCGCAGCTAGATCCTTTTTTGACCGGCCGATCACGCCCCGATCTTGTGGGCCAAACAACGAACGGCAGTTGGGTCGCTTTGGAGTGTAAGGGCCGAGTGACAGGTCCAAGCGATAATGCGAAAAATCGAGCTAAGCAACAGGCTCTACGGCTTGTCAGTGTGAACGGCGTCGCGCCCAGCATGCACATCGGGGGTATCTGTTACTTCAGGGATGACGTATTGCAGTTCTTTTGGCGCGACCCGATTCCGGATCGTCTGGAAGTGAAGAACCCCATTAGGATGGAAATCGAGCCAAGTGCGTGGCGATATCACTACGCTCCTGTGCTGAATCTAATTGCATCGAACCCCGAGTATTTCCAGCGCATGCTGCGGGAGCCTGTACTGTTACCAGTGGAGAATTCTGACATAAAGGTCGGTATCCACCCCGAGGTGCTCCGTTCCATCAGAGAGGGCGACTGGGAAGGCGCGCGTCATTTTACTCCGGACTCGCAGAAAATGCCGGAGGGGATTACGTATCGTCGTGACGGTATTGCTGTTGTCGCTGGCGAAAGTTGGAGCAAGCCATTTGACGAGTCCTAAAGCGCTGCGAGCCTAGTTGTACTCGGGGAGGGGTTGCAGATTGTCCAGCTATCCTTCCTTCCGAAAGAGTGAGTCGATTTGGATGTTTTCTACATCTGCGCGTTCGATCGATATATCGGGGTTGATTATTCCGGCGCAAAGACACCAACCTCAAGCCTAAAGGGACTGCGAGTTTACATGGCAGATCGAAACCTGCCGCCTGTAGAGATCCAGCCGCCACCAAGCCCTCGTAAGTACTGGACGCGGCGCGGCGTTGCCGAATGGCTGGTGGGGCGCCTTTCAGAAAAGCGGCCGACGCTGGTCGGCATCGATCACGGATTCTCATTCCCAATTCGGTATTTCGAAGAGCACCGCCTTCAACATGACTGGCCGGCGTTCCTCGACGATTTTCAGCAGCACTGGCCGACCGATAAAGATCTCACATACGTCGAATTCGTGCGCGATGGGGCGTGCGGCAACGGCGGAGCCAGACGCGGCAATCCGCGCTGGCGTCGTTTGACGGAACAGCGGGCTGGGGCCAAGTCAGTTTTTCATTTCGACGTCCAGGGCTCTGTTGCGAAATCCACGCATGCGGGGCTCCCCTGGTTGCGGTATCTCCGCCTGCGGGCCGTCGGTGTGCATTTTTGGCCATTTGATGGTTGGGAAATCCCGGCGGGACGCTCAGCCGTAGTGGAAGCGTATCCATCTCTCTGGAGCCGAGGCTTTGCGCGGGAGAATCGGAATGACCATCAGCATGATGCCTATTCGGTTGCCGCGTGGATGCAGCATGCCGGCCTCGATGGCAGCTTGGCCACATTCTTCCATCCGTCCCTAACGTCCACCGAGAGCGCGGTTGCGGAGATTGAAGGATGGATACTGGGGATTAGATGACGGTCTTGCTGCCAAAATGCAACACGGCCTAAGCTCTTGGTTACAGCCCGCGTAACAGACGCGCCATTGTCGTATCCAGGCCGCGGGCGATTACCTGCAGAGTGATGATCCCCACCTCGCGCTTGCCCAGTTCGATGTCCGAGATGTGGCCCCTGTTTAGGTCCAAATAGACCGCCATGTCGGTTTGCGTCCAACCCTTCTTTTTGCGGAGCGTTTGGATACGCTTCCCCAGCTGGACCAGAAGCGCATGTTTGTTGCTGGACATGCACCTATGCTGGACATATTATTCTTTGCGTGTGTCTGGCATGCCAGACAATATCCTGCGTACCACCGGCACTGGACTGAGCAGGGCCTCAATTCCAGCCCTGCCGCGTAAGCGAACGCCGGTGGCCGCGACGTGTTTTGCATGGGCAATTGAATCTAGCCACAGAGAGGCGCAAATGAGCTACCAGAGACGTACTACAGTGACAATAAAGATCGCAGGTTGCTTGCTATTGCTCTTGGGCCTTCCACTCTTCGCAAAAGACGACCTCAATCCCGCTGATTACGCAGAGACAGCCGTAGTTACTGCAGCAAGAATCGTTACCGTCGATACTGGGGTCACCATTAAGCGCAACCCTGCCTGTGACAACCCTCAAACGCCGTTTATGAAAGGTTATTGCGGCCAGGCTGGGACAAGAGTTCGCAGCACTTCACAAAAGTATGTGGAGGTGATGGCCACAATCAAGAACAATAACTACACGCTAAATGGGAACAAGCTGCCTCCTCCTGGTATTTATAAAGCCCGTTTTCTTGACAACGGAGAGATCGAGCTTATGGGACCGAATGCTAAGGGAGAAATTCACGCCCACAAATTCACGGCCGTGGCTATCGAGGCAGCGAGCGAGGAGAAACCGGCAAAATGAATGAAAGGGCTGTCCACCGGCATCTCGTGGTGACGGCAAATCGGCGCGGCTGAAACGCCGAGTTGCTCCAGCGATTTCCGCCATCGAAGGGTCCAGACACAAAGTCCAGGCGCCTGGACTTCGAGTCCACGAACCTGGACTTGAACTCGTATCGACCCAACACCCGGCGTCTCCGTTTAGTATTTCGGACTCGCTTCCTGCTACAAGTAACAGCAGCTTCACCGGCATAAGACTACATGCCAGAGCACTCGTGGTCTCTGACGCCCGTGGCGCCGAGCATCTGCGACAACTGCCGGTGAATTGGCATATGCCTTGGTGAGCGCAGATGCGTAGGGGAGGAAAGTGGCCGATGGCGGCGTCAGACGTTCCGGCGTAATGCTCAACCAACATGTGCAGCAATATTGCTGAATTAGTCACTTCCTTGAGAAACGGAGCAGTCGTATACTTTTTCTGGCATCAGGAGCGGCGCCAATAGGCGCCCACCAACCGGCTTCGGAGAGCACGGTGGTTTCAAGCGCAAAGCTTGGGATGTGGCGGCGAAATTGCCGCAACGGGTCTCCGATGATGCCGCTTTGAAAAGCGGCATTTGTTTTCGCTCTTGATGCACTTTCGAAATCGGAGAGTGCATTGTGTCTTACGAAAACTTTTTTCCAACAACTTCGGAGCGGATCGTCAGCGCGCTTCGCTGGGGCGGCTATGCCTCTTTCATTCCCTGCATATTCGAGTCGCCGTTGGACGGCCCGGTGCCACCACTGGCCGGATTCCCAATCAGCGTTTGCTTCACTGGTTTACGACAAAACGAGAGCCGTGCGGGGGCACAGCACTATGTGGTTTCCTGCTATTGGTTCGATCCTAGGAGCTATTGCGAAGATGTTGAGCTACGAAGGATGACGTACCGATCCAAACTAGCGAGCAATTATCACGTCGTTATTGAATATCGGAAAAGAAATGAGCAGTGGGAAGGACGGAAGTTGCGAGACGGCGAGGTCATCATTAATGCGAGTGGACCTGAGTTGTTTCGCTTTATGATTCAGCTCACTATGCCCGGCGTCGATCCGGCCGAGCCTGTAGAGCCGCTGCTGACGCGATGCGATACCGCTAGTGCTGGCATTTGGATCTTTGCTCCCGAGAGCCCACATGTGAGAGGACTGCAATGAGCACGCTAGGGGCTGCACAGCACAACTTGGATACCTGCGGACCCCCGATTAACAATTAAAGAAGACTGGAGGATTAAATGCGTGACGAAAGCAGCGGCAACCTAATCCAATGTCCGTATTGCGGATTGGCGGACTGCTTGCACCTCTTGGCCATTATCGATCTAACTTTCCCTGAATGGTGGGCAGGCTACGCTTCTAAAGATGAGCGTTACTACCAATTTTATACGGTCATCGAAGATGCATTTAGGCAGTTGCTTCGAAAAGGAGTGCGGGAATGTCCCATGACGCACCCGAAACTGGCTGAGTTATGGGGCTACGTACTGGAAGACCATTTTCCCAAGCGCAGGGCACGCCAGAAACGGAATGACAACGATGTTTCACTCGACCCTGGCCTTTTGAATACGCTCATCATCGAACTGTTCAAAAATGCAGGTGCGGCTGCGCAGCACGGCGTTGATGACTGGGGCGCACCGGGAACTTGCTCAGCCATGACTAGCTTGCACGCCGAGAATCCACAGGCCGTATTCGACGCTGCTCTTTTACAACTCAGGCAGCTCCTGACCTCGGTGCCGACTTGATCTGGTGGTGGCGATCGCCAGACAAGAAGACCCCAAATAAAGAAGTTTAAGAACACGCGTCCGTACCGGAAGCGCCGCTCAAAGATGGGTTCACTTGAAAAGGCCATTGACTCGGGGTTTGTTGCAAGCCCGGGAGGTCAGCTTCAGGGCGGACTGCCCGAATCCAATAGACGACGTCACTAGATTCAGGACATCGCGTGGGGGCCTGCCAAACAACTTCGGGCGACCAGTGTCGGGGAGCAGTTTGCACTACAACGCGCACATAATCGCTTATTTTCTAAATGAATTGTCAGCGTTTTAGTCCGCGTTGCTCAAAGTGCCGTCCTAACTCCCTCCAGCAGCGTCAAGAGCTCCAGTTCTGTCGCGTTGCCAAACTGGACGGCCTCTCGCGGGTTTCGACCTGTCTGGCGCACAAGATTGATCGCCTCATCTGCCGCCAACCCCCAACGCCTCACTAGCCAAGCCGCCAGCACATGACCAGTACGTCCACTCCCCCCAGAGCAATGCACGACGACCCGCATCTGCCTGTCATCAGACTCCGATAAGAATGGGAGAATCCTGTTAAAAAGGTCGCCTGAGTTACTGAGATGGTAGTCCATGACTGCAACGTGGCAAACATTTTCCGAACCGAACGCACGGCAATACGTCGCTAGGAGGTCGCCGTCATAGTATTCAAGCTGCTGTTGAGGAAGAAGGCAGCAGACACGCTTGACGCCCTTGTGCTGCATGAAAGCGACCCATTCATCGATTTGCTCTTGTTGTACTGACTTACCGCTGTACCCCGGTCGCTGAGCGCCAAAGACAATCTGCTCACTAGGTCGCGCAGGCCCAAAGTCAAATCGGTCCATGTCCACCTCATGAACAACTGCACTAAGATCGTTGGGACTAGCCATCGCTCATTCTAATGAACTGTTGGCGACCGGCGCGTTCTGTTTGAGGAAGCTTCCAAGTTTGCCGTGAGGTATCACTGCTTCATTCGGGCGAAAAAGGACGGGGCACAAGGCGTTCAATTTCTGAAACTACCGTGCCCAATTTTGTGCCTACCAACAACCCCGACGAGTTGCGGCGAACTACGATGCTGCTTCGATTAACCGCTTGTAATATCGTCACTTATCGCAATTCGTCGCTACCGACCGTATTTCGTGTAACCTATTGATTCTAGGCTTATTAGGAACTACAAATCAGTGGGTCGTTCTGGTAAGGACCCGGAGCACCTGACAGAACCATTTCACTCGGGCAGGGTTTACTTAATTGTAGAAGATCGAGGTCTGGACAATGAAAAAGACGCTACTCGCGCTATTCGGTCTGGTTCTGGTGTTTGCCCTAGCGGCGCCCTCCAAGGCGAGCGCGCAAGTGGCAATTGGAATCGGCGTTGGACCATACGGGTACGTTGCGCCTGCGCCTTACCCCTACTATGCCTGCGGCTACTATCCTTACTATCCTTGTGCCTATCCCTACGGCGGAGTCGTGATCGGCGGCGGGTGGTATGGCGGAGGCTGGGACCGTGGTTACTACGGCTACCGCGGCGGCTATGGTTATCGCGGCGGCTATGGATACCGCGGGGGTGGCTACGGCTACCGGGGAGGCGGGCACGTTGCCGGCGGCTTCAGCGGTGGACGTGGCGGAGGCGTTGGGCACAGCAGCTTCAGCGGTGGGCACGGTGGGGGCGGACGACGCTAAAATCCGTTCCGCAAGCTGAATCTAGCTTTTCGCCCCTTCAGCCGAACCGGGTTGAGGAGGCTTTGTTTTGCGGAGGAGCGTCCTGTGGCTCCGAGTCCAGGAGCTGGACTCGAACTTGCACCACCGACCGCACACCCGGTGTCTCCGTTTAGTATCCCGCCGCGAAGCCCACGTACATGGGATTCCGCACGTGGCGGTAGAAGCCGACCACAACCAGCCGCTTCGGCGGGGCGACCGGAGCAGGCGTGCCGCGCCCCGTCCACCCGAAATCCCAGACGCAGCGCAGCGCGACAGCAAACCCCAGCACCGAAGGAATTGCTGCCAGCCAGCGCCAACGCGCCGTCTCCACACGGAACCCCAGCCAACCGGGCAGCAGCCAGAACCACAGCGCGAAGAACGCCGCGCCCACCGCCAGCGACGCGGCTGCCGAGAGCCAGCACCTTCCATGCGCGGTTGCGGGGGACTGTCCGCCTGCCATAGGCATCTCCTGCCGGTCATCTTATGCCCGCCGATTGCTCTTTGAGCATTGTCTTTGCGGAAGCTGCCGCGCTTGGTCGGGTGCAAGCGGGCTTCGGTCGCCGCTCAACGCCAGTAGTCGGAAAAAGCGGTCATAAACGGGAAATCGTCGCCACCGCGTTCGCCGCTATTCGCGCCCAGAGGCGATTACAGACTGGGGCGACCCTCGCACCATGGTTCCGGTGCGGCTGGCTGGTGCGGAGGTCACTGAGGCTTTTTGGGCCAGCGCGGCGGTGCTGTCCTGACGCCTTTCCGCTTGCCGCGTTCGTATCAACTTCGCAGCCCAGATCGCAGGCATCGATTACGGCGAAGACCGTGGCAAAGTTTTTCATGAATGCATCACGCGGTGCCGTCGCCCGCGTGGGCAGCCTTAAACAGCTTCACGTTGCGAGCGGAACGAATGAAACACTAGAAGCGATGGGTGAACTGGTGCTTGCGAATCTGCAAGCGCACTTTTGTGGAAAGCCGGTGCTGACACCGTTCCTGGAATGAACCCTCGCGAACGAGCGTCAGGGTGCCGCCACTCGCCCATCACCCCTCAAACTAGCCAGCAACCCCGAATACCACCTTTATGGGGGCATTGCGAACCGCAATTCCCAACGCCTTCTGGATCTCTTAATGGCAACTTTTCTGAATAATGCGAGTTTTTATACTCGACGCGAAGACCCAACTTGAGATCGCTGGGTTCTTCGCCCCGGTACTCCTTCGAGGGCCGTCGAGGGTCCAGACACTGTCCGACCCCGACCGGCCTGATCCGAGCAAAAGCCCGTCGTCGATTAAGCAAAGCTGCGTGAATAATTGATGCAAAGCTGGCTCAATTTCTCACGTCAAGGAGGTCTAAGATGCGGAAGGCTATGTTCTTCTTTTTCATCGCCGCCATGTTGCTTTCGCTGCTGGCCGGATGTGGCACAAATTTAGGAAGCTCGTCTTCAGCTCCATCCATGGGAACTGTTCCCGTATCCCTCAGCATGACAGACGATCCGCCGGCTGGGGTGTCAGTCCTGTTCTTCCAAGTCAGCCTTACCGACGCCTCCCTCACGCCCGCATCGGGACCGGCCGTTTCCCTGCTCAACAACAACACTCCGATCCAAGTTGACGTGACCCAGCTCCAGGCGCTTTCCGCTTTTCTAAGCACGGCGAATGTGCCGGCCGGAACCTACGAGAGCCTGAGCCTCACTTTTGGCAGTCCACAACTTGTGATCTTTAACGCTTCGGACCAGGCAATTGCCAGCACCTGTGCGGTGGGATCCGTCTGCCAGTTCACACCGACCATCGACAATTCCGCCACGATATCCTTTTCAACGGCTCCTTTTCCAATTGCGGTAGCGGCGAATTCTCCACTCGGGTTTCTCATTGATTTTCATCTCAACACAGTCATCCAGTCCGATCTTTCCGTCAATCTCGGGGTTTCCAATGGCGTCACCGTCTCGGAATTTCCGGCAACTCCTTCGTTTCTTCCTCACTTCGGTTTCTTGACTGGCACCGTGCAGAGCATCAACGCCAGTCAAAACCAATTCACGCTGCAGACGGCATACGGCAGAACCTTCACCATCGACTCCAACAGCAGTACAGCGTATGACGATTTTCCCAGCAGCGTCTGTGCTGCCGGAAGTATCTCCTGCCTTGCCGTGGGGCAGATTGTGCAAGTCCAGATAGCCAGCGTCTCGACCGGCGGAACCCTGCTGGCTGCTCAGGTTTCATATCTGCAAGCCGCTGGCCAGCAGACCGCTGAAGGAACTATCGTCGGTCTGAGCACCTCGAATGGGGCCACGGTGATGCAGCTCATCTTGCACAAGAACCCGTCCAACAACAGCGGCTTGCCTCTCGGTGGAAAAGCTTCGGTCACCATCGGCAGCGGCGCCACATTCTCGGTCGATGCGAATGGTTTCGCGATTCCCTCGGGGCTGAGCTTTACGGGTGTCTCCAACCTGCTTGTAGGCCAGGAGGTCCAGGTCAACGTGGTTGCGGGATCGCTGACTACTTCGAGTGGTCCGGGCATTTGGGGTATCTGGGGACCTCCCCGGTCACTCTCCTTTACGACAGACAGCGTGGAGCTGGAACCCAGTCAGATCACTGGGAGCATCACGGCGCTCAGTTCAGGCACTTCGAGCTTTACCGTCGGTAGCTACTTTGCACCGTGGCCATTCGCCGTCTCAAATCCGGCTCAGGTCAACGTACAAACAACCTCGCAGACAACCTACCAGGGGTTCAGCCCGGACAGCTTTTCCGAACTCGATGTCAACAACATAGTTTCTGTCAGCGGCTGGCTCTTCCCGCCGGCAAGTAGCACAGCACCGCCCACACTAGCGGCCGAAACGGTAGTCCTGCGGGCAGATGGAATGTTCTAATCTCGCACGCGGACGCCTGAAGAATCTCTTCCGTCTGCCTCATCTGGCTATGCGCCCGCAAGCCGGATGAGGCAGCGATGTCCTGAAATTGAGGAGCGCCATACGGTCTGTGGCATCCTGATGGACTCCAGCTCGTTGGGCGAATGTGCGGGAGACGGGCAATTGGGGCCAACTCGCAATCGTGTTCGAAAGAAAACAACCTCGCGACAGCAATTCATCGGCCACGGCATTATAGATAACCTCTTCGTAACCCGATTGTTCCAGCATACATGGACGCGTCCCAGTAAGGTGGTGAGCGAATTCCTCCCGCGTTCAGCTTAGGTGATGCTAGGGCGTAACCGTTGCGACCTTAGTACCTTTCCTGTAGTTCATTCGAGTTAAGCAAATCATATTCTCCCGAAAGCGGTCCGGATTCGGATTGTCTCCGCCAGTCTCGGCCGGCAGCCAGCAGTCAGGCGCGGGAGGGTAACGTGCGCAAGGTCCTTGCTCTCATGGGAGCGTTGCTTATCTCAGTTGCGGCATTCGGCTCCACTGCATTTCAGCCCACCACCACACTCGCCCAGGAAACAGGAAATAATACCAATCTCACCAGTAGTTTCGTCGGCACCACCAACGGCGATGTCAAGCCAGGAAACATCAGCAAGGTAGATATCCACACCCTGCTTTATACCGGCACAACCACGAAAGTATTTGCCCACTACATGCCGTGGTGGAACAGCTCAGGTCACGTCAGCATCGGCCTTGGCGATGAAGCTAATCCGGCCGTCGTCAACGCCCAGGTAGCCGATGCCATCAGCCGCGGCATGGATGGTTTCATCGTGGACTGGTACGGCCCCCAAAATACCCACCACAACACGGCGACGCTGAATGTCAAAGCGGCGGCTGAAGCAAGCACGAACTTCGAGTTCGCGATCTGCGAGGACTCCGGATCCTTGACGGGCGCCGCTGACGTCACTACCAAGTTGCTCAGCGACATTCAGTACATGGCCGACAACTACTTCAGTTCGCCCCGTTATTTGTTCTGGAACGGACGTCCGGTCGTGTTGTTCTTCCTGAATACGACTTTAGCGATCGACTGGGCCACGGTTCGTGCCCAGGCGGCGGGGAACCCTGTATTCATCTTCCGCAATGCGAGCGGATTCACCGATACGGACTCCGATGGCAGCTTCAGTTGGACGAACGTTTCCAGCAACGTCAACGACATGGGACTGAGCGCAATGGACACTTTTTATACAACGGGCCTTGCTCACCCATCGCTGCTGACGATCGGCTCGGCCTACAAGGGCTTCAACGACACTCTGGCGAGTTGGGGATCGGACCGCATCATGAACCAGCAGTGTGGGCAGACATGGCTGGCGACCTGGGCCGAGATCAGCAAGTACTACTCCGTGTCCACCCAATTGCCCTTTCTGCAGATCCCCACCTGGAACGATTACGAGGAGGGCACGGAGATTGAATCGGGCATTGACAACTGCGTCACCATCTCGGCCACGCTGAGTGGCAGCACGCTGGGCTGGACGATCACCGGCCAGGAAAACACCATCGATCACTACACGGTTTTCGCGTCTCAGGATGGAGTGAATCTGATGGCCGTCGAGCAAGTGGCCGCCGGTACGCATGCGGCCGACCTGAGCGCGCTAGGATTGCCGGCAGGGCAGTATTCGTTCTTCGTGAAAGCCGTCGCCAAGCCCGGGCTGCTAAATCAGATGTCAGGTGCGGTCAGCTACACGCTGGCAGCTCCGGCCGTAATGCTGGCGGTGACTCCGATCAGCGGCATCGCGCCGGTAACCGTGACCGCCTCGACCGCCGGTTCGAGTTGCTCGGGCGGCACTATCGCGTCCACGCAAATTGATTTTGGTGACGGAACGGTGGTCGCAGCCGCCAGTGCTTCCCACGCTTACAACAGCGCAGGAACGTACACCGTGACTGCCACCGCAACCGGCAGCAATGGCTTGACCGGCACTGCGCAGCAGATAGTGACGATTACGGCGAACAAGCCTCCGGTGGTGGCACTGTCGGTTTCGCCGGCAAGCGGAACCGCGCCGCTTTCGGTGACGGCTTCCACCGCCGGCTCGACCGCTCCGAATGGCTCGATCGTCTCCACCTCCATTGATTTTGGCGATGGAACCGTGATGAGCGCCGCGAGCGCTTCGCATGTCTACTCCGCCGCTGGAAGCTTTACGGTGAAGGCCACGGTGACCGATAACGTGGGTGCGACGGGAAGCGCGCAAACCTCGGTTAGTGTCATTGCCGCCGCCACGCCCGTTCAGAGTTCCGGGGGTAACGGATCGCCGGACTTCATGCTGATCGCCCCCGCCCAGGGCGTGACTCTCAGCTCGGCCGGGATTGGCAGTTCTCAAATTGCCATCACGCCGGAAAACGGCTTCAACAGCGCCGTGACCCTGAGCTGCTCCGGCTTGCCGGCTGGCGCCACCTGCTCGTTTTCACCCAGCACGGTAACGCCCGTCAGTGGGATGACGAGCGTTAGCTTGACGATTAACATTCCCGTGGCCGTCTCTCGGTTGACTCCGGCACCTAAAACGAAGCCGCTCTTGGCGTTCACTCTGCCCTTATTCGCCATCGCAGCTGGATCGTTGGCAGTTGGCGGCAAAACGAAAAAGAAGACCGCATTCTGGGTAGTGCTGGTACTCGTACTCGCGCTTGGTGCGGTGAGCATTGGTTGCGGCGGCAATGCGGGCCAGGCCGCCTCGGCCAGCGCCGCCGCGCAGAACTCTACTAGCATCCCAGCATCAAGCGGCAGTGGCGGCTCCACCTCGACGCCCCAGGTGTACACGATCACTGTGAACGCATCGTCGGGCGCGATTCAGCATTCCACCTCCGTGACGGTGACCGTAAATTAGGTTCCACTCGGACATTAAACAAGCCTGTCTATCAGTACATCGTTCCTTGGAACTAAGCACAAATATTTCCGAGGAAACTCTGGGCTGAGCACCCGGAACTTCACGAACAGACATCCTACTATTCACGGCAGAGTTGTGCGCCTGGGCTGTTCCCCTTCCTCGCAGTTCTCCTCAGGTGCTCGGCAATAACCCACCTATCGACCATAAGGAGGCTGTTCCATGCATCGCAGCGTCATAGCGATTATCGCCGCAGTCATCATAGCGACCTTTCCAGGCTTGCTCACTGCCCAGAACGTGGGAGAGCATGGATTACCTGGAGAAACGGATCGTCCGGTACAGGTGCCCGACTCCACCAACGAATCTCCGCGAGACGTGGGGAATAGAGCGCACACCACTCACTTGATCCTTGTGCGTCCTGACAGAGTGCAACAATTTGGATCTCGGATTCCTGTTGGAGAAACGCCAGGGTCGCTGGCTTGCGTCTATCAAACCTCCACCGCCAGCTTGAGCAGCGGATGTCCCATTACGGGGAATCTGGCAAACGGGAACAACGGGCTTCCCAACCCCAGCGGGGGCTCGCAAACCATTGCCATTGTGGATGCCTACGATTATCCGACGGCCTACAATGACCTTACCGCGTTCTCAACGCAGTTTGGACTTCCCGTATTAAAACAGTGTTCGCCAACTCTCACCACCGGTTGTTTCGAACAAGTGTATGCCACCGGAACCAAACCAGCCTCCAATGGCAGTTGGGCACTCGAGGCTGCACTAGATATCGAATGGGCTCACGCCATGGCGCCCGGAGCGAGAATAGTTCTGGTGGAGGCCGCTTCCGACAATTATGCAGACCTGTTTAACGCCGTGTCCGTTGCCAGTGGCATCGTTCAAACCGGTGGCAACGGTGAAGTCTCCATGAGCTGGGGTGGGAGCGAATTCTCCGGCGAAACCTCCTATGACTTAAACCTGCAAGCGACGGGCGTTGTTTACTTTGCTGCTGCTGGCGATACCGGCGGTAGAACACTTTATCCGAGCGCCTCGCCCTACGTGGTTTCAGCCAGCGGCACAACCGTCAATCGCAACGCCTCTGGCGATTTCGTCAGCGAAACGACTTGGAGCAGTGGCGGTGGAGGGCCCAGCGCCCATGAACCGGTGCCGAGTTATCAGGCGCCGATTGT
>Ga0187889_10002532_pt1 | contig 17641 bp, 15 predicted proteins | sample June2016WEW_7_10_2_FD_132992 | JGI IMG/M metagenome (GOLD analysis project Ga0187889, IMG submission 132992) | Peatland microbial communities from SPRUCE experiment site at the Marcell Experimental Forest, Minnesota, USA - June2016WEW_7_100 | ecosystem: Environmental > Terrestrial > Soil >... | reverse complement strand
TACGCAGTGCCCGGCAACGATCGGGCTCTTCGTGCCTTCCGCACCGAGGTCAGCCGGTACTGGCTCCGTTCGCTACGGCTGCGCAGCCAGCGTCATCGCCTGCCTTGGGGGCGGATGAACCGTCTCATTGTCCGATGGCTGCCTACTCCTCGGATCCTGCATCCCTATCCCGACGTGAGATTTGCCGTTCGTACTCAAGGCAGGAGCCCAGTGCGGTAGTTCCGCTCGCTGGGATCTGTGCGGTGGGCCGCCTGCAAGGGCGGTCCCTACCGCAATCGGCTGAACTCGGCAACCATGGCCTCGCACCCCTGCTGACCTGGGCGAGCTGTGGATAAAGTCGGGTTTTCGAAGTCAAATGTAGTGACAAATGGGTGATTGACTGACGGGATCACACGCCTGTAATATGTGATTCGTGTACGTGAAGGTGAGCACGGTTCGTAGCGGCAAGAAGACCTACCGCTATCTCACGCTGGCAGAGTCGTTCCGCAACGAGGACGGCCAGCCCCGGAGCCGGATCGTCGCCCGTCTGGGCGAGGTGTCGGAGATGACCACCTCGGGCGAGCTCGAGCGCATCGTCGATGCCCTCTCGGCCCAGCTGGGACGCGGAGCTTGCGTCGAGCTCACCGCCGAGTCCGCGCCCTCCTATGGGGCGATGGCCGCTTGTGACGCCTACTTCTCGCGTCTTTTGCTCGATGATCTGTTCGACACCTTGGGTGCCCGCCGGCGCTCGGCCGGCCTCTCGGACGCGGTCTTCGCGATGGTGGCGAACCGGTTGTCGGATCCCTCTTCCAAAAGGCGCTGTGTCACCGACTGGCTCGGTGCCGACGCCGCGCTTCCTAAAGGGCGTAGCGCCGTGTCGCTCGACCGGCTCTATCGGGCGCTCGACGCCGTGGCGGACTGTAAGGACGAGATCGAGGCACACTGCTTCACAGAGCTCTGCAATCTGGCGAACCTGGATCTGCGCCTTGTCTGTTACGACCTCACCTCCACCTACTTCGAGGGGGAGGAGAAGACCTCGGCCCGGTTTCCCTCCAAGGCCTTCGGCTACAGCCGCGACCATCGAGGTGACCGGCCCCAGATCGTGATCGGCCTACTCGTCACCTCCGACGGCATCCCGATCGCCCACCACGTGTTCTCGGGCAACACGGCGGACCGCTCCACGCTGGCCGAGGTGATGTCCGACCTGCAGGCACGCTTCGGGGTCGGGCGCATCGCCCTTGTGGCAGACAGAGGCCTCATCTCAGAGGAGAACCTGGCCCTTGTCAAAGCGAATGGCTTCGACCACGTACTCGCGACCCGTCTGCATCGCGACCCGTCGGTCACCGCTGTCTTGGCGGCCGCCGCCGACAAGGACGCCGTCTTCGTGCCGGTCTCTGACGACGGGACCAGAGCGGTCGAGGTCACCTACGAGTCCCGCCGCTATGTCGTGGTCGATTCCCCCCGCCGTCACGTTCGAGACGATGCCCGTCGATCTGAACTGTTGGCGCGGACCGAGGACCGCCTCATGGCCCTTGCAGACCGGGTGCGTCAGGGCCGGCTCGTCGACCCGGCCAAGATCGGTGCCGCCGCAGACCGGATCCTCCGTGACTCGGGGGTCTCGCGTTGTTTTGTGACCAAGATCACCCATGGCGTGTTCACCTGGGACTACGACGAGGAGGCCATGGACTACGAGGAGAGGCTCCTCGCCGGCCGCTACGTGATCACGACCTCGCTCGATAAGAAGTCCGCTTCGACCGCACAGGTCGTCGGCCACTACAAGGCCCTGCAGTCTGTAGAAGGGCGCTTTCGGGTGCTGAAGGACTTCTTGGCGTTGCGCCCGGTCTTCCACTACACCGAAAAGCGCGTTAGGGGACACGTCGCCATCTGCGTGCTCGCCGCCGTCCTGGAAGCCGTGATGAGCATCGACCTGAAGGCCCGAAAGCTCACCGACCCGGACCTCGAAGGCCAGCACCTCTCCGCACGCCGGGCCCTTCGTGAGCTCGAGCGGGTCCGGATGGTCCGCTTCAGTGACGCGGAGGGCAATGAACGTCAGGTCGTGACCCGGCCGAACCCCTTCCAGGCAGAGATCCTCGCCGCTTTAGGCGTCGACACTTCCACCTGGCGCTCACGCGTCGCCTGATCACCGACGACCACACGATGTAGGGCAAAAACCGCCTTTACGCGACTTCGTGACCAGGACCTTCATGTTTGAGCCGCCGAAGTCGGGCTTGACGGCGCCCCCGATCATATTCATAGGCACCATGTACGACGTGCAGTCCTCGGTTCTTCATCAGAGCCTTGAGCGACAGTCGTGTCACGTCAGAGGGGAGCTTGTTCGTCGATGCCTCTTCTTGGGGAGCAGACGATCCAGAGCCTGCCGATTGAGGAAAGGAGTTCTGTCCGTCGATGCGTCGTTCTCAAAGCTGAGGAGGTTTCACGAGTCGATTCGTTGCTGGGCCCGTAAACGGTCCTGGGTACCGGCAGGGATTCAGGTGACGACCGAATGAGCCTGGAGAAGGCGACCGTGTGCCTGTGCACCTACAACGGAGGTCGCTATCTGAAGGAACTCCTCGACAGCCTTGCCAAACAGACACTGCTGCCATCTGAGTTGCTTGTCGGTGACGACGGTTCGTCCGATGACACGCTGGAGATCCTTCGCGACTTTGCTGCCCACGCGCCGTGCCCCGTTGAGATCTTCGCGAACGAGCAGCGCCTCGGGCCCGCCTGCAACCTCGAACGCCTCCTTGTGAGAGCGACGGGCGACATTCTGTTCCCTTGTGACCAAGACGACATTTGGGATCCTGGGAAGATCGAAGTGCTGGCCAGGGCTCTCGAGGAGTCCCCGGGCTCTGGCGCTGCAATCTGCAACTCGTCGCTGATCGACGCGCGGGGAAGGGTGCTACCCAGCTCGTTGTTCGAGAGGGTCGGACTGGACATGTCGATCCGTCGGCGCATGGAATTGGGCACCGCGATGGTGCGGATCGCGGGTCGCACTGTCGTGGCGAGTCACGCTCTGGCTCTCCGCGGAGTGCCGTCGACCTCGTGTTGCCGTTCGGACTACTCCGTCACGCGGACTGGTGGATCGCCCTCGTCTTTGGCGCGACGACCGGTATAGCAGTCGTCGACGATCGACTTGTCGCGTACCGGCTCCACGATACGAACGCGGCGGGTCTCAGAGAAGACCTGCGGATCGCCGAGCGAGCGTCGGCCTCAACCGCCGCCCGGTTCTCGAGCCATGCGGACATACTCAAGCAGCGATCGCCTGGGTCGACTTGGTGCGCAGGGGAAGGCTGGCTCCTCGTGAGCGGGCGGCGCTCGAGGCACGCGTGTCACATCCACGCACATGTGAGTCGTTGCCGGCCAAGAGGTCTCAGCGTGTGAGCACGGTCTTTCGCGAGACGATCAGGGACCGCTATGTTCAGTTTGGGAACGGCTAGAGGAGCGTTCTCGTTGACATCGTGCGCGAAGCACCGACGAGCGAATCCTGATTTCGACTAGATTTCGTCAGTCCTACTCAAACGCGTAGCGCAGTCTACGAACGCGGCTCGTTCATGCTTGAGGTTCCGTTCGGCACTCTCCTGGTTCCGCGAGAAACCAGTATCGTCGCTGGCCGAGCCGCCTCAGGATGCCATCGCTGAGTCCGGCAACAAGGATGGCCATCTCACGAGGAACAGCTGATAGCCCATTCACGACTGCGTATGCCCAACCCCAGGAGACCAACTGGGCCAAATAGACACTTGCGGGAAGCTGCCGGCGCAGCACAAGAAACGTCGAGTTCCTCACGATGTAGTAGAGCCGCTGACCTGTTTCGTAGCGCCGCACCATCCCTGCCGCTTCCACCGACTTGCCGATCTGATGGTCCATCAGCACATCGGTGAACTCAAGTACGCGCCAACCGCGTGACCTCACAGCCGCGCAGAACGCGTAGTCCACCTGATCCATGAAAAGCGGCTCCTCGTACGGAATAGTCTCCGCGACCTCTCTTCTCACCAGGTTGCCGCTGGTGATGAGCAACCGCCTCTCTCGCAAGCTGTGTCCGAGGTCACGAACGCGGACGTGACGCTCGGCCCATCGCCAGGGACCTTGTGGTACCTCGACCGGCTTATGGCGCATTCCCACGACACCGCACTCGTCTCGCGTGCTTGCGTCGAGAAGGTCGAGGGAACCAAGGAGGCTGTTGATCGCGCCTGGGTGCAACAAGGTGTCCTGATCAAGGGTGAGCACCCAGGTGTGGTCGTGTCCCTCGGCGGCAAGACGACGAACCCCAAGGTTGAGTGCAGCGGCGATACCGCGGTTTCTGTCAAGGCCGATGAGCGCGACTCCTGGCAATGACTCCAAACGACGCATGAGCTCCACCTGGGATTGTGATCCGTTGTCCACGACCACGGTCCGACTCACTTGCCGTGAAGTCTCCAGGAGCGTCAGCACGAGCGCGTCGATTTCGGGCTCGTGCGTGACGACGACTGCAGCCACAGGCCGTGCATCGCTGTTCGCTCCGCCGCTCACGGGTGACGACAGCATGTCGACTTGCATTCGTTCGGGTGGCACGAGACATCGAACAGAAGCCGAGCCGGCGTCGTGAGGTCGACGTAGTAGTTCCGCGCGCTCAAAGAAGAGCCTCCCTTTGGCATAAGCGGTGTCTCCTGCCGACTCGAGGCCAGCGGCACCGCCCGAAACATCGCGGTTGGCCAGAAGCGGTCACCGATCAGACCTGAACGGGCTACCCTTCGAGATTGACCGCAGGTCGCATCCCGTAGGCGGGGTCGTCGAATTCTGAGCGAGAACGAGGATGTCGTATGGTCGGCGGGCTTCAACTGAGGTCGGAGTCCAGCCAGCCTCACTGACAAGGAGCACCGCGCTCCTCAGATCGAACACGTGGTGGTGGACGCCCCTCACCGTCCGGTTGTCAGCGACTCGGCGCATGAGCTCTTGCGCCGAACGAACGCCAGGATCTCGGCGGAGATCGTGGCATTGAATGACCTCGGCAAAATGTGTGTCATCTTCTTCGCCAACATCGTTGTTCTCGTCAGACCGATAATGCCCGATTGGGGTTATCGGCCGCTTCCGATCAAAGGTGCCGTCTCGATGGGGCACGATCAGGCAAAGATGGCCATCCGGCCTGCATACTCTTCGCCACTCGCGTAACGCTCGCAGGGGGTTGGCAATGTGCTCGAGGCAATGAGATGACAAGACAACATCATAAGAGTCCTCCGGGATGCCAAGCAGATCAGTGGCTTCTCTCAGGAACTGGACTCCTGTTGGCCTTCCCGCTGGTACGTAAGGCGCTCCCTCCTCGAGAGCCTCTCCCCACAAGGTCTGAGCAGCGTAGTTGACGTTGTCGATGCTGCGCAGCGCTGGATAGAGCGGAAGCATCCCGTGCTGTCGGAAGCGACCGCTCGGTCCACCGATTTCGAGGCCCCCGGCGCCATCGGCAACGGCCAGAGCCTCCTCGGAGAGGGAGGATCGGGTGCCGGCCAGGCGGTCTTTTGCGGACTGGATGAGTCCCAGCGTGCCCTGGCTACGCCAAGCGAAGCGTAGAGAACGCGTCACAAGTGGCAGATCCTACCTTGGGAGGACGAACACCGGTGCCAACACCGGCACGGTGCGGACCGCGCCAGTGTTGAGCAGCCATTTGCGATCCGGGGTGACTAGCGTCTTGTCACCGATGACAAGCGAACCGCCGGTCCACGATTTTGCCGCCGTCGTAGTGAACTACAACGCTGGGGCTGCGCTCAGCGAGTGCGTCGCGAGCTTGGAGCGCGAAGGCATCGAAGCCGTCGTGGTGGTGGATAACGGATCAACTGACGACTCGCTCGACTGCCTTGCAGCGAAGATGCCAGGTGTGCGAGTTCTCCACACGGGGCGGAACCTCGGCTTTGGGGGCGGTGTGAACTACGGTGCTCGGCGAGTGGCCGGGGATCTGCTGCTGGTGTGCAATCCCGATCTCGTGTTGCAGCCAGGAGCTTTGAGCGCGATGGCCGACCGCCTTGTTAAGGACCCGTCGCTCGGACTCGTCGGTTCGGCGCTCGTAACCCCTGCGGGAGACTTGCAGCCGTCCGGGCGGGCATTTCCAACTCTGCGTCGTTCGAGCCTTCATGCGGCGCTTGGTGTGCTGCTTCCTAAGAACGCGTACAGCCGACGCTATCGAGAGGTCAGCCGCTCACGCGTCGGAACAGGGATCGTGGACTGGGTGACTGGCGCGTGCTTCCTCATCCGTCGCGAGGCTTTCGACGAAGTCGGGGGTTTTGACGACCGGTACTTCATGTACGTCGAGGAGGTGGATCTCTGCTGGCGGCTCGCGAGGGCAGGATGGCGCACCGGCTATGAGTCATCGGCTCGTGTCATCCATCTCGCCGGCGTATCGACCGCTGCGGTTCCCTACCGGATGATCGTCGCGCATCACTTGTCGCTGTGGCGGTTCGCTCGTCGGACCACTTGCGGCTCCCAGCGGCTCTTGCTGCCCGTCGTGGCAGCCGGGATTGCCGGCCGATGCGTGGCCGTGTGCCTTCGCCGCGTCGTGGTTGAACTCGGCCAGCGCCGGTGGCCCAGATTGAGAAACAGGAACGGCTAGCGGGCTTTGTCTTCGAAAACGGTTCGCAACGTCCGGCCGATGATCCGCAAGTCCAGGCTCAGGCTTTGGTGGCGGAGGTAGAAGAACTCGTACTGCAGCTTCTCCAGGGCGTCGACATCGCTCGATCCGTAGTCGTAGTTGATCTGTGCCCAGCCCGTGATACCCGGACGGACGAGATGGCGCAGTTCGTAGAAAGGGATGGTCTTGGCGAGCAGCTCGACGTAGTGCGGTTGCTCAGGGCGTGGCCCGACGATCGACAGTTCGTGGCGAAGGACGTTCCACATCTGCGGGAGCTCATCGACATGGAGACGCCGAAGCATCCGACCAACCTTGCCAAGCCGCGGGTCGTCTGCTGCGGTCCAGCTCGAAGAGGAGCCCCCGGGGCGCATCGTCCGGAACTTGAGAATCGTGAACACGACGCCGTCCTTGCCCACTCGGGGTTGACTGTAGAAGAGGGGCCCCCGATTGCCGAACAGGTCAACGACCGCCACGATCGGCACGGCTATGGCAAGGGCCAGCATCCCCACCAATGCGATCACGAGGTCCAGGACCCTCTTGCTCCGCGCGTAGGCGGGTCTGTGGATCTCGTTGATGTCGAACAAGAGCGATATTCGCTCGAGCTCCGAGAGCGGCAACTTGCCTAGCCAGACGTCGTAGAAGAGGGAGAGCGTTCGAATCCGCACCCCCTTCGAGTGGAGCTCTGCGGCTTGGGCGACGATCTCCTCGCGTTGCTGCGATTCTCGATCGAGTACCAGGAGGTTCGCGTTGGTGGTCTCCACGAGCCGCGCTAACGGGCTGGGTTGATCAGGCGTTGGCATCATATCGTCCGGTCGCGCCACTGCGATCAGCTGAGCTGGTCGCTCGGTGGGGCCCTGCGTATCGCGGGCTAGGCGCTCCGACTCCTCACCCGCGACGATCGCGATCACTCGATCGAGGTTCGCGCGCCTCCGCTGTGTTGCGCCGGACAGTCCAGAGACCAGCACGAAGACCGGCACCAGGATCGCAGAGCTCACGAAGACGACGAAGCGCGGAAGAAGCTGAGCGCCTGTGAAGAGCTGGAGCACGGAGATGATGACGTCGGCAGCCATGAGCGCGGCAAACGCCCTGGCGAATCGACGCGAAAGGCGACCACCCCAGTCCGGAAGCCCGGCTGCGTAGCTGGTTGCCCAGATCAGGGCGATGAAGATCAGGATCCATCGGAAACGCGGCTCTTCAGTCAACGAGTAGACATGCCGAGCTACGTAGTGTGAATGAACCGCTTCCGTCGCGATGACTACGGCTAGCGTCAGAACGGGAAGGAGCCACTTGACCGGACGACTCATCACCGACCATTCAAGCCCAGAAGAAGCTATCAGCGGTGCCAATGATGTAGTCGCCGAACCCGGGCCCGAAATGCCAGGGTCGCGCGAGTTGCCACTGCAGGAGCGCTTCGGAGGTGTGAGTGGCCTTGGCGTGTTCGCAGCCATCGGTGCGGCCGTCCTCTGCCTTGCGTTCTCGCCCAAGGTGAACTCGGTTACCTTCACGCCGAAATTCGCTGTAGTGCTCCTCTTTGCCGCTGTAGGCGTCGTGCCCTTGGCTCGTCTCGTCAGAACAGCTTCACCGCTGCGCTGGCCGGCACGAACCGCAGTTGCGTTTCTCGCCGTGGCGCTTGTGTCGGCGCTGGTCTCCCCGTCGCCGAACATAGGGTTCTTCGGTCTTTATCTGTGGGGTACGGGCTGGCTGTTCTGGCTGGGTGCCGCCGGTGCCTTCGCGATCGGGGCCTCACTTGACCCGAAGGATCGTCGATGGCTTCTGGCAGGGCTGCTCGTCGGCTCGGCTGGCAGCGCGCTTGTTGCCATCTTTCAGATCGTCGGGAACCCCTCGAGTCCGGGTTTGAGCCTGTACAACGGCAGCCAGGCGGACGCGTTCCTGGGAAATCCGATCCACCTAGAGGCTCTCTTGCTCGGCGGGGTCGCGCTCGTGTTGGGCAGGGCGTGCCGGTCGCCGCTGCGGTGGGGGGCTGTCGTCCTCGTGCTCGCGGTCGGGCTCGAGTTCACATTCGAGCGATTGGCCGTGGCGGTTCTCGTTTTGTTGGTCCTGTATGCGCTGTACACCTACGGGGCTCGTCGCGGTGGGATGTTCGCATTGCTCATTGCGGTCGGCTACGGCATTGCCTACCTGAGTGGTGGCTCCGATCTCGGTTCGCGAGTGACCTCGGGAACCTCCGAGACCACTTTTGGCCTTCGGCTCCGGGTGTGGTTGCAGGGTGCGCACTACGTGTTGCATCACCCTTTGCTAGGCGCCGGCCCCGGTCAGCTCCGGAGTGCGATGGACTCGACCGCGACGCTTTCCTTCTACCAGCACGTGCTGGCTGGCAAGATCCTTACCGACGGTCACGACATCTTCGTCGAGGTTGCCGTGACGACCGGCCTCCTCGGTCTGGGCTGTTTTCTAGTTTGGTTGTTCGGCGCAGCTCGATTGGCCGCGCGTTGCAGTTTCCTCGGGTTTGCCGCGGCGATGGTCGCGGTCGAGCTCGTCGAACCGCTCAACGTGGCCATTCTCCCGCTGGCGTTCCTGGCTCTCGGCGCTGCAACGGCAGTGCGTTCGAGACCAGCAGAAATGCCAGACAAGGTCGCCCGCCAACTGGCAGACCGGCAAACTGTGCCGACTCCTGACCCAGGGACCAACGACCGTGCCGGAGCTCCTTATGCCCTCATCGCGTCCGTCATCGCGCTCGCTCTAGCGCTCTTCCTCGGGGTGACGATGGTGACCGGGGACGCCTACATGTTCCATGGAACGAACTCTGGACCTGGCCGACCGTATAACCTCGCAGCCGCGAAGGACGCGAACCGGCTCCTGCCCTATTGGCCGGACCCGGCGCTAGAACTTGCGCAGATCAAGGCTTTCGACAGCTTGAACAGTGTGTCCGCTGCTCCGGCCGACTTGGCCGCGGCGCGCCAATGGACGGCCGTTGCGGTGCGCCGGGACCCGAAGAACCCGGCGCTTTGGACGCTCTTGGCCCGCGCGGAAGTCGATATCAAGGCATATGGGCTCGCCCGCACCGATTACGACCGTGCGCTCTCGTGCGACAAGTTGTACACGCAGGCGCTCCAAGGTCTCGCTCAGCTTGCTGAGACAGATCACGACTGGAGTCGAGCGGTCCGTTTCTATCGGCTGGCTCTCACGACCGCGGTGAATGACGCGGTGATGTCTGCGTCATTGCGCGCATCGCTCAGCGCTGCGGAAGGGCACGTAGCCTCCGGTAGCGGCTGACGCGAGAAGTCGCGATCGGAGGTCGCTCTGTCACGCAGAGTGTCGGAATTGGGCTAAAGTTCTCACAGCTGCCGCCGATATTCACCTTGGTAGCAGTTTCCATTGACCCGAGGAGGAAGGCTTCATGAGACATGTCGAGAGGCTCCGCGCGCGGCGCCTCAGGTTAGAGGAGGCGGGAGAGGAGGGCTTCACGCTCATCGAGCTGCTCGTTGTCCTGCTCATCATCGGGATTCTGCTGCGATCGCAATCCCGACGTTCCTGTCGGTGACCAAGACCGCCAACAACACCGCGTCGCAGGCGAACTTGCAGACGGCCCTCACGGGCGCCGACACCTTCTACACCGCCAACAACCAGACCTACAGCAACATCATGACCTTTAACACATCTGTGTCGACGATCACGGCAATCGACACCGGGTTGTCGTTCGTCGCCGCTGCGTCGAGCAAGTCCAACATCATCTCGCTCTCCGCGAGCGGCTCGTCAGGCTACTTGATCCTGGCGTCCTACGCTCCGGGTACGAAGGACTGCTGGATCGTTGTTGACCAGAAGTCGGCGCAGACGGGAAACGTTGCCGGCAACACGAACCACGCAACGGGCACCTACTACGGAGTGCTCAAGAACTTGGCCGCTGTGGCAACGTGTAACGCATCGTCAGTTACCGGAACGGGCTTCTCATCCAGCGGCTTCCCGTCTGGGTAATGGCTTTGCCCAAGATCTGCCTCAGGAGTTAACGGTTCTCCGCTAGGGCAGCATCTGTGACTGCGAAAGGCCTCCTGACTTCCGTCGGGAGGCCTTCTCGCGTCAGGCCTCCTGGGGCTGATGGCCCATTGATGCACATCAAGCGGGCATCGACGGAGCAACGTGGCCGGGCTACAACTGCCGGACAAGCACTGCCACATCAATGTAGAACCCGGAGTAGGGGATGAAGCGCGACACCGTCTTGAGCTTGTAGCCGCGCTGACTCAGTCTGCTCAGCTCAACGTCGAGGTGCATGACTTGGGCAGGGCTCACGCGGTTCATGACAATCCACAATCGTTTGCAAAGCGATGCGACGGCTGCAGGCGACCCGCCCGAGGCCGGCTCAGAGAATGTTGGGTCCAGCGCGTCCGGCCATGTCAGAGCGGGTAGCACAAGTTGCGGTGCAGCTCTCGTGGCACCTTCCAAGGAGAAGTAGTACGCAAGGTTCGAAGCAACTCCGGGCTTGTTGACCATGAGGCAGTCGCCCGGCCGGGAGGCGTTGTGTATCTCACGAGAGGCTTGGGACCATTGTTCATAGGAGATCCCGTAGGTCGGAACGAGCGCCGCCACGAGAAGGGCCACGACCCCGATCGTGAATGCCAGCGACAAACCCTTCGGCAGGAGCTTCGCGAAGACAAAGGCCATGACCATGGCACCTGCAGGGACGCTTTGAAGGAGGAAGCTCGAGTTGAAGATGGAACGGTAGGCGAGCGAGAAGATTGTATCGAGGAGCAACGGCACAAAGAGCCATGACAATGCGATGCCGAGGCATACGGTCTCGAGCTCTCCAGGCGCTCTCCGTACTCGGGACAGGAGTTCGGTGCTGGCCGCGACGAAGCACAGAAGTCCTATGACCGTGACGATTCCCGAGAAAAGTGTGACGGCAAAGAAGTCCGGCGCAGCTCCCGACGTGAGTTCCTCGAGGATATGGACGCCCTCGGCTGTGGAAGGGGGCGCGTTGGCAGTCAGGATATCGGCGGCGCCGGTTCGTAATGTGAGGGCAATGAGCGGCATATAGGCCAGAGTGGCCACGCCGGCAACGGTCAGCATCGGCTTCGCCTGATGGCGGGCTCGAGGCCAGAAGGCGAGCGCTAACCATTGCGCGACGAGGAACAGCGCGGCATAAGCGAGTGTGTAGATGGAGAGGACCACGAGGACGCCGTAGACGCACCATCTTCGCCTAAGCGGGCACTCGAAGGTCCGAAGGAGCGCGAGCAGGCTCAACGCGATCAGCAACGTCCCGAGTGCGTAACCGCGGGCCTGTTGATTCCACAAGACCAGCGCTGGGCTCACGGCCACGATCGCGGTTGCGATCGCGGCAGTTTGCGACCCGAACATCCGGCGGGCAAGGAAGAAGATGACCGGTGTAAGCCCCACGCCCGCTAACGCCGACGGAACTCGCAGAGCGAGCTGCCCGCCTCCGAAAAGCGCCACGAAGCAATGGAGCAGCAGGTAGTACAACATCATGTTGCCGCCGTCGGCGGTGATGGCGGACCACAGGCTGATGCCGTGGTGAACAGCGATCAACGCGCTGTGGAGTTCATCATTCCACAGGCTCCGAGACGCCAGATCGGCGAGATTCACGATCGCCGACGCCGCGCTGAGCCCAATCACGAGCAGCAATTCCGTTCGGGAAAGACTCGCCACGCCGAGCGAGGCGTCGGCTCGGTCGGCAGTCGTGTGCGCGGACCGGGCAGCGGTTGGATTAACCACGTTCGCAGCCTCCCACAGGCACCGACCAGGCAATGGGATCAGACGACTCCGTAGATCCCGGGACGCCCTGGCGCCGTCACGGTAGCTGCTACGCGCAGGCGTCACGCGCGGTGCGGACACATCGGTATCGCCGACATTCGGCTGAAGTTCTTGCCCGGACACCCGGATTCGTGAGATTCGCAAGACATCGGCTGTTCAGCAGGGGCCCAGACGTATGCTCCTCATGTGCGAGCTATGGCGGTCCCGTCACATGCATTGGGCCGTCACGTGATCCCGCTCGCGGGAGCGATCGTCCTTCTCGGCGTGTTCATGGGAATGAGCCTGTGGGGCCTGCCCGCGCTGCACCATTTGCATGGTTGGTCCTACACGATGGATATCTGGGACAACTTCCAGCTTGCCCACCTCGCAGCGGTCGGGGCTTATCCGGCTATCTACGGGCAAGCTTTCGTCGAAACACCGGGTATCGTCTTCGCTCTCGCGCCCGTGTGGTGGATCACCCACGCCGCCGGCATGTCCGTCGCGTTTGTCTTCGCACCGTTGCACCCGACAGCATGGCTGATCCTTGGGACTTACGAGGTGCTGCTGAGTGCGTCCGCTCTCTTTGCTGTCGACGCGGTAGCCGTACGCCTCGGAGCCCCTCTGGCTCGGCGGCTGCTTATCTGTGCAGTCGAGGTGTTCGCGCTCTACAACGTCGTCCTGTGGGGCCATCCCGAGGACGCGGTGGCGGTGGCCTGCCTGCTCTATGCCTGCCTCGCGGCCTCGCAGAAGCGATGGTCGAGGTTCGGATGGCTCATTGGAGCGGCCGTTGCTTTCGAGCCTGTCGTCCTTCTTGCGCTGCCCTTCCTGCTCTTTGCCGCCGGGTGGAAGAGGTTTCCCGGCCTGTTGGCGCGCGTGGCGGCACCGACATTGGCATTGCTCGTCCTGCCGCTGACGATGAACTGGTCAGTGACAGTGCACGGCCTCCTCAGCCAGGCGACGTATCCATCGCTCAATCGGCCGACGCCCTGGCTTCACTTCGCACCTTCGCTTCGCCACGAGGGATACATCGGCGCTACCGCTGTGGCGGCGGCGGCGGACGGTCCTTCTCGATTGCTGGCCGTTCTCTTTTCCATCATCCTCGGCTTCTCGTTTCGCCGAGCTGCGCAGGAGCTGGGCGTGCTCATCGCGGTCGTGGCGCTCACCTTGTCTCTGTGGTGCGCCTTTGAGACCGTGATCGCTCCCTATTACGTCTGGCCGACGATCGCTGTCGCCCTGATCGGCCTCAATACCACAAGCCGATTGAGGTCTGTCGCCACGCTGGCCTTCGCCTCTCTTGCAGACTTGGCGAGCAACGCCGATCTTCACGCCGAGTGGGTGTGGTGGGTGATCGTGTCCGCGCTGGGAGTGCTTTTGGCAGCGTCGTGGCCAAAGGCCCCGCGCGAGCCTGCGGCCGGCGCCTCACAATTCGCCGCCACGTACCAGCCACAGGAACTGACCAGCAGGACATGACGGCTCAAATGCAAGCCAAGGCCACGATCGGTTCGCTGTTCATTCAGGCTGTTGCTGCAGGAGTCAAGCAGCTGTGGTGTAGGCCGTTGCGCTCACACTCATGCTGTACGGCTGCCCGTCACCCACGGCCATGATGTTCGGGGCTGTGCCGCCTGGAGCGAGACTGACGCTGTTGATCGTCATGAGCCGTGTCATTGCGTAGAAGTCCTTCAAGAAGGCAAACAGGTTCTTGTGAACTCCCGAGACCGAGAAAGTGACAGGTACGACCGAAAGGCCTGTGACGCCGCTGGGGCTCGGGAAGTTCGCCGGGGTGACTGACAAGAGATCGCAGCCCGTCTTGTTCGCGAGGGTGTTGAGCGAATCGACTATCCCGGGGGGATCCTCGGTCGGCGGGATGGCTGCCGTCACTTTCCTGAGATAGGGAAGCTCATGCAACACGAGCTTCTTTTCCGCCTTGAGCCCAATGAGCTCCATGCTCAACTGGGCCGCGGTCGTATTGTCTGCCGTGATCTGTTGTTGGACGGTGGCGAGCTTGTTGGCTTCAGGTGTCATCCACGCGAACCACCAGACGATGAGCAACACGATCACGATGCCGGTGACTATGAGCACGACCTTCGACTTCAGCAAGCCAAAGTTGATACCTTGTAGCCAGTTCATGATGGCACCTTGAATTCGTTGCGCCGGGGTGACGTGACTTCCGCTGTGACTCCGACCGTGGCAGTGAAAGTGACCTGCTTTGTAGCAATTTGTGTTATCCCGCTGAATGCGTTCACTGTCAGCTTGCCCGAGTCGTTGATGGAGTAATACCAGCTGCGGAAGTACGTGTACCCGGTAGGCGACCCGAGAGAGATGCTCAGTGATGCTGTTTGGATCTGGGACGGTGTGAGCGCCGGTGCACCCGGTGTCGGCGTAGCCGGAACCGAGCGAGGAACGGTGCTCCCGGAGAAACTACCGATCACGCCACCGGTTGGTGTGGCTTTGGCCAGGGCCCCGATCACGCCCGGCCAATAGACCTCGTCGGTGACGATGGGATTGCTGATGGCCTGGAGGTTGAGGATCAGGGCGTGTTCCTGTTCAATCTTGTTGTACTTGGGGATCTGGGCCTTGAGGCCCGTGATCTGTACCTGGAGGCTTGCCACCTGATTCTCGGCATTGTGCACCTTGAGGAGGCGGAGCGCTCCTAGGCCGACCATGGCGAGAACAATGACGATGCCGACAACGACGACCGCGCGCTCCAGTCGTTTGCGCTTGCGCCCGAGTATCACCTCAGGCGGGAGAAGATCGAGCTCCTTGACATCCTTCGAGCCCGGCAGCGCAAGGCCAACGACCACGGCGACCGCCGAGTCGAGCCGCCCGATCTCCTCAGGGGGCAGGTGGAGTCGCGAGCAGTCGACCCGACTAAGCGCGCTCCCTTGTACCACCGGCAGCCGGAGCTGCTGTTCCAGCTGCGCGACGAAGCCGGAAAGACGAGACCCGCCTCCGGTGACTACAACCCGACGGACAGGGCTACGACCGGTCAAAGTGGCGTAGTAGTCAATCGAGCTTCGAAGCTCGCCGATCAGCGACATGGACGCATCTCGCGCTGCACTCAGCGCCGCACGAGTGTAGGGAGCAGATTCGTCCAGGTTCAGCTTTATCGCCTCGGCGTCGGCCACCGGCAGGCCGAGCACGCTCGCGATCGCCGCAGTGACGAGGTCCCCACCTTCTGCAATGGTCCGAACGAAGTGGGGAACCCCGTTCTCATGAACGGCGACCTTCGTGAGCCCGGCACCAACCGCGACGATTGCCTCAGGGCCTTCGATCGCGGTTTCGGCATCGAAAAGAGCTCGGATCATCGCGGAGGAGGTAGGTTCGACACTGACCGGCGTTAGCCCGGCGGCGGTCACGATCTGGACAAGGGGATCGACGAGGTCGCGATGGGCTGCCGCGACAAGGACGCGCCGCACAGGCATCCCGTTGGGGCCGACGGTCTCCTCCAGGGCACGCGCGGAGATGAGCGCCCTGTCGATCGCAAACGGGATGACATCAAGCGCCTGAAGCCGCACTGCGGAGTCGATCTCCGAATCAGGCACGAGAGGCATCTCGATTTCGCGCGTGATCGCACGGAGCCCGGCAATCCCCAAGTGCACCTCTCCCGCCGAGAAGCCGCCCTCCTTGACGCAGCGCTCCACTGCAACGCGCACCGCGGGAACATCGAGGATCACACCGTCAATAACGGCTCGCGGAGGGAGGGCGACTTGACCAAGACGGAGCAGTTCAGGCTGCCCACGCCCCACGGTCACTTCGGCCATGCGGACGGCGCTGCTGCTGATTTGGACACTCACGCGTCGCGTAACCATCACCGTGCTCCTGACACTGAGAATGAAACTTCAGTGTTGCGAACTTCCCTGGACATGCTAGCGGTTGGCCCTCCGAAAGACTGTGATTCCAAGGTCCTGGTAAGCCGTTCGAGGCGTGTTGGAAAAAGGCAGAGTGTGCACAGGTCTTTCATATCGGCTTTCTCGGGGCACTTCTTGAGCTTGCTGACCATAGGCGCTCTGATGAAGGCACCTTCTGATCGATGAGCGCCATGCACAATCGGAGGCTAGGCCCCCGGTTGCTGCAGCAGCTTGACGTAGTCGAACATCGGGAGGTACAGGCTTATGACGATGCACCCGATGCAGGCGCCCATGAACACGATGATCAAGGGCTCGAGGATCGAGGTCAGGCTGTCGACGGTCGCGCTCACCTCGTTGTCGTAGAACGTCGCGACTTTGTCGAGCATGTCGTCGAGAGCACCTGACTCCTCGCCGGTCTCGATCATCTGGGTCACCATGACCGGCATGACCGGGTACTGGGCGAGGACGGCCGACAGGGTCTTGCCCTCGCGGACGCCCTCCTGGGCTCCGAGAAGAGCGTCGGCGACTATCTGGTTGCCCGCATTGGCGGAGACGATGTCGAGCGCTTCGATGACCGGCACGCCGGCCGACAGCAGCGATGAGAAGGTCGTGCAGAACCGGGCAAGAGCGACTTTGTGAGCAAGGGCACCGAATATGGGCGGGCGAAGCTTGAACGCGTCCCACTTCCTCCTGCCGCCCGGTGTCGCGATCCACCGGCGCATCAGGACCACGATCGTGACGATGACCGCTATCACGACGACTAGCCAGATACTGGCGACGACGTCGGATATGGAGATGACGATCCGGGTCGGCAGCGGGAGCGTCCCGTTGAGGCTGGAGAACAAGTGTTTGAAGATCGGGACGATGAAGATCATCATCGCCGTGATGATCACGATGACAGCGCAGAGCACGATGGATGGGTACGCCATCGCCGAGCGGACCTTCTGGCGGAGCTCGACCTGCTTCTCGAGGGTGGTCGAGAGCTTGAGGAGCACCAGGTCCAGCTGGCCACCGACCTCCCCGGCCCGGACCATTGCGATGTAGAGCGGCGGGAACACCTTGGGGAGCTTCTCGAGCGAGCTTGACAAAGACGAGCCCTGCTCGACGTCCTGGCGCACCTGGAGCATGGCCTCGCGAAGGGGCTTCGACTCGATCTGGTCGGCAAGAACGCCTAGCGCCCGCACGAGGGTGAGCCCCGCGGAGACCATGGTCGCCAGCTGGCGGCTCATGAGTGCCACATCCTTGAGCGCGACGCGGTCGGTGATGCCAGGGATGTTGATCTCGCGGTTCAAGTTGATCGAGACGGGCTTTATCTCGATGGGCGCGTACCCCATGTCTCTCAGGCGAGCGGCGACGAGGGGGATGCTGTCGGCCTCGAGCTGACCCTTGACCAGCCTGCCGTCGGCGTCGCGGACCTTGTAGTCGAAGGTCGTCGTTGGCATCGTTCAGTCCTCCAGGCGGGGGGCGATCGTTGTCATCGCTGTCCCAGGTAGTCGCGGAGCTCGCTCGGGTCGTGGCAGCG
>Ga0187889_10002520_pt1 | contig 17696 bp, 12 predicted proteins | sample June2016WEW_7_10_2_FD_132992 | JGI IMG/M metagenome (GOLD analysis project Ga0187889, IMG submission 132992) | Peatland microbial communities from SPRUCE experiment site at the Marcell Experimental Forest, Minnesota, USA - June2016WEW_7_100 | ecosystem: Environmental > Terrestrial > Soil >... | reverse complement strand
CTTGGCCAAGCTGGCCGAGGCCACTGCCGAGCTGCGGCGTTCCAGGATCACTCGTTCCTGAAGCGGTCGATGTCGAAGTCAGCGGGGTCGTCAGCGGGCGGCGGGGTAGGGAAGCCTCTGGCCGGGTCGGCGGCGCTGAGCTCGGCACTGGCCCGTCCGCCTTTGCTGACGCCGCGGAAGTACAGGGCAAAGTCCTCGGCGTTGGAGGCATTGGCCAGGGCTTCGTCGTAGGTGACGAAGCGATGCTTGACCAGCTCGATGAGCGACTGGTCAAAGCTGATCATGCCGTAGGGATCCTGACCGCTGGCAATGGCCTCGTGGATTTCTCGGGTACGCTTGGCTTCTCCGATCAGCTCCTTCACTCGGGCGGTACCGATCATGATCTCCACCGCGGGCACCATGCCGAGACCGTCGGCGCGCGCGACCAGGCGTTGCGAGATGACACCCTTGAGAACCGCGCAAAGCTGCAGGCGAGCCTGGGTCTGCTGGTGGGGAGGGTAAAGCGCCACGATGCGGTTGATGGTTTCGACCGCATCGACGGTGTGCAAGGTCGATATGACCAGGTGGCCGGTCTCCGCCGCGGTCAGGGCGATTTCCGTGGTTTCGAGGTCACGCATCTCGCCCACCATGATGACATCGGGGTCTTGGCGCAGTGAGGCGCGCAGGGCGCGGGCAAACGAGGTGGTGTCGAATCCGATCTCGCGCTGGTTGATCACGCTGCGCCGGTCCTTGAAGGCGAATTCGATGGGATCCTCGATGGTGACGATGTGCACGGCCTTGCTGGCGTTGATGTGCTCCACCATCGCGGCCAGGGTGGTGGACTTGCCCGAGCCGGTGATGCCCGTGATCAAGACCAGGCCACGATCTTCGTTGGCTAGATCGAGCACCTTGGCGGGCAGATTGAGTCGCTCGAAGGCTGGCACCTCGGGCGGAATCAGCCGCATGACCACGCCCATGACCCCGCGTTGCTGCAGCACGTTCACACGGTAGCGATAGCCGTCTTGCGTCGAGTAGGCGAGGTCGACATCCCATTCCCGGTCGAAGATCTCGCGCTGGCGCGGATTCATCATGGCCAAGCCGAACTCCTCGATGGCGGGCTGGGTGAGGGGGGGGACGTTGGCCACCGTGCGCAAGTCGCCCTTGACTCTGAAAATGGGCGGCAGCCCGACTTTGAGGTGTACGTCGGAGGCGCCGAGCTGGCGGGCCGCGTTTAGGACCTTGTCGAGAACGCTGATCATGGTGAGCTCGCTCGTCGAGGTTGGCGTAGGCGCGTACCCCCAGGGTAGCACGCCCTGCCGGATCCCGTGGCCTGCCCCCCACTTTGGCCACCTTTTGGCTACCTTGGACACTTGGCGACTTTGGCCAGTTGGCCAGGGGGCGCGTCCACGCAGGCCGGCATGAGTTTTTGACCTTTGCCCAACTCTCTCCTACGTTGAAAAGGCGTGGGCTCGATAGACGATAATGCGACGGGGCAAGAAGTTCTGGTCCTCGATGCGGACGAGCAGGTTCGCCGGGGCGCGGAACGTCTGCTGCGCGAGGCTGGCCTGACCGTTACGATTCTGTCCGACATCGAGCGGGCCAAGGACCAGATCGCCAATCGCTTTTTCCCGGTAGTGCTGGCCGATCTGGACACGCCGGAGCCCAATGCCGCCATCGACCTGGTGAAGTTCGTGCGCGAGCGCTCGCCGCTCACCGCCGTGGTGGTGATGAGCCGGCGCATATCATTCGACGTGGTGGCGCCGGTCTTTCGTGCCGGCGCGGCCGACGTGATGCCCAAGGCACGCGAATACGTGCACGACCTGCGCGAGCGCGTGCTAAAGGCCGCCGCTCGCGTGCAGTCGGCCACGCGCCGCGAGCAACTCCTGACCGTGCTGTGTGAAATGAACGAGGAGCTCCTGCGATCCATGATGGCGCTCTCCCGCCGGTTGACCGACGCCGAGGACAACCTGAAGGCGCGTGATGGCGCGCAGTCCTCGTCGGTGGCGGGTCTGGGACCGCTCGACCTCTTGTTCGTGGACGATGATGGCGCGCTGGCGCGGGTGCTGGCCCGAGAGCTGACCGAAGAAAAGGGATGGCGCTTGCGCCACGTGCAGACCGGAGGGGAGGCTCTCGACAGCGCCACCCAGGTCCCTCCCGCCGTATTGGTGGCCAAGGAAGTCCTACCCGACCTGACCGGGAATACCGTGGTGAGGAGCATCAAGGCATCGCTGCCCGCCCTGATCGCCATGGTTTTCGTGCCGCCCTCGGGTGCCGAGACGGGCGAGCTGCGCATCGCCGATCACAATCGGATGCACGTTCTCGTGCCCAAGTTCAGCTCACCCGCGGAGCTAGTGGACCAGCTCGACGAGGTGCGGTCGGCGCTGGCCCGCAAGGCGCGGGAAAAGCGCTACGTGAAGATCTTCCAGAACCAGTACACCGACATTCTGCAGAGGTGTAACAAGCTCAAGCGGGAGGTCGAGGAGCGCGAGCTCGGGAAAGGCTCCTGAGCTCAGGCCTGTTATGAAAAGGACCCTGGGAGGGTCCTTTAGATCCCCCGCGGTCGAGCTCGGTCGGGCGAAGCCCGCCCGAGCTCACGCGTCTTCTGGTTTCTGGCCCCTGGCTGCAGGATCTTCGAGCTCTCCGGAGCCCAACTCGACCATTTTGGTCGGGAGCCTGGAGCCTTTTGCCCGTGGCCCTTCGACTCCAGCGGGCGACCCCTGTGCGCCATCGCGCAGCAACAAGTGACTCAGCTGCACGTTGCCCAAGGCAGCCAGCATGGTCTGACGAATATTGGGATGCTCGCTCTCGAGACGGGCGAGCATAGTCTTCATTTGCTTGCGTCTGGTCACGGGTTGCGATCCGCACAAGTTGCACGGCAAGATCGGAACCCGCTGCCGGGCTGCGAACTCCGCCAGAGCCTGCTCGGAGCAGTATATGAGGGGCCGAATGACCACGTGGGCTCGGTCGTCGCTCGTCAGGTGGGCGGGCATGGCGGCTAGCTTGCCCGCGAAGAAGAGATTCAGGAGCAAGGTCTCGATGGCGTCGTCGCGGTGATGACCGAGCGCGATCTTGTTGCAGCCGAGCTCGTCGGCAATCCGGTAGAGCACGGCCCGCCGCAGCCGAGCACACATGGAGCAAGGGATTTGCCCAGGGCCGATCTTCTGCTGCACTATGGTATAGGTGTCCTCGCGCACGATGCGGTGAGGGAAACCTTCACGCTCCAGCCACCCGGCCAGCGGGGTTGCGTCGTGACCGGGCTGTGCCTGGTCGAGGTGGACCGCTACTAGCTCGAAACCGATGGGCGCCCGCCTGCGCAAGGCTTCGAGCAGAAGCAGCAAGGCGTAGCTATCCTTGCCACCGGAGACGGCGACCATGATACGGTCTCCGCCGGAAATCAGATGAAAATCAGCAATTGCCCGCCCCACATCGTGGAGCAAGTCTCGGGCGCCGCGGCTTTGGGCCTCGGCTGACATGAGCGGCCAATATGGCATGGACGATGGCATGGACGATGGCATGGACCGAAACGTCTCGGGTCGGGCTAATGTAGGAGAGGATGGTACCCGGATCCAGCGGTTATCCGGCCGCGACGGTGGCAGGGTGGCCGCGCTGCGGGAGCGGAAGCCCTTGCAGTGCGGGAGAGCCGGCTAAAATAGTAGGCCAGGTCGGGCATGGCCAACTCTGCCAAATCGAGGAGAGGCAAACGCAAGAGCATCTTGCGCTGGCTGGCCTTGGCCGTCATCGTCCATGCCGAGGTCATCGCGCTCTTGGGCGTGGTGCTCTACTTCTGGGCGCCCCGGCAAGCCGACTTGGACGCCAAGAGGCGCGAGGCTGCCGCGCGCGGCGAGCCGATTTCGATCAGCACGGTGGACGAGGATACGGCCAGGCGGATCATCGCTGATCTAGAGCACCAGGAAGAGAAGGCCAAAGCCGACCAGGTCAAGAAGGAAGAGGAGTCGGTGAAGGCGCCCGGGCAAGTGGTGGACCTGCCTCGCCCGCGCGACGAAAGGCGACCCGACGAGGCTCGCTTCGCGGCGGAATATGACTCGTGGGTGGAGAGAGAGACGAAGCGCTACGGCAAATTCGACCCGAGCGCGCAGCAGCGGCGCGCGGGAGAGCTGGATCCGGCCAAGCGCTCGCCCCCGCTCACGCCCAATCCATCCGAGTTTCCTTCCTCGCCAGGACCTCTGGCCATGCGCGGCCCCGCCGAGGAGAAACGCAGTGTGCTCCCGCGCGCGCAGCCCGGAGATATGGCCAGCGCATCCCAAAGCGCAGGCAGCGACGAGCGTATGGCGAGCGATGATCCGGAGGGTGCCTTCTCCCGCCTCGGCGCCGGCTCCCCCCGGCGGCGCGCCAGTGAGGCGCCCGAAGGGGGTGGGCAGCCCGGGCTATACGGCCTTCTGCCCACCGATGAGCAGATCGCCCGCTCGGTGGGCAGCGGCACTCAGGATCACCTCGACGGCATTGACGACGGCGCGGAAACTGCGCTCAACGCCAAGCGTTGGGTATACGCGACCTTTTTCAACCGGGTGAAGGAGAGGGTGCGCGAGCACTGGAAGCCGGCCGAGGAATATCAACGCCGCGACCCGACGGGTAAGATCTATGGCGCGGAGGATCGCTACACGCTCTTGCAGGTCGCGCTGAAGGCGGACGGATCGCTAGCCAAAGTGGCAGTGTCTCACACTTGCGGACTCGACTTCCTCGACGATACCGCGGTGGAGGCATTCAAGGAGGCGCAGCCATTCATCAACCCGCCGCGCAAACTGGTCGAGGACGGTCACGGCATGGTGAGCTTCGCCTTCGGCTTTTACTTCGAAGTGTCGGGGGCCCCGCGCATGAAGCTGTTCCGCTACCAGAGCATGTGAGCGGGGCAAGGCTTTCGCAGTAGCAACCAACTCTAGAACCGTAGCAACTCAGGGGGAGAGCAACCCGCGCAGGACGTAGGGCAGGATGCCGCCGTTACGGTAGTATTCGGCCTCCTGCTGGGTGTCGATGCGGACACGTAGCCGAATCTCGCCGCCGCCGCCCGGGCGCAGATACTGGGCGGTTAGGAGACGGTCGGCCGGCAGATTGGCGAGCAGCGCGGGCAGACCGCGGGTGGTGAAGGTTTCCTCGCCGGTCAAGCCCAGGGTGGTCGGGTCTTGGCCGGGGAGGAACTCGAGGGGCACCACGCCCATGCCCACCAGATTGGAGCGGTGGATGCGTTCGTAGCTCTGGGCGATCACGGCGCGTACGCCTAAGAGACGGGTGCCCTTGGCCGCCCAGTCGCGCGAAGAGCCGCACCCATATTCCTTTCCAGCCAGTACGATGAGCGGCACCGCCTGCTCGGCGTATAGCATCGCCGCGTCATAGATAGGCATGCTGGCGCCGCTGGGCAAATAGCGGGTGAGCCCACCCTCGGTCCCGGGCGCCAGCAAATTCTTGAGCCGCACGTTGGCGAAAGTTCCGCGCACCATGACTTCGTGGTTCCCCCGGCGGGCACCGTAGGAGTTGAAATCCCGGGGAGCCACACCCAGGCCAAGCAGGTACCGGCCGGCGGGACTGTCTGGCTTGATCTGGCCGGCCGGGGAGATGTGGTCGGTAGTGATGCTGTCTCCGAGCATGGCCAGAACGCGGGCTCCCGAAATTTCCTCGAGGGTGGGTGCGTCTTTGGCCAGGTCGTCGAAGTAGGGAGGGTGCTTGATGTAGGTGGACGAGCCGTCCCAGGCATAGGTGGGCGTCGAGGATACGGCAAGGCCACGCCAGCGCGCATCGCCCTCATAAACCGTCGCGTAAGCCCGGCTGAACATGTCCCGCTGTACCGAGCGCGCGGCCAGGCTAGCTACCTCGGCCGCCGATGGCCAGAGGTCGCGCAGAAAGACCGGCTCGCCGCGTTTGCCGGTGCCGATGGGCTCGTGCTCGAAGTCGATGTCGATGCGTCCCGCCAGTGCATAAGCTACCACCAGGGGCGGCGAAGCCAGGTAGTTGGCTCGCACCTCGGGGTGGATGCGGCCCTCGAAGTTGCGGTTGCCCGATAGCACCGACGCCACCACCAGGTCGCGCTCGGCTATGGCGTTCGAGATTGCCTCGGGCAGCGGCCCGGAATTGCCGATGCACGTGGTGCAACCGAAGGCGACGATGTGAAAGCCGAGTTGCTCCAGATCGGGCAGCACGCCCGCGTGGCTCAAGTAGGTGCTGGCTACCTGTGATCCCGGAGCAAACGAGGTCTTGACCCAGGGCTTGCTACGCAAGCCGTGCTCCACCGCCTTGTGGGCGAGCAGTCCCGCCGCCACCAACAAGGCGGGATTCGAGGTGTTGGTGCAGCTGGTGATGGCGGCGATCACGACCGAACCGTGGTGCAGCTCGGAGCCGGGCTGGTCGGCTCGGGAGGCAGCACTGGGACTGCGCTGCTTCATGAGCGCGGGCAGGGCGGTGGCGAAGTTGCTCTTGACCTGGGTCAGCGGCAGGCGGTCCTGGGGTCGGCGGGGCCCGGCCACGCTGGTCTCCACCTTGCCCAGGTCCAGCTCCACCACTTTGGTGTAAATGGCCTCGGTCTGCCCAGCTTGGGCAAAGAGGCCCTGTTCCTTGCAATAAGCTTCGACCAGCTTGATGGCTTCATCGCTGCGTCCGGTGAGCCGCAGGTAGGCGAGGGTCTTGTCGTCGACGGGGAAGAGCCCGCAGGTGGCGCCGTACTCGGGCGCCATGTTGGCAATAGTCGCCCGGTCGGCGAGGGGTAGCTCGGCGGCCCCTGGGCCGAAAAACTCTACCAGCTTGCCCACCACACCCAGCTTGCGCAGGGTCTCGGTCACGGTCAGGACCAGGTCGGTCGCGGTTACCCCGTCGCCGAGGGCGCCCTGAAGACGCACCCCGATGACCTGGGGAACCAGCAGCGGCATGGCTTGACCGAGCATGGCGGCCTCGGCCTCTATGCCGCCCACGCCCCAGCCGAGCACGCCCAAGCCGTTGATCATGGTGGTATGAGAATCGGTACCCACCACGGTGTCGGGATAGGCCTGCTGTACCCCGGGCCGGTGCGCATCGGCGGCCGAGAACACCACGCGCGCCAGGCACTCGAGGTTAACCTGATGCACTATGCCGGTGTCAGGAGGCACGACGGCCAGGTTGCGGAAGGCCGACTGCCCCCAACGCAGGAAGGCGTAGCGCTCCCGGTTGCGCGCGAACTCGATTTCATTATTGCGCGCTAGTGCTTGGCCATGGCCCTGCTCGTCGATCTGCACCGAATGGTCGATAACCAGCTCACCCGGCAGCAGGGGATTGATGCGGGTTGGATCGCCGCCCATACGGCGCGCGGCATCGCGCATGGCAGCCAGATCTACGATGGCGGGCACCCCGGTAAAGTCCTGAAGAATTACCCGGGCCGGCATGAAGGCTATCTCGGCGGAGGGCTCGGCCTCGGGCGACCAGCGCGCCACCGACGCGATGTGGGCGGCTGTGACGGTTTGGCCATCCTCGCGGCGCAGCAGGTTTTCCAGGATGATCTTCAGGGAGAAGGGCAAGCGGGCGACGTCGTGCCCGGATTTGGCCAGGGCCTCTAGGCGGAAAATCTCGAACCTGGTGCCATTGACGTTCAAACTGGATCGCGCGTGGAACGAGTCGGCCATGGTCGCAAGCTAGCAAGCTCCCCGGCCGAAAGCTACGCTGGCCGGCTAGGGCGGAAGGGGGATATCGATCCAGACGTGCTCGCCCGCAAGATCCTCGCTTGCCGACTGTGCGGAAATGGCACATGATCAGTGCGGAGGGCGCACTTGCACCTCGGGCAATTGTCATAATGATTAGTTATATCGCTAAGTTGCCCATGGCACGCGCCTTGCTGTACCTGGGCATCCTTTGAGGGCCTCGCCCGCTTACCTCCGCTGGGGACTCCTGCTCTCCTCAGCCACGATGGCTGCCGTGCTGGTCGGGACAGGTCTGTGGGTTCACGCCGGGATCGGGAAGGCGGCGGCCGCGGTCAGCCGCGGGCAAGCCATAACCATCGCCTTTGCCGCCCGCCGCGCCTTGCGCAGTGCCGCACAGCTCAACCTCCCGACCCTGCAAGAGGTCTTGGACGAGCTGGCGCCGCAGGGGCTGCGCTATCTCGAGGTCAGTGGTCCTGACCCGGGGCAGAAGCTGGCGGCGGGTAACAGGGAAGAAAGCCGTTGGCTACGCGCCGAGCAACTCACACCACTCGTCAGCATAGAGCTCGACAAGACTAGCTCGCGCGCTCATCTGCACATGAGTCCCCAGGAGGCCCCGTCCCCTGGCGATCGTCACCTGGTTGCCGAGCCAGCGGGACCGCCCCCCGATCATCCCCTGCGCGGCAGGCAAGTCGTGCTCGAGATCGAATCGGCCAGCGCGGGCGGGCTGGCCTCGCGCGCCGGCGTGACGCTTACGGTTAGCCTCCTTGCGGCAGCTGCGCTTCTGGGGTTGTGCGCGGTTTTTTGGCGGATATCCCTTCGTGCGGAAAAGGTGGCCCTGCAGCTGGAACACGATCGGCAGCTCAAATTGCTGGGTCAGATGTCGGCAGTGCTCGGTCACGAAATCCGTAATCCTTTAGCCTCTTTAAAAGGTCATATTCAACTATTACTAGAGAAGTTGCCTGGTGAGCATCCCGGCCGCCGAGGGGCCGAGGTCGTATTGCGCGAGACGGTGCGCTTGGAGGAGCTGTCAGGTCAGGTGCTCGAGTTCGCGCGCACCGGGACGGTGCACTGCGAAGATACCGATCCGGCAGCCGTGGTGCGCCTGGCGGTCGAGAGCGCGGGCGGCGAGTGCGTTCGTCTCGACGTGGTGGCGGCGCCACCAACCTGGCGGCTCGATGGCCGTCGCATAGAAGAGGTCATCGTGAATCTCTTGCGCAATGCGCGTGACGCATCTGCACCGGGGCAGCCCATCGACGTGGCCGTGGAAGGGCGGCCCGACAATCTCCTAATCCAGGTGCGTGATAGGGGAGAAGGAATCGTGGCCGGCGAGGAGGAGCGCGTCTTCGAGCCATTCTACACCCGCCGGGTCAAGGGCACCGGGCTAGGGCTAGCGCTGGCGCGCCGAATCGTCGAAGGTCACGGCGGCACCATCACCGCCCACAACCATCCCACCGGGGGCGCGGTCTTTACCGTGAGCTTGCCGGTGCGAGCACAAGGAGCCTGAAAGTGGAACGCATACTCGTTGTCGACGACGAAGAGGGAATCCGGACCTTCATTGGCGAAGCGCTTCAGAGCGAAGGACGCAAGGTCACTTTGGCCGCGGATGGCGAAGCGGCCGCCCGCTGCCTCGATCGAGAATCATTCCACTTGCTGATCACGGACCTCAAGATGCCCGGGCTCGACGGCATGTCGCTCTTGCGTAAAACCCGGCAGGAGTCGCCAGAAACCGAGGTCGTGGTGCTAACCGCCCACGGCACTGTCGCAGGGGCAGTCGAGGCCATGAAGCTGGGGGCTTTCGACTACGTGGCCAAGCCTCTGTCGGGACCGGACGAGCTTCGCCTGGTGGCAGGACGCGCCATCGAGCGGCGCCGATTGCGCGAAGAGGCGCAACGCCACCCGGCTGATAATGACGATGGCGGCATAGTGGCCGTCGACCGGGGCATGGTCGTGGTCTTGAACCAAGTCTACAGAGTGGCGCCCACCGATGCTACCGTGCTCTTGCTCGGTGAGAGCGGAACCGGGAAGGAGGTGCTCGCCCGCGCGCTGCATCGCCACAGCAAGCGGGCGGATGGGCCTTTTGTCGCGGTCAACTGCGCCGCTATCTCCGACACGCTGCTAGAGAGCGAGATGTTCGGCCATGAAAAGGGATCCTTCACGGGAGCGCTGGCCACGCGGCGCGGACGTTTCGAGCTAGCCGATGGCGGAACCCTATTCCTCGACGAAGTCTCCGAGCTCAAGCCCGGTCTGCAGGCCAAGCTCCTCCGAGTCTTGCAGGAACGGTGCTTTGAGCGGGTAGGAGGGACGCGCACCATCGAAGTGGACGTGCGCATCGTGGCAGCCACCAACTGCGATCTGGCGGCCGAGCTACAGGCCGGCCGCTTCCGCGAGGACCTCTATCATCGGCTGGCCGTCTTCCCGGTTCGGATTCCGCCGCTACGTGAGCGGATCCCCGATATTGGGCCCTTGGCCGAGACCTTGCTGGCCCGCATCGCGCGCCAGCTCGGCCGGCCGACCCTGGTCCTGGCGGATGACGCGCGGGCGCGGCTGCTAGCCTATGGCTGGCCGGGCAACGTGCGCGAGCTGGGGAACGTGCTCGAGCGCGCGGCCATCCTATGCGAAGGCACGACCATCAACGCCGATCTGATATTGACCGGACCGGTCAACTCGGCCTTCCGGGCAGCTACCGATGCGGCCAATGGCGAGAAGATCGAAGACCTGGAAAGGGAAGCCATTCGCCGCATGCTGGCCATGACCGGCGGCAACCGCAAGCAGACCGCGGCACGTCTGGGGATCGGTCTGCGTACCTTGTACGACAAGCTCAAGCTGTACGGGCTATGATCGCGGCGCCGTAGCGGCGCGGTCGCCTGAGGGGACGCCATTTCCAAGCCAGGTCGGCCGCCGTGAGGGTGCCCATGTCCGGGCCCGTCCGGCCGCCGGATTTATCCGATAAGCTCAAGCTATTGTTCTCACTTCCGGCGCGGAGTGTGTAAGAAGAAGAGGAACCTGCAGGACCACCACGACCACCATGTTGTCACGACAATTCGACCGTTCGCTGAGCCTGGCTCTCTTGTCTATCTTGAGCATCGGCGGAGCCGGCTCCGCGATGGCGGCCGAGGCGAAGGCGCTCTCTTCCTCAGACGCAAGCAACAAGGCACAGAACTTGAATCGGTATGCGATGCAGCTCTTCGACGACGGGAATTTTGCCCTGGCGGAGAAGACCCTGCTCGAAGCGCTGGGCGTGCTGGAGAAGGCCAACCTGGCCGACGCTCCCGCGGCCCTCGCCACGCACGGTAACCTGGCGGTTCTCTATAGTGCGGGCCTCAAACGACCGGATAAGGCGGTGGCAGAGTTCAAAAAGGCGCTCGTCATCAAGCCCGACCTGAAGCTGAGCCAGCAGCGCGCCACGCCAGAAATCACCGCCAACCTGGACCGCGCCCGGGCCGAGTTGGAGGGAGGCGCTCCTCCCGCGGCCGTTTCGCCGCCGCCGCCGCGCGTCAGTGGCGAATCGCGCCGCACCGAGGTCGGGGCGAGCTTGCAGTGTCCTCCCGGGGGAGAGATCGCGGCGGGCGACGACGTCCATCTCGAGTGCCTCAGCTCCGACGCCAAGATCTCGGCGGTGCTGCTCTACTACAAGCCCAACGGCGCCGAGGAGTATCGGATCATTGCCATGCGCAAGGGCGCGGCCTCGGAGGGCGTGACTACCTGGCAGGTGACCATTCCCGGCTCGGACACCAACGGGACCTGGGTGCCCATATATTTCGAGGCTCGCAGCGCCGCCGGCGCGCCCCTGTCATTTTCGGGCCGGCCCGAAAACCCGAGCGTCATCAGGGTGAAGGGCAGCGAGCAGGCTAACCGCGTTGCCGAGGAGGACGACGACGAAGAGGGTGGGGCGGGCCACGAAGATGACGAAGAAGAGATCGACGACAACAATCCGCTCGCCCGGCTCGAGAACGAAAGGCGGCGCGAGCGGGAGGGCTTGAAAGGGACGTGGACCTTTTGGGGGGCGCTAGGGAGCGGAGTCGGCTATGCCACGGGACGCCCGGAAGCGTTCGGCAGCGGCAGTGGCGGGCTGCCGTCCAGCTCTGGCTTGGCCCCGGCATACCTGGGACACTTTACCTGGGATGTCGGATACTTCGTCGGCCGCGACACCGCACTGGTGGTGGGGGGACGGCACCAATGGATTGCAGGTGCCACCAATGGCACGGCGACCGGCGCGAATTCGGCGCTGGTCAAGCTGCTATTCTTCACCGAGCGTGAGGGCAGAATACGTTGGTACTTTTCCACCGTGGCCGGGGGCGGCGAGGGCTTTCGTCTGCGGGTCACCGACTCCATTCACGACGTGTATGGCAATCTCAAGGGCTCGGTCAACGATACTGTCCAGGGCGGACCGGGGGTGGCCGGGCTGGGAGGAGGCCTGGTGGTAAAGTTGGTACGGCGGTGGCACTTCACGCTCGATGCGCAGGCGTTGGTCGGGATCCCGAAGCCATCTACGGTTCTCGATCTAAACGCGGGTATAAGATGGATGCACTAGGGGAGAGTCCTATGAAGAAAATCACCCTACGGGGAATATGTCTCTCTTGTCTCTTGGGCCTGGCCGGGAGCGTGGGCGGGTGCGCCAACGCCACGGTCGTGAGCAACGGGCAGGGAGGATCGACTGGCAGCGGCGCCGGGGCTAGCAGCGGTAGCGGTGCCGCCGGGGGCACCCTGGTCATCAGCAGCGTGACCGTCACGCCTCCGCCCCCTGCCATCCCCGACGGTGGCCAGGGGCCGGTGCCCTGCGACAACAACGTGTGCACCGACTTCGCTTCCAGCCCGGTCATCGACCAGGGAGCGCCGGCCAATGCCGCCAGCCAGTTCTCCGGTAGTGGCTCGGGCAGCGGCCCCTGCGTGGTCGAGCCCGAGGATGGCTCGCTCTTGCCCTATAACTGGACCCGGCCGCGCATCAAGTGGACGGGCAGCGGGCTGGCCCAGATCACCATTCATGCCGACCTGGAAGCCAACGACCTGGTGGTCTATACCGCGGCCGGCTTCTGGGTCATGGATGCCAAGACCTGGCAGGGTCTGGCCGAGCACGTGCAGGAGCAGGACATATCGGTAAGCGTCCGTCTGGTGAGCGGAGGGACGACCACGGTCAAGTTCCAGGTCGCTTCGGCCAGCGCGGCCGGTACCGTGGTCTACTGGGCCGCCGATCCCACCCAAGTGAACAATCAAGCTCCCACGGCCGCCGACGCCGCGAGCTCTCTGCTGCGCGGTTTCACGGTGGGTGACGACGGGGTGACCAACACCTTGATGTTCAGTCAGGTGCAGCAGCCCACTCGCGACCAGTCGAGCTCAGTGCGGCAGCCAGACTACCCCCTCTGCATCGGCTGTCACTCGGCTACCCCCGAGGGCACCATCACCGATGGCGGCACCACCCAGAGCTCCTACATGGCCTTCGTGGACTTTTGGCCGTGGGACTCGGTCATAGCCGGGGTTCAGGCCGACAACGTGGGCGCCCAGCTCCCCAACCTGTCGGTGGGTGGGCTGGCCGACCTCAACAAGCCGTGGGCCGGACCGGCCACTTTTTCAGCCCTGGCGTGGCAGCCTGGCCAGCGTATCATGGTGACCACCTCGTCCGAACAAAGCGAACAGACGCCCTGGGAAACCGACGACAAGGACCCGGCCAAGCTTGTGTGGTACAACTTGGATTCGCCAGCGCCGCCCACCTTGCAGACCGTGGGGGCCAACCAGCAGCCCATCGCCCAGGCTGCCGCGGGCAACTACGGCGTGATCGCGCGCAACGGTGACAGCAACTGCGCCGCCTTCCCGACCTGGAGCCACGACGGCACCACTATCATCTATGCCTCGAGCAATGGTGGCTGCCAGGACGGTCGCTTGGCCCAAGGCGCCACCGACCTCTATAGCGTGCCATACAACAACATGCAGGGGGGCGATGCCAAGCCGGTCCCCGGTGCCTCCGACAAGAGCTGGGAAGAGTACTACCCCGCCTACGCCCCGGACGACTCGATGGTGGTCTTCGACCGCATTCCCTCGGGTGGCGTCATGTACGCCAATCCCTCGGCTGAGATCTTCTTCGTTCCCCTGGGCAGTGCTCCTGGAGCGGGCACCGCGCAGCGGCTGGCGGCCAACGACCCGGTGGCGTGTACGGGGCTCAAGAGCCCGGGTGTGAACAACCACTTCCCCAAGTGGGCGCCGGTCGTGCAGGGCTACAACGGCACCGCCTACTACTGGATCATCTACTCCTCCAACCGTCAAAGCTACGATTCCAACTTCAAGTGCCTGAACTCGAAGTACGACACCACCCCGACCTGCCACCCGATCTCGCAGCTTTACCTGACGGCGATAACCCTCGACAAGAATGGGAAGTACAAGACCTACCCGTCGAGCTACCTGTGGTGGCAAGCTCCCTCTACCGACAAGAACCCGATGGTGAACACTACCCCGGTGTGGGACATGATCACCATTCCGCCGGTGACCACCACGACAACACCGATTCTGTGAGCGGCGCCCGCTAGAGCGCCGAGCAGCTAGACTCCGACCGGGAAGCGGGTCCCGTAGCCTACGCGCTGCTTGGTCGCCCGCGCGACCGGCAGGCTGTGCCGGTCGCACGCCTGTCCGTGGGATGTTCCCGTTGTGCGTGTTGCGCACACGGCATGGCCATTCGCCAGAACGCTAACGATTATCGTTCCCAGTGACGGGCGAGCGCTTGTTCTATCGCTGGGGCAGATGGAACGTAAGGCCTCTTTACCAATCCTATTGCTGACCGTGCTCGCATGGCCTCGTTGTCGTTAAGCTCGCCCGCCTCCCTCGCTCCCACGGCGACCCTTTGGTCCGGCAAAGATGGGATCCTTCCCCGTGGTGCGGCAGTGGGATATGCTCATGCTCGCTCCGCCGTGGAAAACCCAAGGGCAACAGCGGGGGCGAGAGCGAGCGAAACCGAGCTCGCTGCGCTCTACGCGAAGTACTCGCCTGCCATCTATGCGCATTGCCGGCGCTTCCTGCAGTCGCCGGCGGCTGCCCGCGATGCTACGCAGGAGGCCTTCGTACGGGTGTTAGCGCGCAGAGTTATCCTCCCCAAGGAAGACGAAGCGCTCCGCTACCTCTATCGAGTCTCGACCAACGTCTGCCTGAATCTATTGCGCGAGCACAACGTGCACAGCCGGGCCACCCCCGCTCTGCTGGCCAATGCCTCACACGTCAGCTCGGCGGAGGCTGGCTTCGCCGATCGTGAGTTCGTGACCGCCGTCTTGGCGCGCTGCGGAGAGTGGGGGGCGCAGGTGGCAATCATGCGCTATCTGGATGGAATGTCGCAGATCGAGATAGCCGAAGTGCTGGGGGTTACGCGCCGGACGGTTTTCAATCGGCTGCGCAAGCTGGCCCGGGTCGCCGGTGACCTGTTGCGGCAGGCCCCGCGTGCGGCCGCGGCAAAGGCCGAGGAGTAGCGGCACCGTGTCTTGCCCATCGCGTCTCGAGTTGTCGCGCTGGGAGGCTTCTCCTGCGCTTCCAGCTGAGGTCGACGCCCACGTCGCGAGCTGTGAGAAATGCGGTGCAGTATTAGGGAATCTGCGGGAATCGCGTAATTTGCTCCTGGGTGGAGATCCGGCCCAGGCGAGCTTGCTAGCGGCGAGGCTCATCCTGGGAAGAGCCAGAGAGCGACAAGATATTTGGCGTAGATTCAGGAGACTGGTGCCCCTTATCCTGGTGCCGGCCGCTGCCGCTCTGCTGGTGCTGGGACGGCCCCACTTAGCGCATCAGGCCATATCGGTAAAGGGCCGCCTCATCATGGAAACCTACTGCAAGCGAGGAGAGCAGGTCTTCCTAGCTAGTGACGGGGGTGATTACAAGGAGGGTGACCAGCTTCGTTTTGCCTACACCCAGGATAGGGCCGGGTTCCTTTTGGTTTTCGCCGTAGACGACACCGGGCAGGTGTTCCCATACTATCAGGAAGGTGCTCTGGTGGGCTCGCCGGTTGCGGCCGGGGCAAGGGTGCTCTTGCCCGGATCGGTCGAGCTCGATGGCCACCATGGCTGGGAGCGCATCTTCATGCTCTGGAGCCCAGATCAATTTGTCGACAGCGCAGTGCGTGGGGCGGTAGCATCGGCGCGGGCCGCGTCGGGCGGCGACGTGCGCCGCATTTCCTCGCTTGACCTGCCGGTAGAGCAAGTGTCATTGGTACTAAGGAGACCCTGAGATGCGTTGCCTGCGTTTCGGCCTGCTGACCCTGGCCCTCGGGCTGGGCTGGTCCACTTCGCCGTGGGCGGAGCCGCGCCAGGTGCGTATCGGGCTGATGGCGGGCAACGATCTGGGCCGCGATTCGGCTCGGAAGCTGCGCTACGCCGAAGAGGAGGTCGGCCGACTCGCCGACCTGCTCAAGAGTGCCGGAGACTTCGACGACATCGTGGTGCTGCGCGGAGCGAGCCGGGCCGAGATCGAGAAGAGCCTGGTGGAGGTGCGCCAGCGCCTGGGTGCGGCGAAAGCGGGGGGAAGCCCCACCCTGTTCCTTTTCTACTACTCCGGCCACGGCGACAACGAGGCGCTCGAGATCGGATCGGAGCGCTTACCGCTGCGCGATCTGCGCGGCTATCTCGAGCAGCTGAACGTTGCTGATGTGCGGATTGCCTTCGTGGACGCCTGCCAGTCGGGCGCGCTGACCGGGGTCAAGGGTGGCCGCCGGGTGCCGGGTTACGAGGTTCGCCTGGCCGACCCCGGTCAGGTGCGGGGCATGGCCATCGTGACCTCGTCGACGGCCAATGAGTTTTCGCAAGAATCGGACGATCTCAAGGGTTCCTTCTTCAGCCAGAGCATAATGGCTGGCTTGCTGGGCGCAGCCGATTCCTCGCACGACGGTCAGGTTTCGCTGAGCGAGGTCTACCAGTTTGCCTTCAATCGTACCCTGGCCAGCACCGCGGCCAGCCTGGTCGGCGGGCAGCACCCGACCTACGACTACCGCATGGCTGGCGCTGGTGATGTCATCCTGACCAGGACCCGTCCCCGGGATGCCCGCCTCAGCTTTGCCCGCGAGAGCGGCTCGGTCTACACCGTGCTCAGCGAGACGCGTGGCGAGGTCATCGCAGAGCTTCCCTCCAACCCGGCCGACGGCGTCTACCTTGCCCTGCCCGCGGGCGACTACCGTATCGTGCGGCGGGCGCTGGGCGACGTGCGCGAAAGGACGCTGGCGCTGGCCTCGGGCAGTACCACCGATCTGGATCCGAGCACCATGACCGTAGTGGCACCGACCGACACGCGGAGCAAGAGCGATCTCTTGCAGTTGCGCAGCCGGCTGGGGGTATACGCCGGGCTCAGCACCACCGTGGTCCCCGGCAGCGCAACCATGGTAGGCATGGCGGCCCTGGCCTACTCCTACGATTTCAGGCGGGTGGTGCTGCGGGCACGTGCCAGCTTCACTTCCTTCGATGCCCAGCAGGAAGGCTATAGCTCGAGCTTCGTGCGGGGGGGCGGCAATTTCGACTTCCTGGTGTCGCTCGTGCGTAGTCCCCTGTGGCGCTTAGACCTGGGGCCGAGCGTGGGCTTGCCGGTCGTGCGCCAATCCACGCAGGGCCAGCTTTCGAGCTCGTTCGGCTTTGGCTACAGCGGAGTGGGGGTGCTCAGTCTGCGCCTAGAGGAACGGGCCTACCTTTCGCTCAGTCTCGAAGGCGGAGGGGAAGTCTTCAAGCTCGATGGCCAGCGTACCAGTCGCGCCACCGGTAACGCCCTGCTGGGCGGCCTCATGGCCTTCTGAGCAGCGCACACTTCCCTCCATATACAAGCGAGGCAAGCTCGTGTAACCTGCGCGCGTTGATCTTGCGCCGCCACCATCGCACGCTGCCGAGAGAAGTTTCTCCTTCCCAAATCCGGGCGGGTGTTTGTTGGAGAAGCAACCATCGCTCGGCCAGCTCGCTCGCTCGGCAGACAAGGGCGCGGCTCGTGGCAGGGGGATGGGGCTACAGCGAGCCAGTCGTAATCGGGAGCACGAGTGGTGCTCCGGCTGAAGTCAGATTCCGTTGGGGCAGACCCCACCTTTCATAAACTCGGGAGTGACCATGTTGATGTCGCGTTCAATTCGATCCACGGCCTTTCTCGGAACCTTACTGCTCGCGGGCACCG
>Ga0187889_10002519_pt1 | contig 17697 bp, 14 predicted proteins | sample June2016WEW_7_10_2_FD_132992 | JGI IMG/M metagenome (GOLD analysis project Ga0187889, IMG submission 132992) | Peatland microbial communities from SPRUCE experiment site at the Marcell Experimental Forest, Minnesota, USA - June2016WEW_7_100 | ecosystem: Environmental > Terrestrial > Soil >... | reverse complement strand
GTCCTTACTTCTAAGCTCGTCGTCGTCATATCTTTTCCTTGGTATAATAACGTTATATAAGAACATTTTATAATAATGTTTGACAAAAAAGCTGATACCCAAAAAAAGGCTAATACCCAAAAATATCCGCACATGTACAATGCTTTTTTTCTATTTCTCTATTGCTCTGGGGCATTTAGCAGGGGTTTTTCTGGAGATAGGGTACCCTATTGTTAAGTATGGCAATTGTCTAAATGATGGTGGATGATGACCGCTGATGATGGGTGTTGATCGATGTTGATGACTGATGATGATTGATGATGACTGATGATGATTTATGATGACGGCTGATGACTAACGTTGATGGCAGTTGTTGACGCTGACGGCCATATGACAGCACAATATATTGACAAAGCCCCAGAGGCCTCAGAAGATGATTCTTTAAAGCCTTTGTAGCATATTAAGGAGTGATGTAATTTATAGGTTCATAAATATCCTTATTGTTAGCTAGGGAGTCGAAGGAGAATAATTCGGGATGGGCATCGAGTATTGGCATTATGGCATGTATATGACAGAAACGCTACAGATTTTGATAGCTTGGTCTAAGAAGAACGATGTGGAAAAGATACTTGAGGTGCACTTAGAGATAGGCGAGTTCGCAATGACAAAACCTAAAAATGTGCGCGCTCTCTACAAACTATTGGCAAAGGGAACAATTGCTGAGGGCGCAAGGTTATTTGTCAAGAAGATTCCAGGCGTAATGTCATGCAAAAAATGTGGTTACATAGGCAAGGCAAAGAAGCTATACCTTCTTCGAAGTGGCACATATATACCGTTGACCAAATGCCCAAAATGTTATGAGGTAGCCTTGGAGGTAGTTCAGGGGAAGGAGTACATATTAAAGGGAATCAAGTTTAAAAGAAAAGGGTCTGAACTACCTGAAGAGGTTTTTTATGAAGGCTGAAATCTGCTCTGTTATAGGCCTGGGATTTATGCCTACGCTAATGGCGATCGCTATCAGGAATGTTATGAATTGATGAAATAAAACTGATATAAAAACTGATATCAGATATGTCGAAGTAAATGAAATATTTTGAGCAAAAGTTGGAAAAAAAACTTATAAAACTCCAATAGACAGGTTATTACCATTAGGTGATTTATTACGTCAAATCGAGAACATGTAGGTATTGCACCTGGTGCGGAATCTTATGAGACAAAAGGCAGGATTGCTCAGAGAAACAATATCATCGCAGCAAAAGTAATTGCTAAAATTGTTAGTGCATCTTTAGGCCCTAGGGGAATGGACAAGATGCTCGTTGACGGCACAGGAGACATCACGATTACAAATGATGGCGCCACGATGCTAAAGAAATTTGACGTTCAAAATCCTGCGGCAAAGGCTATTATTGAAATCTCGAAAGCTATTGACAACGAAGTAGGTGACGGTACAACTTCGGGAGTAGTCTTAGCGGGTGCATTGCTCGAAAAGGCAGAAGAACTTTTGGATAAAAAGGTTAACCCCATGATAATAGCCGATGGCTACAGGGGAGCTGCTATTAAGGCAAAGGAGATTCTTAATGATCTCGCAATAAAAGTGGATCCAAAAGATAAGGAATGGCTAACTAGAGTTGCAAAAACTAGTATGGCAACAAAACTCGTTGGTGAAAGCGACTTCTTAGCCAGGATTGCTGTCGATGCAGTACTATCTGTTGCCGAAGAATTGAATGGAAAATTTAAAGTTGAAATGGATAATATAAGAGTGGAGAAGAAAGCTGGTGGTTCAATAAGGGATTCGAAGCTGGTACAAGGTTTGATCATAGAGAAGAGCCTTGCTAGCAGCGGTATGCCAAGCAATATGCCTGGTATGCTTACTCGTATTGAGAATGCAAAGATAGCATTATTTATGAATCCACTGGAAATCGAAAGGACGAAATTTACTAGAAATGAAACAAAAAAAGAAGTTACAACCATTATAAGTAATCCTGAAGAGATGAAAATGTTTCTCGAAAAAGAAAAGAGCATATTCAAGGGGATGGTCGACAAAATAGTTGAAGTTGGAGCAAATGTCGTTGTCTGCAATAAAGGTATCGACGACATAGCACAGCACTATTTAAGGAAAGCTGGTATACTTGCCATAGCGCATAGGGATCTCGAAGCTGGCATGGGCTGGCTCTCCAAAGCTACAGGCGGCAGGCTCGTTACTAGTCTGGAAGAATTGTCTCCAGCTGATCTCGGTTTTTGTCAGCTTGTTGAAGAACGAAAGATTGAAGAAAGCAAGTTGGTATTCTTTGAAGGCTGCAAAAATCCAAAAGCAGTCTCGATACTTATTAGAGGCGGGACACAGAAAGTAGTCGATGAAGATGAGAGGTCTGTCCATGATGCGCTCAGTGTAGTAAAAGATGTATTATTAAAGCCACAAATAGTCTTGGGTGCTGGTTCTCCAGAAGCAGAGGTTGCTTCCAAACTTCTAAAGTGGTCTAAGACACTTTTTGGTAGAAAACAGCTTGCAGTGCAGAAGTATGCTGAAGCTGTAGAATCAATTCCTCTGGCCATTGCTGAAAACGCAGGTATGAATCCAATTGATACACTGGTAGAACTTAGAGCTAAACACAGCAAAGGGGAAAAGACCGTTGGTGTGAACGCTAAAGAAGGTAAGATCGAGGATGCTGCTAAGTTTGGGGTTTATGAACCGCTGTCAGTTAAAGAGGAAATTTTTTCAGCAGCTACAGAAGCAGCGATCATGGTCCTTAGAGTAGATGAAGTCTTCACCAAAGGCACCTTCAGGCCGAAGGAAACTAAACAGCCAGAATGGCATGTACCAGGACCGGAATGGCATGGCACCGGCGTTTAGGATAAGAGCTCTTCTTATTTTTTATTGTTTCAAGTATTTAAAGAAATGTATACAGTTATATTCGAACAAAACATTTAAAAACTAATAAAATTTAGAATTGGAGAAGGATATATGCAATCAGCTGAAAAAGGTAGAGGCTCCGGCGTATGGTACATCGGGCTTGATAAAACAAGTACACCAATAAACGAGAGTGTAATATACTTTGGTGCTACAAGAGACTTCAAGGATGTAACTGGCAAAATTCTTCCATATTCTTTTATCAAGTCTCTCGGTATGTTAATGAATAGTCTTAGATATCCGATATATAAATTATACAAATGTGTGAACAGTATCATTTCGCCCACTAAAGAAGACATGACAGATTACGCGATGATAGCTGTTCTAGCCTTGAAAAGAGATGATATTCAAAGTTTTGCTGACGGCACATTCAAGATCACACAACGCGACGCGTATCTCTATCGTAGGGTTGGTTTTCTCTTTAGTATATCTGAGGATAATCAAGTTGGATTGTTCGGTTTGTGGCCTGATGAATTCTATAAAGGAGTCGCGGCACGTCCGATTAATGCAAAGATAGTGGAGTCCTTGTTGGTCAATAGGCCAGGATTTTGGAAAGCTGTTCACATAATGGTAACTTCTGACTATGACTGGAAAAATATATTTGCATAAAAATTGATTGAGGCTTCCCATTTTCTTTCTATTTAGGCGGTCGTCAAGATAATCAGTAGCTGCCTTAAATTGAAATACATGACTTTTCGTAGCTTTTCTAAGAAAGACTTAAATTGTAACATGTTTTTTAAAAATTAATGAATGTAGATACACTCCGAGAAGATTTTCCCGTTCTAGGGCAAGGCTTTGTCTATCTGGATAGCGCAACAACGTCTCTAACACCTAAGACTGTTGCTGATAGGATTGTGGAATATTACACGCAATTTAAAGCAAATCCATTAAGGAGTGTCCATACTTTAGCAACCAGAACAGAAGAAAAGGTCAATCAGGCTAGAGCAATTTCGGCTGGCTTCATAAATGCATCACCGGAGGAGATCGTATTTGTGAGGAACTCTACAGAGGGGCTCAATCTTATCGCTAGAGGTCTTAAAATTGCGAAAGACGGGAATGTTGTAGTATCCGCTCTTGAGCATCACAGCAACTATGTTCCTTGGCTTGTTAGGTGCCGTAGGAGTAGGAAGGAGTTTAGGGTCGTCTTTCCGAAGCAGGCCGATGGTATTATAACTATTGATGATTTTGCCGAAAAAATTGATAAAAAAACTAGAGTTGTTGCTCTGACTCATGTTAGTAACGTTTTGGGCACAATATCTCCAGTAGAGGAGGTAGTTAAAGTGGCGCACGAAAATGGTGCATATGTCCTTCTAGATGCAGCACAATCTGCACCACATCTCTCTATTGATGTCAAGAAGTTAAATGTAGACTTTCTGGCCCTAAGTGCACATAAGATATGTGGTCCAACTGGATCAGGACTACTCTACGTTAAGAGGGACTTATTTGAAAGCATTGAACCAATTAACTTCGGCGGTGGCGCTTGCTATACAGTTGATGTTTCAAGTTTTAAACTATTGCCGCCCCCTTTCAGGTTTGAAGCAGGAACCATTCCATTCTGTGAAGTGATGATGATGGCTGACGGTTTCCAATATGTGAAAAAAATCGGCTTACAGAATATTCTAGATCATGATAGGAAGTTGATAAGAATGGCTCATGAATTAGTGTCAGGCATAAAGAATTTCAAAATCTACGGTCCTGACGTTGATAAAAAGACAAGTATTTTCACTTTCAACTTGAAAGGCATTGATTCTATGGAAGTGGGCATGATGCTTGATTCTATTGGCCAAATAGAAGTAAGAAGTGGGCATATGTGTGCGCAAGTTACTACGAGAAGTGTTTTAGGTGAAAGAGAAGGAGTAGTTAGGGCTTCGACCTATTTTTATAATAATGAAGGTGACATCGAAAAGCTCACTGATTCGCTTAAGAAGATTACAAGCGCATTCTTATAACATTATTATGATTTACTCCTAAATACAAACTTAATATAACGTACACGATTATCTCCGAATATGCAGAAGTTCGTCTTAGGCATAGATTGTGGCACAACCTTATGTAAATGTGTACTTTTTGACCTAGACGGCAATGTTGTTGCAATGGAAAAAAGTGAATACGGTATGTACCAAGAGCAAGAGGGTTGGGCTGAGCAAGACCCTGACTGGTGGTGGAACGCGGCAGTCACTAACGTTAGGAACGTTATAAAAAAGACAAAGATTGATTCCAAGTCTATAGTTGGCATTGGAGCAGACTCGCAACGGGAAGCATTCGTCCCCTTGGATGCTGAAGGCAATAAACTTTGGAACAGTATCATATGGCTTGACAAGAGAACTATACCATTAGCCGAAGAAATCAAGAAGATCCTGCCAGCAGACGAAGTAAGGGATATAACAGGAGGACGCATTGATCATGTCGTTTCCGCTCCAAAGATCATTTGGCTAAAAAGGTACAAACCCGAGATATTCGGTAAAACAAAGAAGATAGTCTTCTCTAAGGACTATATTGTCTTTAGGTTGACGAATAAGGCAGCCACAGACTATTCTATGGCTTCACGCACTAGATTATTTAATATCAGAAAAAAGGTTTGGGATGAAGACATTTGTGATGCCCTTGACATTCCTATCAGCATCCTGCCAGATGTCCAAGGTGCATGGGAAGTTGTCGGTGAGGTAACCAAAGAAATCTCTGGGATAACAGGTCTTGCTGAAGGCACACCTGTCGTCAGCGGAGGCGGTGATAGGCCATGTGAATCGTTAGGTGGAGGCGCAATTAATCTAGGTCAAATGAATATTGGTTCAGGTACCGGTACCGCCTTTGAAGTTCCTCTAAGTGAACCGCACCTCGACTATAAGGACAGAATTGACTGTTGTTGCAATATTTTCCCAGATGCATGGGAGTACGAAGTGGGACTGCTTACGGGCGCATGTCTGAGATGGTTTAGAGATAAATTTGGATATGAAGAAGTTGAAAAAGCCAAATTGGAAAATGGCGATCCTTATCATTACCTTGACGAACTTGCTGAGAAGGTTGATGAAGGTTCGGATATGCTCTTCTGTTATCCATATTTTATGGGCGCAGGTGCCCCACAATTCGATATTCAAGCTAAAGCGGTCTACTTTGGATTTACCCTATGGCACGGCAAACCCCATTTTGTCAGGTCGTTGCTTGAAGGAATTGCTTTCCAGTACATTGGTATCATAGAGTTACTTGGTGAATTAGGCGTCAGGGTGAAGGATGCTTCAATGACCGGAGGAGAAACGAAGAGCAGAGTTTGGAACCAGATAAAGGCAGATGTAACCGGCATAGATATTAGGGTTCCAATAGTTGAAGATGCCGCTGCAGCGTTGGGCTCTGCGATTTTGGCAGGCGTAGGCTCTGGAGTATATAAGAATGTACAGGAGGGTGTGAAAAGGTGTATTCGTTTCAAGGATGTTTATAGCCCTAGGTCAGAACATCATGAAAACTATGCTCGAATACATGAAAAGTACAACAAAGTTTATGATAGCATAAGTAAAGCATACAATATAGTTACAGAGAGATAAAGGCAAACACTTTAAGTCTGATTACTCATTATATAACCAATAATCGATATTTTGCCGTGACAAGGAATAAGTTTTCCCCAAATAATGAAGTTGCTTTCGCACGTTTTAGGAAGCTACATCCAGAAGTCTTTGAAGGAGTACGATGGAACATAAGAACATCATGAACAACATTGAACTTTTAAGGATGACGCATCGCAAGGCTATCAACAACCTAGTTCGTACTCCACTTAGAAAAGATGAGCTTCTGATAGCACAATCATTGGCAGACAGGAAGTAGATTAGTCGAAGCGGTGGAGTTTACGCTTAAGTGTTTATGATTTGATGTTTTGAGCATCTCGGAAAAAAAGAATCTAAAGATTTGATAATTAGATCCAATAATATATCTATTTTAGTTGAAGTTAAAGGGAAAGAAGGAATGTGATACCTTACCAGCTAATAAAGCTGATGCAAGATAATGTGCTTTTTAACTCTTTTATAGCATAGATTATATGTTTATGCTAATTTACATCAAAACTTTCAATATTTTCTAAATATTTCTGTAAAGATTCAAGTTTATCTAAATCTTCAGTAGAAATTGGAGAGAAAAAGGTTTCAAGTCGGGCTCTCACGGTATCACAGTCCACCATAATTTTGGAGGCCGCGATGATCATTAATATGTAATTTTGGTGGCGAAATCGAATCTAAATATATCATGGATTCCGAAGCGATACTACAAAAGTTTGTCTTTGCAGTCTCATAAGTTTCGACAAAGATTACAAAGCTGTCATGATAATCTACTTCACCATATTTTTCAATAAATGGCAATCTGAGGTTTCAATGGAGCATTGACGAATTCAATAAGAAAAAGGGTTTATTAGATTACTGCCAGTTTACAGATAATATAAAAGATATTCCTTTTCAATTAAATTTTATTTTTGATAAAAAAACAAATCTCTAAATAAGCTAATAACAGTGAGTTATTGAACCTTATTATAGAAAATCCTACATTTGGTTTGATTTGTTTATGATTGGAAAGACATATATAAGATAACAGAATTTCATTTAATTTAGTAGATGTTGATGAGATATAAGGGTCTTGGAAAATGCGGCGTTAACGTATCTGAAATCTGCTTGGGTCTAATAACCTCAAGATAGCTCAAGGAGCTGGAAGATTTTTCGAAGCAGATTGGACGGCCAACTGTTCAAGTTGCCCTAGCTTGGTTTCTTACTAATCCTGCTATCGCATCAGCTATCGTTGCTGCATCAAGTGTGGTGCAGTTTGAAGAATGCTTTGGTGCAACTGAATTCACTTTAAGCAAAGTGGATCTAGACAGAATTGACCAGATAGCTCATCCAAAAGGTCCGTACATCACATAGAATAAAATAAATTATGCAAATGCTGACTCCACCATTAATCAGATAAAAAAGGTTTTAAGGAAGAAGAATGGGCAAAAAAAGTATGCAACTAAAGTCTCCTTTTATTACTAGAGGGGGTGTGGTTGCAAGCGAGAATTATTTTGCCACAAAGATTGGGTTAGAGTTATTAGATAGAGGAGGAAATGCTGTAGACGCTTCAATAGCTACAAGCTTCGCCTTGTCGGTGGCGATGCCACATTTGGGTGGATTAGGAGGAGATTTTTTCGCGTTATATTACGAAAAGAAAACTGGAAGGGTTTACTGCATAAACTCTTCAGGGTTCGCTCCAAGAAAACTAACTATTGAAAAAGTTCAAGCGAGCGGCTATACAGATGGCATGCCTTTAAGAGGACCCCTCGCAATAAGTGTTCCAGGTTACGTTTACGGCACATTCAACTTCCATAAAAGATTTGGCTCAAAAAAATTTACTGAAATCATCAGCCCCTCCATCAATTTAGCCATAAAAGGATATCCAATAAGCGCTGGATTCTATAAAGCACTTAATACGAACTTTAATATATTACAATCAGATGAAGGTGGATCGAAAATTTTTCTAGGAGCTATAAAAAGACTATCTGAAGGAGCGATCATTAAATTTCCTGAAGTAGCTAAGACACTATCGATCATCAGGGATGAAGGTCCAAAAGGATTTTATGATGGAAAAGTTTGTGAATCAATAGTGGAATACGTCCAATCTAAGCAAGGCGTATTAGAAAAGGAAGATATGAAGAAATTTAAACCCGAATGGGTAACTCCAATAAGGACAACATATAGGAATTATAACGTCTATGAAGTTCCACCAAATAGCATGGGTGCCACAACACTTATACTTCTAAACATGTTAGAAAAATACGATCTAAAACCTTTAAGGGCAATACACTACAGATATCTTGAATTATTCCTCAAGCTCATTCAGATATCTTATCATGTTAGAGATGAACATTTATCGGATCCCAGATTTGTTAAGATAGATCTCAAGAAGCTTCTATCAAAGGAGTATTCATCTGAACTGCTTAAATCATATAATCAAAAGGGAAGGCCTCGGAATGTCATGGGGGACACCACATATTTTGCGGTAGCAGATAGAGAAGGAAATGTAGTTTCCGCGATTCAAAGTCTGTTTCTAGGCTTCGGCTCAGGACTGACTGTGCCCCAATATGGTATTCCTCTTAATTCAAGAGCTAGTTACTTTAAGTTCGAAGGAGTAAACAAACTTCAACCAGGAAAAAGAACACTGCACACACTTTCAGCCATGTTGCTGACCAGCGAAAAGGAGGTTGTTGCGCTGGGTTCGAGTGCAGGTGACCTTCGCCCGCAGATATACGCCCAACTTGTAGCAAACTATGTTGATTTTGATTTAGGACTACAGGGTGCAATTGAGAATCCTAGGTTCGTTCTTGAAGGCAAAAAACTACTTCTATTAGAAGATAGCATAGATACTGGACGATTAGCGGAAAGATATAACATAAAAAGAATTAATTTTTCTTCAAGCCTTGGTGTTGCTCAGGGTGTTAAGGTGTGTGACAGCACAAAATGGGCGAGCTGCGATATAAGAGGGGATGGGTTACCGTTGGGTCAGTCAAACTAATTAAAAATCCTAAAAAAATGAAGTGTTGAATCCATGTATAATTTGCATTGTTATCAGGTGGTATCCCATATTTGAATCTTGGATCGTCGTACTTGACTCTGTCTGCTCCCCATCCGCTGTCATTGAATGGAGGATTAGAAACTACATAATCTGCTCCTAAACCAGAGAACTTATCATCATGATATGAATCTCCAGGTCTTATGTCTCCTTCAGCTCCCCTTAAAGCGAGATTCATCTTGCATAGCTTCCAAGGCATCGGTTTTGATTCTTGGCCATAAATTGTCAAAGTGTTCTTATCCAAGTTTTCGTCGATCATCTTTTGCAAGGCAGAAACAAAGAAGCCACCGCTTCCACAAGCTGGATCAAATATTGTCCCACCTCTTACGTCAAGAACTTCAACTATCAATTTTGTGAGGGATCTAGGAGTATAGAACTCACCTCTCTTCTTCCCTTCTGCTTCAGCAAATTTACCCAAGAAATATTCATAGATCCCACCAAAAACATCTCTTTTTTTAGATTCTAAACTAAACTGTATACTCAAAAAGAGGTTTATCACATATGCATAATCCAATGCGTCTAGATTTATGCTTGTATAAATTTTCGGTACGACATCCTTTAACTGTCTCGGATACTCATTTTCCAAAATTTCAATTGCATTATCAAGAAGTTCTCCAATATTGGGCTGTGTGGCATTCCTGGTTAAATAATCCCAAGTTGCCTTTTTAGGCACATATAAAACGCCTTGAGCAAGATACCTATCCCTATCTTCCAACGCCTGCGTCCTAAATTCTCCAGAAGATATCAATTGGCCGCTGTTGGGATTTGAAAGATCTTTTTCAAGCTCACTTTTTCTCTTTTGAAAGGCAAAGGAAACATATCTTAGAAATATGAGCCCAAGAACTACATACTTGTACTCGTGAACGCAACGCTATGTTGAACCCCGCGTTCGCGTCGGCATTACGTCTTGTTAAAAGAGATAGTATCTGTTTATCAGTCATATCTGACCACAATACAATACACTTTTACCCATAGAAACCAAAATGCTTTATTCGTTCAAGAATAACCTTTTCGAAATTTCTTTACTTCCTTATCTGCAATCTCAATTACAATCTTCTGGTTTTTATTAGTAAAATCAGGATACTTTCCACCAATACCAAATACGCTATTATCAGTATATTTATAAGGCAAATTGTTTTGTTTAGCTAATTCAATAATTCTATTCTCAAGATTTGTGGGTCTCCTGAATTTGGCTTGCAACATTGATATGATAATCTTAGATTTAAAAATGGGGTCCAACCCTGAGATTTGTTAAGGTAAGTATCGATTATGGACAATTAGGCTGTTAAGTCCGTTAAGTCGGTGTTAAGTTTGCCGTTAAGTTTCCTGTTAAGTTGTGCGTCAAGTTTGCCGTTAAATTTAGGTTTTTTAACGCCAAAAGCGGTGTCCGGTTTTTACTTCATGATTTTCCAGCAGACTTGTCTGGGGCATCTGTCAAACGTTAAGATGTTTTCCTTGATGCAACATTTGTAGGCCTTCGTCCGTAAGTTGGAGGCTGTTGATGGTCGCTGACGGCTGCTGTTGATGGCTGTTGATAAATGTTGATGGGTGTTGACGGACGTTGATGATCGTTGACGGTTTTAAAGCTATCCGGTAACATATCGTAATTGGGGGGCTCTTGGAAAAGCCTCAGGAAAAGGTACTTATTGGCACAAATTCTCTGGTACGACATTATATAAAGTAAAGCGAATAAATTTAAGTCAACAAGAACCTAAGAAAATTGATAGAAGGAAATTTATATACATTGGTCTTAGCGCCGCTGTTATCATCGTCGGTGGTGCAGCAGTCTACCTTGGTACCCGACCGACAACGACCGTTACTTCAACAGTTCCCACTACTATTACACTACGTCAGCAACTACAGTTCCCACTACCATAACTTCCACAGTTACAGCTACAACGCCGATCACAACTTCGCCTGAAAAGCTGTTATTTTGGCGAACCATAAATTTGACACCCCAAGGAGAAACAGCATGGACAACGCTAATTTCAGATTTTCAGGCTGCACATCCTGAGATACCACTGCAGGTAGAAAGTATGGCGGAATTAGAGCTGACAACAAAAGCTGGTGCGGAATTTAAGTTAGGCGTTGTACCTTTTGATTTTGCTTGGAGTCCATTTATTCCTGCTCTTACAACTTGGAGCAGTCTAGGATACATTGACGAGATTACGCCGTTTTATGACTGGATGGACTCAACATATCCTGGAGACTATCTACCGGCTGCAAGGTTTAAAACACCTGGGCCTAAAGGCGTACTTGGAGACTATTTCCTAAATATAGGAGTGACCACAAAGCTAATGCATGTTAGGAGTGACTGGATATCGGCTGCTGGCTTGAATATAGCAGACGTGTCTGGAACGATAGACAAATTTGAGGCACTGCTTTACGCGCTTAAAGCTGCAAAACCCGCTAAAATTCTATTATAGGAAACAGGTCAGAAAGGAGAGCACAAAAATTAAATATATGCGATGATTAATCACAGTCATGAATTTAGAAAATATTTTCGATAAAGAGCTAGATCAAAAAAGAGGTGTTCTAAGACTAAAGCCGACATTTGTTCCTAGAAACTACCCAGCTTTAGGCAGACTCGGCATAAGAAATTATTCTGCTGGTAAAAGAGGCTGGCTATGCGAGCGCTGGATGGCTTCATCAGTAGTTGCAAAGGGACAAACCAAAATAGAAAATGAAGGATTAAGTGAAATAGATATAGATGGTGTTAAATTGTTCTTAAACGATGTTCTAGCATTATCTCCTGAAAGAATGCTTGGTAAAAATTATGCAAAATTGCACAACAATAGATTCGGTGTCTTAACGAAGATTTTGGATATAGGAAAACCGATAGCTTGGCACGTGCATCCTAGGAAAGAGCAGGCGAAAAAGTTCTGGAATATGAATCCTAAAGAAGAAGCGTACTATTTCTTAGATCACCCAAACAAGGGTCCTCTTCCTTATTCTCATTTGGGGATGCACCCTGACACGACTAAAGGTGACCTCTTGCCGATATTGAAAAGATGGAATGATGATAAAGTTTTGGATCTTTCCCCTGCTTATAGATTGAACGTAGGGGAAGGATTCCTTATTTTGGCTGGTGTCATACATGCACCTGGTACTGCACTAACCTTGGAAGCTCAGGAAGAATCAGATGTGGGCAGCTCTTTTCAGCCGATGGTATATGGAAAGGTACGGTCAAAAGAGCAGACCCTGCTTAATGGTCCGAAGACGGAAGAAGAGGCAATAGAGCTTATAGACTGGGAGGTCTGTACGGATCCAAAATTCTATACAAAGTACCATATAGTACCTGAAATGATAAATGAAGATGAGGCTGTGAAGGAATACTGGGTATACAATCCAAAAATATGTAAGAAGTTCACAGGTAAAGAAGTTAAGGTTACCTCGAAGAAGAAGGCCAAAATGAGTGAAAAAGGGCCTTTCCTACTTCTTGCTTGGAAGGGTCAAGGAACAGTAAATGGTGTGAAGGTAGCTGGAGGTAATCCGAAGACTGATGAATTATTCGTTAGTTATGAAGCTGCCACGGAACATGAGATAGTCAATGAAGGAAAAGACGAACTAGTTTTCTTCAAAATATTCGGCCCAGATATAAACACATAGGCTCTAAGTGATAGAGGCTCCTGTTCCTGCTTCAACTGATCTGATTATGGCAGTAAAAGCGGAATAGGAGATTCCATCCATTCATTGGTGCGAACCCCTAAAGATAGATGGAAATTCAACTTCAATAAAACAATTCTAGTAGAAAAGACTTATGAACATCCTTGCCAAGAGAAGAAATTTTGAAAGCCCTCGAAACGAAGGGTTCAGGCTGGGTTCCTTGTTAAATTACTTTTCTTCCAGCGACCCTTAATAAATTTGGAAAAAAAGCTGAGAATATTATGTTGGGACACCCTAAATTGTTCCCGGAGTATAAGAAAGGGGACATAAACCTTAATGACTTAGGGGCCTAGGATAAAAGGAAAAACATTCGAAGATGAATGGGGATATCTTTGGTCCTACAATTTGAGCGGTTTAGAAGGGTTGATTATCCTGCATCCTTTAGAGAACTGGAGCGATTTGATTAACCTCAATATACCGGATCCTCAGCTGGGACTACCCGGAGGCAGAACCATCCTAGGACAAGAGCTTGGATATTTGCAAGGAATTGGTTCTATAATGGACTGGTAGGAGGTTGAAGACGATCTTAAAGATGCTAGAAAAAAAGGTTACCTTGTTGTAGGTGGGCTACCACATGGATTCCTATTTCAGAGACTATACTATCTTAGGGGATACATAAACTTGATGAGAGATTTCATTATTAAGCCTCCTAAGCTCTATGAGCTAATAGACATCATTACCAAATACAATAAAGCATTGGTAGACAAACTTCTAAAATTTAATTTGGACGCAATAAACTTTGGAGATGACCTATGCATGCAGGACAGGATGCCTATTAGCCAGAAGACGTTCAGGGAATTTTTATTTTAACACTATTATAGAATATTCAAAAAGGTGAGGGATCGAGGAGTTCGCCCATACTTTCATACAGACGGGCATGTGATGGAAGTTGTTGAAGACCTCATAGAAGCAGGTCCCTCAATTCTGAACATTCAAGATGTTGTCAATGTAATAGATAATATTGAAACCGAATGCAAAGGTAGAATTTGTATATCTCTAGATATAGACCGACAGCGCTTAATGCCCTTTGGAAGACCTGATGAAATTAGAGATCACATCAAAAAAGCGATTTTAAAGCTCGGTTCTAAGAAAGGCGGTCTGATGCTAGGAGCGGGAATCTATCCGGATGCGAGGCTTGAAAACGTTGAAGCACTATGCCAGGCCATGGAAGAGTATATGAACTACTATATCTAAATATAATGTGGTGAGTTTTTGATGCAATCTAGGGAAAGGATTATTACAGCATTAAACCTAGGGCAGCCAGATATTGTCCCCTCATACGAGATGTTAATTTCACCGCCTAGTGTCATAAAACAGATAATTGGCAGAGAGCCGATATTTTACAACTACAAGTACCTGTACGAGCTCTGGTCAAAAGGAAAAATGATAGATAAAGAATCTGTAAATCGATTAAACCAACGCTTTACTGAAGACTGCTACGAGACTTATCAAAAACTTGGATTAGATATGATTCGGTTCTACGCTGTCGGAATGGATCCTACAGAATGGTGGAGAGGAGAAATTAGGCCACCCACGTCTATAAAGAAAGTGTCGGACAGAGAATGGGTAGTGGATGGAAAAAGAATGCTCTACGATAGCCTTTCTTTTTGGAACTGGGAGCCTACAAGTTCGATAGTTATGAAGGGGCCAGATTATGTTCGTTCTTACGTCAAAAATGAAGGAAGACGGATGATTGAAGAAGTCAAGAATGCACCTTTAGACAACGTTAGACATCTTGTTAAATTGAATAAGGGAAAGATGTTCATATTAACCGATGTAGGGAGCACCAATAACATTGTTTCAGATACGTATGGTGTTTCTGAAGCATTGAAGTGGTTTTATACGCACCCAGATGTCATAAGATCTCTTTACAAACTGTATGCAGATCTGTCGATAGAAACTGGTAAGGTAGCAATAGATTGTGGCACAGATGGAGTACAGATCTGTGAGGATTACGGATATAAGAATGGGCCATGGATTTCTCCCGCTCATTTCAAGGAATTTGTGCTTCCTAATTTAAAGAGGATGAGTAGGGTTTTTAGACGCAAAGGAGCCTATTTTGTACTCCATTCCGATGGAAACGTCAAATCGCTAATGAACATGTTTGTTGATGCAGGTTTTCATGCATACCAATCAATAGACAAGATAGCGGGAATGGATTTGGCTTACGTTAAGAAAGAAATAGGAGATAGAATCTGCCTGATAGGAAACGTGGGCCATGACGTTCTTATCAGCAAAAACATGAGTGATGTAGAAGCTGAGGTGAAGAGATGCATGCGAAGCGCTGCTGTAGGTGGCGGTTACATAATTAGCTGTACGGGTGCGATGACCGACTCCAAGTTACCAAACATAAAGGCGTTGATAAAGTATTCAAGGAAGTATGGCAAGTATCCTCTTAAAGGCCTCTCATAATTTGTTCAACAAAATTAAGCAAAAGTCTGTCCCCAAAGCCCTTTTTTTGATATAATTGATTGTTCCATTTATTAGCCGAATTGCCTATGATATGGGTTAATGTTATTTTGAGTCGACTCTATATTGCCTACTAGATGTTGTACGTTCAGCGGGAGTTTATTGTACACACCTACTTCATTGTTCTTCTTCCAGAAGGCGTCCTCTACTACAGCATAGAGCACTGGGAAAACTGGTTTACCTCTCTCATTGAAGCCCAGTAATGCTACGTCTATAGCTAAAGCGGCAGTATTCCCTAAGGGAGCAAAAGTGTGGGGACTCACCGCGCCATACCCTTCTTGGCATTCGGAGCATCCCATATTGTGGATGAATGTATATGGTTCATGGGGTGTTAGAGCTTCACCCTTTAACGTTCGGATCTTTAGTTTTTCCAGATATTCTTTCCCCCGCTGATCTATAAAGTTCGAGGGAAGATTATCCTTGGCGGCTAACTTGATCGAATCCATCACAGTTGTATAAAGGCCTTCAACTGCCTGAAGGAACTCCGCTTCTTTAGCGTCTGGCTTTTTTCCTGAAATAACAGTCCTTCTAATGACACCGTGGTATCCGTTAAAAGTGGGGCTGACACCCATGGACACCACATCGCCTTCATGAATTACTCTGCCAGTGGCTGGCCCTATTACTGTGTAGCCTCGATCACCTGATGTCACAATTGTTGGGAAACCTGTTCTTCCAGCCCCCAACGCCTTCGTTATGAAGTCGCCTATTGAGGCTATTTGGAGTTCTGTTACGCCGGGAACCGTCGCATTCAACATTCCCCTGAAAGCAGCATCTGCTATCTTATTCGCCTCTTGCATAATAGCGAGCTCAGCGTCAGATTTCTCATACTTAATCAGCTGTAGTAATTCTGTGTCAAAGACGACTTTTTCCTTACCAAACTGCGATTTAAGGATAGAAAGTTGACCGTAGGGAAGAACTTCAGTAGGTGAAGCGATCGCAAGTCTTCCCATGTCACCTGATGCACGAATCCGACTGAGAACCTCCTTAAGCCCTACAAAATGAGCCCATCTATATTCTTCGTCAGAAATCTGAAATTCCCTTAGTAGAACTATTTCCGCAGTAGACATCTCTGCAGCCTCCTCTAGAACGTGACCTCCTTCAGATCCAGCGAGGATTACAGGTTTTCCTTCAAGAGGCAGAAGCACGCCGTAACGCTCTATAATAGGATCAAAGGTGCCCGCAAGCCATGAAGCATCGCTTCTATCTAACTCGCTTCCACAGACGTATAGAAAGTCGTAGCCTTTGCTAGACATGGAGTCTTGAACCCTCTTCCATCTCAACTCATATTCATCACATGTAATCTGCAAGTTCCTTTTTATTGTGGGCGCAGTCTCTTCTACTATCTCTTCTGCAACCAGACTTATTTTTTTAAAGTCTACATCCAAAAATAATTCACTTTAGTTATTACGTCCATCTCTCGTTAAATTAGATATATTAATCCTTCTCTTGTAATTACATGAAAAAAGTTTATATAAAGTAGTCTTTGGTTCCATAACATGAATACCCATTCAGGTGGCAGTAAGAAGGTTCTAGCTATAGAAGCACATCCAGACGATGCCGAATCCCTGATGGCAGGAACCCTCACTTTACTTCATAAGAAAGGATATAGGATTTACATTACATCGGTTTGCACGGGTGATAAAGGTTCAAAGATCCTAAGTCCACGGGAGATCGCGTCAAAAAGATTTGGAGAGGCTACTTTATCAGCAAAAATTTTAGATGGCGTCTTTGAAACTTTAGGCGTACCCGACGGCGAAGCAGTGTTTGATAACAGTATAAGAGCAAAAGTAATTGAAGCAGTCAGAAAAGTTGACCCAGACATCGTAATAACGACGTCTCCGACTGATTATATGCCCGATCATGAGATAGCTTCCTATCTGACTTTCGACGCATGCTTTTTAGCTTCAGTGCCGAACTATGACACAAGACAGCCTAATCCTTCCAAAGCTATGGATAGGATCCCCCACCTTTACTACGCAGATCCTATTGAGTTAACTGACAAGTTTGGCCAGAAGGTTTTTCCAGAATTTTGTGTTGATATAAGTTCTGTAATCGACATAAAAGAAAAGATGCTTTCTCAGCATGCAAGTCAGAGAGTT
>Ga0187889_10002508_pt1 | contig 17787 bp, 17 predicted proteins | sample June2016WEW_7_10_2_FD_132992 | JGI IMG/M metagenome (GOLD analysis project Ga0187889, IMG submission 132992) | Peatland microbial communities from SPRUCE experiment site at the Marcell Experimental Forest, Minnesota, USA - June2016WEW_7_100 | ecosystem: Environmental > Terrestrial > Soil >... | reverse complement strand
GTATCTGCCTTGAACTTGCGCGTGTGTATGCGTCTCGTTCGTTTCCCATTTTTCGCTGACATGTGGTCACCTTTCTACGCCCATTTCCCTGAGCGGGGTGTCCACCAAACTGGGTCAATTCCAGTTGCACTCCACATGGCAGTAGGCGAAGCTAGCCTCTGAGCATTTCCGGGAATCATCGATGCTGTCGCATACGCCGCCAAACATGCTATTGGGGAAATGGTTGTCTGGGCGGTAGAAGCAGATCACGTAGTCCATGTGCATGAAGGAGAAACGACAGGAGTCTGTGATGAAGCGACCGATTTGCTCGAGCACGTTCAAGCCAGCTTTGTATGTGAATTCCCGCCGCGCAGCGTGGTGGTGAATCAGCCAAGTGCTGTCGTAGAAGCGCACCATGGCCATGTGGCCGAGGATCTTGCCCCGGTCCTGAAAAGTGAAGTGGCGCGCGATGGTCGGGTTGCGAGTGTAGAGCTTCGCGTAGGTCTGCTTGATATCCTCCCGATTCTTCTGGATGAAAGCGTACTTCTCCGGATAGATGAAACCCGTCTCGAAGAAGAAGCTCCACAGCTCGTCCATGTCAACCTGGTTGCAGACATAGGACCGACGTTCATCGGCCTGATGCAGGAGCCCCACGAGTTGGACGTGGTTCTCGACAGCCATGTCGAGCAACACCAGCCCGCACTTGATGCGGGGATCCTCGGACGCCGGATCGAGTACCTGGCGGTACACAACCTGAGCTCGACAGAGAAACTTCAGGTTGCCGGCAAGGCAAAGATCGAGCCGGGGGATCATCAGGCCCGGCATGAGAACGGCGTTGCGCGCGTTCTCTTCCACCGCCAGGCCGGAGCCGGAAAGGTCCAACACCTTGAGTGATATCAGCCGGCCGGTTAGCGGGTGCTCGAATACAGCGGTGGGCTCAGGAACAAGTGCGTGGCGAACGCTTCGATACTGTTTGGGCTCGAAGCGATGGATGCGTTCTTGTGATGGCTCGAGCACGAACTCCCGGAAGATGCGTGTGCCGGTCTTGCTGACGATCCTGCAGTCGCCGGAAAAGAGGATTTCCCGGTCATTCGAAAGAACCACCATGACCGGCTCGGCGGCGGTGAGCCAGCCGAAGGTTTGTGGCGGCGAGGCGCGAACGCGCGCGCGGAACGAGAGCGGGGTGAAATCGAGGAGGGTGCCCTCGAAACGCGAGCCGTTCTTGAGCAGCTGAACCTGTATGCCCGTGCAGGGGTTGCGCACGACCCTGCGGGATTGGACCTCAGTGCAGACCTCGGGAAGCTTGATGACGATTCCGTCCTCGTCTATCGACATCATCTGACCGGCACCTTGTAGTAGCTTCTGGTCGTCCGGAACGACCAGGGAGGAGAAGACGTAGTATCTTCTGATGGCGCGGGCTGTGCGCGGGTCGACCCAGGTACATCGGAGGTGGTTCTCCCGGCAGGGTTGCGGCCTGACCTCGACGCGCAGCGTGTGTCCGTATCTTGCGTGCTCGAAGGCCAGGAAGACGGTGCGGTTCTGGAAGTTTAGGTAGTTGAGCCTATTGATAAGGCGGTTACGGGTGACCAGTCGCGGCGCAGCGGCGGAAGAGGCCGGAACGATGGTTTCTAGCGCCTTCGGCGGTCCGGACGCAACCTCGCGGTCTACTGGAGCGCCTCGCTCGGCGACAATGAAGTGGTGTTGGGCCTCATCCATGAGCTTGGTCCGAACCTCGTAGGTGCATTTGTTCGGTTTGCAGGGAAAGTCGCGATGTTTCGCTCTCGAAGAGTCGCTTACCGTCATCGGCCAACCGTTCTGAAAGTCGATGCTGTATTCGAGGCACGGGGCAGGGCGGTAAGGCGGCCGAATTGTACTGAGGTTTGGAAGGCACCACCAGGACGGAAGGACAACAATCGTGTGACAAGGAGAACAACTGTGTAACCTTGACCCATTTTCTTGAGGGGCGTCGTTTATCGCGCCCATCGGGGAAGAAGCGGCGCGGCATGCGTTCTGGGGACGGGATCGAGAACCGAGGTCGGGTCCTCTGTCATGCGGTGTAGGTGTGGCGGCTGCTTGTCAGGTCCCCTCGAGCGCAGACTTGGCCCGCCTGACCCTGCAGGTTGCCTACAACGATAACTTCCCAATCGAAGCCGATCCGCCTGCCCGGCGGCCCCTGATGGCCTTCTTGCGCCAGCATAGCAAGCACGCGATCTACGTCTTCAAGGAGAATCGCACCTACGACCAAGTGCTGGGAGACCTCCCGCGCGGCAACGGCGACGCATCGCTCGCGTTCTTTCCCGAAACCATAGCGCCCAACCGCCGCGCTGGCCAGGGGCGGGGCCTCCGCTACAGCTACAGCAAGTTGCTCGCCAGCTCGGCGAGCTGCGATCGCTCGCCCTTGGTGAGATTAACGTGGGCGTAGATGCTCTGCCCATGCATCTTGTCGATGAGGTAGGAAAGCCCATTCGAGTGGCTGTTCAGGTACGGGTGGTCGATCTGGAAAATGTCGCCCGTGAACACCAGCTTCGTCCCGTCGCCAGCTCGCGTTATGATGGTCTTCACCTCGTGCGGGGTCAGGTTCTGGGCCTCGTCGACGATAAAGTAGATGTTGACCAGGCTGCGTCCGCGAATGTAAGCGAGGGGCGCGATGACCAGCTTTTCGTCGTCGAGCATCTCTCGGATGCGTTTGTGGCGCGCGTCGGTCGACGACCATTGGTTCTGGATTACGCCCAGGTTGTCGTAGAGCGGTTGCATGTACGGGTCGAGCTTTGACTGGATGTCGCCCGGCAGATAGCCGATGTCCTTGTTCGACAGCGGCACCACCGGGCGCGCCATGAAGATCTGGCGATATTCCTTCTTGTGTTCCAGCGCGGCCGCGAGCGCGAGCAAGGTTTTCCCCGTGCCTGCCTTGCCCGAAATGCTGACCAACTTCACGTCGGGGTTGGTGAGCGCGTTCAGCGCGAACGCCTGTTCGGCGTTGCGCGGAGTGATGCCGTAGGCCGACAGCTTGTCCACGCGACGGACCACGGCGTGGTCGCTGTCGTAGGTGGCCAACGCCGATTTCTTGCCGTTGCGAATAATGAGGTACTCGTTGGGCACGAGCGGCTCCTCGAAGGCGAGATCTCCCGGGCTAATGGAGAAGGGCCGCTCGTACATCCGGTCCACGAGGGGCTCTTCGACGTGCTCCTTGAGCCTTATCCCCGTGTACATCGAAGCGATGTCTTTGACGTGGTCGTTGCGATAGTCCTGTGCCGTGAGACCAAGCGCCTTGGCCTTCATGCGCAGGTTGACGTCCTTGCTGACCATGATGATCTCGCGGCGGGGAAATTGTCGCCACAGCTGGTAGGCCACATTCAGGATCTCGTGATCGGGCGTGCGCGTCTCGAAGGCCACGCGCAAGTCGTCCTGATACTCGCCACCCACCTTGACGATGATGTTGCCCAGGTCCTTACCGATCTTAACGCCCTTGCCAAACAGTGGCTGTTGCGCCAGCCCGTCGACAGCGCGCAAGAACTCGCGCGCGTGAAAATTGATCGACTCGTTCCCTTTCTTGAACCCATCAAGCTCCTCCAGCACCGTGATGGGAATAACGATGTCGTGCTCCTCGAACTGATACATGCATTTGCTGTCGTGAAGGATGACGTTGGTGTCAAGCACAAACATCTTCTGCTTCCGGGCACCTGCCATGTCGAGGGGTCTCCTTTCGTTTGTCACTAGGATGATGAAGAATACTCGGACGATGCGCAAGTTGTTCGCTTGCATCACTTTGGGAACAATCGGTCGAGTTGCCGGCTTGCCGACAGTGATAGCACCGAGAAACTTGACAACGGGTCGGCGTGCCATGAGTACGGCCTGTCGCAATGGTCTGGTGACACTCAGGTTGAACAGAATGCCGACAGCGAGGACGGTCAGGATCAGGAGAGCTGCGACGACTGCGAATAGGCGCCAAATGGCTTTGTGAAATCTCCCCAGGGCGGCTTGGTCCTCCGAGCGCCGTTCATCCTGTTGAGCTACCAGCAAGGCACAAGACTGTCGCCGCGGGACCACCGGCAGAGGAACTGGCCGCGCGGCGGCACTGACGCTTTATGTCGTCCCCGTCCCACGGCGTCAACCTGGCCCCCCTTAAATTCACTTTCGCCTACGGATAGCCGCCGCGGCGCGTCCTCGGTTTGTCACGCAACTGACACGCGCGCTTTGAGATCGCGAAAGCAAACTCCGCCTGCAGAGGTGAGGACATCTCCCACCTGCAAATCCAAACGCAAGAAGGGGCAGCCGCATGATCGACCCAAGGTTCCGAAGACTGGTCGTCGCCGCAGGCGTGATGCTGATGGGGAAAGCCGCCCTCGCTGCCGATGCGAACACGATTTCAGGCGCCGGGGCGACGTTTCCATATCCCGTCTATGCGAAGTGGGCTGACACTTACGCGAGGGAGGCGCACGTCAAACTAAACTACCAGGCGATAGGGTCGGGCGGCGGCATCAAACAGATCACCGAAGGGACGGTGGATTTTGGCGCCTCTGATGCGCCCCTCAAGCCCGAGGAGTTGGACAAGGCAGGCTTGGTTCAGTTCCCGGTGGTCATGGGTGGGGTGGTGCCTGTCATCAACCTTGCCGGCATCAAGGCGGGCGAGCTGAAGCTCACGCCTGACGTGCTAGCCGACATTTTCCTGGGCAAGGTCAAGAAGTGGAACGATCCACGATTGGTGCAGAACAACCCGGGCCTCAAGCTTCCTGAGACAGCCGTGACCGTGGTTCACCGGTCGGACGGTTCGGGCACGACCTGGATCTTCACCAACTATCTTGCCAAGGTGAGTCCCGAGTGGTCAAAGTCGGTGGGCGCCGACAAGTCGGTAGCGTGGCCGACGGGCGTGGGGGGAAAGGGCAACCAGGGTGTTGCTTCGTACGTTCAGCGTATCAGCGGCGCCATCGGCTACGTCGAATCGGCGTACGCGACTCAGAGTCATATGGCCCATGCCAAGCTGAAGAATCACGACGGCAATTTCGTCGACCCTACGGACGACAGCGTTCAGGCGGCCGCAAGAGGTGCCGACTGGACACACGCGCGCGGCTTCTATATGGTTCTCACGGATCAGCCCGGTGCAGCTTCGTGGCCCATCACCGGCGCCTCCTTCGTGTTGGTTCATCGCCAGCAGAAAGATGCGGATACCGGCCGTGCGGTGCTGCGCTTCTTCGACTGGGGCTACCGCAACGGTGGCGCGGCCGCAAGAGAGCTGGGCTACATTTCCATGCCGACCGCCGTGGTGGACCAAGTCGAGAAGACTTGGGAAAAGGATTTGAAGGGCTCCAGGGGCGAGAGGCTCTGGCCGGGCAATATGCAAGCGGGGAAGTAGACGCCCGGAGAGGGCCGACGTGAGCTCACTCGGTGCGGCAGACCAGAAGAACGTCAGCGAGTTCCCCGACACTCCTGGCCCATCGAGATCGGGAGCTCGCTCGCGTTCGCTTGGAGACTGGCTCTTTCGGAGGCTGACCGGCCTTTTTGCGGCGGTGGTGTTGCTGTCGGTCCTGGGGATGCTCGTCACGCTCCTCGCGGGCTCATGGCCGGCGCTGAAGGTTTTCCGGCTGGAGTTCCTTGTCAGCAAGGAATGGAACCCGGTCACTGGCCAGTTTGGCGCGCTGGCTCCTCTTTACGGCACGGTGGTCACCTCGGTGATTGCCCTGCTGGTGGGCGTTCCGGTGAGCTTCGGCATCGCCTTGGTGATAACCGAGCTCGCGCCACCCTGGCTGAAGCGCCCCATTGGGGTGGCCGTCGAATTGCTGGCGGCCATTCCCAGCATCATCTACGGGATGTGGGGACTGTTCGTGTTCGCGCCGGCCTTCGCGGCACGCCTGCAGCCCTGGCTCACGGATCACTTGGGACCGTGGCCAGTCCTGGGCCTGCTTTTCGAAGGCCCGCCCATGGGTATCGGTATGCTCACGGCCGGACTCATCCTAGCCATCATGATCATTCCGTTCATGGCAGCGGTGATGCGCGACGTGTTCGAAACGGTACCGGCCACCCTGAGGGAATCGGCCTACGCGCTAGGCTGCACGACCTGGGAGGTGGTGTGGCGAGTGGTGTTGCCGTACACACGTGTCGGCGTGATCGGAGGCGTGATGCTTGGGCTCGGCCGGGCGTTGGGTGAGACCATGGCCGTCACCTTCGTCATTGGCAACGCCCACGATGTTCACCTGTCGCTCTTCATGGCGGGGAACACCATCTCGTCCACGTTGGCCAATGAATTTACCGAGGCCGTCACGCCGCTCTACACGTCGTCGCTGCTCGCGCTGGGGTTGGTTCTCTTCGTGCTGACCCTGATCGTGCTGGTCGCCGCGCGCTTGATGCTGATGAAGATGCGGGCTCGCGAGGGGGAGAGAACTTGAACCTCTACGCGCGGCGCCGGGTTGTGAACTGGGTCTGCCTGACGCTGTCGATTCTTGCTACTCTCTTTGGGCTCTTCTGGCTCTTCTGGTTGTTGTGGACGCTGTTTCGCAATGGCGTGCAGTGGATCCGTCCACAGCTGTTTGTCGAGTCCACGCCGCCGCCTGGAGCGAACGGCGGGTTGGCGAACGCTATCGTGGGCAGCGTAATCCTCACCATCGTGGGCGTCGGGATAGGCGCGCCTGCCGGCATTCTCGCGGGAACCTATCTGGCTGAATTCGGCCGAACATCGCGCCTCGGTTGGATAGTCCGCTTTGTCAACGACATCCTACTCAGCGCCCCGTCGATCATCATCGGCGTCTTCGTCTATGGCCTAATCGTGTTGCGAGTCGGGCATTTCTCCGGGTGGGCGGGCGCGGTGGCGCTTGCCCTGATCGTCTTGCCCGTCGTGGTGCGAACCACCGAAAACATGATGCGTCTAGTCCCAGACAGCTTGCGTGAGGCGGCGGCCGCACTGGGAGCGCCGAGCTGGAAGATCACCATCGTCATCGTCTACCGCAGCGCCCTGCCGGGGATAATGACCGGCGTGTTGCTCGCGATGGCAAGGATCAGCGGTGAAACCGCGCCCCTGCTGTTCACCGCCCTCAATAACCAGTTCTGGAGCACCGACATGAGCCGGCCGTTTCCCAACCTGCCAGTGGTGATCTTCCAGTTCGCGATGAGCCCATACGAGGACTGGCAACACTTGGCGTGGGCCGGTGCGCTCCTCATCACCTTCACCATCCTTATCATCAACATCGTCGCCAGGACGATCCTCAGACGTACAAAATCATGAGCCGACATATGGAATCACCGGAAGCTTCGTCCACGAGCAGCGAACCCTCGACCCCGATGCACTGCGAAGTGCCTCTTCGTCCGGCGGCCGGCGTACCGGCCAGGGCGGCCCCCGCCGGTGGCCCCAAAGTGGAGATTCGGGGCCTGAGCTTTTTCTACGGCAAGCACCAGGCCCTGCACGACATCGACCTGGACATTCAGGACCGCCAGATCACCGCATTCATCGGCCCGTCCGGCTGCGGCAAGTCCACGCTGCTGCGCGCCTTGAACCGCATTTACGAGCTCTATCCCGGGCAGCGCGCCACAGGGAAAATCATGTTCGGCGGCCGCAACCTGCTCGAGCGTGCCGGCGACGTCAACCGGCTCCGGTCCAAAGTGGGGATGGTGTTCCAGAGGCCGACCCCGTTCCCGATGTCGGTGCAAGACAACATCAGCTTCGGTGTCCAGCTTTACGAACGTCTCTCGCGCCCGGACATGGAGGCGCGGGTGCAATGGGCGTTGGAGAAAGCCGCCCTTTGGGATGAGGTCAAGGACAAGCTACGCCAAGATGGGACAGCTCTGTCGGGTGGGCAGCAGCAGCGGCTGTGCATTGCGCGCGCCGTGGCGGTAAAGCCAGACATCCTCCTGCTCGACGAACCGGCCTCTGCCCTGGATCCCATCTCGACGCAGAAAATCGAACAACTTATCACGGAGCTCAAGAAGGACTACACCATCGCGATCGTGACCCACAACATGCAGCAAGCGGCGCGGGTTTCGAACTACACGGCGTTCATGTATCTCGGCCACCTGGTGGAATTCGGCGACACCAAGAAGATGTTCACGAAGCCTGCCCAGCAACAGACCGAGGAATACATCACGGGGAGGTTCGGATGAGCCTGCGGCAGCATACTAGCCAGGAGTTCGAGGCGGAGCTCGAGTCCGTCCGGCAGCAGATCTCCGAGATGGGGCGGCACGTGGACGCGGTTCTGGAGTCGGCCGTAAAGGCGCTGCTGGCGAGCGACAGCGAGCTTGCCAAGCGGATCATCGTCGGGGACGAGGAAACGGACTCCATGGAATTGGAGATAGACCACCTCTGTCTGGAGATCCTCGCGCGACGGCAACCGGTGGCCGGTGACCTGCGGCTCCTGACCTCCGCGCTAAAGCTGGTCATCGATCTGGAGCGGATTGGCGATCTAGGCGTCAGCATCGCGGGGCGAGTGGTGGAGCTGGGGAGCGAATCACCGCTCATCCCCTATGAGGACCTGATGCGAATGATGATGACGGCGCGCGAAATGTTGAGGGAGGCGCTGGAGGCGCTGAGGGACCAGGACGTTGCCCGTGCCAGTCGAGTAATCGACAAGGACGAGGTCGTCGACGCCTACTACTCGCAAATCTTCAACGACATCCTGAGCCGCATGCGCGAAGGCCCTGAAAACATATTTCGCGCCACGCGCGTGCAGGCCATTTCCAAGTACATCGAAAGGATCGGGGATCACGCCGCGAACGTGGCCGAACGGGTGATCTTCATCGTGACGGGCGAGGATGTGCGGCACTTCTCGCGGATGAGCCGCAGCGACTTTTCCTGAGAGTGGCTGCTTGACCAGCAGCCGGCCCAGGCATCGATTTACATGTCACCCATGCCTTCGTTCGCTCCGGTTCCGGGTAACCCCGCGTCACCCTCCGGACGCTCGGCAATCAGCGCCTCGGTGGTGAGCATCAGAGCCGCCACCGAGGCAGCGTTCTGCAGCGCGACCCGCACGACCTTAGTCGGATCGATGACGCCGGCGGCGACGAGATCCTCATACTTGCCCGTGGCCACATTGTAGCCGAAGGCTCCATCGCCTTCCCGTACCTTGTTGACGACCACGGCGCCCTCTTCGCCCCCATTCTGCGCGATCTGCCGGAGCGGTTCTTCGATGGCGCGACGAATAATGTTGACGCCGAATCCCTGGTCTCCGTCGAGCTTGAGAGCGGCCAGCGCGGGGATGGTGCGCAGCAAGGCTACGCCACCGCCGGGAACGATGCCCTCCTCGACGGCGGCACGGGTTGCGTGCAGGGCATCCTCCACGCGAGCCTTCTTCTCCTTCATCTCGGTCTCGGTGGCTGCGCCTACCTTGATGACGGCGACGCCACCCACAATCTTCGCCAGGCGCTCCTGCAGCTTCTCGCGGTCATACTCCGAAGTGGTGTCCTCCATCTGAGCGCGAAGCTGCTTCACGCGCGCCTGGATGCCGTCCTTCTTGCCCGCGCCCTCGACAATGGTGGTCTTGTCCTTGTCGATGGTGACGGTCTTGGCCTGCCCGAGATCCTGCAACGTCAGGCTCTCGAGCTTGAGACCGAGGTCCTCCGTCACGGCTTGACCGCCGCAGATAACCGCGATGTCCGTGAGGATTTCCTTGCGCCGATCACCGAACCCTGGGGCCTTGACGGCGCAGACCTGCAACGTGCCACGCAGCTTGTTGACCACCAGGGTGGCCAGTGCGTCGCCATCCAGGTCTTCGGCAATGACGAGCAGGGGCTTGCCACTCTTCGCCACCAACTCGAGCAGCGGGAAGAGATGCTTCATATTAGAGATCTTCTTCTCGCAGATGAGAATGTAGGCGTCGCTGAGCACGACCTCCATGCGCTCGGCGTCGCTGACAAAATAGGGCGATAGGTAGCCTCGATCGAACTGCATGCCTTCGACGACGTCGAGCGTGGTCTCCATCGTCTTAGCTTCCTCGATGGTTACGACGCCCTCCTTGCCGACCTTTTCCATCGCCTCGGCAATGAGGTTACCGATGGTTGCGTCGCCGTTTGCGCTAATGATGCCCACCTGGGCGATCTCGCTCTTCCCTTTGGTGGGCTTGGATTGCTTCTTCAGCTCGGCGACCACGGTTGCAACGGCGGCGTCGATGCCGCGCTTGATGTCCATCGGATTGGCGCCAGCCGTGACCAACTTGGCCCCCTCGCCATAGATTGCCTGGGCGAGAACGGTAGCGGTGGTGGTGCCGTCGCCGGCGATGTCGGAAGTCTTCGAAGCGACCTCCTTGACCATCTGCGCCCCCAGGTTGGCGAAGCGATTCTCGAGCTCAACTTGCTTGGCAACCGTCACGCCGTCCTTGGTGACCGTCGGCGAGCCCCACGGACGTTCGAGCAGGACATTGCGGCCGCGGGGCCCAAGCGTCACCTTCACCGTGTTGGCGAGGGTATTGAGCCCGACGGCGATCTGCCGGCGGGCTTGGTTGGCGAACAGAATCTCTTTGGCTGGCATGGTTGTGCTCCCTAATTGTCGAGGATCGCGAGGATGTCATCCTCGCGCAGAATTATGTGTTCTTCGCCGTCGAGCTTCACTTCGGAGCCCGAGTACTTGCCGATGAGGACCTTGTCACCGACTTGGACCGACAGCGCCCGTGTCTTGCCGTTCTCGAGGATCTTGCCGCTTCCCGTCGCGATGACCCGCGCCTCGAGCGGCTTCTCCTTCGCCGTGTCCGGAATGAATAGGCCGCCGGATGTCTTGGTGTCTTCGGCAAGTCGCTTGGCCAAAATCCGATCGTGCAAAGGACGGATCTTCATGGTTCTCTCCCCAAAGTGTCGATCACATGGACGAGGGTGGCGATCGTGAGCGCTACCTCGGCGAACCGAGGCCTGCAGGTTCCGTACCAGTCTGCGAGGCGTGGTGGCCAGGTTCCCGAAGAGCTCCTCGGCCAGAGATAATCCGTGAGCCTCAGCATGCGACGTAGCTGACGAGGGACCGCCTGAGCACCTTGCGCGCGCGATGTAGTCTGGTCTTTGTGGCAGGCACGGAGACGCCCAGCCTGTCGGCAGCGTCTTTGGTCGACAACTCCCCGACCTCGCGCAGGAGAAACGCCGAGCGCAGTGCGGGAGGTAGCAAGCCCACGGCGCTCGCCAGGCGGCCGCGCAGCTCCGCGGCCTGAAAGGCGTGGTCGGGACGAGGCGATTCGTCGGCGCTGAGTGTCGACCGCTGGGCGGCCTCGCTCATGGCGGCGTCAAGCTCCCCTGACGCAACTTCGCCGAGTGCAATCTCTCGATGGCGACGCTGTGCGCGCAAGAACATGAGGGACGCATTGACCGTGATCCTATGCAACCAGGAGGCGACTTGCGCGCGCTGCGCGAAGCTGGGCAGGCCGCACCAGGCGGACAGGTAGACGTTCTGCAGAATCTCCTTGGCGTCGCTCTCGTTGTGAACGTAGCGCATGGCCAGGTCGTACAGCCGATCTTCCGTGCGGTACACCAACTCCTCGAATGCGAGCGCATCTCCGTCACACGCGCGCTTGAGGAGCGCGCCTTCCGAAAGAGACGCGAGCAGGCTCACGCTCTGTCGCCGCCGCCCGGCATGCTTCGACCTGTTCATCATAGGCCGTTGGCGTCAAGCAGGAATTGTGCCGGTGATGGACCAGAAACGACCTCAACGACTTGGCGCAAGGGATTGGGAGGGAATCGGCCGGGACCATCATAATGACCGGTTTGCCGTTCAAAGTGACTGCCCGCGGTAGGCGGCGTCGGTGATCAGCCGGAGCTGGCCACCGTTGGAGCTGGCCACCGTTACAGCCGTCGATGGGCCAGCTCCTTGCTCGGACTCGTCGCGAGCCTACTCGATGGCGGGCAGGAGCATAGCTCCCGTGGCCGTGGACATTCCGAGCGGGAATTCACCAATCGCGCTCAGGAAGTCTCCGCCTTGCCTCGTCCGAGCGTAGGTGAGAAGCGCTGGCGCGCCATTGCTCATGCCGAGAATCCCTACCAGCATGTCCATCATGTCAATGTCGAAGACCGTATCTCCGGTGACGCTAGCTGCTGCACCGGTGTAGCTGGTGAAGGCGTTCGAGCCCAGCTGCCCACAAGAAACGGTCATGCTGCCTGGATTCGTAACGCACGCTTCGCCGCCGTAGTTGGCCGCCCAGCAGGCCGCGACCTCCTTGGTGGGGACGGTTTGGACCGCGCTGAGCCCGCTGACAACCGGAATGGTCGACTGGTTGGGGTTGCTGGCCAAGTGCGCGACCGGGGCGACGACCAGATCGTCGGATCCGGTGATACCGACGATGACGCCGGCGGGAACTCCGGCAACCGACGTGGCACCGCCCCTAATAGTGCCGTTGCGCCCAAGAGCAAAGGCCTCGAGCGAGCCGCTCTTTTCCGAGACGTATGCATAGGTGCCCGAGAGCGTGACCTGCGCCGCCGATCCGTCCGCCATGAGCAGCGACTGGCTGCTCGCAGCCGTCATCTCGCCGCGCGGGAAGAAGAGAAGGCGGCTGCCAGTGAGCACATAGGCGCCCAGGTCGCTCAGGGCTCCAGAAAGCGAGCCCTCGCCGCCGGTTTGGAGCACGACGGGCGCCTTCAACTGGCCCCCGGTCAGCTCGAAGAGCACTGCACCCTGAGACTGGTTCGTCACCAGGACACGTTGCCCGTGGCGGACCAGGCTTCCAGCGATGCCACCGGGACCAGACACGCTGGGTCCGACCGCCACGGACTGCGTGGTTGCCCCGGTCGCGACGTCCTTGCAAATGACCATGCCTGGCTGTCCAACTCCCGCGGATCCCATGGTACAGAGCTGACCGCCCTGCTGATTCGCGGTCGCTGCTGAACTGCTGGAGGTAACGGCGAGGGAGCCGATTGCTGCAACACACGACTGCAACGTGTGACTTAACGTGCGAGTTTTCATTGCATCTTTCCTTTCTTGGCCATGCGGTCCACTCAACCTTTGCGTGGATCGCGCGATTCCCAGTGCCTACGTAGGGCGATCAAGATTGGTTACGCAGAACTTCGACCGGAGAGATGCTCGTCAATCATCGACGTCTCATCGCCCAAGCTCCAAGAACCATCAGGGGGAGCAAAGGCAGGAGGTGTCCGAGCACGGCGTGTTCTACCCCGCCGAGCGGGCAGTGTACGCGGATGAGCAGATGCGCCCATGTTGACGCGGCTAGGCCCAGGCAAGCGCCGGCCAACCCTGGGCGGGACAGGACAAGCTCGCGCCGAACGAAGAGGCCGATCCCCATAAACGGCAGTGCGATCAGGAATACCAGCAGCGCACAGGGCCACGCATGGAGCAGGTACCCGACTGGCGTGGCCTTGGTCGCCACGGTGGAGGGTCCGAGCGGATCGACCGCCGTCACCAGGAGCAGGAGCAAGAGCGGCGTTGCCCACGCCACGATCGATAGCGCCTCCGTGGTGCTGCCGACCATGGATCGTCCTCTCCCCAAACCGATCAGCGAGGCCAACACGGCAGCGGCGAGGAGACCCCCGATCGTCGTCGCCAATCCGGGCATGGGCAAGTCGTTCCAATCGCGCCGAATTCCTAGGACCAGCAACATGGTGACCAGCCACGCCGTGGTACCGAAGCTGGCCAGGAAGACTCGCCGCACCCAGGCGTGAGGGCGGGAAGTGGTCTGGCGGGCGGCAATCTGTAAGAACCGGTCGCGGGCATTGGCGGACGGGCGTTCGAGAATACTCATTGGCCTTTCCCTTCTACCCGTTGGCCGAGCAGCGTCCGCAATGCCACATACGCGCGGTGCGCTCGCAGCTTTACCGCGCCTTTGCTGGTGCCCATGACCGCGGCGACTTCGGCGATCGAAAGGCCCTCGCCCTTGAGCAGTCGGAACGCCGAGGCCTGTGCCTCGGGGATCTGGGCCAGGGCGTCATCAACTGCCTGGGCCAGCTCAGCGTCGGCCAATAGCTCCTCTGCGGAACGGCTCTCGCCAGCCATGTTGCGCGGCGAGAGACGCTCGGTGCCGGACGGGTCGCCGAAGCTATCCTGAACCTCGGAGCGCCGCGAACGCACGCTGTCAAGGAACAGCCTGCGCGCGATGGTGTAGGCCCAGGGCAGCACCGGAGCGCCCTGGCGGTAGAGCCCACGCGCCCGGTGAATGCGCAAAAAGGTCTCCTGGGTCAAGTCCTCGGCTAGTGGCTTATCGCGACAGAGACGCTGCAGAAAGGTGAACACCGCGGATGCCCCGAGGTCGTAGACCTCAGCCAACGCTGCGTCTTCGCCCGCGGCAAAGCGGGCCATGGCGCGATCCAAGGGCGAGTCTCCGCCGACCATCCTTGCCGCCAGCATGCCTCCAGAGTGCCTGGTACCACAAGCTCGGAGCGCTAGCCCGATATTGCAACGCGTAGCTCACGATCATCCCCCAAACGTGAAGGCATAGGCGGCCAGGTTCTTGCCACGAATGTCGACAGCTACATCGTGCTCGCCGTAGGCGCCGGCATAGAGTTGATACAGATCGTGGTGGTCGACGGTGATGGATTTTGCGACCCTTCCGTCTACCCGCACATCCACGGTGACGGCGTCCCCGCCCTCCTCAACACCGAGCACCAGGTTCACTTCCCCTGCAAGGGCTCGGTAGTGGATCTCGCCCCTACCGGAGCGCAACACCTCTCGTTCGTCGTCCACGAGTTGCCAATCCCCGGCCAGCGAGAAGTTGTCTATGGGCAGCACGCGTGGCGCCACGTAACGCCGCAAACGAGAGTCCGGTGTGCCAACGCGATTTGCAAAGGACGTCCAGCCACGGGGGCCAAGGTAAGTCTCAGGGGAAAGGGGCGCCGCCAGCGTCTCTCGCGGGGCTGGGCCGGTAGTAGCCCCGCGTGGCGCCCGGCCCAGCTCCGCCAGCAGACTTTGAACCGCCTGTTCGGTCGCTTCGTAGTCGCCCTCCCCAAAGTGGGTGTAGCGAATCACGCCCTGGGCGTCGATGAGGTACTTGGCCGGCCAATAGTGATTGGCGAACGCCTTCCAAGTCGCGAAGTCGTTGTCCTGTGCGATCGGATAGCCGAGCTTGTGCGTCCGAATCGCTTCCGCCACATTCTCGGGCTTCTTCTCGAAGGTAAACTCTGGCGCGTGCACACCCACCACCACGAAGGGCTGATCCTTGTACTTGGACCAAAGCTCCTGCACGTGCGGCAAGGTTCGGATGCAATTGATGCAGCTATAGGTCCAGAAGTCGACCAGCACAACCTTGCCTTTGAGCGCAGTCAGCGTTAGCGGCGGCGAATTGTACCAAGGGCCAAGCCCCGCGAGCTCGGGAGCCGGGGCCAGCTTGGGTAAGCGGGGTCGCGTAAGCGCGCCGACCGCCCTAGTCATCGAGGACGAGGGCGGAGCCGCTGGACCGGCCATAGCATAGCCAACCAGGCGATTTTCGACCGCGGAGCCGAGCACAGCCAGTCGGGTGTGGTCGGCAAGCCAGGTCTGCAGGCCGATAAACCCCTGAAACTGGAAGGCCAGCGCCGAAAGTACCAGGACGGCGCCGGAGGCTTGCTTGATTCTTCCGCTGTACCGGACGAGTCCCCGCACCGCGTGGACCACCCTTTGCCCGCCGTAACCGATGATGAGCAGGGGCAGCGCGGCCCCCAGCGCGTACGCGGCTAGCGCCAGAAAGGCACGCAAACCAGGCTGGTCGCGCACCAGGGTCAGCGCGAAACCAAGAGCCGGACCAGCGCAGGGTACCCAGACCAATCCCAACGTTAGGCCTACGACCAGGGCAGATAGCAGTGACTCCGACCCGCAACCCTCCGTGGCTCCCTGCTGGACCCAGGCGCCGGTCCGTTGTAGTCGCGCCGCCACCGGGCCACCCAGCGCGACTGCCAGCGCACCCGAGATCGAGGCCATCCCGAGCACCAGCCAACCCCGTGCCCAGAAGAAGGGGACGGCGCCCAGGGCGGCCAGCGCGATTTGTGCCCTGGACTGGGCCACGGCGAAGCAGATCCCGAAGATCAAGAGCGCGTAGTAGGTGGCCACGCGCACCAGGTCGGCGAGCTGGACGAACTGGCGCAAGAGGATCTGCAAGACCAAGGTAAACGCAACGAAGCTCACCGCCATGCCCGTGGCCGTGACCAGGGGGCGCCACTTGTTTCGCCCGGACAGGCTCGCGCCCAGAACAATGGGCACAAGGGGCAGAATGCACGGCAGCAGGATGGTCAAAACTCCAGCCGCGAACAGAGTGAATAGCATGGTCATGGCTTGCCCCCCAAGAGCGGCAGGTATTGTCCGTAGCCCGCGGCTGCCATTTGTTCGGCCGGAATAAAACGCATCGCCGCCGAGTTTATGCAGTAGCGTTTCCCAGTCGGCGGCGGACCATCATCGAAGACGTGGCCCAGGTGAGACTGGGCGCGCCGCGACCGCACTTCAATTCGTGATTCCAGCAGGGAATCGTCGGATTTCGTCACCACGTTGCCGGGTTCCACCGGCCTCGTGAAGCTGGGCCAACCGGTTCCGGAATCGTACTTGTCCTTGGACAGAAAAAGTGGCTCGCCCGAAACCACATCGACGTATATGCCGACCCGATGGTTGTTCCAATACTCATTGTGGAAGGGAGGCTCGGTGGCCGCCTCTTGCGTCACACGGTATTGCATCGGCGAAAGCTCCTCCAGGCGCGCGCTCTTGTCCCAGGCCGTGGAACCATCACGAGCGGCCCCGTCTTCCCCCTGCGCCGGCTTGTCCTTGGCCGGCGTCGCGAACGCCGCGGCCACGCCGCACGCGCCCACCGCTATCGCAATTGCCAAACGCGCTAAGAATCTCGTAGTGGTCATGGATCGTCCTCCCGTGAAGGCGGGCGATGCAAAACTGTCGAATCACCCGCCGTGAATCGTTGCCCTGGTGATACGTGGGAGGGAGGGACTTGGTTACGGGTGCCGCCTGGCGTGACCGCGGAAGACATCGCGCGCCAAGCCAGGGCAAGCCCGGAAGCTCTCAACCAAGCCCGGCCATGGACCATGGCGGGTTCAGCCTGCGGGCGTCATTCTTCGGTCGGTGCGTAACCGTGTTATGGTCGGCGGGTGCGGCTGGCTTTTGAACGTGGACCTGCCGGGCCATGGGTGCTATTCGCCCTGATGGCGGCTGCCGCAAGCGCCTGCTGGGCAGGCGCGCCGGCCTGGATCCGCGACGACATGATTGTGATTCCTGGCGGTGATTTCGCGATGGGCGACGATGGTGCCGATGGGAGCGACAACGAGCGGCCCGCTCACCGCGTGGCAGTTGCCAGCTTCCGGATCGATCGTACCGAGGTCACGGTCCGTGCGTATCGTCGCTGCTTCGAGGCGGCAAGGTGCAGCGCCCCCGACGGGTATAGACCCGACAAGGGCGATTATCGGGTCTTCTGCAACTGGGAGAATCCCGATCGCCGGGACAGTCACCCCATCAATTGCGTCGACTTCCGGCAGGCCCAAGCTTTCTGCGCCTGGGCGGGCAAACGCCTGCCGACCGAGGAAGAGTGGGAATACGCGGCACGCGGTGCCGGTGAAGACCGGCGCTATCCTTGGGGAAACGAGGAACCGACCGAGCGGCGCCTCAACGCCTGCGGCACCGAGTGCCCGGCCCACTTGATGTCGAACCACTTTCCGGCCGGTCGTCCTCTCTATCCTGCGAGCGACGGATGGCCCGAAACGGCGCCGGTGGGCAGCTTCCCGTCCGGCGCCTCGAAGCAGGGCGTCCTCGACATGGCTGGCAATGTCTGGGAGTGGACGGCCTCGACTTACCGAACGTACGATGGAGCACGGGCAGAGGCGAAGCGCGTGCTCCGCGGTGGAAGCTGGGGCGGTAGCGACGCGCGTACCGAGCGTACCACCAATAGGTTCCGCCTGGAGGAGCAGAGCCGCGCGCAATTCCTGGGCTTTCGGTGCGCACGATAGTGC